>ENA-UEQR01002163-UEQR01002163.1-human-gut-metagenome-genome-assembly--contig:-NODE-2163-length-10307-cov-8.687488_pt1 | contig 10307 bp, 9 predicted proteins | sample MGYA00242944_ERZ507941 | MGnify/ENA primary metagenome ERZ507941 (study PRJEB26167, sample SAMN06115398) | human gut metagenome | host: Homo sapiens | place: China:Chongqing | collected 2016-06-23...
GAAGGAGCTATGATCGAACCTCTTGCTGTGGCAGTTCATGGTGTAAAACAGATGGGCGATGTGGCTGGCATGAATATACGGGGCTTGCTGTGAGCTATGATAATACGGACGTGGAAAGGATGCTCGGAGACAAGGCATATAAAGACCAAAGTGATTGTTATATTGTTGATTCGGCAGGCAATGTCATACTCTCAATCGAACCAAAGACAGAGATTGATGATATGGTTGATAATCTGATTAATTTCATAGGTGCTAATGCAACAGATTATGATACACATGATTTTTGCGATGTAAAGACCAATATAGCTGATGGCAGTGATGGCTGTTTTGCATTTTCATACAATAAAAAAGATTATTATATGACATATCAGCCTACCGGAATAAAGGACTGGTCTATAGTAGGTATCGTTGAAGCAAAGGCTGTCAGCTCATTCATGTTTCAGGTGCAGTACAGTACAATTTTACTTATAGGCATAATGTTCATCTGCGTAATTCTGCTTATTTTTATGTATGTAATTAAGAATACCAGGCTTAAGCTTCAAAAGGAAAAGCTCACTGTCATGGCAGTATCTCATGAAAAGGAAATCTCTGATATGCTGTTGAACAGTCTGGCAAGAATTGTGGACAGATACGCACTGTGTGATATTGAAAATGATACGTACGAATATCATGAGAGACTGGCGCGAAAGCTTTATCCTGAGCGTGGCAGCTACAGTGACCTGGTGGAGACTATATCAAACAGATACACCCTGCTTTCAGAGGATGAAAATAAAAAAATCTCTGAGCTGCTTTCTCTTGAAAATATTTATAGTAAAATTAAAAATGAGCATGATTATTTTAAATTTGAATGTGCAGAGAACAACAGCAAGCTATTTCTTTCAATGACCGTTATTCCGGCAAGATGGGAGGATGGCAGACTGACGCAGTATCTGCTTGTCTCGCAGAATATAGGCGAAAAGCATAAGATGGCAGATCTGGCAAACACGGATGTGCTTACAGAGCTATATAATAAGAGATATTTTGATGCCATCATGAATATGAGAGTCCAGAGAGGAAAAGCATTTGCAATGATTTTTATGGATCTTGATTTTTTCAAGCCGGTCAATGATATATATGGTCATCCGGTCGGAGATGAGGTCCTTTGTAATGTAGGAAAGCGCATTATAAACAGCATACGAACAGCTGATTATGCATTCCGTATTGGAGGCGATGAGTTTGCATGTATAATAGATGGCAATGCAGATGAAAAAAATTGCTTAGAGGGCATAGAGAGGCTTCAAAGAGTTATATGCAACCCATATAACATACATGGTCGTAAAATAAAAATAGGAGTAAGCTGTGGATATGCACTTTATCCGTCCGATGCTGACACGGTTGAGAGCCTGCTAAAGATAGCAGACAGCCGGATGTATGCAGAGAAGGAAAAACATCATGCAGATAGAAGATAAAGATAATAGATAGAAGATAATAGGATAGAAGATTATCAATCAAAAAAGCTATGAGAGCCCGGTTAAAGGCTTTCATAGCTTTTATTTTTATGAGTGAGCACGAAGCTGTTCATCGACATATGTCTGGATATAATAATTATCCTCAGGCATCTGGCAGCCGACGATATATGTTCCGTCATTATTTGAGCAGCGGATTACATATCCATCAAATACTGAGTGGTCAGCAAGCGCAAAGTCCTCTATCGAGATAGTAACCTTCGCTCCTTTATGATCCACGAAATAAGGATCCTTTGTCAAAAATGCAAATCCGTTTGCACTTATATTGTCAAGCGTGCCCTTGAATGTGGTGTCGGTTCCTTTAAGCTTGATAGTGCAATTGTTTGATAAATCCATGCGAGGGTATTTCCTACGGTTCAAGATTTCAGGCTGCGTATTGACTGTTATCATAAGGTCATCTGTAATTGTGAGATCCTTCCAGCAGTACATTACATTGCCAACTGTAACATACAGATTACAAGGTCTGGATGAGGTTACAGATAGGCCGCCTGATATAAGCTTAAGCCCATTTTCGTCAACAGCCTTTACCTCACAATGGAACTCATTGCAGGTAGGTACATCTGTCAGAATAACCTTGGCCTTCATACCCGGGCGGATATCATCAAGTCCCATAAATCCACCAACTCCGAGCTCGTGCATGAGAGATTGTATAACAGTCTCGATATTATTGATATTTGCTGCACTTTCATCATATTTACTGAGCATCTTGCGGCTTATAGCATCAGAAGCACTGATACATGAGGTCATGGTTCCAACGATGCCAGATACCTTGTCCATATTGTCGACAAGCTGCTGGTTAGATGCTTCAACCTCCTGCATTGCGGTGTCTATTTCGCGGATATGGCTTCCGAGCTTATTGGAATCCTTTGTGATTTTCTCAACATTTTCACCGGTCTGCATTACCTTTTCAAGAGTGAGCTGGATGAGGCGGAGCGTTTCTTCGATGGATGCTGTCATCTTTCCGGAAATTTCGTCAAGACGGGAGAGCGCCTCACTGATCTGACCGGATGAATTTCTCGTCTCGGTGCTCAGAGTACGGATCTGTTCGGCAACAACAGCAAAGCCCTTACCTGCTTCGCCTGCACGCGCAGCCTCGATAGAAGCGTTAAGAGCGAGGAGGTTTGTCTGGTTTGAAATATTATCAATTGTTCCGGTTTCGTTTTTTACCATCTCAAATTCATTTCTGAATGTAGTCAGGATGCTTTCAACCTCTGTAGAAAGCTCCGACATGGTTTTGGTAGTCTGGGCAAGCCCTTCAAGGTCCTCAGAGCTGACCTTGGCATGCTTGCCGGATTCAGTTGTCAGGGAAACCATAGCATTTATCATGGCTGCAACATTCTCAACCTGCGCGCTTATATCGGTAGTCATTTCCTGGGAAGAAGCAGTGTGGGACTGAAGCTGCTTGTTATTTCCGGTAAGCTCATTCATCCCATCGACGACAACATCTGAGCCATGCTTGTTTTCAGAAGCAAGCTCACGGACCACTGTTATACCGTCCATTATAGTGTTGCTGGCAGTTTTAACCTGCTCAACTGTCGTGACAACACGGTTTAAATCAGACTTTATGCTCTCTGTGAGTGCTGCATCGGACTCAGTCAGGTGGCGCACCGACATGATATAGCCTATGTAACAAAGCAAAAGACATGCTATCTGAAGCTGAAAGTTTTTATGATCTATAGCAGTGTTCTGACCCAGCACAAATATGTGAAATGCAATACTTGCTATAAGGCTCAGCATATTTGCAACAGCGCAGTAAATCATGAATTTCTCATCCTTAAATATTACAATAAGGCTGATTATCGGAAGAATGTAGGTGAATGCAATCGGTGAGGTTGTCGTACACAAAAGAAATACGTAAAAAATACCATATCCGATGACGAATGCTAGCCTGTACCGGTCATTATCCTTCCCTTTCTTTTTTAGAAGTATGTCACCACACACGAAAGGCAGCCAGCATAAAATAACAAAAATGATATAATTACTGACAGAATAAGCGCCATTTGCTGTGTCGGTACCATAATTTGCGGTCAGCAGAATAGCAAAAACAAGCCATAATCTGCGGGCCTTGATATTCGCCTTTGCTTTAAAAATTTTTTCATCGTAACCCATATGAATTCTCCTGATTCGTAATAATATAGCTCTATTGTACTATCATAGTATTATAATTACAAGGCATACTTAAGAATTTGAATGTATTTTGAATGTATAATTATGGTATCGTTTCTAAGTCTAAACTTTAATTGTTTTTTGCCTGTCAATCCGCTATACTAAAATTAACTATATACTTACAGGAGGGCATAAAGCATGAACATACTTCTGATTAACGGAAGTCCAAAAGGCAAACGAAGCAATTCGTTAAGGCTTGCAAACAGCTTTATAGAAGGCTTCAAAGAAGGATATAAGAGAAAAAATGTAGCTATATCCATTGATGAAATGCATGTAGCCTCAATGAATGTAGGAGCGTGTAAGGGCTGCTTTGCATGCTGGAAGAAGACACCGGGGGTGTGCTGCATAAATGACGATATGCAGACTGTTATTGGGAAAATGCTTGAAGCGGATATTGTTGTGTGGTCGTTTCCTCTGTACTATTTTAGTGTGCCGGGAATACTAAAGAACGTGATTGACAGGCAGCTTCCCATGAGCCTGCCGTTTATGAGTACAAATGATGACGGATACGGAAGCGGCAGCCATGATTGCAGATATGACATGGAAGGCAAAAGGCATGTTCTAATCTCTACCTGTGGCTTTTATTCTGCAGAGGGAAATTATGACAGTGTACTTCGGATGTTTGACCATTTCCTTGGAAAAGGGCATTATACAACCATATTTTGTGGTCAGGGTGAGCTGTTTCGTGTAAAAGAGCTGTCAAAGAGGACTGACGAATATCTGGCTACGGTAAAAAGTGCCGGGGCAGAATATGCCATCACAGGAAAAATATCTGAAAAAACAGAAGCGGCGCTCCATACTCTTTTATATCCAAGGGATGTATTTGAAAGTATGGCGGATGCCAGCTGGGGAATCAGCAAAACAACCGGAGAGAAGGAAGCAGATGACCTTGTTTTCACCAGACAGATGGCTGCATTATACAATAAGGATACCTATGACGGAAAGGAACGCGTGCTTGAGATATGCTATACCGATTTGAAGCATACATACCAGATAAAGCTTGATGATAAAGGTAGTGAGGTGCTTACTGACCAAAGCCTTGCCGCGACCACACGCATAGATACGCCTTTTACGGTATGGTCGGCTATTTCCCGAGGCGAGATAGGTGGCGCAGAGGCATTGGGAAAGCAGATGTATACGGTGACAGGTGATTTTTCCTTGATGGTAAACTGGGATAAATTTTTTGGAAGTACATCGGCAGTCAAAGAGGCAGAAAAAACATCACAAGGTGTGGAGGTACAGAAAAATCCATCCATGATGACAATGCTCATACCATGGATTACGTTTTGGATAGCAGTTTCTGTCAATACTGAAAAGGGTTCTGTGATTGCTCTTTTGGTGGCATCCGCTATTCCTTTTATTATGAGAAAACATAAATTTGTAATATGGGATCAGCTCTCAATGGTGGCTGTTGCCATACTTTCTGCAATAGCAAGCCTGACCGGAGCAGGTGACATATCAACAGATATCGGATATCTGGTGTTTGGGCTTTTCTGGCTGGTTTCATGCCTGACAAAGGAGCCTTTATGCGCAGCGTATGTGAAGTACAATTATGGCGGTGAAGCCGCACATAAAAATCCTCTTTTTATGAAGACAAATTATATACTTGCGGCGGCATGGGGAGTATTATACGTGCTGACAGCAGTGTGGACATTTCTGCTACAAAAGGCAGGTGTTGGAGCTACACTTATTGTCGTAAACAATCTGATGCCTGTATTGATGGGCATATTTACCGGATGGTTTGAAAAATGGTATCCTGCAAGGCTCGCAAGAGGCTCAAAAAAGCAGTAATTCGTAAGATTTCTTTAATATTTTATGTATTCTATTTACTTTAGGCTGATAGGAGAGTACTCTTTAGAAAACGTACTCATAGGAGTGCTTATCAATAAAGAAAGAGGTATATCATAATGAAGAAAAAACTGATAACAATTGTAATAGGAGCTATGCTTTGCGCAGGCTTGTTTGCAGGCTGTGGACAGAGTACTACAAAGCAGGATAAGGCAGCAGGCACCGAAAATGCAAAGCAGGCTGAGACCAAGGATGAAGGTGAAAAGGGCTCACAGGAAGAGAAGGAGCTTACCGGAACAATCGATGACATAAAGGACTTCATGTTTGTAGTGACTGATGACAAGGATACACCATACAGCTTTACCTTCGACGAGAAGCCGGACGGACTTGATGGTGTTGCAAGTGGAGACAAGGTGACTGTTAAGTATACAGGTACTATTTCAGAGGTGGATCCGTTTGAGGGAAAGATAATATCTGTTGAGAAGGCAGAATAAGGCAGAATAAGGTACCATAATCATGGATTGTATTTTGACTGTTAATCCGCTATACTATAGCTAAGTATAGCGGATTATTTTTGTGGAGGCTTTTATGGCGAATACTTTGAAGTTACCGGTTGGAATTGATGATTTTAGAAAATTGCGGGAATCGCATTTTTATTATATTGATAAAACGGCATTGATGTATCAAATGGTAAAGACCTGGCGTTATTACTTTTCACAGATAAAGCTTTATTTGATGGCTTATATATTTCAGGTAATAAAGAGCTGTGTGATGAGTACATGGGAAAGTATCCGGTCATTTTTCTTTCACTCAAGGGGGTGGAGGGATTAACGTATGAAGAAGCCTTTGAAGCATTTGTCAGGATTATGGGAAAAGAGGTAAACAGAGTTTCGTTTCTGGCTGACAGTGATAAGCTTACACAGATTGAGCGGGAACAATATAAAGGGCTTACAATTATGAAAAATGGCAGGCTTGCTTTTGACAAGGAAAAGCTCATATCTTCATTACAGCTTCTTTCGCAGCTATTGTATAAGCACTATGAAAAAAAGGTAGTTATTCTCATAGATGAGTATGATGTACCGCTCGATAAGGCCTTTCAGAATGGTTATTATAATGAAATGGTTCCGCTTATCAGAGGTCTTTTCGGGCAGGCACTAAAGACTAATGAATTTTTACAGTTCGCGGTGCTGACAGGGTGCCTTCGCATATCAAAGGGAAGCATATTTATGGGACTCAACAATTTCAAGGTAATGTCGATTACAGATTCGCGTTTTGATGAGCAGTTTGGATTTACCGATAGTGAGGTAAAGAAGCTTTTGTCTGATTATGGAATGGATTCGCACTTTGACGAGGTGAAGGAATGGTATGACGGATATCACTTCGGCAGGGCAGATGTCTACTGTCCTTGGGATGTTATTAATCATGCAGATCATCTGCGTGATGACGGTGATGCAAAGCCTCAGACATATTGGATAAACAGTAGTGGGAACAGTTTGGTGAGGCGTCTTATCAATAGGGCTGATTCATCGACGAAGGATGAGATTGAGCGCCTGATTGCAGGTGAGGCGATTGAAAAGGTGATCCGCCAGGATCTGACCTATGATGAGATTGAGAACAGCATTGACAATATATGGAGTGTGCTTTTTACTACAGGCTACCTTACCAAAATCGGGGAGGTAAAGCTTCCTGATAGCGAAAGCTACGCTTACATGCTTGTCATACCCAACAAAGAAGTGCGTGAGGTATTTGTACTTCAGATTCAGGAATGGTTCAAGGCGGTTGTCGCAAATGACAATGATGCTATGAAGCTTTTATCAAAGGCGATTTTAGATAAAGACGAGACGGTTCTTGCGAGGCAGCTAAATATTGTGATGGGGCGTATGATAAGTATACTCGATACAAAGGCACCTGATGATATGAAGGAAAACTTTTATCATGGTCTGCTCCTTGGATTGCTTCGTGGAAGCAATCCGGACTGGCTCATCAAGTCCAATCGTGAGTCGGGAGATGGCTTTAGTGACATACTTATAAAGCCTGAGAATCCTGATTTAGGCATTGTTATCGAGGTAAAGTATGCTAAGGAGTTTAAGGGGCTTGATGCAGCTTGTGATGCTGCGATGGCTCAGATAAAGGAGAAGAGGTATGATGAGACTCTCCGCGATGAGGGCAGGTGTGATATTTTAGCTTACGGCATCGCTTTTTGCAGGAAGAGATGCAGGGTAGTGGGAGAGAAGCTGTAGGAGCTAAATGATTAGAATGTGAATGTTTATAAAAGAAAGGATGTTTATTAATGAATGAATCAAATAAAGTATCACGAGCTATTTACGTAGTTCCTGTGATATATGTGCTAGGCATGTACATGATGCCGGTTTTATTTTGGATAATATGCAATATGCAGGAATCAACAGAAAGCTTTGATGCAGGCTGGATAATGGTCATGCCGATTGTTTTGGGACTGGTTAATCTGGCTGTGGTGCTCATCCTTGGGAAAAGAATAAGCAGAGTACAGCTTCTGATTTGCACAAGGATTATCAAATATGCGTTAATACCGTTTTATGTAATAGGCGGATTTTGCATTATAGTGGCACTTCTCTTAATGCTAACACCGGTTGTTATCATGATATTTGTAGGCCCGACCGTTGCGATTGTGCTATCAGTTATTGGCTGGCTTGGGCTGTTAGGAGCAGCACCTTTTTCAATTGCCTATATTGTAAGGGCATGCGGCGAGGGAGTACAGGGAAAGGTGCTGTCTGTATTTGCAGGCATATTCCAGTTCTTTTTTACTCTTGATGTAATTTTTGTGATTATACTGGCGGTGAAGGACAGGAGCTTTGTGAAAGCCCAAAAGGTATATGGATTGATTCAATAATTGAAGCGTTATAAAGCAATATAAAAGAGCTCTTTGCGAGCTCTTTTATATTGTACAACATGTAATTGTGGATGATTACTGTAAGAGTGAGAGAACACCCTGGTTAGACTGATTAGCCTGTGCAAGCATAGACTGACCTGCCTGAGCAAGAATGTTGTTCTTGCTGTAGTTAACCATCTCTTTAGCCATATCTGTATCACGGATACGAGACTCAGCTGATGTAGTATTCTCAACAACGTTGTCGAGGTTGTCGATTGTGTGCTCAAGACGGTTCTGAACAGCACCGAGTGAAGATCTCTGGTCTGAAACCTTCTGTAATGCATCAGAGATAGCATCTACTGCATATGTAGCAGCTATACCTGAATCATCATTTACGTTAAGGCCTTTAATACCGAGATATGAAGAGTTCATTGTCTCAATACCGACGGTAATCTTATTTGTCATATCTGCATCAGAGCCGACATGAAGGCTAAAAGATAATTTCTCAGCGACTTCAGCAGTTCCTTTATTAATTGTGAATTCTACACCAGTATCTGAAGCATATGTTCCTGCTGTAACTGTTGCAGCATTTTTTGTTGTGCCAATATTATTAGCTGCAGTTAGCTCTGTTGTCATCAATTTAACTGCCTGAGCGGCTGAAATTACGGATGAGTTAGATTTATCAACACCAGTAGCAGTATCAATATCTGAAGCTGTTAATGTTTTTGTTCCATCAGAAACGATATCACCTGCTTTAATCTTTGATGTATCTAATACGTTATTTTTAGCATCTTTTAAATCTGTTCCATCACTGGTATATTCGACACCGTTAACAGTAACCTTAGCTCCATTAGTTGTTTTTTTGTCGTCTGCGATTTTCTTTGCTTCGGCTACGGTTGCACCTATTGTGTAGTCCTTACCACCGATAGTAACAGACTTTCCTGCATCAAGAGCTCCAGCAGCCACTTTAAAGGTTGCAGATGTAGCATTATCTGTGAGAGAACCATTAAGACCAGCATCATGACCTTTCATGTATACTTCTTTAGTTCCTTTATCTCCTTTAAGAAGATATGTTTCATTGAATTTTGTTGTTTCAGCTACACGATCAATTTCTGTTGTAAGCTGTGAAATCTCATCCTGAATGGCGCTTCTATCAGTAGTAGAGTTAGTACCATTAGCAGCCTGTGTTGCAAGCTCATTCATTCTCTGAAGCATTGAGTGCACTTCTGTGAGAGCGCCTTCAGCTGTTTGTACGGATGATACACCATCTTGAGCGTTTGAAGAAGCTTTATCAAGTCCACGAATCTGTTTTCTCATTTTCTCAGAAATTGAAAGTCCAGCTGCATCATCTGCTGCACGATTGATTCTGTATCCAGAAGAAAGTTTCTCAGTTGACTTAGACTGTGCTCCAGATGTAATGTTAAGCATTCTGTTGGCATTTGCTGCCTGCATGTTGTGTTGTACTACCATAATTTGTACCTCCATGTATTATATTATTTTTCGTTTTCCGAATAAACTCCATTTTATCCGGCATGTTATGAAATTTTCACTATGAGCATGCGCCTAGGTTCACATGTCCACATATGGTGAAACACAATGGATAATGTGTTTCACCAACTAGATGACAACATTCCTAAACACAGAATCGCGTTCATCCTGCTCAATTCCCAAGTATCGTTTTGTGATTTCAAATGACGAATGCTGATATATGTCCATTAAAAGAACCGGTGATGTGCCTTGTTGCCATGCATAGTAGCCAAAGGTTTTTCGCAGGGAGTGCGGACTGATTACACCCTCAATTTCACAGGAAACAGCCGCATTATGCACAATTCGGTATGCCGTTGAACGGGATATATGCTGATTATCGTCGTTTGAGAACAAAAATGTGTCAGGTAAAAATTTAATTAGTGCCTTTGATTTGTACCACTATAGACGGACGTCAGGGTGGCGTGCGTGAAAGCCTTGAAGAAAAGACGATGAATTTGGCCAAAGCCGTAGCA
>ENA-UEQR01002165-UEQR01002165.1-human-gut-metagenome-genome-assembly--contig:-NODE-2165-length-10299-cov-9.579534_pt1 | contig 10299 bp, 10 predicted proteins | sample MGYA00242944_ERZ507941 | MGnify/ENA primary metagenome ERZ507941 (study PRJEB26167, sample SAMN06115398) | human gut metagenome | host: Homo sapiens | place: China:Chongqing | collected 2016-06-23...
TCAGTCTCATCCCGTCTGATCTTTCATAACGGATTCAGGAGCTTCCCGCTTTTGCGGCGGGAGGCTCCTTTTTGTGTTTTGCACCGGATCTGGCCCCAAAAATGGGCGGCGGCTCATTGACATGAAAATCCATCCATTTTATAATGAATCAAAATGGATGCAGCCGACACCCGGGCATCCCCGGAAAAAGAAGAGGTGATCTGCATGAGAAGCATCACGGTACAGCGCCTTGCGGAATTTACAGAGCAGGATTATGAATTTACCTTCGGCATCACCCGGAAGGAATTTGCCCAGATGCTGGAAGCACTGGAAGACGCTTATCGTAGGGAGCATAAGCGTAAGCCGCGCTTTACCAAGCTCACCATGCTGGATAAGCTGGTGCTGACCCTGATCTACCGTCATGAATACCGCAGCATGGACAGCATTGCTGCAGAATACGAGGTCTCCCGCGATACCATTGAAGTGAATGTTCATTGGGTGGAGCAGACCTTGCTGAACGCAGATCTGATCCAGAAAAGCGTTACCTGTGTGTACAAAACCAACTGAAACAGGCTCTGATACAGAATCGGAAGATTTTGTATCAGAGCTTTTTTGCTTTGCACCGTGTATTGCGGCCGGTTTTGGCGGCGGCACGCAACAGTGCACCTTGAATTTTGGGCCGAAGAATAGTAAAATGAAACTATATGTATCGTAACATGGGCTTGTGTGCCCAAAGCGGATACCTATACAGAAAAACCGAAGTTAAACCGCAAAAGAATAGGAGCTAGTATGATCTTAAGCATGACCGGTTTCGGCAGGGGGACTGCCGTGCTCAATGGCCGCGAGATCACTGTGGAACTGCGCAGCGTGAACTCCCGCTATTTCGAGTATTCCTCCCGCATCCCGCGCACCTGCAGTTCTCTGGACAGCCGCCTGAAAAAGCAGCTCAACCAGCGGATCTCCCGCGGCAAGGTAGAGCTTAGCATGACCGTCCAGAACGTGGACGCAGCAGATACCGTGGTCGCCGTCAACATGGAGCTTGCCCGCAGCTATCAGCAGGCCATGCGGGACCTGTCCGAGCAGTTGGGGGTCAAAAATGATGTGTCCACTGCCGTTCTGACCCGCTTCCCGGATGTGCTGACCACCCGCCACGCCGATGTGGACGAGGAGCAGCTGTGGCAGGATGTGTCTGCCGTCACCGCGCAGGCGCTGGATCGCTTTGTGGAGATGCGTGCCGCCGAGGGCGCCAAGATGAAGGCAGACGTGGAAAGCCGTCTTGTGTTTCTGGAGCAGTGCGTCGGCAAAGTTGAGAGCCTGAGTGCAGGCCGGGTGGAAAACTACACCAACCGCCTGTACGAGAAACTCAAGGTCATCCTGCAGGATCGCGACATCGATGACGCCCGTGTGCTGACCGAAGCCGCCATCTTTGGCGATAAGACTGCCGTGGATGAAGAAACTGTCCGTCTGCGCAGCCACATTGCACAGTACCGCGATATCCTGCAGCTGGACGAGCCCGTGGGCCGCAAGCTGGATTTCCTGACGCAGGAGTTGAACCGTGAGACCAATACCATTGGCTCCAAGTGTCAGGATCTGGATATCACCCGCATTGTGGTGGATATGAAAGCAGAGATCGAAAAGATCCGCGAGCAGATCCAGAATCTGGAATAATATGTTGTGGAGGAGCCTATGAAACTCATCAACATCGGCTTTGGCAATATGGTCAGTGCGGGGCGTGTGGTGGCAGTCGTCAGCCCGGACTCCGCACCGGTCAAACGTCTGGTGAAGGAAGCACGCGAGCGCGGGATGCTGATCGATGCCTCTTACGGCCGCAGCACCCGAGCTGTGCTTATCATGGACTCCGATCATGTCGTGCTGTCCGCCCTTCAGCCCGAAACGGTGGCAAGCCGCGCCGCCGGGCAGGAGGGCAGAGCATCAATGGAGGAAGAAGCATCTCATGGCGAATGATAAATTTCTATTTGTAGTTTCCGGTGCAGCCGGTACTGGTAAGGACAGCGTGGTCAAGGCACTGCGCGAGGCACACCCCGAGATCGAAAAGACCGTCTCTGCCACCACCCGCACCCCGCGCCCCGGCGAGCAGGAGGGTGTGGACTACTACTACCGCACCCGTGAACAGTTCCAGCAGTTGCTGGAAAATGATCAGGTGGTGGAGCACAACTTCTATAACGGCAACTACTACGGCACCCTGAAGTCTGAGGTGGAAAAGCGGCTGGAGGCCGGTAAGGTGGTCGTGCTGGTCATTGACGTGCATGGCGCTGCCAATATCCGCCGGATGTTCCCGGGCGCTACCACCGTGTTCCTGCTGCCGCCCTCTGTGGAGGAACTGGAGCACCGTCTGCGCGGCCGCGGCACCGAGACCGAGGAAAGCATTCAGGAGCGTCTCGCCACCGCCCGGCAGGAACTGGCCGAGCAGGATAAGTTTACCGTAAAGCTGGTCAATAATCAAATCGAGCCCTGCGCCGCAGAGCTGTATCAGGTCATCTGTCAGCGCGCCGGGTTGCAGGAGTGAAAAATCAAGCGTTGAAGGAGTTGGACGAATGCCCAAAACGGTAGGCATTGCCGTCAGCAATGCGACCTTCCATTTTGATAAGCTGTATACCTACGCCGTTCTGCCGGAGCACCAGAATGTGGTGCGTCTGGGCAGCATGGTACTGGTACCCTTCGGCAAAGGTAGCCGCGCCCGTATGGGTGTGGTACTGGCCTGCGATGCCGAGCCGGAGCACTCCAAGCTGAAATATCTGTTTGACGTAGCCCCGGCTTCGGCCTGCCTGACCCCGGAGCTGCTGCGGCTGGTGTATTTTTTAAAGGAACGCACCTTCTGCACCTACTACGAGGCCGTCAAGGCGGTCATTCCGTATGGTGCGCAGTATAAGCCCGCCGTGGCGGCAGACGGTGTGACCCCGGTGCTGCAAAAGCAGCTTACCCGTCACACCGAAAATGCCTATAAGCTTGTGGGCACTCTGCCGCAAAAGCCAAAGCCTACGGCAAAGCAGCTGGCGGCGGTGGCGCTGCTGAGCGGCGGTCCCCGCACCCTGAACGAACTGGAGGATAAGGGCATCAGCCGCGCCGTGCTGGATAACCTGTGCACCAAGGGTGTGCTGGAATGCAGCAAGGTGAATAAGTCCATCGACCTCTACGCCTCCATCCCGCTGCGCAACGACCCCATCACCCTCACAGGGCAGCAGCAGGCCGCTTACGACACGCTGCTGCCTAAGCTAGAAGATACCGCACCCCATTCGGCGCTGTTGTACGGTGTGACCGGCAGCGGCAAGACGCTGGTGTTTTTAAAGTTGATTTCCCGCTGTCTGGAACTTGGCCGCAAGGCGCTGGTGCTGGTGCCGGAGATCAGCCTGACCCCGCAGATGATCCTGCGGCTCAAAGGACAGTTCGGCCGCCGGGTGGCGGTGCAGCACTCCGCGCTCAACCATACCGAGCGTCTGCTGCAATGGCAGATGATTCAGGACGGCGGTGCAGATATCGTGGTCGGCACCCGCAGCGCAGTGTTTTCGCCGTTGGAAAACATCGGCCTTATCATCATTGACGAGGAGCAGGAGCACACCTACCGGTCGGAATCCGCACCACGCTACTCTGCCCACGAGGTCGCCCGGCAGCGTGCCGCCGAAAACGGCGCCCTGCTGCTTCTGGCCAGTGCCACCCCCAGCACCGAGAGCTTCTACGCTGCACAGAACGGACGCACCCAGCTGGTGCGCCTGACCAAGCGCTACGGCGGCAACCCGCTGCCCAGCGTGCAGATCGTGGATATGCGGGCAGAGCTGGCAGCAGGCAATCCCCGCGAGATCAGCCTTGCGCTGGAGGATGCCATCCGCCGCAATCTTGAGGCAGAAAAGCAGACCATTCTTCTGCTCAACCGCCGGGGCTACCAGACCATTGCCCAGTGCGAGGACTGCCGCGAGGTGCTCAAGTGCCCCAAGTGCAGCGTGCCCATGGTGTACCACAAATCAGCGCATAAGGTGCTGTGCCACTACTGCGGCTCCCAGCAGGAGCCGCCGCCCACCCTTTGCCCGGCCTGCGGCGGCAAGCTGCAGTACCGGGGCTTTGGCACCCAAAAGGCCGAGGAGGAACTGGCAAAGCTCTTCCCGGAGGCGCGGGTGCTGCGCATGGATCAGGACTCTACCGCCGCCAAGGACGCCCACGAGAAGCTGCTTGCCAAATTTGCAGCGCATGAATACGATATCATGGTGGGCACCCAGATGGTGGCGAAGGGTCTGGACTTCGAGGACGTGACCCTTGTGGGTGTTCTGGGCATTGATTCGCTGCTGTTCGCGCAGGGCTTCCGGGCATACGAGAACGTGTTCAGCCTGATCACACAGGTGGTGGGACGCAGCGGCCGCGCAAAAGAGCCCGGCTTTGCCATCATCCAGACCACCGACCCGGACAACCCGGTGCTCACCCTTGCCGCCGCGCAGGATTACGATGCCTTCTACGAGCAGGAGATCGCCTACCGCAAGCTTGGCTTGTATCCGCCCTTCTGCGGGCTGTGCGTCATCGGCTTTGCCGGTGCAAAGGAGAACGAGGTGGCGCGTGCCGCTGCCCGTTTCTCGGCGCTTTTAGGGCAGCAGGCGGCCAAGCAGCCGGATCTGCCCCTGCGCATTCTGGGTCCTACGCCCGGCAGCATTGAAAAGATCAACGACACCTACCGCTATAAGCTCACCGTCAAGTGCCGCAACGACCGCCGTTTCCGCGACCTTGTGCGCAGCACGCTGGCACTGTATGAAAAAGAAAAACTGCCGTCCCGTGCATCGGTCGTGGTAGACCTGCACTCGGACGGAGACATCTGATAAAACTGGAGGTACCATTATGGCTATCCGTAATATTGTTAAAGAAGGCGACCCCATCCTGAACAAGGTCTGCCGCCCTGTGACCAATTTTGACGACCGTCTGGCCACCCTGCTGGACGATATGCGCGAGACTATGATCGCCGCCGACGGCGTAGGTCTGGCCGGTCCGCAGGTGGGCATGATGCGCCGCCTGTTCGTGGTGTGGGACACCACCGATGCCCCGGAGGAGATCCCCGAGGATTACGAGTACAAGTTCATTGATTTTGTCAACCCCGAGATCCTTGCTGTTTCTGAGGAGGAAGAGACCGCCTACGAGGGCTGCCTGTCCTTCCCGGGGCACAACGGCGCTGTGACCCGCCCCATTGCCGTCAAGGTGCGTGCACAGGACCGCAACGGCGAATGGTTCGAGCTGGAAGCTGACGGCCTGCTGGGCCGCTGCATCCAGCACGAGAACGACCATCTGGACGGCATCACCATCATGGAATCCAGCGAGTACTTCTATGAGGATACCGAGGAAGGCAAAAAGGCCGCCCGCGAAGCGAAAGGAAACAACTGATGCGCATTTTGTTCATGGGCACGCCGGATATTGCTGCCGAGTGCCTGAAAGCCCTGTATGCTGCCGGGCATGATATCTGTGCCGTGTACACCCGGCGGGATAAGCCGGTCGGCCGCAAGCAGGTGCTCACCGCACCGCCGGTCAAGGAGGTTGCACTGGCGCACGGCACGCCCGTGTTCCAGCCCCGCACCCTGCGGGACGGCAGCGAGGATGAAAATATCCGCGCCCTTGCCCCGGAACTGATCGTAGTGGTGGCCTATGGCTGCATTCTGCCGAAGTCCGTGCTGGAAATGCCCAGCTATGGCTGCATCAACCTGCACGTTTCGCTGCTGCCGAAATATCGCGGCAGCGCTCCGGTGCAGTGGTCTGTGCTGAACGGTGACGCCGAGACCGGCGTTTCCATCATGCAGATGGACGAAGGTCTGGATACCGGTGATGTGCTGTACTGCAAAAAGATCGTCATCGACCCCGAGGAGACCAGCGGTGAATTGTTCGACCGCGTTACCGCTGTGGGTGCCGGAGCCCTGTGCGAGACCATCCCCCAGATCGCAGCGGGCACTCTGACCGCTGTGCCGCAGCAGCACGAGAACGCTACCCTTGCCCCCATGCTGAACAAGGAGATGGCGGAGTTCCACCTGACCGACACTGCCGCCCATATCCACAACTGGGTGCGCGGCATGAACCCTTGGCCGGGTGCATGGTTCATCACCTCCGGCGGCAAAAAGCTCAAGGTGATGTCCAGCCGCGTGGCCGCCGCTCATGGCGAAGCCCCCGGCACGGTGCTGGCCACAAAGCCCCTGACCGTAGCCTGCGGCGAGGGTGCCATCCAACTGCTGGAAGTCGTGCCAGAGGGAAAAAAGCCCATGGACGGCACTGCCTTTGCAGCGGGTCTGCGCCTGAAAACGGGGGATAGCCTCTGATGGCCGCAAATCCGCGTGCGGCAGCAGTTGCCGCACTGGTACGGCAGGAGCAGAACGGCTTTTCCAATCTGGTGCTGGACGCAGAGCTCAAGCGCCAGAAGCTGGAAGGCCGGGATAAGGCTTTTGCAAGTGCCATTTTCTACACTGTGCTGGAGCATCGCGGCACGCTGGACTATATTCTGGAGCAGTTTCTGCCCAAGGGTCTGGCAAAGCTGGATGCACCCGTGCGGGAAATTTTACGCGCCGCACTGGCACAGGCTCGCTATATGCAGGTGCCTGTCTCTGCTGCGGTGAACGCGGCGGTCAAGCTGACCCGCACCTTTAAAAAATCCAGCGCCTCCGGCCTTGTCAATGCCGTGCTGCGCAAGGCCTGCGGCTATGATCTGGACGCTGCCGTTTTTACGGACGAGATCCAGCGCCTGATGGTTTTAGGCTCTGCCGGACGGGATGTGGCGAAATTTCTCCACAAAAACTACCCGGACGAGGCACTGGGCATCCTGACCTATCAGGCCGATGGAGGTTTGACCAGTCTGCGTGCAAACCCCCTCAAGGCCAGCGCTGCACAGCTGTGCGCGCTGCTTACAGAGCAGGGCGCAGCAGAGGTACGGCAGGGCATCGTGCCCGGCAGCGTGCTGGCACGATTTGCCGGCAGTCCGGCAGACAACGAACTGTTCCGACAGGGCTACTACCATGTGGAGGGACAGGCCAGCCAGCTGGCAGCCCTTTGCGTGGGCGCAGCCCCCGGCGAGACGGTGCTGGATCTGTGCGCTGCCCCCGGCGGCAAGACCGTTCTGCTGGCCGAGCAGATGCAGGGTACAGGAGAGCTGTACAGCTGCGATGCAGCAGAGAACCGTGTGGGGCTGATCCGCACCGCGGTAGACCGCATGGGCTTTACCGGGGTGCATACCCTTTGTAATGATGCCACCAAACCGAACCCTGCACTGCCCATGGCAGACCGCATCCTGACGGATGTGCCTTGCAGCGGCTTGGGCATTCTGGCAAAAAAGCCGGATCTGCGCTATAAAAAGCTGGAAGCTGACCGGCAGGCAGAACTGCTTGCCACACAGGCGGCAATTCTGGATACCGCTGCGGCGCTGCTCAAGGCGGGCGGACGGCTGGTCTACTCCACCTGCACCATCGACCCGGCAGAAAATCAGCAGCAGATCGCAGCCTTTTTGCAGCGCCACCCGGAATTTGTGGTCTGCGCGCCGGAGGTGCCGCTGCCCGCCGGAATGACGGCAGGGGAGCATGGTTGCCTTTCGGTGCCCACCCGCACCGGCATGGACGGCTTTTTCCTGTGCGTGTTGCAAAAAGCCGCCGCAACGCAATAAGCATGACCTTTGTGGGTCGTATCCTCTTATAGGAGAACAGAATGGAACAAAAACGCTGTATTTCTTCTCTGACGCTGGCAGAATTGACTGCTGAACTGAAAGCTTTGGGGCAGCCGGGTTTCCGGGCAAAGCAGATCTTCCACTGGGTGCACCAGAAGCTGGTCACCGAGTTTTCTGCCATGACCGACCAGCCCAAGACCCTGCTGGCAAAGCTGGAAGAAACCTTTTATATCGCTGCACCGCAGATCGAGCGCCGTCAGGAGGCCAAGGACGGTACTGTGAAGTATCTGCTGCGCATGGCTGACGGCAACTGCATCGAGACCGTTGTCATGCGTTACCACTACGGCAATACCGTGTGTGTGTCCACTCAGGTGGGCTGCCGCATGGGCTGCCGCTTCTGTGCCTCTACGCAGGCAGGCCGGGTGCGCAATCTGGAAGCCGGCGAGATCTGCTCCGAAATTTACACCGCACAGAAGGATATTGGCGAGCGCATTTCCCACATCGTGCTCATGGGCATCGGCGAGCCGCTGGACAACTTTGACGAAGTGATGAAGTTTCTGGAAAATATCACTTCGCCCGAGGGCGTCAACATCGGGATGCGCAACATCAGCCTTTCCACCTGCGGCCTTGTGCCAAAGATCGATCTGCTGGCCGAGAAAAAGCTGCAGCTCACCCTTTCGGTATCGCTGCACGCGCCCAACAACGAGATCCGTAGCGGCATGATGCCGGTGAACGACGCCTACCCCGTGGAAGTGCTGATGCAGGCCGTGCGCCGCTATCAGGATACCACCGGACGCCGGGTGAGCTTTGAGTATTCCATGGTGCGTGGCGTCAACGATTCGGATGCCTGTGCAAAGCAGCTGGCAAACCTCATCCGGGGCATGGGGGCTCATGTGAACCTGATCCCCATCAACCCTGTGGACGGCAGTCCGTATTCGGCTACCGATGCCGCCAATGTGCGCCGCTTCCAGCAAAAGCTGGAAAGCCTTGGCGTCAATGCTACGGTGCGCCGACGTCTTGGCAGCGAGATCAGCGCCGCCTGCGGCCAGCTGCGCCGGGACGAAATGAACGGGAAAGCGTAAAATAGAGGGAGTATCCTATGAAACTTGCAGGAAAAACGGATGTCGGCCGGGTCCGGCAGGATAATCAGGACGATTATCGCGCAGGAGAACTGCCCGGCGATGCCGCATGGCTGCTGGTGTGTGACGGCATGGGCGGTGCACGCGGCGGCAGGGAAGCCAGTCAGAGCGCATGTGATGTCATTGAGCGCTGCTTTCAGGAGCAGTATGCTTCCAAGTGCCTGCCCGGCGAGGAAGAGACCTTCCTGAAAAAAACACTGCTCAGCGCTAACCGCTTTGTGTTCCAGAAGGCCCTGCGGGAGGAAGAACTGGCGGGCATGGGCACCACGGCTGTGTGCGCACTGGTGCGCTCCGGCAGGGTGTATCTGTGCCATGCAGGTGACTCGCGGGCGTACCTGTACCGGGACGGCAGGCTTGCCCAGCTCACCCACGACCACTCCTATGTGCAGGAGCTGGTGGACTGCGGCACCATTACCGTGGAGGAAGCCGAGCACCACCCTCAGAAGAACATCATCACCAAGGCGCTGGGCGTGGACTACCGGCTGGACTCGGAGTTCACCACCGCACCGCTGCAGAAAGGGGATATCCTGCTGCTGTGCTCGGACGGCCTGACCAATGCCGTGCCCAGAGAACAGCTGGAACAGCTGCTGCGCACCGGCGGGTTCTACGACCTGCCGGATCTTCTGATCCGCACGGCCAACGAGAACGGCGGCCCGGATAACATCACCGCGCTGCTGCTGTGTGTGGAGGAGGTGCGCTGATGGACAACCTGATCGGCAAAAAGCTGGATGGTCTGTATGAGGTGAAGGAGTTGATCGGCTCCGGCGGCATGGCGAACGTCTACAAGGCGGTCATGCTTGGCCAGAACGGCCCTGTTCCCGCCGGGACAGTGGTGGCGGTCAAGGTGCTGCGGCAGGAGTATATGCATGACCCGGATCTTGTGCGCCGCTTTAAAAATGAATCCAAGGCCATCTCGCTGCTGAATCACCCGAACATCGTCAAGGTATATGATGTTTCGGTGAACGATGATCTGCAGTATATCGTGATGGAATATGTGGACGGCATGACCCTGCGCGAGTACCTCAACCAGCGCGGCGGCAGGCTGACCAACCGGGAGACTGTGCATTTCATCTCTCAGATCTTAAAGGCGCTGGAACACGCCCATGCCAACGGTGTGGTGCACCGGGACATCAAGCCCCAGAACATCATGCTTCTGGACAATGGTCAGCTGCGCATGATGGATTTTGGCATCGCGCGCATCTCCCGGGCCGAGAATCAGCTGCTCAGCGGCAAGGCCATGGGCAGCGTGCATTATATCAGCCCGGAGCAGGCCAAAGGTGATGAGACCGACTGCACCAGCGATATCTACTCGGTGGGCGTGATGATGTACGAGATGCTCAGCGGCCATCTGCCCTTTGATGCAGACGACATGGTGGAAGTTGCCATCAAGCAGATCTCCGATCAGCCGAAGTCTTTGCACGAGATCGCGCCGGAGGTGCCGAATGCACTGGTGGAGATCACCGAAAAGGCCATGGCAAAGCTGCCGCAGAACCGCTACGCATCCGCCCGCGAAATGCTGGATGCGCTGGACGCCTACGTGCAGAACCCCTCCGTGAT
>ENA-UEQR01002172-UEQR01002172.1-human-gut-metagenome-genome-assembly--contig:-NODE-2172-length-10284-cov-90.827079_pt1 | contig 10284 bp, 5 predicted proteins | sample MGYA00242944_ERZ507941 | MGnify/ENA primary metagenome ERZ507941 (study PRJEB26167, sample SAMN06115398) | human gut metagenome | host: Homo sapiens | place: China:Chongqing | collected 2016-06-23...
TAAATACAAACCGGAAGAATACTTGAAAGAACACGATTTTGGTCGTGGACATAAAGAAATATACGCTTGTCAGTTTAAAGAAGACGGACGTCAGAAAGAAGCTTCCAATTGGTATCGCATGAACCCTCACCGCCTGCATCTGGGTATCGTGGGACTGGAGTTGGGCGATGATGTGAAGACTTCTGACATTACCGATATTGCCCAGACATTGGATATGTGGAACGGTGTCATCAACAGTCACTTCACACTGAAAGGCAACGCCTTTGATGTACAGACCGTATGTCATCCGCAAATGGACATGATTTCAGCCAGTATCACCAGTCCGGCACGTGCAGGGGTGAAACTGCATTTTCCATACCCTACGGGCGCTCATGCCGATGATGCCTGCAATTGGGATGCCAACAACAAACACACTACAGATATAGTCTTTGAGAATGCGCAAAGTGCAGTTCTCAAACGTACACTCGATTCTACCGTTTATTATGTATCTCTGCGTTGGGAAGGAAAAGCTTCCCTCAAGGAGAAGTCTGCAAACTATTTTGTACTGACACCGGCGGAAGATAAACTCGCTTTTTCTTGCAAGTTTACGTCCGCTTTTCCCGGAACTGTATTCGAGAGTGAACCGGCTGTCTATACATCTGCCGATACTCTGCCTACTTTCGCCGAAACTCTGGCAGCCGGCAACAGCTATTGGAACAATTTCTGGAAGAACGGTGCGGCTGTAGACTTCTCACATTGTACCGACCCGCGTGCCAAAGAATTGGAACGCCGTGTCGTATTGAGCCAATACCTGCTCGCCATTCAGTCGGCAGGCAGTGTTCCGCCGCAGGAAACAGGGCTAACCTACAATTCATGGTTTGGCAAGTTCCACCTCGAAATGATATGGTGGCATCAGGCTTGGCAGGCACTTTGGGGGCATCCCGAATTGCTGGACCGCACACTCGGCTGGTACGAAACGGTAGAACCTGTTGCCCGTGAGATAGCCCGCCGTCAGGGATTCGACGGAGTGCGTTGGATGAAAATGACCGATCCCAGCGGAACGGAAGCTCCGTCTAATGTAGGCAGTTTCTTGATTTGGCAGCAACCGCATTTTATCTATTTGGCCGAACTCGTTTACCGTGCCAATCCTTCGGATGAGGTGATTAAGAAATACAATCATCTGGTGCAGGAAACTGCAAAGTTCATGTATTCTTTCGCCACTTACGATGAATTCCATGGACGTTTTATCCTGAAAGGCGCTATTCCCGCACAAGAAACATTGCGTGCGGCTACTACCATCAATCCGCCGTTCGAACTCTCTTACTGGCATTATGCCATGAATGTGGCTCAGCAGTGGCGTGAACGTGCCGGTGAAAAGCGTAATCTGGAATGGGATGAGATGATAGACAAACTCTCTCCGCTGGCCTATAATGAAGACTGCCTTTATCTGGCTGCCGAAAATGCAGTGGATACCTACAAGGATATCCGTTTCACCAGCGACCACATGGCAGTGCTTGGCTCTGTGGGTATCCTGCCGATGAACAAGCTGATACGTGCCGACTATATGAAGAATACGCTTCATTGGGTGTGGGACAACTGGAACTGGGGCAAGACATGGGGCTGGGATTACCCGATGACCGCTATGAATGCCACTCGGTTGGGTGAGCCCGAAAAGGCTGTAGGTGCCTTGCTGATGGATAAGCGCACCAATACTTACTTGTTGAACGGACACAATTATCAGGACGGACGTCTGCGTTGCTACCTGCCGGGCAATGGCGGCTTGCTGACTGCCGTAGCGCTGATGTGTGCCGGTTGGGACGGGTGTGAGGTGAAGAATCCCGGTTTCCCGCAAGACGGTACATGGGATGTGCGTTGGGAAGGATTGAAGCCGATGCCGTAACCGCTTCTTTGTATATAAATATTATTATATATAACTAATCTGGTACTTGATAGTACTACCCCTTTTCTGAATAGCTTGCAGAAGGGGTGCATTCAGTATACGACTGATATAGGTTCAGTCGTATACTGAATGTATTTCAATCGTATAGTGAATGGCTTTCAGTTATGCCTTTATCCTTTGAATTAAATAAAACCTTATGAACCGTATTTCTGTTTTTGCAATTATTTTTACTCTGTTTATCCCTTTGGGGTCTTATGCGCAATATGCTTCTTCGTCTAAAACTCCGAAGAAAGCAGGCGATTTGATAGAATCCACTTCCTACAATGACCATAAGCGGGGAGCTCCCCGTATGTTGCAATACTTGCCGTCCGGTGAAGAGTTTGTCTGCGTCAACGGCAAGAACCGCTACACACGTGCTTTGTATGGCGGACATACGGCATGGCGCCTGGAAACCGGCGACCGTCCGATATTTGCCACGTATGTCAAGAACGACTGCCGTAATATCCGTTTTCGCTTGCATCTGCCGGACGGTACGGTTACACCGTTGGAAGAAACCGATTGGTGTGAGGCGCGTTATAATCCGGGTACGCGTACGTATGCCTTGAAAGACAAGGCATGGGGAGAAAATTGCAGCCTGAAAGTTTCCGTATTGGCAAGTCTTACGGAAGAGATGGCCGTTTGGGAGCTTTCCGGTGAGTTGCCTGCCGGCTGCGAGCTGGAAGTGTTGAATTCGCCTATCCGCCGGAAGAAGCTTTCCCGTAGCGGAGATATGGGGGCAGACCCGCCGGGATGTTTTGAGCCGGCAGAAGACGGCACAGTGCTGCAAACACTGAAATGCCGCTTTCCGGCCGACGGGCATTTGTATGTGGGTATTTCCGGTAATGAACTGAAGGAAATGCGGGATGGCGGTGTACAGTATCTTGCCCTTCAAAAGGCTTGCCGTGAACTGGCCGGACGCATCAGAATCACTACTCCCGATCCTTATTTCAATACGCTTGGCGGTGCACTTGCTGTTGCTGCCGACGGTATCTGGGGGGAAGAGGGCGTGTGGCTGCATGGAACTGTCGGCTGGCGTATGCCGTTGAGCGGCTGGCGTGCCGCATACGTAGGCGATGTGTTGGGCTGGCACGACCGTGCACGCACTCATTTTGACAACTATGCTGCCAGTCAGGTGACCGAAGTTCCCAATACGATTTCGCATCCGGCACAGGATTCTGCCCTTGCGCTTGCACGTTCGGCCAAGATATGGGGAACGCCGCAATACAGCAATGGATATATCTGCCGCAATCCTCGCCGTAACAATCAGATGCACCATTATGACATGAACCTCTGTTACATAGACGAACTGTTGTGGCACTTCAACTGGACGGGCGACCTTGAGTATGCCCGTCGCATGTGGCCGTTGCTGACACTGCATCTTGCTTGGGAAAAACGCAACTTCGACCCGGACAACGACGGCTTGTACGATGCCTACGCCTGCATTTGGGCAAGCGATGCGCTGTATTATAACAGTGGCGCCGTTACGCACAGCTCTGCCTATAACTATCGCGGCAATAAACTGGCTGCACTGATTGCTGAGAAGATAGGCGAAGACCCCACACCCTATCGGGAAGAGGCCGATAAGATATTGAAAGCGCTCAACACCCGTCTCTGGTTGCCGGAGAGAGGACATTGGGCGGAATTCCAAGATTTCATGGGCCATCGCCGTCTGCATGAAGATGCTGCCGTATGGACCATCTATCACGCTCTCGACAGCGATGTGGCCGATCCGTTTCAGGCATATCTTGCCACAAGTTACATAGACCGTGAAATTCCTCATATTCCTGTCGTGACTTCGGATGATGTGCTTGCCGCCGATGCTGCTTTGCCTGTCAATGCAGGCCCGTACGCTCATTGGCAGGAACAGTTGAAGGCAGCGGGTGCTGCCGTCAATGCCGGAAAGTATGCCACTGTGGCCACTACCGACTGGATGCCGTATTCATGGAGCATTAACAATGTAGCCTTTGCCGAAGTGATGCACACGTCGCTCGCTTATTTTCAGGCAGGACGTAGAGAGGCAGGTTTCAAATTGCTGAAAAGTTCTGTTCTGGACGGCATGTATCTGGGCGATAGTCCGGGCAATTTCGGGCAGATAAGTTTCTATGATGCTGCCCGGGGCGAATGTTACCGCGACTTCGGCGACCCTATCGGAGTGGCTTCCCGCGCATTGATTCAGGGGCTTTACGGAATCTTGCCCGATGCTTTGAACGGTCGTCTGCTGATAAAACCCGGTTTCCCGGAAGAGTGGGAGTATGCTTCACTGCATACGCCGGATATCGACTTTGACTTTAAAGCGGGCGAAGCGGCTACCGGTAAGTATTCTTCCCGCGACTGTTCGCTTTATACCGCTACACACCGTTTGCCTGCCGTACGGAATCTGGAATTGCAATTCCCTGCACGTCGTTCGGCTGTGGCGCGTTTGATGGTAAACGGCCAGAATGCAGCGTGGAGACTGGTTGAAAATTCAGTTGGACGGCCCATGCTTTCCGTTTCCGTTCCTGCTGCTTCCGGTGAGGAGGTAACAATCAATGTCGCTTGGGAAGGAGAGTTGCTTGAAGCTCCTGCTTCTGTCGATGCTTATCCTGCAACTCGCGTCCGTAAGGCGGGACCCGTCAGTTTCATTGCTATGGAACAGGGACAGATGAAATGGTGGGCGCCGGTAGAGCACCCGGTATCCAATAGGGGTAAGAAACCTGTTCCGGCAGGTGATTTTAAAGCAGTCGATTCAGCCCGATGCACTCCAGTCGATATGCAGAAAGTGTTCAATGCGAATGTAACGGATATTTTCCGCAATGAATACCTGTCGCCGCGTTCTCCGTACACCACGTTGCAGTTGCCCAAACAGGGAATAGGCGAGTGGTGTCATCCGCTGAAGACAGCAGATATAGATGATTCGGGTTTGCGTGCCGCTGTGCGTAAAGGCTTATTGGAGACAAAACTCGGGATACCTTTCCGTACTCCTGCCGAAGGGCATAACATAGCTTTCACCTCTCTTTGGGACAATTATCCGGACAGTCTGCAAATTCCCCTGCAAGGCAAGGCTTCCCGTGCCTATTTACTAATGGCAGGCAGTACTAACCACATGCAGTGCCATATCGACAATGGCGTAATCCGTGTGTATTATGAAGACGGTACTTGCGACACCTTGTCTTTGGTAAATCCGGACAACTGGCCACCCATCGAACAGATATTCTTTGAAGATGGAAAGTCTTTTAACCGTCATGCACCGTCTCTCTATCGCCTGCGTCTGAAGACCGGTGAACTGAGCAATAATTTCGGTGAGGAACTTGGCTTTACCGGCGTGTCTCGCGAGGTGGACGGTGGTGCCGCCGTACTGTTGGAAATGTCGTTGAATGCAGGGAAAAAGCTTTCGCATCTTGTACTGGAGACGCTCTCCAATGAGGTGGTGATAGGAATAATGGGCATTACGCTTCAACGATGAAACCGTATTTTAAATAAAAGATTATGGAACATTTCAAGAGACTTGCCTTTTGCATGCTTTACCTCTTCACCTTTATCTGGCAGCTTAGTGCACAAGTTAAGAAGATTCCGCAGTGGGGAGCGGTTCGAGATAGTGTTGCAAGGTACTGCCAAAGGAACTTTATATCTGATGTTGCGGGTGATAATATAAATAAAAAACCACTGCTTTTACAGTGGTTTTTTTCATGTCGGAATGAGGCGACTCGAACGCCCGACCCCTACGTCCCGAACGTAGTGCGCTACCAACTGCGCTACATTCCGATTGCTTTTGAAAAGTGGTGCCACCAGGAATCGAACCGGGGACACAAGGATTTTCAGTCCTTTGCTCTACCAACTGAGCTATGGCACCTTTTCCGTTTGCGGGTGCAAAGATAAAGATATTTTTTTATACTACAAGGCTTTTTGAGGAAAAATATTAGAAAAATCCCCTTTGTAGCTTTTAAAACAAGAACAAAGGGGATATTTGTATTAGTTATGAGTATAGATTTCTACGTAATTGTTTAATCTATATTCGGATTAATACTGTGCCAGTTTTTAATGGGCGGCAATACGCCCATTCCTATAACTTCGTCGCGTAGTTTACAGAGGTGAGCGTAACTTTCTTTCAGTTTAGCCTCTTCTTCGGGAGTACCTTTCAGCTCTTTGTAGTGCACACCGTCCTTATTGATTTCGGTTTCCATAGCCATCATGATATGGTCGAAACCGTGACTGTGTACATATGTGCCTGCCGGCCAGCGGAAAGGCTTTCCACCCATGGCGGCAGCAATCATTTCTATGGAAATATACGCAGGGCTTTGGAAAGAAGAACGACCGCGCAAAGCGATAATGTTAGCGCCGCCTTTGGTAACTTTGGTCTGTATTTCTGCCCATTCTTCCTTTGTCAGGGCAGGAGTGCCGATGATATCCAGCAACGGTTTCCCATCTACTTTGGCGGTAGAAGCATATACAGCCATTTGTTCGCCATGTCCGCCATATGTACGGCAGTTCTCTATCTTATCGGGAGCAATGCCGAAATGTTTGGAAAGTTCGCTACGCAGGCGGGTACTGTCAAGGGCTGCCAGTGTTGTAACCTGAGATGGCTTCAATCCTGAGTACAATAATGTAATCAGGCCGGTAATATCGGCCGGGTTAAAGATGACAACCACGTGCTTCACATCCGGGCAGTAAGCTTTCACGTTCTTACCGAATTCTTCGGCAATGGCGGCATTGCCTTTTAGCAAATCCTCACGGGTCATACCTGCTTTACGGGCTGCACCACCGGAAGACACTACATATTTGGCATCGGTCAGAGCCTCTTTAATGTCGGATGTGAATGTCAGGTTTAGACCTTCGAACCCGCAGTGGAACATTTCTTCCGCCACACCTTCCAGACCGGGAGCATAAGGGTCGTATAAACAGATGTTCGGGGTGAGGTGCATCATGATTGCAGTCTGTGCCATGTTGGAGCCGATCATACCGGCTGCACCTACAATGGTCAGCTTTTCGTTTGTAATAAATTCCATAATTATATTATTTAAAGGTGAATAATAAACGCTTTTGTCGATTGTTACGTTACAAAGATAACCGTTTTCCAGAAGAGTTGTTTATATAAAAAAGTTATCTTTTAGAGCGAAAAGTTATTCCTTATCTTTATCTTTGTATAAGGTAGGACGCGGCTCGGCAGTACCCGCGCTCAAAAGCGGACTTTTGGCTTGGTATTGCGCTCACCTTTCGCTATCTTTGCGCAGGATGCCGGAATAGGCTGTGTTCTATTGCGTATCGTTCTTGTTATAAATATTACGAAATATAATTTGTATGAGTATAGAGTTAGGAAAGTTCAATACCTTGAGGGTGGTGAAAGAGGTTGATTTCGGCATGTATCTGGATGGTGGTGAAGAAGGAGAAATTCTGCTTCCGTCGCGTTATGTGCCCGAAAACTGCAAGCCGGGAGATGAACTGACTGTGTTTATCTACCTGGATAACGAGGAACGGTTGGTAGCTACCACACTGACACCATTAGTACAGGTCGGTGAGTTTGCCTGTTTGGAAGTGGCATGGATAAATCAATACGGCGCTTTCCTTAACTGGGGATTGATGAAAGATTTGTTTGTTCCTTTCCGTGAACAGAAAATGAAGATGCAGGTTGGGAAGCAATATGTAATCCATGCTCATCTGGATGATGAGAGTTACCGGATTGTAGCCTCTGCCAAAGTGGACCGTTATCTTTCGAAAGAAAAAGCGCCTTATGAACCCGGTCAGGAAGTTAGCATACTTATCTGGCAGAAGACTGATTTAGGTTTTAAGGCTATTATTGAAAACCGATATAGCGGTTTGCTGTATGAAAGCGAGATATTTCAACCTCTGCATACAGGCATGACATTGAAGGCTTATGTAAAGCAGGTTCGCGAGGATGGAAAGATTGACCTGATACTTCAGAAACCGGGGCAGGGCAAGGTGGAAGACTTTGCTGCTACCTTATTGGATTATATCCGTGAGCAGGGCGGACACATCACTTTGCATGACAAGAGCCCTGCCGAAGAGATTTACGATACATTCGGTGTCAGCAAGAAAACCTTTAAAAAAGCAGTTGGCGATTTATACAAAAAACATCTGGTATCGCTGCAGGAAAATGGGATTGAACTGGCAAAAAAACTCTAATCCCTACCTGCAATAGGGTTTTCCCTATAACATATTAGAGAGAAACAGAAGGATGGGGGAAAATATTCCCCTATTTTTGTTTTTACTAAAATGATGGAATATAAACTTGTAAAGAACGCTGCCATGAAACGAATATTATTTATGTTATTTGCCGTAATAATGAGTACTGCTGTCTGCCATGCGGCCATGAGTAACAGTAAAGTGCGTAAAGAAACACGCTTTCTTACGGATAAGATGGCTTATGAACTGAATCTGAATACGGCTCAGTATAATGATGTATATGAAATTAATTATGACTTTATTTCAGGTGTACGTTATCTGATGGATGATGTGCTGAGGGGTGAAGAATGGGCGTTGAATCGGTATTACGATTATCTGGATATACGCAATGACGATTTACGCTGGGTATTGAGCCGCAGACAGTATTCCCGTTTCATGCAGGCTGCCTACTTCTTCCGTCCGATTTATGTGAGTGGCGGGCATTGGTCTTTCCGGATTTATGTTACTTATACCAATCCGAATCATTTCTACTATCCGCGTCCTTATCATTATCGTACTTACTGTGGCGGACATAACCGTGTTCATTATCATAATGTAAGCTATTACCGGGGCAGACATAACTATCCTACCTATAACGGCTCTTTCCGTATCCGTGATAATAAATCGTACCATACGAGCCGGCGTTCGGATTTCGGTTCGGTTCATATCCGTCCCAATTCCGGTACGCGCCCTAACGTGGAACAGTCCAATCGCCGTCCTGCTACCAACAGTCCGGTACGCCGTTCCGATACTAAGAAGGAAGTAAATGCTCCTAAACGCGGGCAGAGTATTCAGAAGGAAAACGAAAGCATAAGACGACGCAGCAACTCTTCTTCATCCTCTACGCGTACAATACGTTCTTCTTCCCGTTCGTCAGAAAGAGGTAAAGAAGCGTCAAGACGAAATTAAACGCTTATCCATGTGTATTTATAACTGATAAACGGGGGATACTTCAATATACCTGATGATTTCTTTCAGGCACGGAATTCACGGAAAAAGAAGTAAAGAAAATCTGTGTTTTCCATGTAGTCCGTGCCTGAAAAGAAAATAAATAAAAAGTGTTCATCTCCTTACAAACACACAACAACTAAAATTATATTTATTCGATAGGCTCTCCTTTATAAAAGTCCAGTATCTTGGTACGGAACAGGTACTCGTATTTGGCTTGTAGTTCATCGGATTGTGCTTTCATCAGGTTCTGCTTGGCCTCATTGTATTCTACGGCGTTCGCTTTCCCGTTTTCGTATTTCTCGCTCATCAGCTTAAACGATGCTTCGCTTGCCGAGGCTGCCGCGCTGCTGCTTGTGTACTTGCTTTCGGATGCTGCCGCATTGTACCATGCCTGCTGAATTTCTTTGTAGAGGTCCTTCTTGGCATTATCCAGTTGCAAGGAGTAGTTTTCACGTTGCAGGCGGGCTGTACGTACCCGGTTGCGTGTAGCCAGTCTGTTAAAGATGGGAACACTCAGATTAAAACCGATGTATTTGTTGAAATTATCACTCATTTGCTGGCTGAAAGTGCGGTTGATTGTCGAATAATAATTCGTACCGAGACTCCCGCTGAGAGTCAGTTGCGGATAGTAACCGCTTTGGGCGATTCGGATACTGTGTTTACTTCCTTCCAGACGATACTGTGCAGCTTGTATTGAGGCCTTGCAACCTAATGCTAACTGATATATTTCGTCCGGAGAAGCCAATGGGATAAGTTCTATTGTTACGGCAGGATTTTCCAAGAGGAAACCTTTTGGTGTTTCCAGTTCGATAAGCTGGCTGAGGTCGAGCAATGCCAGTTGATAGTTATTGCCCGTCTGTACCGCATTCATCTCATCCTGCGCTACACGTGCTTTGGCTTCGGCAACTTCTGCCGGAGAGGCTTTCCCTACTTCTGCCAGCCGCTCTATGCGGTTGCATTGTTCTTTGCTCAGTTCTACTTGTCCTAAAGAAACCCGGTGCAGTTCTTCGTTGAACAGTACCTGTAAGTAGGCTGAGGCTATATTGATGGAGATATCTTCTTTGGCTTTCTCCAAGTCGGCAAGAGCGGCTTTTAGGTTTAATTTGGCCAAAGCATACTGGTTGGGTATCTCGAGTCCGGTAAACAGTGGAATATTGGTGGAAACGGACATATTTGTACCGTGACTGCCTGTGTTGACATATACGGTGGAGTAATCACCGGTACTCTCATCCTTGATAGCGGTCTGCGTGCGTCCCCAG
>ENA-UEQR01002173-UEQR01002173.1-human-gut-metagenome-genome-assembly--contig:-NODE-2173-length-10284-cov-5.054472_pt1 | contig 10284 bp, 6 predicted proteins | sample MGYA00242944_ERZ507941 | MGnify/ENA primary metagenome ERZ507941 (study PRJEB26167, sample SAMN06115398) | human gut metagenome | host: Homo sapiens | place: China:Chongqing | collected 2016-06-23...
TGCGGGAGGACGCGGGCGGCTATGTGCTGGTAGGCGTCGTCTCCTTTGCCGCGGCGGCAGCGATCACCGCGCTGTGCATCTGGCTCAGAATCAGAGAAAACCAGAAAAAAGACGGGGCGGACCCGCAAGAACAGGAGGAGAAAAGCCAATGAAGAAACGAATACTCAGCATCCTGCTCCTATGCTGCATGGTGCTGACCATGCTGCCGACAACGGCGTCGGCAGCGGAGACCGGCGCGATGGATAATATCCCCGCAAAATTTGATGTGGAGATCGATCTGTGCAACAGAACGAGCGACATCAACATCAAGGACAGCAAGACATACTATATCTATTCGTCCTCAAGCGATCCGGACTTTGTCTGGACAAAGAAGATCCAGATCAACGGAAAGAAGGCGGCACCGCACATCTTCCTGGATAACGTGAATATTCAGGTGAAGAAGGACGCCAAGACACCGGCCATCGAGCTGCATGGAAAGGCGTCGGCGTATCTGTACTTTATCAACCGGGACAGTAAGCTGACGGGGGCCACCGGACGGGCGGCCATTCAGAAAAACCGCAGCGAGGGGCAGCTGTGCGTGCAGGTGATGAAGGGCACCACGGTGACGTGTCAGGGCGGCTATAAAGCGGCGGGCATAGGAGGAAGCTGGGCGACCCGCAATATCGCAGAAAGTCTGTTCAACCTGGATATGTACGGTCACGGCGCAAATATGCACTTCGGCTCTCAGACGAACCCATCGCTCTGGAGCGGCACCATCATCGCCAAGGGCGGCGACGGAGGAGCCGGCATTGGCGGCGGCAGAAACGGCAGCGGCGAGAAGCTGTATTTCTACTCAGGTAAAATCGAGGCGAAGGGCGGCGAAACGGGCTCCGGCATCGGCGGCAGCTTCAAGGGTCGCGGCCGCGATATCTACATCTACGGCGGCGATATTTCCGCCACCGGCGGCACGGCAGGAGCCGGTATCGGCGGAGGCTGCTGGACATCGGAGCAGGACATGGATGGCGACACCGCAGCCTATAATATCAACATTTACGGCGGCAAGATCTACGCCTGCGGCGGATACAACGGCGCGGGCATCGGCGGCGGTCAGTACGTCCCGGCGCGCGATATCACCATCACCGGCGGCGAGGTGAACGCGCACGGCGCATACGGCGCAGCCATCGGCGGCGGCCGCTGGTGCCACGGTCAGAACATCACCGTGACGGACGCGAAGCTGACGCTTACAACAGGCTATAATCAATATGCCTCGAACGCAGCGGTTATGGGCTACGGCGATCTTGTATACTCGGGCAAGGTATACAGCACAGTGCTAAGATATATAGGAGATTTTGTCAGAAACCCCCTGCCCGAAGACTACAAGTCCATCAAAATAGGCTCATACCATGGAAAGCTGATAAAGCTGAAGGTTGAGGCGCAAGCCATCAACCGCAACGACGAGTTTACCTTCTTCTGGAACCTCTATGATATCCTGATCCCCAACGAGAACGGGCGTATCGACGTGCAGCTGCTGACGCTGCCGTACGTGAAGAACTACGGCTGGGCGATCAATGCGATGGAACTGGAGCTGATCGACGACCCCTGCGACGGGAAGCACGACTTCGGCTGGGTCGACCGGCAGTCGTGCCACGTCTGGGCGTGCAGAAATATGAAGTGTCAGGCGCGTGACCCGGTGGCACCGGAGTCCGCAAGGAACGGCAAGCACGCATCCAGCGGCTGGAACACGGAAACGCACCAGCTGGTCTGCGATGTCTGCGGCCATATCATGGAAACGGACACGAAAGCGCCTGTTCTGGAGGTGCTGAAGGACGGCGGGATCTATACCGCCGAGGATGTCCGCGATGAAAAAACGCTCGAGGGAAAGCCGGGCGCGTACACCTTCACTGTCAACGACCCGGCGGCATCGGGAGAGGCGTCCTCCGGCATCAAGTCGGTGACCATCAACGGTGTGGAGCAGACAGTTGGCTCTCCCTATTCTCTTCCCGCGCCGGACGGCGGCAACAATGACGCGGGAAATGAATATACCGTCGTGGCGACAGACAACGCGGGCAACCGGACCACGGCAACGGTGACGGTCTACCGGCGGCACCGGGTGCAGGTGATAAGTCCGGATAGAAGCAAGACGTATGTGGATAAGCTGCTGGCGCACAATGAGTATCTGATCCTCACGATGAAGCTGCCGGAGGATGCGGCGGTAAAGCTGACCGATGAGGCGGATGGGACGGAGATCCCATATGACAAAGAAAAGAAGCAATTCGTGGTAGGCCCGATCAACAGGAGCCGGACACTTTTGCTGGAGTATTCCACGGTGTATCCGCAGGTGGAGCTCGAGTTGGGGCAGAACCAGCGCTTTACGGGATACAGCGCGGATACGGACGAAACGTACTATCTCAAGGCTGCACGCAAGGATACGGACAATAACCGCTATTCGGTGGCCGTAAGGATCGACACAACAAACGCCACAGAACCCGGCTGCTACTTCAGTTCGCCGAAGCGCTACACACAGGAGCAGCTGGCGGAGATGGATAAGCAAGGCGAAATTCCCTGGATCGAATACAAGCACCCGGACCCGGAACCGGGGGTCATCATCATCTACAGGCCTGAGGCCCATATAGACGCCGCAGAGTATGACGCAAATGGCAGCTGGTATATCTACGCCAAAGCCAAAAACGTCAAGGGAACGGCCTATGTCTCTACACCGAACCTGACCGCCGATGTGGAGGCTCCGAAAGCCATTGATCTTTCTACCGGTGAGGAACTGAAGAGCAGTGGGAGATATTACGGTGATCTGCGGTTCAGGGTAGAGGAGGAGTCCCCTTTCACGGTGTGGTACCGCAAACCCCAGGAGTCTGCGGATTATACCGTTTTGCTGCCGGATGAGGATGGCTATTATACGATCCCCGCAGATTACGAGAGCGGCAAGGACCACAACATTTTCATCGAAGACGCCTGCGGGAACAAGAGCCAGTACCTTTGGCTCCGTGCTACGTGGAACTATCTGATGGATGTGGGGCAGGAGGGTCGTTATTGGGATGAGCCAACTGTGCAGCCGCTGCGTATTTCCAAAACGCAGAAGCTGGAAGAGGAACTCTCCAAGATCAAGATCGGGGTCAAGTCGGCTCATAGCGGCGGAAACTGGATGCTTGTCGATGTGGATTGGACGATTCCGGGGACCTATGATCCGAATTCCTCGCGGGAGCAGACCTTCACGGTCAACGGAACGGTGATCCTAGCGGGCACAAAAGACAACGAAAAGAACCTTTCGGAACTGGATGTTGTCCCGCGTCCGGGAGAGGAGTGGATGAAGAACATCTCGGTGCAGGTGACCGTGGAGGGCGACCCGCAGTACAAGGTGACGATTGCAGACTGCGCAAACGGTACGGTCACGACGAACGCTGCCCAGACGGATGCGGACGGCACGCCTCTGTTCTACGCGGGCGATCTGGTCATGCTTTCGGTGGTCCCGGACGAAGGGTACCGTCTGAAGAGCCTGCTGGTCGAAGAAACGGACAGCGGCCTGGCAGTCGACCATGACGACGCGGATTCCTTTATCCAGCCGGCAGCAGACGTCAGAATTATTGCCGAGTTTGAGGAGATCAGGGCGGTCAAGCCGACAGCCATCCGCGTCACCGGCGAATACGTCTACAACGGCGGGGAGCAGCTTGCCAACGTAGAGGGCTATGACGCCGAAACGATGAACATCGACGGAAACATTGCCACGGACGCGGGCACGTATACCGTCAGCGTTACCTCCAAAACCGGAAGGTGGACGGACGGCACGACGGACGCGGCAACAGCCCAGTGGCGCATCGAACGGGCTGAACAGGAGGCCCCCGACGGCCTGCAGGGCGTCGGCCCGACCACCGAGGGCGGCAGCGACGGCAAAATCACCGGCACGACGGACGACATGGAGTACCGCGCAGCGGATGAAAGCGCCTACACCCCCTGCACCGGCAGCGAGATTGAAAATCTGACTGCGGGCAGCTACTTCGTGCGCTATGCGGAGGATCGGAACCACTTCGCCAGCCCCGATACAGAGGTCGTCGTGGGAGAGGGCGAAGCCCGCTCGTTTACGATCACCTTCAATGCCAACGGCGGCACGGGCAGCATGGAACCGGTCACCGTTGAAGAAGGCAGCCGGTACGTCCTTCCCGCCTGCGGCTTTACCGCGCCTGCTGGTCAGGAATTCAAGGCTTGGGAGATCGGCGGCATTGAATACAATGCGGGCGACGACTACGTCGTGCTCGGAAACACCGAGATCAAGGCTCTGTGGAAGGATTCCGCAGTGATTCCGACCACGTTCACGATCACCTTCAACGCCAACGGCGGCACGGGCAGCATGGAACCGGTCACCGTTGAAGAAGGCAGCCGGTATCCCCTTCCCGCCTGCGGCTTTATCCCGCCCGTGAATATGCAGTTCAGCGGCTGGGCGCTCAGCGCCGACGGCAGCGTGATCGCCGACGGAGCTATCATGGTGACATCGAATATCACGCTCTATGCCATCTGGGAGCCGGTTCCCGTCAACGAATTTGTCGTTTTCTTTGACGGCAACGGCGGCACGCCCGCCGTCAGCAGCATGACGACCATCGGTCACAGGCTGGCGTTCCTGCCCGGTGCGTTCCGAAGCGGCAGCTACCGCTTCGACGGCTGGTACACGGAGCGAAACGGCGGTGAGCTGATCACGACCAGTACCGTTTTCGCGGCAAATACCATCGTGTACGCCCATTGGACCTATACCGGCGGCAGCGGAGGCAGCGGCGGATATGTTCCCGGCTATTACATCATCCGGGCGACTGCCGGTGCAGGCGGCTCCATCACGCCGAGCGGCGACGTCAGCGTCCGGGCGGGTGCGAACCAGACCTTCACCATCACGCCGAACAGGGGCTATGCCGTCTCCGACGTGAAAATTGATGGCCGGATCATCGGCGCGGTGCGGTCCTACACCTTCGAGAACATCAGCGCGTCCCACACCATCGAGGTGCAGTTCCGGGTACGCAGCAGCTTTGTCGACGTACCGTCCGGCAGCTATTATGAGGACGCCGTGGATTGGGCTGTTGCAAACGGCATTACCACCGGCACGGACGCCGCGCACTTCTCCCCGGACGGCATCTGCACCCGCGCGCAGGCCGTGACCTTCCTGTGGCGTGCCGCCGGAAGACCCGCGCCAGAATCCCGCACCATGCCCTTTACCGACGTTCCCGCAGACAGCTACTACTATGACGCGGTTCTGTGGGCCGTCGAGAACGGCATCACGAAGGGCACGAGCAGCACGACGTTCAGCCCGGACAATACCTGCACCCGCGCCCAGATCGTGACCTTCCTCTGGCGCTCTGAGCAGTCCCCGGCAGCAGGCAGCAGCAACCCGTTCACGGATGTTTCCGCCGACGCGTACTACGCCGACGCGGTCCTGTGGGCAGTAAAGGAAGCGATCACCACGGGCACCACCCGCACCACCTTCAGCCCCGACGCAGAATGCACCCGCGCCCAGATCGTCACCTTCCTCTGGCGCTGCAAAAAGTGACCGGCTGAGCTGCGGAAAGCCAGCAGAACGAAAATAAACGACCCGCACCGCCAATTTAAGGCGGTGCGGGTTTATATCTGCAAGCGGGAGAAGAACTGCTCGCGCGCAGTGCTGCGGTAGGTGCGGCTGATGGGAACGCGCAGGCCGCCCGGCAGCAGCACGCGAAGCTGAACGCGGAAGCCCTGCCGCTCCAGCTCCTGTGAGCGGGAAAACAGATACGCGTCAACGATCGGATTCTCGCAGATCCCCAGATGCGCCTGCACCTGCGCCTGCGCGGAAACCTCGTTTGAATACGCCGCGGCAGCCTGATACTGTCCGGACTGCAGCAGCGCCTGCATGGTGTCAAGATGCTTGGCAATATCGTGCCGCATACGTCGGATGTTCGCGTATTGCGCGGTGAGCGCGGCATAATGCTCCTTCTGCCGGTCGATCTGCGCGGAGAGAAGGTCGTTTTTCGCCTTGAGCGCACTGCGCTGCGCCATGCCGCGCACGGCAAGATACAAAAACGCGTCCGCCGCGATGCAGACCAGCATTGCGGCAATGACCTATGTCATCCTCGGCCTGTGCGTGGCCGTTGCGGGCTTTATCAAGGTCAGCCGTTTCTCCACCATCAACTATTCCGTCGTCGCCAAGGACATTGAAATGGATGCGATCCTGGCTGTTGCGGTCGGCGGCAACAGCTACAGCGCCAATATGCTGGCCATCAACGTCAAGCGCACAAAATTCCTCGCGCACCTCATCTGCGGCATTCTCGCAGGCATCGGCGGCTTCGTGTATTTCCTGCACGTCGGCTCCGGCTCCCCGTCGCACGCAAGCGGCGCGGAAATGAACGCCATCGCGTCCTCCATCATCGGCGGCACAATGCTGACCGGCGGCGTCGGCAATATCATCGGCACGCTCTTTGGTGTTTTGTCCCTGAGCACGATCAAGAATATCGTCTCCTCGCTGGGACTTGACGAGGCATGGTGGACAAATATCACGGTTTCTGCTATGATATGTCTGTTCCTTGTGATCCAGAGTCTGGTGCTCTCGCGCAAAAACAAGGACGAATAAGCACCGCAATCTGTAATTTTGATAGGAGAGATACTATGAAACACTATGAATTCTGGTTCATCGTCGGCTCGCAGACGCTCTATGGCGAGGACGTTCTGACCACCGTCGCCAATCGCGCGGAGGAAATGGCGCAGAAGCTGTCCGCCGTGCTGCCGTATCCGCTCAAATACAAGGTCACGGCTAAATCCAGCGCCGAGATCACACAGGTCCTGAAAGAGGCCAATTATGATGATTCCTGCGCCGGTATCGTCACGTGGTGCCACACGTTCAGCCCGTCGAAGATGTGGATCAACGGTCTGGATCTGCTCCAGAAGCCGTGGCTGCATTTCGCCACGCAGTATAACCGCGAAATTCCCAATGAAGAGATCGACATGGACTTCATGAACCTCAATCAGGCAGCGCACGGCGACCGCGAGCACGGCTTCATCGGCGCGAGACTTCGCAAGCCGCGCAAGATCATCGCCGGGTACTGGCAGGATGAGGACGTGCAGGCGCGCATCGGCAGCTGGATGAAGGCGGCCATCGGCGTGGCCGTCTCGAAGGACATGAAGGTCATGCGTTTCGGCGACAATATGCGCAACGTCGCCGTCACCGAGGGCGATAAGGTAGAGGTACAGAAGAAGCTCGGCTGGGAGGTCAACACCTGGGCCGTCGGCGATCTCGTGAAGGAGATGAATGCCGTTTCTGAGGCTGAAATTGACGAACTCATGGCCGTTTACCGCGAAAAGTATGACTTTGCGACCGACGATATCAATGCCATCCGCTATCAGGCGCGCGAAGAAATTGCCATGAAGAAGATGATGGACGCGGAGGGCTGCAAGGCGTTCTCGAATACGTTCCAGGATCTCTACGGCATGGAGCAGCTGCCGGGCCTTGCCTCCCAGCACCTCATGGCGCAGGGCTACGGTTACGGCGGCGAGGGCGACTGGAAGGTCGCGGCCATGACCGCCATTCTGAAGGCCATGGGCGAAAACGGCAACGGCGCATCCGCGTTCATGGAGGACTATACCTATCACCTTGTAAAAGGTCAGGAATACAGCCTCGGCGCGCATATGCTCGAGGTCTGCCCGTCCGTTGCATCGGGCCGTCCGCGCATCGAGACGCACTTCCTCGGCATCGGCATGAACGAAAAGGATCCCGCCCGTCTCGTCTTTGAAGGCAAGGCTGGCAAGGGCGTTGTCACGAGCCTCATCGACATGGGCGGCAGACTCCGCCTGATCGTGCAGGATATTGAGGCCGTCAAGCCTATCATGCCCATGCCGAACCTGCCGGTTGCCCGCGTTATGTGGCGCGCGATGCCCGATCTCACCACGGGCGTCGAATGCTGGATCACCGCTGGCGGCGCACACCACACCGTTCTTTCCTACGACGTGACTGCCGAGCAGCTGCGCGACTGGGCGAGAATGATGGAAATCGAATTTGTCCACATCACGAAGGACACCACGGTCGAGGGCTTGGAGCAGGAGCTGTTCCTGAACGACCTTGCGTGGAAGCTGAAAAACTGAATCAGGGCATAAAAACGCCGGAGGCCTCCAAAGGAGCGCCCTCCGGCGTTTTGCATATCGTTACTGAAAGTGCTCCGCGAAAGCGTCCCATTGCTCGCGCAGGTGTTCGCGGCTGCGTTTGAGCACGTCGACGCACAGGCCGAGCGACTGGTAATACTCGTCGGAGAAGCGGCGGCGGGCGGAATGGCCGCCGGAGCGGTACTGCTCGATCACGATCTCATAGCGCTGCTGCGCGCGGTGGACAGCGTCGTCCCAGGAAATATAAATCTCCTCCTGCGCCTGCCTGCCCACGCGCTTCAGGACCTCCGGTTCATGGCAGAGCTTTGCGAGCAGCGCTGCCATGGAGTCTGCGTTTTCCTCGATCAGGAAGCCGTTTCTGCCGTCCGTGATATCCTCTGCGGCACAGCTGCCGCGCACCAGCACGCTTGCCAGCTCACAGGCCGCCGCTTCGCGCACGACAAGGCCGTTCGTATCGAACGTCGACGGGAACAGGAACAGATCGCCCCTGCAGTACCACGCGCGGATGACGCTGCGGTCATATTGGGGCGAGGTAAAGAACACGCAGTCCGAAAGCCCAAGCTCGTTTGCGTAGGCGACGACCTCGTCCTTATCCCCGCCGCTGCCGACGAAGACCATGCGGAACGGGTGCCCCGCGTCCTTGAGCTTTTTGAGCGCGTCCAGCGTGATGCGCAGTCCCTTGTACCACATCATGCGGCCCACGAACAGGAAAACCGGCACGCCCTCCGGCAGATCAATGTCCCGGCAGACCGCGCGCACGTCCTCCTCCGGTACGCGGCCGCGTGCGAAGTCGACGCCGTTCGGCATCACGCGCCAGTCGCCCTGATAGCCGAGCGAGCGCAGGTTCTCCCCTGCCCCATGGCTGACCGTCCAGACCTCGTCGAAGGCGCTGATGTTGTCGACGAGCAGCTTTTTTGCGCCCTCCTGCAAAAGCTTTGCGTGGATGGCGTTGGCAATGTCAATGTCAAACTTGGTGTGGTACGTAAAGACCGCCGGGACGTGGATGCGGGCGCGCAGCTCACGCGCGAGGACGGCGGAGGTGATCGGGCAGTGGCAGTGGATAAGATCGAACGGGTGTTCCATAAGCGTCTGCATGGTCTTCTCCGAGAACGGGAAGCCCGCGTGATAGCCGACGAGCTTCGTCATGTCGATGCTGGGATAGCGCACGACCGGGAATGAGAAGCCGCTGTCATCCGCACCGGGATAGGCCGGCGTTGCGACGACGGCCCTGCTCCCGCTCTCGGTGATCGCGCGGCCATAATTGACGACCGCGTTCGCAACACCGTCTGTTACGGGCGGGAAGGAATCGTTGATGAGGCAGATGGTTCTGTTGGACATGAGGTGTCTCCTTTATGTAAAGAGCGTGAGTGGTTTTCTAATGCGTATTTTAACGCACCCTGTAGGGGCCGACGACTCTGTCGGCCCGAAAATGTTGCAAATTCACCGCAGATTTCCGCGAAAACGCAGTATTTTGCGGGCGGACAGAGTCGTCTGCCCCTACGCTAAAACGGGCAAGAGTCTTCGCATTCGCCGTAAATTCCCCAAAAATCACTGCAGCCCGTCGGGCGGAGCAGCGTCCCGCTCCAGCCAGAATTTGAGAGGAATCGAATTACAACCTGATTATACCCGATCTTCCGCCCAAAGGGAAGTCTAACCGCCGAAAATCACGAGGATCACGCCGTAAAGAACGCTGGCGACTGTGCCGTAGACGATGACGGGGCCGGCGATGATGAACATTTTGGCCGCCATGCCGGTGACGAAGCCCTCGGCCTTGAATTCAATTGCAGGCGAGACGACCGCGTTGGCAAAGCCCGTGATCGGCACGAGTGTTCCCGCGCCCGCGATCTTCGCCAGATCGTCATAGACGCTCAGGGCCGTCAGGACAGCGCTCAAAAACACGAGGCTGACCGAGGTGGCCGCCGCCGCGTCCTGCTCAGAAAGCTCCAGCGCGGTGTAGCCGTTCAGAATCAGCTGGCCGACCACGCAGATCAGGCCGCCGATGAGAAAGCTGTTCAGCAGATCCTTTCCCAGCGGCGATTTTTTAGCCAGCCGCGCCACATAGCGGTTATATTCCTTCGGGGTCATGTTCATACTGCTCCGCTCCCTTGCTTTTTTATCTAGTATCCGCAGGTCAGTCTCTGTTCATGCACAAATTTTGTGTTTGCCGCATATGCTAACGGCTGAAAGCAA
>ENA-UEQR01002174-UEQR01002174.1-human-gut-metagenome-genome-assembly--contig:-NODE-2174-length-10272-cov-18.758901_pt1 | contig 10272 bp, 9 predicted proteins | sample MGYA00242944_ERZ507941 | MGnify/ENA primary metagenome ERZ507941 (study PRJEB26167, sample SAMN06115398) | human gut metagenome | host: Homo sapiens | place: China:Chongqing | collected 2016-06-23...
AAGAATTTATTTTAAAGTCTATTCTATTCATCTTTTTCTAATTTTATTTTTGATAAAATTCAATAAAGCATTACGCTCTTCAGGTGAAAATCCTATAACATAAATAATAAGGCATGACACAATAAAAGCAATAAAACTCGTCAACAAAAATGAAATAAAATCGCAAAAGAAGAAGCTGGTTTTAATTTTAAAAGAAATATAGTAACATACAATAGCAATCAATATATTTCTACAAAAAACATTAAACGTAAAATGACGTAGTTTATAAAATGGGCTTATTTTTTTTAAACGAGCGAACAAACCGATTGATATCACAAAAATACTAGGATACATTACCATATAAGGTTTGCCCCCTGTATACAAAATAAAATAACTAAAAGGCAATTCACATAACATAATAATGCATATCACTATTTGAAAAACTTTAATATTCCCTGTTGCTTGTAAAGCCGTTGTTAATGGAGGAGACATAACATTTATTAATGCTGTAATTAAAGCCAACAATAAGAATTGAGATGTATATTTAGGAATAGTTCCCAACCATAATTGTAACAAATAATCGACATTAATCATAACTGGTATTGCAATCAATAGTAGCAAATAAAATGAATAACGACATCCTGTATATACCAATCTTCCAGATTCATTCATATTACCTGCCGCATATTGTTTTGTTATTTGAGGGTTTAAAGCCATCGTAAAATTATAAGAAAAATTACTAATAATTCCATTAACTTGCATTGCTATTCCACGTGCAGCATTAACTGTTGTTCCTCCAAATAGATTTAGAATGATATTAGAGCCTTGGTCTTTTAATGAAAAACCTAAATTGCCAATAACACTCCAACCTGCAAAAGCAAACATTTCTTTAAATAGTTTTCTATCAAATAGAAAATGATAAGTACACTCTTCAAAATTCTGTTTACAATAAATACCATATATTATTCGAATAATAAAAGCAACTACAGCTATCAATATAGCATATAATATCAACTTATCAAAGTCACCAATTAATAACAGATAGACTATCGCTAGTTTTAGAATTACCTCAACAATACTAACATAAGCAAAAGCTCTCATATGCTCATGTGCAACAATACATGAATTATAAGGTACACTTATTATTGTCAAAATCAATGTAAGGACTTAACATTGATAAACCCAGTTAGCCGCTTCCATCCTGTCTAGAGGAATATTCAAATAAGCATTGACAAACCATAAGCCAATTGTTTCTGCAACAATTAATATAAGAATGGCTAAAGTTATATGTATGGATACTGATGTACAAAAAACCTTTTTCAGCTTTTCCAAATCACCAGTACCCAATTCAAATGAAATAAAGCGTTGGGAAGCTGCTACCATTGCTGAATTCAAAAAAGCAAGCATGGTCACAACACCACCAACAATATTATAAACACCATAATCGCTTATTCCCAGTGTATTGAGCACTACACGGCTAGTATAAAGCCCTACTAAAATGGTCAACAGCATTCGAAAATAAAGCAACAATGTATTTTTAGCAATACGTTTATTACCAGAAGGATTATTCTCCATCTTGTTTATAAATCAGAATCAATATTTAATCTAAAAAATACTTATTTAATCTCTGCTAAAAATATCCCTTGTATAAACTTTCTCCTTCATTTCATCCAAACAACTATCATATCGATTCGCTATAATCACCTGACTTTGTTCCATAAACTTCGTAAAGTCATTCACCACCTTACTACTCAAAAATGTGCTACCATCCTCTAAGGTCGGCTCATAGATTATCACTTCTGCTCCTTTTGCTTTGATACGCTTCATTACACCTTGGATGCTAGATTGACGAAAGTTATCTGAATTCGATTTCATCGTTAAACGATAAACACCCACTACGCAACGTTTCTCTTCTACAGAATTATAGTCATCCCGATTATAATAATCATAGTAGCCAGCTTTATGAAGCACCTGATCGGCAATGAAGTCCTTGCGAGTACGGTTGCTTTCCACAATGGCTTGTATTAAATTCTCAGGTACATTAGTATAATTAACAAGCAACTGTTTAGTATCTTTTGGTAAACAATAGCCACCATAGCCAAAACTCGGATTGTTATAATGTGTACCGATACGCGGATCTAAGCAAACACCATTGATGATAGCTTGAGTATCCAACCCTTTCATTTCGGCATATGTGTCCAATTCGTTAAAATAAGACACACGCAAAGCCAAATAAGCATTAGCAAAAAGTTTTACAGCTTCTGCTTCAGTAAGCCCCATAAACAACGTATCAATATTTTTCTGAATCGCCCCTTCTTGAAGCAACTCTGCGAATATGTGAGCAGCCTCTTCCAAGCGAGCATCACCTTCCGGCCTGCCTACAATAATGCGACTGGGATAAAGATTATCATATAAAGCCTTGCTTTCGCGCAAGAATTCCGGTGAGAAAATCACATTCTCCGTATCCAACTTCTGACGAACATTTTCGGTATATCCTACAGGAATAGTACTTTTAATCACCATAACGGCATTAGGGTTGACATTTCTTACTAACTTAATCACTTCCTCCACATGAGAAGTATCAAAATAATTCTTCAAAGGATCATAATTTGTAGGTGCAGCAATAACCACAAAATCTACCTCACTATATGCTTTTGTCGCATCTAAAGTCGCAATAAGATTCAATTCCTTTTCCGCCAAATACTTTTCAATATAATCATCCTGGATTGGGGATTTACGTTGGTTTATCAAATCAACCTTTTCAGGAATAACATCCACTGCAATCACCTGATGATGCTGTGCCAACAAGATAGCAATGCTTAACCCAACATAACCAGTACCAGCCACCGCTATCTTAAGTTTTTCAAAACTTCTCATATCCTATATTTTTATCAATCTTTTTTGCTATTGTCCATACCATAGCCATACCCATATTTGTGCCCATATCCATAGCCATATTTATGACCATACCCATAGCCACTCTTTCTTGAATTCAAATCAATGCTATTAATAACCGTAGCCAATTTATCGAATTTCTTCTGATCCCGCAGCACATTAATATACTGATACCCCAACTTCGGAGTTACATCTGCACGACACACATACACGCACATATCAGCCACACGACTGGCAATAGCAGTATCGGTCACAATAGCAATAGGAGCCGTATCAAGAATAATGTAATCGTAACGCTCTTTCAATTTCTCTATTGCATCTTCCAGTACCGTACGCGCCATCAACTCTGTAGGATTGGGAGGAATAGGACCACCCGGAAGAATATCAAGATTAGGACTTACATCCGAATGTTGTATCATATCAAAAAGATTGGTATGCTCGGGGTCAGCCAGATAATTGGTAATACCTTCCGTGCGATGGGACAGATTAAAGACCTTATTCAGCCCCGGCTTGCGGATATCCAAACCCACAATAACAACTTTCTTACCCATATAGGCCAGACTGACTGCCGTATTTCCAGCAATAAAAGACTTACCTTCACCCGGCTGTGTGGATGTAAAAAGCACCACTTTCTGACTGGCACCAAGCATGAACAACATATTGGTACGCAGACCACGAAAAGCCTCCTCCATCATACCATTCTGATTCTCCTGAACCACAATGGCACCTTTTTCGGGCTTCTTACTTAAAGGAAGCTCACCCAAAATAGGAACATCCGTTATCTTCTCCACATCCTCGGCATTCTCTATCTTATATTTTAATAAATCCTTCAAATAAATAAGACCTACAGGAATACCCATACCCAATACAAAGGCAGCCAGCAGAACTATCTTCTTCTTAGGAGAAACCGGCTTTTTACTAGGAAGAGCAGCTTTGATGATACGTCCGTTATTAGCAGTGGATGCCAGGGTTATTGCGTTTTCTTCACGCTTCTGAAGCAACATAATGTAAAGGGTCGCCTTGATTTCCTGCTGGCGGGAGATAGTAAGAAATTCTTTCTCCTGCTGCGGCGCACTGCTGATCCTGCCTTCAAACTTCCGTGCCTGACGTTCAAGGTTGGACTGCGCTATCTGCAACCCTCTCAGTACACTGTTCACGGTAGTCTGCACATTGTGCCGCATGGACTCGATGCCCGTATTGATATTGATTACCGCAGGATTGTTTTCGGAAGAGGTACGGAGCAAACGCTTGCGTTCGATCAGCATCGTGTTATATTGGTTGATGATAGAACCCAAATTCTGGTCCTGCAACCCTACATTGGCGGGAATCACCTCGTTTGCATTCTTCGGATTGTTCACATAGTTACGCAAGGACTCCACCAGTCTCAACTGGGTGGCATTCTCGGTCAGCTGCTGTTCATATTTCGAACTCTCTTCCAAAGCCAGACGGGCATCGCTGGTCAAATCGGTCAATCCGGAGCGTTGCTTGAAATCGGCAAGTTCCGTTTCAGCAGTACCTAACTCCCGATTGATAATGCCAATACGCTCGTCTATAAACTCTGCGGATTTTTGAGCCACTTCATTCTTCTCGTCATTCGCGTCCAGATTATAAAAGTCAACCAAACAATTGATGAAATCGATACCGCGCTGCTTTACCGTATTCTGCAAGCTGATGGCAGCAATTGTGGTAGTCTTCGAAGTGGGTTCCACAGACAAATTCTCTACATAACTTTCCGTCACATCTGTAGGAGAATTAACGTATGCCACCAGATTCATATCTTCTTCCAAAGGTGGGACCGAGTCGTTCTTTGTAAAACTGAAAACTCCTACTGGAGTGGGGAAAACAGCCGGAATACTGTCAAAACTTACCTCAGTCTCCTGCTTCTCCTCGTCAAACATATATTCCACTTTTACATCCAATTTTCCATTCATGGTGTATTTTAGATGAAGCTTGGCTCCTTCTTCCAGATTGTCTGCCTCTTCAGGAGTCATATAAACTTTTACCGGAGTGGACTTATATAAAGGAGTGTTATAGCCGAACATACGTTCCTCGGCCACTGAAATATACAAATTCAAATGATTCACCACCTTTTTAATCAAGGTTCTTGACTTCAGGATTTCCACCTCATTGTCAAAATTGTTAGTCATGGAGAACATACCCAGATCCTGAAGGGCTCCCATAGGATTATTACTGCTTCCACCTTTCTTGTCACCTTCTTTGATGAGTACGGCCGCATCAACATTATAGACAGGAGCTTGATAACGGAGATAGATGAAAGCAGATATAATACAAACCAGCACACTGGCTACAAACCACGGCCAATAGGCAAAGTATTTAAAAAACAAGGCATAAAGATCAACGTTCTCCTCACGTTGCTCGGTACCCGAAGGGGTGTTCTTCTGTTCGTCAGTCATATCAACAGTTTGTAATCAACAATTATATTTATGAGTTTTATTTCAAGATGGTTGCCAGAAGGCTTGCAAGAGATACCAAAATGGATGTAGCACTGATCCATATGCTGGTGCTGCTGCCAATGTCCGAGTTCTTGGCTTTTGTCTTATTGGGCGTTACATAGATGATATCGTTCTGGCGCAGGTAGTAATAGGGAGATACAACCAGCTCTGCATTATTAAGATTCAAATTGATAATCTCACGCTTGCCTTTTGCATCTTCACGAATCAGTTTCACATTGTCACGGACGCCATAAACAGTCATATCTCCCGCCATGGCAAGGGCTTCAAGGATATTTACCTTTTCATTTCCTACGGTAAAAGTACCCGGACGGTTCACCTCTCCCAATACCGAAATTTTGTAATTTGCCATACGGACTGTAACGATAGGACTCTCTTTCAGATAGGGCTGCAATTGCTCACGGATCAAATCTTCCGCCTCGTTTTTCGTAAGGCCGCCTACCTTCAGACGACCGATAACGGGGAAATCTATCTCACCCTTGTTATTTACCAGGTATTGCTGGAGAGTGGGTTGTGTGGTAGTATTAATATTGGTCAGGGCTGCATTCAGAGGAGTCTGTACCGTCAGGTTAAAAGGAGCGGCAGCCTGAGGATCACTCGTGTTCACAGTTATACTCAGCAAATCTTTCGGCATAATCTTTGCATCATAAAGGGGAAGATCTTCCCTGTAACTGTTCACTACCTCGGGATTCTGCATGTAAGGTACATTTTTATAGGAGGTGCAGCCTGCCAACAAGGCGGATGCCACAACAAACAATAATAGTTTCTTTAAAGTCTTCATATCAGTTTTTTCATTTATTATTCAATCATCTGCCAAACAGGCGCGAAAAAAGACCTCTGCCGTGATTCTCCGAAACAGGAGATTCACCGGCATTACGTATCAAATCCGAAAAAGTGGTTCCGTCATGAATCATTCCATAAATAGTACCCCAATCGGGAAGGCCTCCCAAGTTGCGGTCATCTATAAAAAGATCGGCTTTGAGTTTGCGTGAGTAATGATTGTTACGCCCTTTCTCCTCCTCCGGATAGTCGCGGTTCACGGCATAAAATTCAAGACCGCGATCACGGCAAAAGGCAAGAGCTTCGTCAAGCAGACGCCCTTCACGCACTGTCCATAGAATCAACCTGTGATGTTCGTCACGCAATTTTTTCAATGTCTCAATGGCAAACGGCAACTCCCTGCCGATTGCCGGATACTTGTGCTCAACAATAGTACCGTCAAAGTCTACTGCTATGGTCATTGTATGTCAATATATAATTATATGTTAACTGAGTTTTTTTCCGCTATAGGTTCCAGCAATTCTCTAGCAATGGTAACTTTAGCACATCCAAGGATATCAATTTTTACAACCAGACTAGTAGAACCATCTATTTCACGACATATATTCCCTTCCAACCCTACCAGTTTGCCACCGTTTACACGGACACGATCGCCCAAATGCAGAGGGCATGACTCAATAGTGACATGTTCTTCGGCATCATTGACCATACGCATCAAGCTGTACATCTGATGATCTGGAATAATAGCTACGGGACGGCAAGTATTTCGGGAAGAACCGGCTATGTTAACCATGAAACGTTTTATATAAGGAAGGCAGACTATTTCTTTCCGTCTTACTGAATCTGTGCAGCGAATGAACACAAGAGCAGGGAAAACAATACGGTCCACTTTTTTACGTTTACCATCATGACGAATACTCATCTCCTGTTGGATAGGGACATAAACTTCATAAGCTTTCTCACTATCAGTTTCGTTTTTCAAACGTTTTCGTAATCTATCCTGACAGGCTTTTTCACTTCTGTTATTTACAACAGCCACATACCAATGCTTTTTTTCCTGATCATTTCGGAATATGCCTACGGCGTCGTCGGTCTTTTGAACCGTCGTTCCCAAAATTTGTTGTGGCATGTCTTTGCCCTTGTTATTTACAATACTCATAGTGGAATAATCCGACTAAAAACAGACGCACTCTTATATAGAGAGCGTCCGATTTCTTAAATTTCTGATTTCCATTTATGTAGTAAGTTGTATGAATAAAATCAGCCCATAAGTTTATTATATATAGAGAGAGAAAAAAACTTTTTTTATCAGTTTACAGTCTGTAAATGCTAGAAAATGAAAATAAATCTATACCTTTGCAGCCGATAGACGCTCTCTATATAAGAGTGCGTCCTAATTTCAAAATAATTCAAATATTCCCCTTCTTATAGATCTTTTAAAATATTTCTATTTGCATTATCTATCTGATTAGTCTGTATAGACGAAAGATAGATTTGTGTAGTAGTTTCTGAATCATGCCCCATCGCTTCGCTAATAATACCAATCGAGATGTTTTTCGTCTTAGCTATACTTGCCCAGGAATGGCGCGCCACATACATAGTAAGTGGTGTGGTCAATCCTGCCCGGGCTGCAATCTTCTTCAGCTTACGGTTCACCAGCAACATTTTATTCCGGTATTGTCTGCGCTCCGTGCCATCTTCTCGTTCTATAATAGGTAAAAGATATTGTGTTTCCGAATCTCCGTATCTGTCAATAATCTCCTGCATCTGTTTTTCCCACCGTATAATGAGTTTCTTACCTGTTTTACGACGGCTATAACTCACAAAGCCACTATTGAGATCTTTTTTACGCAAATAGGCAAGATCTATAAAAGACATTCCTCGCATATAGAAAGAAAAGAGAAAGATATCTCGTGCAAATTCCAATGATTTATGATCGGAAAGATCCAACTGCTTGATGTGTTTGATATCTGTCAGGGTGGCAGCTCTCTTTGAGGTCTTGTCCACACCAGTATATACATTCTCAAAAGGATCTGCAGGAAGGGCCAGTCCCTCACCCACTGCCTTGCGATACACACAACGCAAAATACGCATATAAAAAGAGGTGGTATTACGACTTAAATGGTGAGTGGAGCGCATCTCCGTTTCATAATGTTCCATCAAATCTGCATCCATCTCATCAAAACATAAGTCTATGCCGTCACGGAACTTCATGAAGCTGTTCAATGCGGACTGATATGTTTCGACTGTCCGTTCTTTTCCTTGCCCTCTAAGACGCTCTATCTGCTCCTGCATGTATTCAAAAACGAAAACGCCCTTACTCGGACGGTTCTTTAATTTTACTAATCTCATATTTGCCATTACCTAGGTTAATTAAATAAATCATCAAAGAAAAATATAATATCATGATTTATATTTTAATGAGGACTTAAATACTTGTAATGGCAAATAGATTCTTTAGAATTAAAGAGAAAGAACTCAGTGTTCTTATATCGACAAGTATATAACAATAAAAAATACAAAAGCGTGCAGCTCTGATAAACTGCACGCTTTTGCTTATTGTTTATTATCTGTATCCTTATCGGAATTACTTCACTTCCTCAAAGTCAACGTGATATATCTATCAGCGACTTGTATACACGTGTTGCAAATATAACGCAAATCTGAAAATAAGCATTCATAAGCAACAACAACTCTTGACTGCAAAAGTACGGATTTATTTAATAAAAATCATGATATAAACGCATAATAATCAAAAGTCTGTGGCAATTTTAACAGATTCTTCGGTTTTATCCTTACCTTTGTGTATGATATTGGGGTGTTATGCCCAAACAACAATAAGGAAACTATGCAGATACATAACAATACATTGATAGCGGAATGCTCGGCTTACGATTTCAAGGAAATGTTGGAGTGTAAGAAAGTAAAGTCGTGGCTTAAATCCGTGTCGGCATTTGCCAATACGGACGGTGGCAGTTTGTTCTATGGAGTGAATGATGACGGCGTAATTGTAGGGTTGGAGAATCCACAAGCCGATGCTGATTTTATCAGTGAAATGATAAAGGCACGACTTGACCCTGTGCCGGAAGTTCAACTTATTCCGATAGAACATGAAGGGCATACCCTGCTTGAAGTGAAAGTAAAGGCAGGAACGCTTACACCTTATTACTATTATCAGGATGGGACACGTACCGCATATGTACGAGTTGGCAATGAAAGCGTGGAGTGTAATTCGCAACAGCTTCTTTCATTGGTATTGAAAGGTACGCACATGACTTGGGATTCACTGCCTACCCAAGTGGATGCCAGCAAACATTCTTTCATCATTCTCGCCAATACTTTCCGTGAGCAAACCCATCAGGAATGGAATGACAAGTATCTGGAATCATTCGGACTAGTAACTCCTGACGGCAAACTGACCAATGCCGGATTGCTGTTTGTGGATAATTGTACCGTATTCCAATCACGTATTTTCTGTACCCGTTGGACTGGACTCTATAAAGATGATGCCATCAGTTCCGTGGAACATCGGGCTAACCTTGTATTGCTATTGAAATACGGCATGGACTTCATCAAGAACTATACCATGAGTGGTTGGGTGAAGATGCCGAACTATCGTCTAAACCTCCCCGACTATTCAGACCGTGCTATCTTCGAAGGATTGGTAAACCATCTTATCCATAGAGATTATACCGTGATGGGCGGTGAAGTACATATTGACATTTACGATGACCGTGTAGAACTGGTATCACCGGGCGCAATGCTTGACGGAACACAGATTCAAGACCGTGACATATACAAAGTGCCGTCCATGCGCCGTAACCCTGTCATTGCAGACATGTTCACACAGTTGGATTATATGGAGAAACGTGGTTCCGGTTTACGCAAAATGCGAGAGCTTACAGAGAAGCTACCCAATTTCCTGCAAGGTAAAGAGCCGCAATATCAAACGGAAGCGACTTCTTTCTACACCACATTCTATAATTTGAACTGGGGTGACAACGGAAGAATGCCTGTTGAAGAAGTAGCCAACAGGGTAAATAGTACCCTCGAAAAGTATCCTGTAAACAAAGAAAGTTCGGTCGAAAAGTTCGGTGTAAACACAAAAGAGTTCGGTGTAAATGAAGAAAGTTCGGTCGAAAAGTTC
>ENA-UEQR01002195-UEQR01002195.1-human-gut-metagenome-genome-assembly--contig:-NODE-2195-length-10188-cov-6.694887_pt1 | contig 10188 bp, 8 predicted proteins | sample MGYA00242944_ERZ507941 | MGnify/ENA primary metagenome ERZ507941 (study PRJEB26167, sample SAMN06115398) | human gut metagenome | host: Homo sapiens | place: China:Chongqing | collected 2016-06-23...
GGTAACTTCTATTGGGACGGACAACCTTGTTCGACCAATTTCATGATGGAACAATTGCGGGAGACCTGTATCTCTGATCCGGGTCGGCGTATCCGCATTGATATGGATAAAAACACTCCATTCGGACGTTTTGTGGAAGTAATGGATGCTTGTCAGTTTTATAATTTAACGAATATAGGAATACGAACATATGACGAAAACTACAACAGGGAGTAGCCGTCTGACGGTTATCCTATCATGGGTTATTGCACTGGTCTGTCTGGTAGGAGGAGCGTTGTTTATCTGGCTGATGCCATCACCAGGACAGGGAGCTATTGACTTGCAAGCGAAAAAACAGAAATCTCCGAAAAGTATCAGTGATAAAATAAAGCAGGAGCAGGCTCAGCGGGAGCTTCCCGCTAATTATTCTGAGCAATTAGTGAAGCAGTCGGAAGTATTGGTCAAGAAAAATTTGGAAGATCAGCTTCGTAAATTTCAGGAAATGGCTAAGAAGATGAGGCAGCGGAAAAATGAATTGTTGACTAAAGTAGAGCAAAGAAAGTTACCACGTACGGCACCGGATGATGCTAATGATACTTCGAAAGCAAGGAATATTCCGCAGGCGGGCAAGTTATCTGCGAATCCGTCGGTAGAAGATATGTATGCTCTTTTAAGAGAATATGAGGCTGAAATACAGCAGAACCATTTGGCTGCCAATGCAGCTAAACAGGCGCTTTCCAAGGGACTTTCGTTTCCCGAGGTTTATAGTTCTCTGAAGACAGGTTCTTCCCGTATGCCAAGTTTTGATGAACTGATTCGAATGCAGACTAAAGGAGGGGAATGGGCTACTTCAACGGGAAGTAATGCCAGCGCAGGTCTGGAAATAAAAAGTACGGCAGACTTGAACAACTACCGTGGTCTGTTGGGACAAGCGACCCGACAAGCCGGACTTGCTCAATCTCGGTTGGAAAATCTCTTTGGAGTAGTGAAGCAGGTCGGAAAGCCCGGTGGCGGCTTTGGAATTGGCAATGGTCAGCCGGGCGGAGGTGAAGGCAGTGGCAATGGGAACGGTTTCGGTGGCATGGGGGAGGCAGCTCAGGGCAGTGGAAACAGACGTCCGATGAATGCTTATGCAGGTCCCCGGCTTAATCAGGAAATGGTAAAAGCTCAGGCATTGCCCGGACGGCGTTTCTCAAAAAGCGCGGATCGTAAAGGGTGGTTATATATTAACACATGGTATATGATAGGACCGTGGGAAAGCTTTGGGCGAGAGGACTTTTCGATTGTCCATCCGCCTGAGATATCTGTGGACTTTGATGCGGTATATACTGACGGACAAGTAGGTACAGGGGTGATGGAAACGGATTCTCATCCGATAAAGGTCATAGGGGAAGAAGTGTATTTGGATGGTACGCTGCGATGGAAGTTTATGCAAAGTGAATCAATGCATAATACGGTTCCTGTCACTACCGGACATTCTACTTATTATGCTTATACGGAGCTGTACTTCGATGAGGCAACAACCATGTTGGTGGCCATCGGTACGGACGACAGTGGCCGTATATGGATTAACGGGAAAGATGTTTGGCAGGATAAAGGCACCAGTTGGTATCATATCGACGAGCATATCGAACCCTTTACTTTCCAGCAAGGCTGGAATCGTGTCCTTCTTCGTTTGGAGAATGGAGGGGGCGGAGCTGCCGGATTCAGTTTTCTGATCATTCCTCAGGATTATGCCGTAACAACGGACTGACATGAGGAGGAAACTTCCCGGCTACGGCATTAAAATCGTAAGTGTTGGTCTTTGACAGAACGGGTAAAAGCGGGTACGTAGCTTTTGCCCGTTCTGTTGTGCATTCCTTGTTTATGAGGGGAGGGAATATAGGAAAGAGGGGCTTCCCGTTACAAAGGGAAGCCGAATGCCGTGAACTCGTATATTCCGTCCGCCCATGTGGCCGGATGGTTGTTGTGTACATTTATGATTTGGAATACATTGAGGCGGAGGAACTTGTACGCGGAACGGTCTTCGACGGGGAGGATGTGGAATCCCACGGTCCAACTGTTTCTTCCGTCGATGAGTGTTTGGTACTCTTGTCCGTCCATGCTGCCTTCTATGGTGTATTTATAGGCCGTTTCGGAACCGTTGACCAACCGGGTGGCCAGATTGATTTCAGAGATACGAGAGGGTTGGGGCAGTTCTATGGTCAAGGAGTAAGGGTAATGGCTGCTTTTGAAATAAGGAGAGGAGGCCATGTCCGAACCGTCTGTGATGCAATCCGGAGCAGCGGAACCATCGCCCGGTGCGTGTGAAGGCACAACCGTGGCTCCCAACGTAAGATTCCTGCCGTTCTGTACCGGGATGATACCATATTGGTCATGGAACTCCACGAACCGGAAGTAGTTCATCGAAGCATATCCGCGGTTGAACGTAGCCGGAGAGATACGGGTAAAAGTTCCGTCCGGGTCCCGGTGATGGTATTGGGCGCCCCAGTGGAAGCCCCACAGCCCTAACGTCTCACGTGTTCCGGTGGTTTGTTGTACGTAGTTGAATTGTACGCCGTAAGTTGAGTTGTTTCCTATTTCCTTCAGCGGAGACCATTTGCCGTCTATACGGTCGGCTGAGGCATACATCGTCTGGCTGGGATACCAGCCAGATGCTTTGGAACTGAAAAAATAATAGGTTCCGTCCTTTTTAAGGATGGAAGGGGTTTCACGGTGTTGGCCTTTACATATCGTGTTGGCCAGTGCCACGGGTTTGGTCCATGTTTCATCCAACCGGTAGATGTTGATGTCGCTGTTCATATTAGTGGCGGACAGGAGATAAGCCGTCCCGTCTTCATCGACAAACAGGGACTGGTCTCTGGAATCATGCCCCAAGGGGCGCTCCATGGTGCCGATTTCGATTCCGCCTTTTGGCGTGATTTGTGCCAGAAAGATTTTAGCTGCGGTATATCCGCCTTGGTCTTCATAATGGGCGGACAGTACGACCTTGCGTGTCTTTTTATTATAGTGGAATCCGATGCCCTCGAAGTTCACGCCCGGATAGAATGCTATTTCCCGCGGTTTGCCCCAACTGTCTTTTAGTCCTGTCTCCGACTCTGATTCGGAAAGCAGCCAACCGTTTTCCTCCTTGCCGTTCAAGTCCTTGTGAGTCCGGTGTAGCCGGTAGGAGAAGTAGGTCTTGCCGATTTTAAATCCCGACGGTTTGTCCGGTGTGGTTCGGAAGTGCCGGCCGTTTCGGTTGTCGTACAAAGCCGTCTCGCCGGAATAAGTAAAGGTGCGGGTTTCTTGTGTTGCGGAACTGGCTGTCTTTTGATGTTCCCGGTAGGCATCTATCCGGTAAGTGTAAGTTTGGTCCGTTTTCAGGTCATAATCATCATAAGTATTCCCTTGGGTTTCTCCGATGAGTTGCCCGTTTCTATATACCTTATAGGATTGGATACCTTTCAATGGTTGCCAGTTGATTTTTACGTGGTTGACTTGTCGTTCTCCGTAGAGTTTGAACGGGATGGCCGTGACGGCCCAATCGTTCGGAGCGGTGAAAGTCGTATCGGCTGTGGGATGGCCGGTGGTCTCTTGTCCGGGCAAGGAATGGGCAGGCATAGTATGAATGTTGAAACACAATAAGGCTGCAAGGCATAAACCTTTTTTCGGATGGAGTCTTTTGGAATACATGAATATGGAATTGAGGTTAATGTGTAACGGGCAAAACCACTCGTTCGTTAGTTCTGCCCGTCTTTGGATTTTATGAGAATATTTAAGTTATTCGTGATAGGAGGCCGAAGATGGCGTTTACTTCACATTCCCGACCTTAATCAAATATTCGGCAATCTGCACTGCATTCAGTGCGGCACCTTTCTTGATTTGGTCGCCTACAAGCCAAAGCGTCATGCCGTTTTCGTTGGCTAGGTCCTTACGGATACGGCCTACGTATACATCATCTTTTCCGGCCAGGAAGAGCGGCATGGGGTAAGTCTGTGTGGACGGGTCGTCCATCAGTTGCACACCTTCGCCGTGGGCGATGGCTTCACGCACTTCCTCTACCGTGAGCGGACGTTCCGTTTCCAACCAGATGGCTTCCGAATGAGAGCGCAGGGCCGGTACACGTACACACATGGCCGAACACTGCACATCGCTATGCATGATCTTCTGTGTCTCGTTGAACATCTTCATTTCTTCTTTGGTATATCCGTTATCCTGGAATACGTCGATTTGGGGGATGACGTTATAAGCCAACTGATAGGCAAACTTCTTCACGGTGACGGGTTTGCCTTCCAATACTTCACGATATTGCTGTTCCAGCTCGGCCATGGCTGCGGCACCCGCACCGCTGGCAGCCTGATAGCTGGCCACGTGGATACGTTTGATATGGCTCAGGTTTTCGATAGGTTGCAAAGCCGTCACCATCATGATGGTCGTACAGTTCGGGTTGGCGATGATGCCGCGCGGACGCTCCAAGGCATCGGCTGCGTTGCATTCGGGTACGACGAGAGGCACGTCCTTGTCCATGCGGAAAGCGCTGGAGTTATCTATCATGACTGCCCCGTAACGGGTGATGTCTTCGGCAAATTCTTTGGATGTGCCGGCACCGGCCGAGGTAAAGGCGATGTCGATGTCTTTAAAATCATCGTTGTGCTGAAGAAGCTTCACTTCGATTTCTTTGCCACGGAATTTGTATTTGGAACCTGCACTGCGGGTTGAACCAAATAATACCAATTCGTCCAATGGGAAGTTTCTCTCTTCGAGCACACGCAGGAATTCCTGACCCACCGCGCCGCTCGCACCTACAATTGCTACTTTCATTTCATATAATTTTTAAGAAGTTGTGATGATTCCGGTTGCAAAAATAGATAATTTATTACGATTGGACATACAAAATGGAAACTTTTTCGTTACTTTGCATATTAATTTAATACAGATACTCATGCAGATGCCCGACTTGTCTACATATTTTCCCGTCACGGATCCCACGTGGATATTCTTTTTAGTGTTGAGCATCATTCTGTTTGCACCTATTTTATTGGGTAAACTGAAGATACCCCACATTGTCGGTATGATTTTGGCCGGTGTACTTATCGGGCCATACGGCTTGCATGTATTAGACAAGGACAGCAGTTTTGAACTGTTCGGGAACGTGGGCTTGTATTACATCATGTTTCTGGCCAGTCTGGAGATGGATATGCAACACATGAAGCGGATTCGTTGGCAGGCGTTGACGTTGGGGTTGGCGGCATTTGTTTTTCCCCTGACGATGGGTGTCGTCAGCAATGTGTTCCTCTTGAAATACAGTCTGGTGACTTCCGTTCTGCTGGCCAGTATGTATGCCTCGCACACCTTGATAGCCTATCCTATCGTGATTCGATACGGGGTGTCGCGTAACCGCAGTGTGAGTATTGCGGTGGGGGGAACTATTGTGACCGATACGCTGACCTTGTTGGTATTGGCTTTCATCTCGGGCATGTTCCGTGAGGAGGTGCACGGAGGTTGGTTCGGCGTTGTGCTTTTGTTGAAAGTCATCCTGCTTTCCCTTTTCATCGTATATTCTTTTCCCCGTATCGCCCGGTGGTTTTTCCGTCGGTACAACGATCCGGTCATTCAGTTCATCTTTGTGCTGGCCATGGTCTTTTTAAGTGCCGGCCTGATGGAGCTTATCGGAATGGAAGGGATATTAGGCGCTTTCCTGGCCGGTCTGGTATTGAACCGGCTTATTCCGCATAGCGCGCCGCTGATGCATCATTTGGAATTTGTGGGCAACGCTTTGTTTATTCCTTATTTCCTTATCGGGGTCGGTATGATTATCGACCTGCGCGTGCTGTTCGGTTCGGGAGAGGCTCTGAAAGTGGCGGCAGTGATGATTACCATGGCGTTGGCGGGAAAATGGATCGCTTCATGGGTGACGCAGAAAGCTTTTAAGATGTCGGTATTGGAGCGGGAACTGATGTTCGGTCTGAGCAATGCCCAGGCTGCGGCTACGCTTGCTGCGGTATTGGTCGGCTATAATATCATTTTGCCTTCCGGCGAGCGGTTGTTGAATGAAGATGTGCTGAACGGTACGATATTACTGATATTGGTGACGTGTGTGGTCAGTTCGTTGATTACGGACGTGGCGGCACGTAGGTTGGCTTTGCAGGACGGTAATATCAACGAGAGCCGTCCGCTTGACGAGGAGTCGGCCTTGATTGCCTTGGCTTATCCCGATACGGTGGACGATTTGGTCAACATGGCTTTATTGATGCGGAAAGACAAGTCGGATGCACCGATGAGTGCCATCAACGTCGTGTTGGATAATGATGACAAAGCCCGGGAGAAAGGGATGAAACTGCTGGAGGCGGCTTCGGCTGTGGCTTCCGCTGCCAACGTGCAGATGCAGACCAAAGTGCGTTTGGCTACCAATCTGGCAAATGGTATCATCCATTCCATGAAAGAAAACGATTATTCCGAACTGGTGGTAGGCTTACACATGCAGAATTCCCCTTCCGAGTCGTTTTTCGGGCCGGTGCTGATCAGTTTGCTGAACCGCCTGAACCGCCAGATTACGATGATACGTTGTACGGTGCCGGTCAATACGATTCGCCGTATTCATGTAGCCGTGCCGGCCAAGGCCCAGTTTGAGGCCGGTTTTTATCATTGGGTAGAGCGTGTGGCACGTTTGGCTGTAGGACTGGGATGTAGGATTATTTACCATGCCCATCCCGATACCATTCGGATTTTACAACGTTATTTGGAGACTTACCATGCATCTATCCGTGCGGAATATGTACAAACCGATGGCGGAAATGAGTTGAAGCGCATTTCGCGGGAGGTCAGGGAAGACCACATGCTGGTGGTCGTGTTAGCGCGTAGAGGGTCTATATCTTTCCGCCCATCGTTCGACCACATTCCCCGCCAAATCAAAAAGTATTATATGAATACGGGGCTGATGTTGATCTTCCCGGATGTGTATGCCGAGGCTGCCACTAAGGATGTGAGCGTGAATGAACCGTTGACGACCGATTTGCGTTACGAGGCGGCCAAGGAGTGGTATAAGAATTGGTTGTCGCGAAGCAACGGAAAGGAGGAAAGCCAATGACCACACCGGATTGGTTGGAGCGTACGTCGCTTCTGATGGGGCCGGACAAGATGGAACGTTTCCACCGGGCACATGTCTTGGTGGTCGGTACGGGTGGCGTAGGAGCGTATGCCGCCGAGATGTTGGTACGTGCTGGAATCGGACGGTTGACGTTGTTGGATGCCGACCGGGTGCAGCCGAGCAATATCAACCGTCAGTTGTGCGCCCTGCATTCGACGGTCGGAGAGGAAAAAGTCCGCGTGTTGGGGCTGCGTTTTAAGGATATTAATCCGGAACTCGACTTGACCGTGCGGGCTGAATTTCTGGAGGAGCACTCGGCCGGTGCTTTACTGGACAGCGCGAAGTTTGATTTTATCGTTGATGCTATCGACACGATAGCGCCCAAGTGTGCTCTGATTGAAGAAGCGATGAAAAGGCGCATTAGGATCGTGAGCAGCATGGGAGCCGGGGCGAAAACGGATATCACCCAAATCCGTTTTGCCGACTTGTGGGAAACGTTTCATTGCGGGTTGAGCAAAGCTGTGCGGGCCCGGCTGAAAAGAGATGGCATGCGTCGTCCGTTGCCGGTGGTGTTTTGCGCCCAGCAGGCCGACCCGGCCGCTTTGGTCCAGGTTGAGGGAGAACGGAATAAGAAGACCACAACGGGCACGGTGAGTTATATGCCTGCAGTGTTCGGTTGTTATTTGGCACAATACGTGATAAGCAGATTATAGAAGGATTATGATAGAAGTCAGGAATATAAGGAAAAGTTTCGGTTCGCTTGAAGTGCTCAAAGGAATCGACCTCGATATCCGTAAGGGCGAGGTGGTGAGCATCGTGGGGCCGAGCGGTGCCGGAAAGACCACGTTATTGCAGATTATGGGGACGTTGGACAAGCCGGACAGCGGAAGCGTCCGGCTCGACGGGGTTGCCATGGAAAGCCTAAGCCGCAAGGAGATGGCGGATTTCCGTAACCGGCGCATCGGGTTCGTGTTTCAGTTCCATCAGTTATTGCCCGAGTTCACGGCACTCGAAAATGTGATGATTCCGGCGTACATCGGGCATGCTTCCACAAGTGAGGCCAAGGCGCGGGCACAAGAGTTGCTAGATTTCATGGGACTGTCCGACAGGGCTTCGCATAAGCCTAACGAACTTTCGGGAGGAGAAAAGCAGCGGGTGGCTGTGGCACGCGCTTTGGTCAACCATCCCTCCGTAGTGTTTGCCGACGAGCCTTCGGGGAGTCTGGATACGAAAAACAAGGGAGAACTGCATCAGTTGTTCTTCGATTTACGGGACCGGTTCGGGCAAACGTTCGTCATTGTGACCCACGATGATGAGTTGGCACGTTTGACAGACCGTACCATTCACATGAAAGACGGTTTGATAACCGATGATAAAAATATAACCTTATGAACATAGAATTAGGAAAGATGAATCGCCTCAGGGTGGTTAAGGCCGTGGATTTCGGCATGTATTTGGATGGAGGCGATGCGGGAGAGATTCTTCTGCCTGCGCGTTATGTGCCGGAAGGTTGCAGCGTGGGAGACGAGTTGGATGTCTTTTTGTATTTGGATAGCGAAGAACGTTTGGTCGCTACCACGCAGACACCTTTGGCTCAAGTCGGAGATTTTGCTTATTTGCAGGTCGCGTGGGTAAACAATTACGGGGCGTTTCTCGATTGGGGGCTGATGAAAGACTTGTTCGTGCCATTCCGTGAGCAGAAGCTCAAGATGCAGAAGGGGCGGAGTTATATCGTGCATTTGCATGTCGATGAAGAAAGCTACCGGCTGATGGCTTCGGCCAAAGTGGAACGTTATTTGTCGGACGAGATGCCTCCTTACCGTGAAGGCGATGAGGTACAGATTTTAGTCTGGCAAAAAACGGATTTGGGCTTCAAGGTCATTGTGGACAACCGTTTTTCCGGTCTGGTCTACGAGAATGACCTGTTCCGGCCTTTACATACGGGAGACCGTGTGCAGGCCTATATAAAGCAAGTCCGTCCGGATGGTAAGCTGGATATAACCTTGCAGAAACAGGGGCGGGAAGCAGTGGATGATTTTTCGCAAGTGCTTTTGGAACATTTGCAGCATAATGCAGGCCGTACTCCTTTGTGTGACAAGAGTCCGGCGGAAGAAATTTACGCGATGTTCGGCGTCAGCAAGAAAGTTTTCAAGAAGGCCGTGGGCGACCTTTATAAGAAAAGGCTTATCGAGATTACAGACGAGGGTTTGCGTTTGGTCTGACCTCTCGCCTTTCGGGAGGACAGGGAGAAAAAATCAGCGTCGGAAAGTTCCTTTCATGGGAGATACTTTCCGACGCTGTGTGATTTTGAAACGTATGAGACTTATTTGCTGGCAATCGTACGTTTTTCTGCGATACGGGCTTTCTTGCCGGTAAGTTTGCGCAGGTAGTACAATTTAGCACGGCGTACTTTACCGATCTTGTTCTTTCGATGCTGTCGATTTTCTTCATTGGCGTTTTCCTTCTTCCCCTCGTGCCCCGTTTTTTTATGAGGTTCGTGAGGTTCGGCCTGTTTTCGGGGGTGCTTATGAAAAGTAAGATGGTTTCTATTTCTGTTCGTGTCCCTGAGTGGGCTCTTGAAAAACTTCAACGTGTTGCGTGGGAGAGAGAATGGTCTGTTTCTCATTTAGTCCGTTTTCTGGTCTGCGGCTCTATTGAAGCATGGGAACATGATGCTTCTGTCAACCCGGAAGTCCAGCGTGAGGATATTTGATTATGAAGGTTTATCATCTTCCCTCCTATCTTCCCCCGGCTATTCCATCTCGTGAGGTTATTCCTTCCCGGTTCTATGCGCTGGGTGAAGCGTGTACGGTTTTTGATGATCGTGACCGGGCTATTGTGGCCCGGTTTCGCAGAAGTAAAAAAAACAAGCTGAGAGGTCAGGTACATATAGATGGCTTCTGAAAAGCAATCTCGTATTTTTCTCGGCGTTCTCTATCCTGATTCTGAAAGCTATGAGTTTGAGAAAGTTCTCTCCCGGCTGGAAGATACGTTTCTTGATCTCGCCTATCTCACGCATGATGCGGACGCTGACGAAACTGGCCTTTTGAAAAAGGCCCATGTGCATTGGTGTGGAAAACGTTCCTCACCTGCTCCCCTGTCTACCATTGCCAATGCTCTTGGCATTGCTGAAAATAACA
>ENA-UEQR01002196-UEQR01002196.1-human-gut-metagenome-genome-assembly--contig:-NODE-2196-length-10182-cov-8.811974_pt1 | contig 10182 bp, 6 predicted proteins | sample MGYA00242944_ERZ507941 | MGnify/ENA primary metagenome ERZ507941 (study PRJEB26167, sample SAMN06115398) | human gut metagenome | host: Homo sapiens | place: China:Chongqing | collected 2016-06-23...
ATTTGTTGTTTATTTGCAGATAATAATTTAACTTTGCCACAAATAAAAGAGAAAATGAAGAATATTGCAACACGCCACCATCATCATCCTAACGGTTAGAAATCGGTAGGCTGTCCCGCGTGTGCCAATAGAAGGATAGAAATGAAGGCTTGCCGATATGAACGGTGAGCCTTTTTTGATAGTTTAAGAATACTTCATTAAAAAAACAGATATGCTTAGAATTGCAGTACAGTCGAAAGGACGTCTTTACGAAGACACCATGGCGCTCCTGGCGGAGGCCGACATCAAAGTGAGTTCATCCAAGCGCACCTTGTTGGTGCAGTCTTCCAATTTCCCCGTCGAGGTGCTTTACCTGCGCGACGACGATATTCCGCAGTCCGTGGCGGGAGGAGTGGCCGACTTGGGTATCGTGGGCGAAAATGAATTTGTGGAAAGAGAGGAGGATGCCGTGGTGGTACGCCGTCTGGGCTTCAGCAAGTGCCGCCTTTCGTTGGCCATACCCAAGGCTGTGGATTATTCCGGCCTTTCTTGGTTCGAAGGCAAGAAGATAGCCACTTCCTATCCCAATATCTTGAGAAAATTCATGAAGGAAAACGGAGTGGAGGCGGACATCCACGTCATTACCGGTTCTGTGGAAATCGCGCCCGGTATCGGACTGGCCGACGGTATTTTCGATATCGTAAGCTCCGGTTCCACCCTGGTAAGCAATAACTTGCAAGAGGTGGCCGTCGTCATGAAGAGCGAAGCGTTGCTCATCGCCAACCGGAATATGGACGATGCCAAGAAGGCTATTCTGGACGAATTGCTGTTCCGCATCGAGGCGGTAAAGAGTGCGGAAGACAAGAAATACGTACTGATGAACGTGCCGTCGGACAAGGTGAAAGATGTCGTGTCCGTATTGCCCGGAGCCAAGAGTCCCACGGTGATGCCTTTGGCGCAGGAAGGGTGGAGCAGTGTGCACACCGTCATCGACGAGTCCCGCTTTTGGGAGATTATCTCCAAACTGAAGGAGTTGGGAGCGCAAGGCATTCTGGTCGTTCCCGTAGAGAAGATGATTCTTTGAGCCGGACAGGTTGGTATTTTCATATCAAAAAGAGGAGGACAGCAAATGAATGTGATAAAATATCCGCAAAAAGAAGAATGGGACGAACTGTTGAAACGTCCCGTCATGAACGTGGACACGTTGCGTGAAACCGTATGCAGGGTGTTGGACGACGTGAAGACGGGCGGCGACCGCGTCGTCATGGCCTACGAAAAGCAGTTCGACCATGTGGAACTGGAGCGTCTGGCCGTCACGGAAGAAGAAATGGACGAGGCCGAACGTCTGGTGTCGCCTGAACTGAAGGATGCCTTGCGCTTGGCGCACGACAATATCGGGAAGTTCCACGCTTCCCAACGCTTTGAAACGACGAAGGTGGAAGTCCGTCCCGGGGTGACCTGTTGGCAGAAAGCCGTTCCCATAGAACGGGTGGGACTTTACATACCCGGAGGGACGGCACCGCTTTTCTCCACGGTGCTGATGCTGGCCACACCAGCCAAGATTGCCGGATGCCGTGAAATCGTGCTTTGCACGCCGCCGGGACGTGACGGCAAGGTGCATCCTGCCATCCTTTGCGCAGCCCGTGTGGCCGGAGTGAACCGCATTTTCAAGGCGGGTGGCGTACAGGCCATCGGTGCCATGGCCTACGGTACGGAAAGCGTGCCCAAGGTGTATAAGATATTCGGTCCCGGCAACCAGTACGTCATGGCGGCCAAGCAGCAAGTGTCGCTTCACGATGTGGCCATCGACATGCCTGCCGGACCTTCGGAGGTGGAGGTATTGGCTGACGCCGGTTCCAATCCGGTATTCGTGGCGGCCGACTTGCTTTCGCAGGCCGAGCATGGCGTGGACAGCCAGGTCTTGTTGGTGACGACCGACGAAGCTTTGGTCGGCAAGGTACAGGACGAAGTGGAACGCCAGTTGGCTGCCCTTCCGCGCAAGGAAATCGCGGAGCAGGCATTGACCCACAGCAAACTCGTCGTGGTGCGCGACATGGACGAGGCGTTGGAACTGACCAACCGCTACGCGCCCGAACATCTGATTATCGAAACGGCCGATTACATGCAGGCTGCCGAACGTGTGGTCAATGCAGGCAGCGTGTTCCTCGGTTCTTATACGCCGGAGAGTGCGGGGGATTATGCTTCGGGTACGAATCATACGTTGCCTACCAATGGTTATGCCACGGCTTATAGCGGTGTCAACTTGGACAGCTACCACCGTAAGATTACGTTTCAGGAACTTACGCCGCAGGGGGTCCGTGCCATCGGCCCGGCCGTGGAACTCATGGCGGCGGGCGAGCATCTCGACGCACACCGCAATGCCATGACCGTAAGATTGGAATCCATTAAAACCGAAATGAAATGAGCATGAAACCTTTGCAAAAACTGGTGCGCCCGAACATCTGGGCGTTGAAGCCGTACAGCTCGGCCCGTGACGAATACAAGGGTGCGGCGGCTTCCGTCTTTCTCGATGCGAACGAGAATCCTTACAATGCCCCGTACAACCGCTATCCCGACCCTTTGCAATTGGAGGTGAAAGAGATGTTGGCTCCCGTCAAAGGCGTGAAGCCCGGACAAATCTTTCTCGGTAACGGCAGTGACGAAGCCATCGACTTGGCATTCCGGATATTCTGCGAACCGAAAACGGACAACGTGGTGGCGATAGCCCCTACTTACGGTATGTATAAAGTGTGTGCGGACATCAACGACGTGGCCTATCGCCCCGTCTTGTTGGACGACGGTTTCCGGTTGGATGCGGATAAATTATTGGCCGTTGCGGACGAACACACGAAGTTGGTATTCCTTTGTTCGCCGAACAACCCTTCGGGAAACGACTTGGAACGGGAGGAAATCGTCAAGGTGCTTGAGCGTTTTCCGGGGATGGTGGTCATCGATGAGGCATACGCCGACTTTTCTGGACAGAAGCCGTTCCGTGAAGATTTGGAGGCATATCCGAACCTCATCGTGCTCAACACGTTTTCCAAGGCATGGGGGAGCGCGGCCATCCGCTTGGGCATGGCCTTTGCCTCAGAAGAGGTCATCTCCTTATTTAATAAGGTGAAGTACCCTTACAACGTGAACCAACTGACCCAACGTCAGGCCGTGGAGATATTGAAGAAGCGTTTCGATGTGGACAAGTGGGTGAAGACGTTGCTGCGCGAACGCGGGCAGGTCATGGCGGCCTTTGCCGAACTGGATATCTGCGAGAAGATTTATCCGACGAATGCCAATTTCTTTCTGGCGAAAGTCAAAGGAGCCGATGCGATATACGCCTATTTGGTGAAGAACGGCATTATCGTGCGCAACCGTTCGAGGGTGGAACTTTGCGGCGACTGCCTGCGCGTGACCATCGGTACGCCGCAGGAGGACAACAGTCTGTTGGGCGCGTTGCGTTCTTACAAACCGGAGACGATAAAATGAACATCATGAAAAAAGCCTTGTTTATAGACCGCGATGGCACTTTGATAAAAGAGCCGGCGGACGAGCAGATAGACGCGTTTGAGAAATTGGAGTTCGTGCCGGGTGTGATGCGCAATCTGGCATTTATCCGCCAGAAACTGGATTACGAGTTTGTCATGGTGTCCAACCAAGACGGGTTGGGCACGGATGCCTTCCTCGAAGATACCTTTTGGCCGGTGCACAATCTGATGATGCGTACCTTGGAGGGAGAGGGCGTGACGTTCGATGACGTGTTGATAGACCGCAGTTTCCCAGAAGAAAATTTGCCCACGCGCAAGCCGGGTACGGCCATGTTAGGACGTTACACTTCGGGCGGTTACGACATGGAGGCCTGTTGGGTCATCGGCGACCGCGAGACGGACGCGCAGTTGGCCCTGAACCTCGGTTGCCGCGCCTTGATCCTGAAGGAGAAGGACGAGGATTCTTTTTCGGACGAGCGCATCCGCTACGTGGACAGTTGGGACCGCATTGCCGAAATCCTTTTTGCCGGAGAACGTAAAGCCCGTGTGCGCCGCACGACCAAGGAGACCGACATCGAGGTACGCTTGGATTTGGACGGCAGCGGCCGGTGTGATATCCGTACGGGATTGGGATTCTTCGACCACATGCTGGAGCAAATCGGCAAGCATGGCGGAATGGATCTGTATATCCGCACGGAAGGGGACTTGCAGGTGGACGAACACCACACGATAGAGGATACGGCCCTGGCTTTGGGTGAGTGCCTGTTGCGTGCTTTGGGCGACAAGCGCGGCATCGAGCGTTACGGTTATTGTCTGCCCATGGACGACTGCCTGTGCAGCGTGGCCCTCGATTTCGGCGGACGGCCTTGGTTGGTGTGGGATGCCGAATTCCGTCGCGAGAAAGTGGGCGAGATGCCCACCGAGATGTTCCTCCATTTTTTCAAGAGCCTGAGCGACGCGGCGCGGATGAACTTGAACATCAAGGCCGAAGGCGTGAACGAGCACCATAAGATAGAGGGAATTTTCAAGGCTCTGGCCCGGAGCCTCAAGATGGCGGTACGGCGCGACATCTATCATTACGAGCTGCCTTCGAGCAAGGGAGTCCTTTGACGTGAAGTTAGTATCCTTTACAGAAAGGACGGGGTTGCGGAAGGTGTGACGCTGTCCTGCTGAGAACGGAAAATCATTTGGCGCAGAACGGAAAATCAATCGGCTGAGATTGATTTTCCGTTCTGCGGTTGTTTTTGTGAGTTTGTATAGTGTTGGTTATGAATGTGTTATTGGTTTATGGTTTTTTCTTGGAGAGGAAGCAGGTGCTATTGGTTTTTGTTGACAAAATCAAAAAGTTCAGATAAAAAGTCCCCAAACGTAGTGGTTTGTTGAGTTATTTATGTATTTTTGTATCATCTTGTGAATTAATCTAATAAAATAAACCCCATGAAAAAGAAACAGATTTTGTTTTTTGCTTGCTGCTTGGCTTTAGGAAGCAGCACAATGGATTTGTGTGCCCAACGGACGATGGACAAACTGGGACGCGGCCTTGTGGCCACTGTCACCCAAAGCGGAAGTGGAAACTTCGTGAGTTGGCGTGTGTTGGGCGAGGAGTACTACGATGTGGCTTACAACCTTTATGCCAACGGTGAGTTGGTGGCCAAAGGGCTGTCTGCGAGTAACTATGTCCATACGGGAGGAACGGCCGAAACCCGATATACGGTGGCTCCCGTGGTGAAAGGCAAGGAGGGGGAACAGTGTGACCCCGTCAAACGTTTCAAGGAATTCAGTTTCTATTCCCTTACAGGACAGAATACAGGCTTCCTTAGAGTGCCGGGCGCGGAAATGAAAGGACGTAACGGCGAGGACCTGACGGAAAACTATATGTTCAACGATGCCGTGTTGGCCGATGTCGATGGCGACGGGATGCCGGAGATTATCGCCAAGCGTCTTTATACGGGTACGCCCGGAGTGGCGGACGTGGCCAACACTTCGGCTTACAACCGCATCGAGGTGTACAACATCAAGGGAGAACGGCTGTGGTACATCGACATCGGCCCGAACATGCAGTCGGGACCCGATGAACAGTTCGATGCCGTAGCTTTCGACTGGGATGGTGACGGCAAGGCAGAGGTGTTGATGCGTGGGGCTGACAACATGATTGTCCATCATCCGGACGGTACGGTCACGGAGGTGGGCAATATGTCCCATGATATCCGTAGGATTAACAATACCCAATATTCCATGCCCGACAATGAATATTTGCTCTACATGGAGGGAGCCACGGGCAAGTTGTACGAAATCGGTGAAAACGGCGAGAAATGGATGCCTTACCCTTGCAAACGGCTGGAACCGGGCGAGACGGACTGGACGGCAGCCTGGGGCGACGGCACGGGGCATCGTGCCACCAAGCACTATTTCGGTGCGCCTTATCTGGACGGCCGGCATCCTTCCATTTTCGTCGGACGCGGTTGCTACACGCGTCACAAGTTTTATACTTTCGACGTAGACCCTGCTACGCATAAGCTGACGGAACGTTGGAATTGGGTATGTAGTGTGGGAGGTCCGTGGTTCGGACAAGGTTACCACAACTTCGGCGTGGCCGATGTGGACATGGACGGACGGGATGAAATCGCGTTCGGTTCAATGATAATCGATGATAATGGAAAGGGATTGAGTACTACCGGCCTCGGGCATGGCGACGCCCAACATTGTACCGATTTGGATCCTTACCGCTTCGGACAGGAGATGTTTGCCTGCAACGAAAGTTCCCCGGCCATGAACTACCGGAATGCCACCACGTCGGAACTGTATTACCGTTTGCAAAGTACCAGTGACGACGGGCGTGCGTTGGCCGGCAAGTTCTATAAGGATTATCCGGGTTGCCAAGGGGCAAGCAGCCAGTCGGGTGTCATCAGCCTCACGGCAGACAAGCCGTTGCCCGACGTGGCGGGGTGGGACTTGAATTTCCGTATCTATTGGGATGGTGACCTGTGCAGCGAGGTGCTCAACAGCCCGGGAACGGAACGCCAACCCAAGATTGACAAGCCTGGTGTGGGGCGCATCTTCTTGGGGAATGGTGCGATGAATAACTGGAGCAAAAACAACGCATGCGCCACGGGTGACCTCTTCGGTGACTGGCGAGAGGAACTGCTCGTACGCGACGGGAAAGACTTGTTGGTTTATACGACCAACTACCCGACGGAATTCCGTATCCCTACCCTTTGGCACGACCATCAATACCGGCAGGGCATGGTGTGGGAAACCATCGGTTACAACCAACCTCCCCACTTGAGTTATTTCTTGGGCGAACTGGAGGGCATCACCGTGGCTCCGCCGCCGCTCACCACGGAAGGGCGTACGCAGATTGCGAACGGGGGCAATATTACTACGGCGCACAATGGTAGCCAGGTGCTTGTGTTCGACAATGCGGACATGTCGGTATCCGTGGAGCCGGGTGCCGAACCGTGGACAGCCATATTCAACGTGCCTTCGTGGGTGCAGGGCACGGCACCGAGCGATTGTGCCACGAAAGACGTGCCTATCGATTATGACTATTATACTTGTACGGTGACGGGTAGCGGGTTCAGTGGAGCCACACGCGTGGTCAAGCAGGGGGAAGGCACGTTGGTGCTGCCGGACGTGGAGATGACCCATAGCGGCAACACGGATGTATGGAACGGGACACTCGTTTTCAACGGGACGATGAAGAAGTCTTCCCTTTGGCTTAACCGCCATACGTCGCTCCGTTCCTCCGGTACTTTCCGTAGCATCAAGGCGGACTATGGTGCCACGGTCTATCCGGGTGGTGACGGACAGGTCGGAACCCTTACGACAGACTCCGTGACGTTGGGTTTCGGTTCGCGCGTGGTCTTTGATTTGAAGAATGACTTTACTTCCGACCGTCTCGATACCAAGGTGCTTACCGTCGAGACGAAGTCGTGGAAATACGGGCCGAAGTATTTGGCGCCGGTGTTTGAGTTCCGGGGCGAAGAAGTGCAGCCCGGACGGTATCCGATAGGTACGGCAGCTACGGTCAAGGGGGATTTTTCCAGTATCCTCATCGAGGGTATCAGTTCGCAAATGAGTGCCAGGTTGGTGTTGGAGGATGGGATGCTTTACCTTTCCCTAAGCGATGTGCGTGCTGCATCCGATGTGGTTTGGAACGGTTTGAACAGCAATATTTGGGACTTTGGCCAAAGCGAGAATTTCACCTTGGCAGAGGAATCCGATCCCGTATTTTTTGTGACGGGTGACAGGGTTCTGTTCGACGATACGGCTGAACGCAAGAATGTGAGCCTTTCCGGCAGTATCGAAGCCGAAAGCGTCACTGTGGACAATAGTAAGAGCTATGTTTTCAACGGGAACGGTTTTCTGGCAGGGCATACGGCATTGGTGAAACGTGGCAGTGGCGTGCTGGCCATCAGCAATGACAATACGTATACGGGCGGTACGCGCATCAGCGGCGGTACGGTGTCGGTGAATATGTTGAGCAACTCCACACGGGCTTACGGAGGTCTGGGCGGTGTGGTGGAGTCGGCCGATCTTTTTGTCATGGAGAACGGTGCCACGTTGCAGACGACAGAGACCGTTACCCAAGGCTCTCCCATGAAGATGGAAGGCAAAGACGGGGGATGCGTCGAAAACCTCAAGGATTTCATCGTCGAAACCCCGGTGGAGGGTACGTTACTCACCAAAAAAGGAGACGGATGGATGAAACTGAACACGGTCTGTCCTTCGTTGGAACGTCTTGCCATCAACGGTGGAACCGTACAGTGCGTGGCTTGCGACAGGCCTGCACAGACGGTAGAATTCATATCCGGTACGTTGTATGAAAATACAGGTTCAAGTTATGCCATCCATGTGCCGGAGGGCGGTAGCGGAACGTGGTCGTTGGCCAACCGTTCTACCTATAATAATAAGATTACGGGCGAAGGTACGCTTACGATATATTGTGCAGTGGAACATGGTAACGGTTGGTTTGCCACACGTACGCCGGTGGCCGTCAATTTGAGCCTGTTTACAGGGACAATCAATGCCACGGCCGACATGGCCGACAGCTATCCGCGTTTTACGCTCAATACGTCTTCGGGTATGCCGGACGGTACGCTTAACATAACTGCAGGCGTGACGGTGCAAAACACGGGGCGGACTTTCCGTATTGGGAAATTGGCCGGAAAGGGCACGTTGGGCGGTTATGCCTCTTTTGCCAATGACGGGGCTACGGGTGTCAACACGTGGCAGGTGGGATGTGACGATGATTTCGCTTGGGCCGGAACCGTGACAGCCAATTCTAAGTTCGAGAAAGTGGGCAGCGGCAAGATGACGGTCAGCGGAGTATGGGACAATACGGGCGAAGTGGCCGTGAAGGAAGGCACACTTTGCCTGAATGACCGTTCGGCAGAAAATGCCATGTTGGGAAGCGGAGAACTCTCGGTTGAGGACGGTGCGGTTTTGTGTGGCATGGGTAAATTGGGCAATGCTTCGGTCACGGTGGAACGTGGCGGACGCTTGTATTCCGGAACGCGTGAGGGGGCTTCCTCAGGGACGTTGGATTTCTCAGGCAAGAGGCTCACGGTAAGTACCGGTGGGGAGGTGCTGTTCAATGTGGCTTCCAAGGTACGCTGTACGACCTTGGAAGGAATAAGCTCGTTCTCCCTGCGTGGTACGCTGAAAGTGTCGGTACGTGAAGGGCTCGAACTGGAAGCCGGTGATGAGTTCCAACTGTGGGTCGCAAACCGGACGGCACTTTCATCTGCCTGCACGTTGGATTTGGATAGCCCCGGAGAGGGTTTGGAATGGGACACTTCTGCATTGGAGAACGGAATCTTGAAGGTGAAAACTGCGACGGGTATTACGGGGGTGGTTTCTGGTGAACCGGTAGATTGCGTGGTTTATACGTTGGATGGAGCACGTGCGGGGAGTTTTACCTGCATGCCGTCGGAGGTCGGGGAGTATATGGAAAGGAATGGATTCAGGTCTGGTATGTACATGGTTAAGATGACCCAAGGTCAGCGGACGGAGAGCCGTAAGGTGACTGTCGACTGACAGGCCATGCCGCACGGCTTTCAGCTGTGCGGCATAGCATTCTTTAACATAGAATTAAGGGAAATATGCTGTAATGATTACAAATATGAACGTTTTTATCCGTATCTTTGAATCGTTAGAAACATTATAGGTTTAAATTCAAAATTTAAAAAAGTTATGGGAAAGAGTATTAAGGGTACACGTACGGAAAAGAACCTGATGGTTTCTTTTGCCGGAGAGTCTCAGGCCAGAATGAGATACACTTACTTTGCCAGTGCGGCAAAGAAAGAGGGTTATGAACAGATTGCAGCTATATTTACGGAAACGGCCGATCAGGAAAAAGAACATGCAAAACGTATGTTCAAGTGGTTGGAAGGCGGCATGGTAGAGATTACGGCCAGTTATCCGGCCGGTGTCATCGGAACCACCATGGAGAACCTGAAGGCTGCGGCTGCCGGAGAACACGAAGAGTGGTCATTGGATTATCCTAAGTTTGCGGACATTGCAGACGAAGAAGGTTTTCCTGCCATTGCTGCGATGTACCGTATGATTTCTGTGGCGGAAAAAGGCCACGAAGAGCGTTACTTGGCATTGTTGAAGAACCTGGAGGAATTCAAGGTGTTCGTGAAGGACGGAGAGACGGTAAAAAGCGATTCCCCGGAGTGGTGGTAAGCATCCGGGAACTGGTAAACTTACCCATTGTAGT
>ENA-UEQR01002213-UEQR01002213.1-human-gut-metagenome-genome-assembly--contig:-NODE-2213-length-10118-cov-63.935265_pt1 | contig 10118 bp, 8 predicted proteins | sample MGYA00242944_ERZ507941 | MGnify/ENA primary metagenome ERZ507941 (study PRJEB26167, sample SAMN06115398) | human gut metagenome | host: Homo sapiens | place: China:Chongqing | collected 2016-06-23...
AATTGTTCGATGGAAGATGCTGTTTCGTGCAATGCCCGGTTGCGCTTTATTGAAGTAACTCAGTTCTTTCCTATTATTGACAAGGCTTATAAGTTGAAGGAACAGAGAGAGCGGCAGATCTCTCGTGCTTTGTTGATAAGTGTCAGCCTTTTGTCTCTTTTTCTCATTGCTGCCATTTTCTATCTGTATAGATGGATGAAAAAATTATCGGCTATGCGTAGAGATTTAAGTCAGGCTAACAAGCGATTGACTGATGTAAATGATGAGTTGGAACAGACCGGTAAGATAAAGGAAGTGTATATTGCCCGTTACCTGGACAGATGTGTGATTTATCTTGATAAGCTGGAACTCTATCGTCGTTCATTGGCAAAAATGGCGATGGCATCCCGTATAGATGATTTGTTTAAAGCCATTAAGTCTGAACAGTTTATCCGTGATGAACGGAAAGACTTTTATAATGAATTTGATAAGTCTTTCTTGGAATTATTTCCTCATTTTATTGCCTCTTTTAATAAATTATTGATAGAGGAGGGAAGAATATATCCTAAGTCGGGCGAATTGTTGACTACCGAACTTCGCATCTTCGCTTTGATTCGCCTGGGGGTGACAGACAGTAATAAGATTGCCCATTTCTTGGGTTATTCTTTGGCTACGATATACAACTATCGCAGTAAGATAAGGAATAAGGCAATAGGAGATAAAGAACAATTCGAGCACGATGTGATGAATTTATAATGCGGACTGACGCATCACTCTATACGTACGTATGTGTGGACCTTTGCTTCCGTATGTATGGGCTTACACGTTAGTATGCATGAGGCGATGCGTACTAACGTGTTTTATAATGCTCTTGTCGGTTACTGTTTCTCTTTAATAATGCCTACACACCCTGCACCGATAATGAGGAATATACCTGCCAATACCAGCATGTTGACTTCCGGGGCAACGTTGCCTGCCGTGGTAAACATTTTCAATATCATTCCTCCCAATGAAGCGGCTACGATTTGCGGGATGCAGATGGTTCCGTTAAAGAGCCCCAAATAAGTACCCATGTGCCCTCCTGTCAACGCATTGGTCAGGATGGTGAAAGGCAAAGCCAACATTGCCGCCCATGCACAGCCAATCAGGGCAAAGGATGCAAATAATGCATATTGATTGTGGATGAATAAAACAGAGATGAAACCAATGCCTCCCAGCACCAAGCTGAGTACATAGGCAAACTTTTTGTTTTTAATCACCGGAATCACCGCCGCCCAAATGACTGAGCCGATTGCCTGTACCGCAAACAGAATACCCACCCAGTCGGCAGCATTCTGATATTGTATGGATTGAGTATCGAGGACTACTTTCGCTGTACCTTCTGCCATTGTTTCCACCGTAGGAGTGTCAAAGACATTCAATGCCACAGTTCCATTGGTGTAAGTCCACATAAACATAAAGGCTGCCCAACAGAAGAGTTGCACCAAGCCTACCGTCCAAAAAGCTTTCGGTGCTTTGAGCAACAGCTTGAACATATTTGTTCTTTCCTTCTTCTCTTCATTGGTAATGCCGTGATATTCTGCATATTCTTCCGGTGGGAATTCCTTCACTTTGGCCGATGTATAAAGGACGCAAAGTATCAGGATGAATGCTCCGATATAGAAAGAATAGATGACAGAATCAGGCACGACTCCCTTGGGGGCGATATTGCTGATACCGATTGCCGCGAAGATAAACGGAAACAGATATCCTGCCAAACTTCCTGCATTACAAAGGAAACTTTGAATGGAATAGGCAAGTCCTTTCTGCTTCTCGTTGACCATATCGCCTACCATCATTTTAAAAGGTTGCATAGCCATATTGATGGAAGTATCGAGAAACATCAAAGATACCAGGCCAAAAATCATGGCGGCACTGACACTCATTCCGAAGCTTCCCGCATTCGGCAACAGGCACATGACACACACCGCAACGAGTGCCCCCACAAACAGGTAAGGAATACGTCGTCCGAAACGTGTCCAGGTGCGGTCGCTCAAAGCACCGATGATAGGTTGTACGATGATTCCTGCCAATGGTGGAAGAATCCAAAAGTAACTTAAGTCGTGAGGGTCTGCCCCCAGTGTGGAAAAGATGCGGCTTATATTAGCACTTTGCAAAGCGTAGGCTATTTGTACGCCAAAGAATCCGAAACTAATGTTCCATAGTTTCCAAAATCCTAAATCCGGTATTTTCTTCATGATATTGATATGAGTTAGAATCTGCCTGCGGCGTCAATCATTTCTTTCATCTTTTCATTAAACTTGTTGCTCTTCATCAACTCTTCCAGAGTGAGATGCATTCTGTATCTCCAATAATGGCGCGGGTTGGCCGGTACATTAATCCGTTCGGCGTCTACATTCGGGTAACGGATTTCCTCGTCCATCGATAACCAGTCTTGGAATGACAGGATACAGAGCAAAGACGGACATTCCAAATGGTTGCGCACAATCTCTTCGCAAACCCATCCCGGTGCGGCTGTGGGCACTTCGCCCCAGTGTCCCAGCACTTGGTTGTAATAGCGGCAAGTCTGTTCGTAGTCTTCTTCCCACCAGCCGCGCAATGTAGCCATGTCATGGGTAGAAATGGTGCAAACCGAACGATAAGGATACTCCCATACATGACCGAATTCGTGTTGGGGATTTTTAGGCATACGCTGAATTTCAAGGCTGAGTATCTGCAACTGTTCCATTACCCAAGGTACACAGTCGGGCACCATACCCAAGTCTTCACCACATACCAGCATCGATGTAGATTGTGTCAGGATAGGTAGTTTCTTCATCGCTTCCTGATACCAGAACTGGTTATGACGTTGATAATAATAGTGGTTATAAAGGCGGTTAAACACTTCCTTCTCTTCCGGGCTCAACACTTCAAAGATGAAATCGTTCTGCACGGCGATGCGTGGATGGTACATGGAAGGGTGTTTACGGTCAGGTACGAAAAGTACATTGCTGATTAGTGTATACAGCCCTTCGCATATATTTCTGCTTTCTTCGTCTTTCCGTTCGGCAAAGTAGGCTTCTACCTTACGCTGTGTATCAAATTCAGAACGCATTTCATAAATATCATCGTGGCAGTGTTGCACAAATGTCTCTTTCACCCTATCGGCTTTCTCACCAAAAATGCGGTTCAGGATGTTTTCATTGATGAACGGTTTTGTCATGAAATCTTTTTGGAAGGTCAGCCCATAGCTTTGTATTTCGTCTACGCTCATTGGCAGAGCAGGTACAAACTGTCCCAGTAAGCCATGAACCGAATGGGAGGGAATCTCCCAAATGCGGAAGAAGCCCAAGATGTGGTCGATGCGGTAGGCGGTAAAGTATTCTGCCATTTTGCGGAAACGCTTCTGCCACCATTGGTAATCATCCTTTTCCATTACATCCCAATTGTATGTGGGGAACCCCCAGTTCTGTCCGTTAGTGGAGAATGCATCGGGCGGTGCACCGGCTTGTCCGTTCATATTGAAATAATAAGGCTCAATCCAGGCTTCCACACTATTGCGGCTGATTCCGATGGGAATATCTCCTTTAAAGATAATGCCCTTTTCGCGTGCATAATTGCCGGCATCCAATAATTGGATGTGTAGGTTGTATTGTATATAATAATAAAAAGCAATTTCTTCGTAACAGTCGCTTTCGGGTATGCACATGGCGGCTATTTCATCTGCATGATATTCATTATGCTCGGGCCATTGGCTGAAATTGGGAGTACCATATTGATCTCTTAAATAAGAGAAAGCAGCGTAGGGGAGTAGCCAATGTTCATTTTCTTTGAAGAACTTTTTGAACTCGGCAGAGACCAGCACTTTTTTCCCCGTTTGTTGGTACATTGATTTCAGATAGGCTCGTTTGGTGTTGTTCACCGCTTCATAGTCGATTTGGGGAAGGGCATTCAGCTCTTTTCGTTTTTCTTCATAGAAAGCCAAGGCTTCTTTATCTTTCAACTTGCCCAGCTGACGTAGGTCGATGTACATGGGATGGAATGCATAAATTGAAATGCTGTTGTAGGGATAAGAGTCCATCCATGTATTGGTAATGGTGGTGTCATTGATGGGAAGAATCTGTATGGCTTGCTGGTGGGTGCTCACTGCCCAGTCTATCAGCTTCTTCAAATCACCGAAGTCGCCTACGCCAAAACTTCCTTCGCTGCGTAACGAGAAGACCGGAATGGCAGTACCTGCTACCTTGCGCGCAGAAGAAGTGAAACGGACTTCGGATTCGGGAGTGAGGTAGATTTCTCCTTTTTTCATTCCATCGATGCAGAGCAGGCGGTTATTGTGGGCCTCCCACTCTTCCACTTCTTTTGTATCGGCATTGCAGGCTACAAATTTGTATTCCAGTGGGAATTCCAGACTGGCGGCATTCAGTGTCACCGTCCATTCATTAGCTTGGATTTCTTCCATCAATACAGTTTGTTTGCAGTCCCAGTTGCCCAATGCGGCACCGCGTCCGCAAATTCCCAGCTGTTGGTGTTTGTGATGCAAGCAGGGACAGAGTGCGCGGAACGTAATACTGCAATCGGCAGGAGCCATTGTCTTTATACTGTTGGCAGATTGGTAGTCACCGCTGAATGCAGAACTATATAAATAGGATTCTTGTGGAAGGTCTTTCCAAAAGTCATCTAAGATATAATGACAGTTTCTTTTTTTTCCGGGACAGAAAATGTGGGGCATCGTTCCACTTTCCCGCCGGATACATTGTCCGTCGCGATAAACTCCATAACGGTAGGAGATAGGGATGCCTGCGGGGGCGTCTGTCATTTCGGCACTGCCTTCCCAGCGGATTCCGTCTCCGGTGCTGAGCATGATTGGTTGGTTATCGTTGCCGCATAAGGTTGCGCCGAGCATTTCTCCCCAGGCGGTGCGGTATTCGATTCGGAATGTGAGTTTCATGTTATTATCTTATTAATGGTTTATATTCCAAATAGTTTAATGTTCCAAAATTAAGACTTTCCTGCATATAATCTTCATCAAGTGATTGAAATTATAAGAAAAAGAATGTTTGTCCGAAGTTCCCTTTTTGTTTGCATTCGTCTGTTTTCCCCCATTTCATCGATAAAAATGGCAAAAGGAAATACTATGGTACTCTTTGGGAAAAGGAAATGAAATATAAATGAAAAGCAGAGAGCCTTGTGTGTGGAAGGGGGAGAATGTATATAAAAAGTCCCGACTCGGTGAAGAGTCGGGACTACCTCAAATTGTAAGATGTGAGGATTGGTTTTTTTTTAATTTTTAAATATTTAGTTGAATACAACTATTACGCGTCGATATTCGCATACGTCGCGTTTTTCTCTATGAACTCGCGGCGCGGACCTACATCATCTCCCATCAACATTGAGAAGATATAATCCACGTTCGCGGCATTTTCTATTGTTACTTGTTTCAGGATACGAGTTTCGGGATTCATCGTTGTTTCCCAAAGCTGTTCGGGATTCATTTCACCCAAACCTTTGTATCGCTGTGTATGGATACCGTTTTCCTGACCATCACCATATTTTCGGATAAATTCCTGGCGGGCTTCTTCAGTATAACAATATTCGCTGATCTTACCTTTACTGCATTTGTAGAGGGGCGGATTTGCAATATATAAGTGGCCGTTTTCGATAATTTCCGGCATATAGCGGTAGAACAGCGTCATGATAAGAGTGTCGATGTGCGAACCATCGACATCGGCATCGGTCATGATTACGACTTTATGATAACGCAGTTTGTCAATATTTGCTTTTTTGCTGTCATCGTCACCGTCCACACCGAAACGTACCCCCAATGCGGTGATGATATTGTTTACCTCATCGCTTTCAAATGCTTTGTGCCACATTGCTTTTTCCACATTCAGAATCTTACCTCTCAATGGCAGGATAGCTTGAGTGGCACGACTGCGTCCTTGTTTGGCAGAACCGCCTGCAGAGTCACCCTCGACAAGGAATAATTCACATTCTTCAGGATTACGGCTGGAGCAGTCGGCAAGTTTGCCCGGCAGTCCGCCACCACCCATCGGGCTTTTTCGCTGAACAGATTCGCGTGCTTTACGTGCGGCAATGCGGGCTGTGGCAGCCAAAATCACTTTGTCTACAATTTGTTTTGCTTCTTTCGGATGCTCTTCCAAATAATAGGTAAGTGCTTCACCTACTGCTTGGTTTACGGCTCCGCTGACTTCGCTGTTGCCCAGTTTGGTCTTGGTTTGTCCTTCAAATTGCGGTTCGGCTACTTTTACAGAGATAACGGCAATCAAACCTTCGCGGAAGTCTTCTCCCGAGATTTCAACTTTGGCCTTCTCCAATGCCTTGATGTCTTCGGCATATTTTTTAAGTACACGTGTCAGTGCACTGCGGAATCCCGCTTCGTGCGTACCGCCTTCTATCGTGTTGATATTGTTGACATAAGAATGCAGACTTTCACGATAACCGGTGTTGTACATGATAGCACATTCAATCGGGGTACCGTTCTTTTCTGTGTTCAGATAAATCACATCATCAATCAATGAGTCGTTGTTTCGGTTCAGAAAACGTACAAACTCTTTCACTCCTTCATCCGAGTGGAACACCTCTTTTTTGAAGTTTCCTTCTTCGTCTTTCTGGCGGCGGTCGGTAAGCGAGATGGTGATACCCTTGTTCAGGTAAGCCAATTCGCGCATACGTGCTTCGAGGATGTCATATTTATATTCGGTAACAGTGAAGATAGACTCATCCGGCCAAAAGGTTTGTTTGGTACCGCTGATTTCTGCCATGCCTACTTCCTTAACCGAGTACAGAGGATGTCCGCATGAATATTCCTGCTGGAAAATCTTACCATTGCGGAACACTTGTGTAGTCATGTGCTTGGACAGTGCGTTCACACACGATACACCTACACCGTGAAGACCACCGGATACTTTATAAGAACCTTTATCGAATTTACCTCCGGCATGGAGTACCGTCATGACGACTTCCAATGCGGATTTCTTTTCCTTTTCGTGGTAGTCCACCGGAATACCACGGCCGTTGTCCTGCACTGTGATGGAGTTGTCTTCGTTGATTGTTACTTCGATGTGGTCGCAATAACCGGCCAGCGCTTCGTCGATAGAGTTGTCAACAACTTCATAAACCAAGTGGTGCAAACCCTTTTCGCTGATATCTCCGATATACATGGCGGGACGTTTACGTACGGCCTCCAGTCCTTCAAGAACCTGGATATTGCTGGCCGAATAATTGTTCTCGCCGTTTATCTTTTCTTCTTCAGTCATGTTTAATTCGATTTCTTTATTTAGCTTTCAAAGATACAAAAAAATGCTGATATAGAAGGAGTCTTGGAGGATAAAAAAATTAAATTTATGGCTTGGCTGGAATAATGCCGGAGCATTTTGGATTCTTGTTTTCTGGAACGACAAAAGGCCGAATCACATGATTCAGCCTATTTTATCTTTTGGTTTAAGACTTTGCTTAAGCGAGCTTGCTAATGTGAGCAGCCAATTTAGACTTCAGGTTAGAAGCTTTATTCTTATGAATAATGTTGCGCTTAGCTAACTTGTCCAACATCTTTTGGATGCCCGGATACATTGCAACAGCTTCTGCTTTATCAGAAGTCTCACGAAGTTTTTTAACAGCATTACGCATTGTTTTAGCATAATATCTGTTATGAAGTCTTCTCTTCTCTTCCTGTCTGATTCTCTTTAGTGATGATTTGTGATTTGCCATCTCGACTAATCTTTAGTTTTGTTCTTTTATTATTTTTTATTTGTAGCCCCTGGGGGAATCGAACCCCCCTTTCAAGAATGAAAATCTTGCGTCCTAACCGATAGACGAACGGGCCATCCTTTATTTCAGGAAGAACTCCTGAATTCTCACGAGGATACATATCTCTCGTTTGCGGATGCAAAGGTAGGAAGAATTTTGAAATCTCCAAAACATTCGCTCCTTTTTTTATGAAATTTGCTGTGTTTTTTTGAGTTCCCTTTCATTAAATGGAATTCCTTTTGCCGTTTTTTAGGTTTCTCGTGGCTGAACCTTATGTTTCCCTTCCGTAAAACTTACGGTTCCGCCTTGAGAAACGTAGGTTTCGCGGGAAGGAAACGTAAAAAGTGCCTCGTGGTGTGAAGAAAAAGTTTACGGGTTTTGTTTGTTTTGTATAAGGACTTTTTCTATCTTTCGTCCGCAAAAATGGATTTTATATTTAGGATAATTTGAAAGATGGAATGCTGTAAATTAAGGTCCGTCGGCCTGTATAATGGAAAGGTCTGTCTGGCAGAATGGGGAGATAAAGAAGGGGAGCCTTCTTCTTTCCAGGTGTTGGCTGAGTGTACGGAATTAGTGTATGTGCGTTTACGTACGTTGGAGGCGGTGGCCTCTTTTCGTTTTTTAGAGAGGGCTCTTGCCGTGATGGCGCATTATGACATGCCTGTTTTTGCCATGGCTTCTTCGGCCGGAAATTTTTCTGTGGTGACGGGAGCGGATGCTTCTGCTTTGCAGAATGTTTGTAAGGAACTTTCCGTATTTGCGGAAGTGACGGTGGAGAAAGAGGTGGAAGTGATATGTGTACAAGAGACGGCTGAGCGCAAAGGGGAGATGTCGGAAAAAGGTCTGGTGACTTTGCTGAAGGATATTCCTCTGCTGATGGTGTCTTCTGAAGAAGGTTCGGGCAGTGTTTCGCTGACGGTGCGGAGAAAGGACCGTGACAAAGTGCTGAATTTGTTCTTTGCTTGCTGATATGTTGCAGAAGTTGGATGGAGTAGTGCTGCACGTAGTAAGGTACAGTGACAAATCGAATATTGTGCATATCTATACTTGTCAGCATGGAAGTATGTCGTTTGTGATACCTGCCACGCGTTCGCGCAAGTCGCTGGTAAACGGGGCGTTGTTTCGTCCGCTTTCCCTGGTTGAGGTGGAAGCCGATGTGCGTTCCCGTACTTCTTTACCTCCGGTGAAGGAAGCAAGATTGTCTTATCCGTTGGAGTCAGTACCTTACGACCCGTACAAGTTAAGTATCGCGATGTTTTTGGCTGAGTTCTTGTCGCATGCCTTACGCGAGGAAGGGAAGAACGAACCGCTGTTTGCTTATCTGGTGTCGTCTATTCGCTGGCTGGATGCCTGCAGGAGTGATTATGCTAATTTCCACCTGGTGTTTCTGATCAGGTTGTCCAGGTTCTTGGGTTTTTATCCTAATCTGGAAGATTATCGGGAGGGAAGCTGGTTTGATATGTTGAATGCGTGTTTCGTAGAGAACAAGCCTTTGCACGGCATCTGTCTGTCTCCGGAAGAGTCGTCGCATATCTGCCAGCTGGCACGTATGAATTATGAAACGATGTTTCTATTCGGTATGAACCGTATGGAGCGGCAGCGTTGTCTGACTGTGATGATGGAATATTATCGTCTGCATCTTCCGGAATTCCCTGAACTGAAATCGCTTGATGTGCTGAAGGAACTTTTTGCTTGATACCTGAGTGACGATGGGAATAAAAAAACGGGACTCTCCTTTCATTTGAGAAAAGAGAATCCCGTTTTTTTGATGGGGATATGAATGATCTTATCCCAGCAATTCTTTTACTTTGGCAGAAATTGCTCTACCTTCAGCCAGACCAGCCAGTTCTTTAGAAGCTACTCCCATCACTTTACCCATGTCTTTTCCGCTGGTAGCACCTACGCGGGCAATGATTTCTTTCAGTTTAGCTTCCAGTTCTTCCGGAGAAAGCTGTTTCGGGAGGTATGCTTCAATCACACGTACCTGAGCCATTTCTTCTTCTGCCAGGTCGGCGCGGCCTTGTCCTTCGTATACAGAAGCTGAATCTTTTCCTTGTTTCACCAGTTTCTGCATGATTTTCAGGGCTGCATCATCGGTCAGGGTATCGTTGGCACCCGGAGCGGTTTTTGCTTCCAGAAAACATTTCTTTACGTTGCGCAAAGTCTCCAGTCTGACTTTGTCTTTGGCTTTCATGGCCTCTTTGATATCGTTGCTAATCTGTTCAAATAAATCCATATTCATTATAAAGTTTAAATGTTGTTCTCTTGGTGATGTTTAGAAAGTAATTGTCATAGAGCCGGTATTGGTTGTGGTTTCCGGTTCCGGTGCAATCTTTTCTTCTGTAGTCGCTTTCGAACGGATATTCTCCAGTTCCATCTTGGTGCGCTTG
>ENA-UEQR01002217-UEQR01002217.1-human-gut-metagenome-genome-assembly--contig:-NODE-2217-length-10110-cov-9.086016_pt1 | contig 10110 bp, 8 predicted proteins | sample MGYA00242944_ERZ507941 | MGnify/ENA primary metagenome ERZ507941 (study PRJEB26167, sample SAMN06115398) | human gut metagenome | host: Homo sapiens | place: China:Chongqing | collected 2016-06-23...
CACTGAGTGAAATGTAATAACACAGGTGTCTGCCATCTATTGCTATATGGCAGACACCTGCAAAAGTGCCGATTTCAAAAGTCCACGGGTCTTATCAAAGCAATCCCTAAAAATAGGATGATCGGTTTATTGATCCGTGTTTTCCTGAGGCAGGATCAGGTTCAGCAGAACTGCCATAATTGTGGCAATGACCACCGGCGTCTTACCGAAAATAATCGTAATGCTCTCTGGAAACTGGCTCAACGCAGACGAGGATTGAGAGATACCAACGCCCAACGCAGCCGACAGCCCTACAATGGTAGTATTGCGGGGGGAGATGGTTTCGGACGCGATCAGCTTCATGCCGGTCATAGCGATGGTGGAAAATACGGTGATGGTCGCTCCACCCAGCACGCATTGCGGAATCGTCGTTAAAATAGCTGAAAATTTAGGAATCAGACCCGCAAGCAGCAAAAATCCGCCGGCCAAAGCAAAAACCACCCGATTAACGACCTTATTTGTAGTAACAATACCTACATTTTGCGAATAGGTCGCTGTTGGCAGGCTGCCGAAAAATGCCGACAGCACATTGGTCAGGCCATAGGTAACAATACCGCCCTGCAGCTCTTGATCCGTGGGTTCCCGGTTCAACCCTCCCACCGTGGTGGCGGTCAAATCGCCGATCGCCTGGATCGCGTTGATGGCGAACAGCAGTGCAAGCGCGATGCAGGCCGAAAACTCAAACTTGATGCCGAAATGCATGAATTGGGGAAGGGAGAACCACGCCGCGTCTCTCACCTCAGAGAGATCTACCATGCCAAACACAGCGGCGACAATATACCCGGCGATCATGCCCAGCAGAATGGCGGCAAGCTTGCAGATGCCCTTGCCCTTGTTGGACATGACCATCACAACGATCAGAGTGAACGCCGCCACCGCCCAGTTTTGCCATGAGCCGTGAACCAGCGCGGAGGTCAAGCCCTTTCGCAGCACGACTACCTCGTAAGTATTCCCGGCACCGCCAGCCATATAATTGATGGCGGTAGGATAGAGAGAAAGACCGATCGTGAACACCACCGTGCCGGTGATGATGGGTGGGAAAAATCTGCGGATCTTCTTCACAAAAACACCCACAACAGCGGCAACGATACCGCCAACGACCATTGCACCCGCAATGGTGGCAATGTCTCCGCCGCCGCCAACGATGGCCTGCATACTGGGCAAGTAAGCAAAGCTGATGCCGAACATTACAGGAAGTCCGGAACCCAGCTTGCCGCCAATGGGGAATAACTCGATCAGGGTCGTCACTGCGGACATGACCAAGGATACCTGAATGAGCAGAACGCGTTCACTCTGCGGTAATCCAAGCGCGTTGGCAATAATGATCGCCGGGGTAACACAGCCGACGATCATAGCGACTAAGTGTTGCAGTGCCAAGGAGATCGACATTCCAAGGGGCGGAAAACCATTGAGCTGAAATAGTGCTTCGCGGCTGTAGTTACATTGTTTCATAAATCGTTTCCCTCGCTATCATCTGACTGGCAACAGAGGCGTATTTATTAAAATTTCCTTCATCAAAGTCTGAATTTCTGACAAAGTATACAAACTATTATAACCGAAAACCGCAGAAAGTCAACAGCTTGTCCTATAAGGCGCTTTGCGTGAACATCTTATAATGCGAGAACGGCAGCCTTACGCTGGAACTGGCAATTTCCGTTAGTCCGTTTGAGCAATTCGATTCAGGCTTTGAACTTGGGGGTTGTGACTACCTGAGATCCAGAGAATTTGCGATAGATACGCAAGCTGCTCCGGCTGAAAAAGGGCACTGACATGATTTGCATAGAAAAAAGGGGGGAAGAGGGGGGAGAATCCCTACACGATTGACCAATTTCTAAAACTGTACTGATTTGAGCACTATCTGGGCTATCCCGGATAGTGCTCTTTGGTTACGGGCGATTATTGTGCGGATACGAAAAACGGTGTATTCCGCCAGAATTCCGGATAATCACAAAGTCGGGATAAGTGGTGTGAGAGGTCGGCTCTCTATTTGCGAGAGCCTCCTACTCGATTGTGCCGGCTTCTGCAAAGCCCGGCAGCTTGGCGGCGAATACTCTGCATTTTCAAGCATGGAGCGTGCTTCACACCATTCGCTGCGCTGGATCTCCGCAGGATCGCTATGGAGAACCTCCAACGATACGGTTTCGCGCGGGGCTGATATTCTGTAGATGTGGTATCCAAAAGCTCTCTTCCCAGGGTGTTCAGGCAGCTTCTTATCGGCGGGGGCTCCTTGAAATCTTTCTCAAGGCGAAGCATCTACTTTTCAAATTGCCAAGTGCTTTCTGATTCCTTCTAAAAATATTCCGGACCGCCAACGGGCGGTCCGGGTATTGCTTATCTTGATGAGCTTAGGATTTGCCAAGGGGTATTTATTGCACATTAATAGATTTTGAAGAGAATGCCAGTCAATCATTTACGCAGCTGAGGACTACAGCCAGAGAAGCCCGCAGAGCATTTTCCAGACTATTGAGATCAATATATTCCTCCCTGCTGTGGATACGGCCCAACTTGTAGGCGCAGAAGCCCACACCGGGGACGCCCCGGCTGGCGGGAATGTTCAGATCGCCGGCGCCGGAGCGGAAAATGGTGTCTCTCTCCAGATATTCGCCGAAGATCGCCCGGATCTTCTCGTTGATGCGGCCCTGGCGGGCTTCATCCACATCGCCCTTGCCGGGCAGGCTGCCGTCATCCTCCACCTGGATCTCATAGGTCCCCTGCTTCCGGTACTTCTCCACGATCTCCCGGAACTGCCCCCGGAGGGTGTTGAGGTTTGCTTCGATTTCAGAGCGCAGCTCCACCGCCATATCCACCGTCTGGGGAATGGCGTTGACGGTGGTGCCGCCGGAGATCAGCCCCACGTTGTAGGAGGACTTGCAGCCCTCCGGCAGAGGCAGGGCATAGATCTCGTTGATCATGGATGCCGCGCACACCACGGCGCTGGGATTGCCGAAGTTCAGATAGGCGTGGCCGCCCTGGGCGTGAATATGTACCTTGTATTTCTGGTAGGCCACCGGCCAGTTCACTACCTGGTTATACAGGCCGTCCATCATATAGGCTTCCTTCAGCCGGCCCTGATAGGTGTCCACCACATGGGTGATGCCGCTCTGGTCCACCTCCTCGCAGGTATTGCAGACCATCAGGAAGCCGTCCTCCGGCTGAATGTTCCGGGAGATAAGGTACTTGGAGATCATCAGCACCAGGGCAACGGAGCCGGTGTCGTCTCCGGCGCCGGGACAATAGAGGATGCCGTCCTCCTCCCGCATGGGCATGGGCTCCGTGTCCGGAAACACCGTATCCATATGGGCGGCGAAGAGGGTCAGGCGGCTGCTGCCTTCGGCATTGATGGGGAAGATCACATTCTGGACTTCATCGATATAGACGCCCTTGGCCCCGGCCTTTTCCAGCCAATCCTTGCAGAAGGCGGCCCGGCGGTGCTCCTGATGGGAGGGGGAGGGAATGGCGCACAGCGTCCGCTCCAGATCCATCAGCTCGTCCTTTGCGCTGAGAACGTAGTCCAGCGCGTCCTGAGAAAGATACATCGTTGTTCTCCTTTCCGAATTGCCTTACAGGCAGCTGAGCAGCACGGTCATATTTACGGCAAAGCCGGTCTGCAGGCTTTCCAGCACCAGGGTCTCCTCCCGGGTGTGGACGCCGCTGCCCTGATAGCCGCAGAAGCCGATCCCCGGCACCCCCATGCTCATGGGGATGTTCAGGTCCCCGCTGCCGGAGCGGAAGATAGGCTCAAAGCCGCAGTACTGCTTCAGGATCGTCCGCAGCTTTTCATCAATGGCGGCCTGCTTCTCCTGGTCCACGCCCTCCTTGGCGGGACGGCGGCCGATGACCTCCAGCTCCACGGTGCAGCGGTCTGCGGCCCGGTGCTTTTCCACGATTTCCAGGAACCGGTCATTCAGATAGTCCAGGTTGGCTTTCAGCTCGGAGCGCATTTCAATGAGAAACTCGGAATGCTGGGCAATGGCGTTGGCCACCTCGCCGCCGTTCCACACGCCTACATTGTAGGAGGACTTGCAGCCCTCCGGCAGCTCCACGGCGTACATATCCCCGATGATGCCGGCGGCGCACTGGACGGCGCTGGAATTGCCGAAGTTCAGATAGGCGTGGCCTCCCTGGCCCCCCACCTTCACCCTGTAGCGGATCACCGCCACCGGCCAGTTCACCGCCTGGCCGTACAGGCCGTCATAGATGTAGGCCTCCTTGATACGGCCGGCGTAGTCCTGCATGATCTGTTTGATGCCCTTCGGATTGCCCAGGGCCTCCTCGCCGGTGTCGCACACCAGCAGAAAGCCGTCCTTGGGCTGCAGGTGATTCTGGGCGATGTAGCGGGCCAGAAGCAGCAGGATCGCCGCGTTGGCGGTGTCGTCCCCGACGCCGGGGCAGTGGAGGATCCCGTCCTTTTCTTCCATGGGCAGCGGCTCCAGATCCGGGAACACCGTGTCCAGATGGGCTGTAAACAGCGTCAGCTGATCGCTGCTCTCTGCGTTGACGGGATAGACCACATTCAGCGCGTCATCAATGTAGACACCGGTGCAGCCGGCCTTTTCCAGCCAATCCTTGCAGAAGGCGGCCCGGCGCTGCTCCTGATTGGAGGGGGCGGGGATGGCGCACAGGGCTTTTACCAGCTCCACCAGCTCCTGCTTGTGGTCCCGGATGTAGGTCTGAGCCTGTGCGGGCAATTCATAAGCCATAGAGTTTGCTCCTTTTCATTTGTTTGCTCCGCCGTTGGGAGGGAGCTGCTTTGCGGTCCGGCGGTTTTGCCGCCGCGCTTTTTCCCTGCTATTATATTTGCCTTTTTCCCGGAACGCAACCACAATTTTCGGAACGTTTCCCAATAAGGAACGCTGCCTGCGGGGCCGCTCCCCCCGGCGGAAAGGCCCGGAAAGCGGGAAAAAACGCCTGCATACCGGAAGCCGGTATGCAGGCGGGCTGTATCTTTTTTCAAAGGTTGCCGAACATCTTTTTCAGCTCGTCAATGTAAAGCTCCGTCAGGGGATGGTGCTGCTCACCTTTTCGGAGGATATAGTAGTGCGTCAGGATATTGTTTTCATCTTCGGCCAGAGGAATAGAGGTGAAATGATAGTGCTGAGGGTGTTGCCACACAGTGGAACTGATAAAAAAACTATTGCTTTGAGCCGCAATATCTTGACTACCGGCGCTGTCATTAATGGAGATGACACACTTGGGCGGCTCCTCAAACAGTCGGTGGATAGAAGGAGAGGAGTCATCGTAGAACCGACCGAAACTCTCTGTGCTCTCAGCCACCAGATAGGGGTATTCCGCAATGTGCTCTCTGCACTCCTGCGCATCACCAGAATCAAGAATAGGGTGGTCGTCCCGCATGACTAGACTAATGTGACTTTCACCCAACTCGTGGTATTCTAGCCCCTTAACGCTGCATAGTCGCTGAACCCGCTGATGGTGCGTCTTGGTTAAAAAAACAACACCTAGATCAGAGTGACCGTGCTGCACATCCTCCATCACTGCATTGAAGGACTGTTTTTTCAAGCGGATATAGATGTGGTTGCCGTTGTAGCCGTGCTCGATTTCAGACCACAGCTTGGTGATTGGGGAACTGAGGAAATAGGAACGGAGGATACACTGAAATACTCCTGATGCAGGCGACTCTTTTTATACAGATCCTCTACAAAATCCATTTTGTCAAGGATCTCCTGCGCGTAACTGAGAAACTCGCGGCCGGTTTCTGTAATAGAGATGCCTTTTTTTGTGCGGTCAAAAATTTTGATACCAAGTTCGTCTTCCAAGGCCTTGATACTGTTGCTGACATTGCTCTGGGAGGTATACAGCTGCTCAGCAGCCTTATTGATGGAGGTGTTTTTGGCTACCTCCACGGCAAAGGTGAGTTGTAGAAATGTCATGCTCTGTGCTCCTTGTTGCTGCGATCCCACAGGGACTGCGGGTACAGAGGGAATAAATATACGAAAAAACGACTAAACCTGTTGAAAACTGGAAAAAGTACTATGAAACACAAAAGAATAGCAAAGTGTACACACTCTGCAAACCTCATATCAAATAGATATAAGTGACGATAATTATCCCATATATCCGCTTTCCGCAATAGTGTGCTAATATGTTTACATTATATTCGACCACTTGAAAAAAATCAAGACAGTGCAAAATAAACCGAGATAGAGTGGAAGGGGATACGTTATGTTAAAATTTGCGATCATCGGTGCCGGCGCCGGCGGACAGAGCATGGCTGCAATTCTGACAAGCAAAGGGTACAGTGCCAAGCTGTATGACATTGACAAGGAGAAAATCCGCCGTCTCCAGGAATTGAAGACCATCAAAGTCACCGGTGTTATTCAGTGCGAGGCACAACCCGCAGTTATTACCGACAGTATTGAAGAGGTCATGACTGATGTGGATGTAGTGATGATCGTTTCCACCACCGACGCTCATGGTAGCATTGCCGCTCAGATCAAGCCCTATTTGAAAGATGGTCAGATCGTCATGCTGAACCCTGGCCACTGCGGTGGGGCACTGGAGATCGCTCATGTGCTACGTGGTGAAAATGGCTGCGGCAAGGACCTCATCATCGCGGAGGCCGGTGACCTGATGTACGGCTGCCGCAGCTACGAGATCGGCAATATCCTGCATACCGGATTGAAGGTTCATGTACCCGTGGCAACCCTGCCTGCCGGCGATGTGACCAAGCTGCTGGAAGTGCTGGGCCCTATCTTCCCTTGCCTGAAGCCCGCTGCCAACGTGCTGGAAACCGGCTTCGAGGGCGCAGGCGCCATGCTACACCCCATCCCCAGCCTGATGAACGTGAACAAGATGGACCTGGGCGAGAGCTATGACTACTATATGGAGGGAATTACCCCCCACATTGCTGACATCATCTCCGCCTGCGACAAAGAGCGCGTGGCTGTGTGCCGTGCTCTGGGTGTGGACGCCCTGGACCTCATTTCCATGCTGACCAAGACCTATAAGCTGGAAAAGAAGGATAATCTTTATGATCTGATCCAGAGCATCGAGTCCTACAAGGCTCTGCGCAACCCCACCAACACCAAGCACCGCTTCATCGTGGAGGACACCATGAGCGGCCTGGTGCCCCTGGCCTCCGTTGGCCGCTCCTTGGGTATCGCCACCCCTATGATGGATTCCTTCATCAACATCGCCAGCGCCGTCTGCGGCCGGGACTTCTGGACGGAAGGCCGCACGGCTGAAAAGCTGGGCCTTGCGGGCAAGACTGCCGCTGAGATCCAGGATATGGTTCGGTAAAGACACCTGCGCACTTACTTTTGGAAAGCTTCAGGAGATACTATTCTGTTAGCTCAAATATTAAAGCTTTAGGAGGAACATATGAAAAGAAAGAGATTAGCAGCGCTGCTCATGTCTGTTGTCATGTCCACCGCTATTTTGACTGGCTGCGGCGGCTCCAAGGATGCGGACAACTCCACCGGTGAATTTGGAGAGAAAGACAGCATCACCGTTTCTATGGATGGCAACGTGACCACCCTGTGCCCCATGGAATCCAATACTGCCAACAACCAGATGCTGGGGAACCTGGTTCTCTCCTCAATCACCGACTTTGACGATGATTGGAATGTAATTCCCAATGTGGCTGCAAGCTGGGAAATTTCTGACGATGGTATGACTTATACCTACACTCTGCGAGATGATGTCTATTTCCACAGCGGCGACAAGCTGACTGCTGAAGATGTGGCTTATTCCGTGGAACGTGCCATTGCATCTTCTTATCTGAAAGCCACTTTCGGCAAGTATGCCACTGGCGCTGAGGTTATTGATGATACCCACGTGGCCATCAAGCTGAATCAGGCATATACTCCGTTCTTAGCTGTTGCTTCCAAGGAATTGTTCATTCATAACAAGAGCTATCACGATGAGTATATCGCCAGCGGTCACACCGAGGCTGAGTACCTGATGAATTTGGATGGCACCGGCCCGTATAAGTTCGTGTCCTATGAGGATGGCGTGGGCATTGAGTGCGAGGCTTTTGACAAGTATTTTAAGGGTGAGCCCGCCATCAAGCACTGGTATGGCAAGATTATCGCTGACAACAACTCTCGCGCCATGGCTATTGAGTCCGGCGATATTGACCTGATCGAGACTCACACCAACGTTCCCGCTTCCAACCTGCCCATGCTGCAGGAGGCTAACGGCGTTGTGGTGGAAAAGACCGACTTCGAGAAGGTTGGCTCCATCATCCTTAACAACAAGCTGCCCGAACTGTCTGACAAACGTGTTCGCAAGGCTTTGGCTTATGCTGTGGACTATGACTGGCTCATTGAGACCATTACCAACGGCGCCGGTTACGCGACAGAATGCGCTTACCTGGGCCATAAGACCACTGGTTTCTCCTCTGCCAGCAGCATCACCCATTACAACTATGATCTGGAAAAGGCGAAGGAACTGATGGCCGAGGCCGGCTATCCCAACGGCGAAGGCTTCCCTGTGCTGAAGGCCACCATCACCGAACTGCGTAAGAATGTCGTGGAAGTTCTGCAGCAGTGCTGGGGCGAACTGGGCCTGACCATCGAGATTAACGTGGTGGAATCCAGCGTTGTGTGGGATGAGATCCGTAATGGAAATTTCTCTATTGGCATTGTATTCAACAACTGCATGGTGGACTCCACTATGTATGATTCCTATTTTGCAGAAGGCTCTGCCAGTAACTTCACCGGCTATAACAACCCCGAACTGCAGGCTCTGCTGGCCGAGGCAGCCAAGGAACTGGATGCTACCAAGCGTCAGGAATTGTTCGATCAGATCTGGACCATCATCACGGACGACGTTCCTTCCATCTGGATGTACTATGAGGCATCCGACTTGATTTACAGAGAGGGCCTGCATGTCTCCGGCGTGTATCCTACGCAGTCTGTTGTCCGCTACGAGGATATGTATTGGGAATAATCTCAATTGCAGGCGTCCCCATTGACCGCCTGTGATTGAGATCTCAAGCCAGAATCTTAAAGGGGCGGCAAAGTGATTTGCCGCCCTTTTCTTATACTCTGCGGTTAGCGAAAGGTAATAGGTGATAGAGATTTATGTGGAAATTTATCGTTAAGCGCGTCCTGTTGATGATCCCGATTATCCTCGGCGTGACTTTGGTGGTTTTTACCATCATGTACTTTACTCCCGGCAGCCCCGGCGAACTGATGGCCGGTACCAACCCGGATCCGGAAGTCATTGAGCAGATCAACCATGATCTAGGCTTTGACCAGCCCTTCCATATCCGATACTTCAACTTCCTCAAAGGTATTGTCACGAAGTTTGACTTCGGCACCTCCTACATCTCCCAGCGCCCCGTTCTGGGCGAGATTATGAGCCGTTTCCCCAGAACTTTGACCCTGGCTTTCTTTTCCATGATTACAACGGCCATAGTGGGTATAGCCATCGGTATCCTGTCTGCTGTGAAGCAGTACAGCTTCATTGACTATGCCAGTACCGTGGTGTCTATGTTCTTCTCCTCCATGCCCAGCTTCTGGATCGGCATGATGCTGCTGCTGTGGATCGCCATGAACTTCACATGGTTCCCGATCAACGGCGTATCCACCTGGAAGGGATATATTCTGCCCTGTGCGGCTCTGACCTTCTGCAATGCGGCACCTCTGATGCGCCTGACCCGTTCCGCCATGCTGGAAACGATTCGGTCCGACTATATCCGTACAGCCAGAGCCAAGGGTGCCTTGGAAAAGCGCGTCATCTGGAAGCACGCTCTCAAGAACGCCCTGCTGCCTGTCGTTACCAATATCGGCAACAACTTCCGTGCCCTGCTAGGCGGCTCCGTTATCACGGAAACCGTGTTCGTTATTCCCGGCCTGGGTTCCTATGTGATTTCTGCAATCCGCAGCAAGGATGTTCCGGTCGTGATGGGATGCACCCTGTTCATGTCTGCAACCTTCCTGATTGTAATTCTGCTGACAGATATCCTCTACGCGTATATCGATCCCCGCGTGAAGGCGAAGTACATGAAATAAGGAGAGGAGAACAATGGCATGATGCCGGGGTCAAAAGTATAGGAAATTTCTGAAAATGGAATAAGCAGCCAACCTTACCACCCCCAAATCTATT
>ENA-UEQR01002229-UEQR01002229.1-human-gut-metagenome-genome-assembly--contig:-NODE-2229-length-10087-cov-6.656743_pt1 | contig 10087 bp, 7 predicted proteins | sample MGYA00242944_ERZ507941 | MGnify/ENA primary metagenome ERZ507941 (study PRJEB26167, sample SAMN06115398) | human gut metagenome | host: Homo sapiens | place: China:Chongqing | collected 2016-06-23...
TAATTCCTGCGGCATACAGAAATCTGAAAAAACAGGGAAAAAACTAAAAAAAATAGTGGAAATTTTCGTAGCTTTCTGCTATGATACTATATTGTATGGACATCGGCACGACAACCTGTCCATGCGGAACGGAGGAAATAACAAATGACTGTGAAAAGCTGCGAGAAACTGGAAAAGAGCAGGGTCGCACTGACCATCGAGACGAGCGCCGAGGAATTCGAGGCCGCCGTCAACAAAGCGTATCTGAAGATGCGCGGTAAGATCAACGTACCCGGCTTCCGCGTGGGTAAGGCCCCCCGTAAGATCATCGAGAAGATGTACGGCGCCGAGGTCTTTTATGAGGAAGCCGTGAATATCATTCTCCCCGACGCCTATGAGGCCGCCGTGAAGGAGCAGGAACTGAACGTCGTCGGCTATCCCGAGGTGGAGCTGGAGAACTGCACCAAGGACGGTGTGGTGTTCAAGTGCACCGTGGCCATATACCCTGAGGTGAAGCTGGGCCAGTACAAGGGCCTGGAGGCACCTAAGGCGGAGGTCAAGGTGGCTGCTGCCGATGTGAACGCTCGGCTGAAGGAGATGGCGGACCGCAACAGCCGTCTGGTCTCCGTGGACCGCGCCGTGAAGAAGGGCGACACCGCGGATATCGATTTTGAGGGCTTTGATAATGGCAAGGCATTCGATGGCGGCAAGGGTGAGAACTTTGATCTGGAGATCGGCTCCGGCAGCTTTGTCCCCGGTTTCGAGGACCAGCTGATCGGCATGAAGGCCGGCGAGGAGAAGGATATCGACATCACCTTCCCCGAGAACTACACCCCTGAGCTGGCCGGCAAGCCCGTGATCTTCCATGTGAAGATCAACGAGGTCAAGGTCAAGGAGGTCCCCGCCATTGACGACGAGTTCGCCAAGGATGTGTCCGAGTTTGACACGCTGAAGGACCTGAAGGCCGATATTAAAAAGAAGATGACCGTCGAGCGCACCGAGGCTGCCCAGCGCGCCTTTGAGGACGTGCTGATGGCCAAGGTGGCCGAGAGCGTCGAGGCCGAGATCCCCACCGAGATGGTGGAGCTGCAGGCCGCCCAGATGACCGAGGGCTTCAAGCAGCAGCTGGCCTCTCAGGGCATCCCCTTCGACCAGTATCTGAAGATGACCAATACCACCGAGGCCGACTTTACCAAGCAGGCTTACGGCCCTGCCGAGCAGCAGGTGAAGATGGACCTGGCCGTCAAGGCGATCATCGATGCCGAGAAGTTGGATGCTACCGACGACGAGGTGGAGGCTGAGATGAAGAACGTGGCCGACAAATACGGTATGGATCTGGATACCGTGAAGAAGTATCTGCGCCCCGAGGAAGTGAAGGAGCAGGTCATCCGTGAGAAGGTCATCAAGGTCGTGGCGGACAGCGCCAAGGCTGTGGCCCCCGCTGAGGAGAAGGCCGAGCTGGAGGCCGAGGGTGAGATCGTGGAGAAGCCTGCCAAGAAGCCTGCCGCCAAGAAGACGACGAAGAAGGCCGAGGGTGAGGAGAAGGCCGAGAAGGCCCCCGCCAAGAAGCCTGCGGCCAAGAAGACCGCCAAGAAGGACGCGGAGTAATTCGCTGTATACAAGAGAGAAAAGCCGGCGCGGCGGGGTGAAAACATTTCCCCCGCCGCCGCGGGCTCTTATGAAAAACACAGTCGGGTGGGTATAATCAGGCATCTATCATACAGGAGGTATTTTTTATGAGCTTAGTCCCTTACGTTGTGGAGCAGACCAACCGCGGTGAGCGTTCCTATGACATTTTCTCCCGCTTGCTCAACGACCGTATCGTATTCCTGGGCGAAGAGGTGAATGATACCACCGCCAGCCTCGTCGTGGCACAGCTTCTCTATCTCGAGGCGCAGGACCCCGACAAGGATATTCAGATGTATATCAACAGCCCCGGCGGCAGCGTGACCGCCGGTATGGCCATTTATGACACCATGCAGTACATTAAGTGCGACGTGTCCACCATCTGCATCGGCATGGCCGCCAGCATGGGTGCGTTCCTGCTGTCCAGCGGTGCCAAGGGAAAGCGCATCGCGCTGCCCAACGCGGAGATCATGATCCACCAGCCCTCCGCCGGTACCCAGGGCAAGGTCACGGATATGGAGATCGATGTGGAGCATTTCCTGAAGATCAAGCAGCGCCTGAACAAGATCATGGCGGAGAATACCGGCAAGACGCCGGAGCAGATCAAGACGGATTCCGAGCGCGACAACTGGATGATCGCGGAGGAGGCCCGGGAATACGGTCTGGTGGATAAGGTCATATATAAGAGGTAAAAACGAATGGCAGAAGATAAGAAGGCCCTGCGCTGCTCGTTCTGCGGCAAGCCGGAGAGTCAGGTCCATCGCATGATTCAGGGTCCCGGTGTCCGAATTTGCGACGAGTGCGTCCAGCTGTGTATGGATATCCTGAACGACGGCTACACCGCGGGCGCCGACGGTATAGACAGCATGGACGAGCTGCCTACGCCCAAGGAGATACACGACGTGCTGGACCAGTATGTTATCGGGCAGGAGGCAGCCAAGGTGGCGCTGTCCGTGTCGGTGTACAACCACTACAAGCGCATTTATTTCGGCGGCGACGAGGATGTGGAGCTACAGAAAAGCAACATCCTGATGATCGGTCCTACCGGCTCCGGCAAGACGCTGTTTGCCCAGACGCTGGCGCGGGTTCTGAAGGTCCCCTTTGCCATTGCCGATGCCACCACACTGACCGAGGCCGGCTATGTGGGTGACGACGTGGAGAATATACTGCTGCGCCTTTTGCAGGCGGCGGATTTCGACGTAGAGCTAGCCGAGCGGGGCATCATCTACGTGGATGAGATCGACAAGATCGCTCGGAAGAGCGAGAATACGTCCATCACACGCGATGTGTCCGGCGAGGGCGTGCAGCAGGCGCTGCTGAAGATATTGGAGGGCACTGTCGCCAATGTGCCGCCCCAGGGCGGGCGCAAGCACCCCCATCAGGAGTTCATCCAGCTGGATACCAGCAATATCCTGTTTATCTGCGGCGGCGCGTTCGACGGTCTGGAAAAGATCATCGAGGACCGCGTGGGCAAGCGCAGCATGGGCTTTGAGAATGCGGTGCAGAGCAAAAAAGAGCGCCATACCGGCGAGCTGTTCCAGCAGGTCCAGCCCCATGATCTGCTGAAGTTCGGCATCATCCCCGAGCTGGTGGGCCGTATGCCGGTCATCACCGCCCTGCAGGGCCTGACCCGGGAGGATCTGGTGCGTATTCTCACCGAGCCGAAGAACGCGCTGGTGAAGCAGTACCAGAAGCTGCTCAGCTACGATGGCGTGGAGCTGCATTTCGATCAGGACGCGCTGGAGGCGGTGGCGGACACCGCGCTGGCACGGAACATCGGCGCACGTGGTCTGCGGGCGGTGATGGAGGGACTGCTGACCAAGGTCATGTACGATGTGCCCTCCGACCCCACCATCAGCGATGTGACCATCACAAAGGCGTGTGTGGACGGGGATGCTGAGCCCACGGTGCTGCGTGACCCGGAAAAGGTGGCGCAGCGCGCTAAATTCAAGACCGGCACGGCGGAGAAGACCTCCACCGCCCCGGCGTCTTAACAGAGACTCAGACTGCCGGAAAAGCCAAGGCTTTTCCGGCAGTTCGGATACTACCCTTTTCCCAACGCCCGCCGTCCGGCGGGAGAAAGGAGACAACTATGGAAACGATCACCCGGAACATTCCGGTGCTGGCACTGCGCGGCCTGACGGCTTTCCCCGGGCAGACGGTGTCCTTTGACGCGGAGCGCGATATCTCCATCTTCGCTCTGGACAACGCCATGGAGAATGACCGCCGGCTGCTGGCGATGACGCAGAAGGACCTGTCCACGGCGGAGCCGGGAGAGGAGGATCTGTACACCATCGGCACGGTGTGTCATATTTTGCAGATCATCAAGACCTCGGACACTACGGTGCGTGTCATCGCGGAGGGTGAGAGCCGGGCACGGCTGCACCGCCTGTGGCAGAAAAAACCGTTTTTGCAGGCCCAGGCCGAACTGCTGCCCGAGATGGCGGCCCGCCATACGGCCCGCAGCGAGGCGCTGATACGCCGAACCTATGTGCTCTTCGGTGAATACCGCGAGCTGGCCAACGGCATCGGCGAAGACTTCGCCGCCGCGGTGCTGGACTGCGGCGATACCGGCCGTCTGGCCGACCTGATCGCCCAGAATATCACCCTGCGGCACCAGGACCGTCAGCGGGTGCTGGAGGAGCTGCACCCGGACAAGCGCCTGCGTATCGTCAACGATATCCTGACCCATGAGGTGGATGTCATCTCGCTGGAGAGCGAAATGGAGCAGAAGGTACGCCGCCGTGTGGCCCAGGTACAGAAGGACATGATCCTGCGGGAGCAGGTGAAGGTATTGCAGCACGAGTTGGGGGATGACGGCGACGAGGAACTGGAGGAGTACGCCGCCAGGATACAGGCGGCGGACCTGCCGGAGGAGATACATACCAAGCTGACAAAAGAGGTGGAGCGCCTGGGCAAGCAGCCCTTCGGCAGCGCCGAGGCCTCGGTGATACGCAACTATCTGGATGTGTGTCTGGAGCTGCCCTGGCACAAATTCACCCGGGAGAGGGCGGATGTGGCGCAGGCCCGAAAGATACTGGACAAGGACCACTACGGTCTGGATAAGGTCAAGCAGCGTATTTTGGAGTTCATCGCCGTGCGGCAGCTGAACCCGGACGCCAAGGGCAGGATACTCTGCCTGGTGGGGCCTCCCGGTGTGGGCAAGACCTCCGTGGCTTTGTCCGTGGCCAAGGCCATGAACCGCAAGTGCGCCCGACTGAGTCTGGGCGGCGTGCGGGACGAGGCGGATATCCGCGGCCACCGCAAGACGTATATCGGCGCTATGCCCGGCCGCATTATCGAGGCCCTGACCCGCGCCGGTACCATGAACCCTCTGCTGGTGCTGGATGAGATCGACAAGCTGGCCAGCGATATGCGGGGCGACCCGGCTTCGGCCCTGCTGGAGGTACTGGATAGTGAGCAGAACGGGGCTTTCCGCGACCACTTCATCGAGCTGCCTGTGGACCTGAGCCGTGTGATGTTCATTACCACCGCCAACACCACGTCCACCATACCCCGTCCGCTGCTCGACCGCATGGAGGTCATCGAGCTGGGCAGCTACACCGACGAGGAAAAGCTGCACATCGCCCGGGAGCATCTGCTGCCCAAGCAACTGAAGGAGAACGGCATCCGCCGCGGCCAGCTGCGCCTGGACGATGAAGCCCTGCGGGCCATCATCACCGACTACACCAAGGAGTCCGGCGTCCGCACGCTGGAGCGCCAGCTGGGCAAGCTGTGCCGCCGCGCCGCCATGCGTTTGGTGGAAACGGGTGTAAAGCGCATAGACGTTACAGATAAGAGCCTGCGTGAATTCCTGGATACGCCGCCCTATGCCGAGGATACCCGCAGCAAGATGGACCAGATCGGTGTTGTCAACGGTCTGGCGTGGACCGAAGTGGGCGGCGAGCTGCTGGAGGTGGAGGCCGGCGTGATGGACGGCACCGGCAAGCTGGAGCTCACCGGCAATTTGGGCCAGGTGATGCAGGAGTCCGTAAAGGCGGCCTATACCTGCCTGAGGAGCCGTGCCGCCGAGCTGGGCATTGTCCCGGATTTCTATAAGACCAAGGACATCCATGTCCACTTCCCGGAGGGCGCGGTGCCCAAGGACGGCCCCTCCGCCGGCATCGCCATCGCCACGGCTATGCTGTCGGCCCTGACGGGCCGCGCCGTGCGCCATGACGTGGCTATGACCGGCGAGGTGACGCTGCGGGGCCGCGTGCTGCCCATCGGCGGTCTGCGGGAGAAGACCATGGCCGCCAAGCGCAGCGGCATCCGGACCGTCATCATTCCCCGGGAAAGCGAGAAGGATCTGGCGGACATCGATCCCGCCGTACGGGAGGCGCTGCGCTTTATCACTGCCGAGACGGTGGACGCCGTGTTTGCCCATGCACTGACCCTGCCGAAAAAAGAGGCGGCGGTGGAGCATCTGGCGGTGATGGGTAGTCCGGCTATGCAGGAGGTGCGTCATGGCGATCAACTTTAATAAGGCGGAGTTCGTGCTCTCGGCCGTAAGGGCGGAGACATTTATCCGCGACGGAAAGCCCCAGGTCACCTTCGCGGGGCGCAGCAATGTGGGCAAGTCCTCCGTGATCAACCGGCTGCTGGGCCGCAAGAATTTCGCCCGGGTGGGCGCTACCCCCGGCAAGACCAGCCAGATCAACTATTTTGACATCGACGGCAGGCTATACTTCACCGACCTGCCCGGCTACGGCTATGCCAAGGTCTCCAAGGAGGAGCGCGACCGCTGGGGCCGCTTGATGGAGCGTTACTTCGCCGAGGAGGGGCTCATTACCCTGGGCGTGTTGATCGTGGATGCGCGGCACAAGCCCACCACCGATGACGTGACCATGTGCGACTGGTTCAAGGGCACCGGCTGCCCGGTCATCGTTGTAGCCAACAAGCTGGACAAGCTGAAAAAGAGCGAGATCGAGCCAAATCTGACCCTGATCCGCCAGACGCTGACCCTGCCGGAGGAGGCGCTGCTGATCCCCTTTTCCGCCGAGAAGGGCACCGGCAAAACGGAGCTCCTGGCAGCCATCAGCGAGATATGCGCCAAATAAAGCAAAACCTCCGGCTCAGCCGGAGGTTTTGCACTTTGCGCGGGGGAGGCGGGGAGATCGTTTCCGTTACTTTCGCGGATGTACGAACTCCGCCAGCATGGCACTGCTCAGCATCATAGCCGCGTCCAGCCAGCGGGCGGCGTCAGCGTTTCGCCCAGCAGCAGCACGGAGAAAAACACGGCGCTCCGTGTACCGCCGGCAACGCCGCTGAGTATCACCACGCCGTTCAGGCCGAACAGCAGCAGGGGCGAGAGGTATTTCACATATGGGTATCTTGTGTGCCATAGTGCGGCGCTCCGCTTAGAAAATCGTGGTTTTCGCAAATTGACATTATCATAATACGGTGTTATCCTTGCGTAAAGAGAAAAGTATGCGATCGGGATCCGGCGGCGGAACGGTTTTTGTCACAGCTCTCCCGCCAGACGGAATGATAAAAAACTTTCAGCAATGCAGAAAAATTTTTAGGGGAAATGTAAAAAAGGACTGTTAATTGTCCTAAACGTATGGTATAATCCAAGATGAACAAGCAAGCAGCGCGCCGCCGGCGGCGGACGCGGTGACATTTCAAACAGGAGGTTTTGCAAATGGAAACTTACGGACTGGAAAAGCTGGGTATCATCAACGCCAAGGCGGTCTATCGTAATCTGACCCCCGCACAGCTGACCGAGCACGCGCTTTGCCGCGGCGAGGGTACGCTGTCCAACACCGGCGCCCTGGTGGTCAAGACCGGGAAATACACCGGCCGCAGCGCCAATGACAAGTTTATCGTGGACACCCCTGCCGTCCATGACGACATCGCCTGGGGCAAGGTGAACCGTCCTATCGAGAAGGCTAAGTTCGATGCCATCCGCGCCAAGGTCATCGCCTATCTGCAGGGCAAGGAGATCTTTATCTTCGACGGCTTTGCCGGCGCCGATCCCAAGTACACCAAGGCATTCCGCATCGTCAACGAGCTGGCCAGCCAGAATCTCTTTATCCACCAGCTCCTGCGCCGCCCCACGGCCGAGCAGCTGAAGGATTTTAAGGAGGACTATACCATCATCGCCGCCCCCGGCTTCAAGTGCATCCCCGAGATCGACGGCACCCGCAGCGAGGCCGCCATTCTGGTGGACTACGAGGCCCACGAGGTGGTGATCTGCGGCACCCAGTACGCCGGCGAGATCAAGAAGTCCGTCTTCTCCGTGATGAACTATGTGCTGCCCAAGCAGGGCGTGTTCCCCATGCACTGCTCCGCCAACATCGGCAAGAACGGCGACAGCGCCGTGTTCTTCGGCCTGTCCGGCACCGGCAAGACCACGCTGTCCGCCGATCCCAACCGTATGCTCATCGGCGATGACGAGCACGGTTGGGCGGACGACTCCGTCTTCAACTTCGAGGGCGGCTGCTACGCCAAGTGCATCAACCTGAGCCCCGAGGGTGAGCCGGAGATCTACAATGCCATCAAGTTCGGCGCACTGGTAGAGAACGTGGTCATGGATCCCGACACCCGTGAGTTCGACTTCGACGACGACTCCCTGGCCGTCAACTCCCGCGTGGGCTATCCCGTGGAGTATATCCCCAACGCCGAGCTGTCCGGCATGAGCCCCAGCGTTCCCAAGACGGTCATCTTCCTGACCGCCGATGCCTACGGTGTGTTGCCCCCCATCAGCAAGCTGGATAAGAACCAGGCCATGTACTACTTCGTCTCCGGCTTCACCTCCAAGGTGGCCGGCACGGAGATCGGCGTCACCGAGCCTGTGCCTACCTTCTCCACCTGCTTCGGCGAGCCCTTCCTGCCCCTGGATCCCTCCGTCTATGCCGCCATGCTGGCCGACAAGGTGGAGAAGGCCGGCGCGAAGGTTTATCTGGTCAACACCGGCTGGAACGGTACCGGCAAGCGCATGAAGCTCAGCTATACCCGTGCCATGGTGACGGCGGCCCTCACCGGCGAGATCGAGAAGGCGGACTTCGTCACCGATCCCACCTTCGGCGTTCAGGTACCCACGGCCATCGAGGGCGTGCCCAGTGAGCTGCTGATCCCCGAGAACACCTGGGAGGACAAGGCGGCCTATCAGGCGAGCTGCAAGAAGCTGGCCGCCAGCTTTGTGGAGAACTTTAAGAAGTACACCCACATGAGCGACGAGGTCGTGGCTGCCGGCCCCAAGGCGTAAGTACGCTATCGACAAAGGCACCCTGCGAGGGTGCCTTTGCTTTGCTAAAAAAATTCCCCGACGATGTCGGGGAATTTTTTTAAGTAACTTTAAGGTGCATTTCAGCTACCTGCGCTATGCTTATCTCACAGCAGAGGAACGCTTACTTCTTCAGTGCGTTCACAGCCGCCCGCAGGGCGTCCACGTGCTCCTGCTTTGTGGCCCAGCTAGCGCAGAAGCGCACGCCGGAGTGCGTCTCGTCCACACGCTCCCAGTACTCATAGCCGAAGCTTTTGCCCAGAATGGCCAGCTCGTCATCCGACATGATGGGATACTGCTGGTTGGTGGGGGAGTCGAACAGCAGGGGATAGCCCGCGGAGACGAAAATGTCCCGGATCTGATGAGCCATCTCGATGGCGTGGCGGGAGATCTTGAAATACAGGTCGTCGGTGAACAGCGTGTCGAACTGAACGCCCAGCAGCCGGCCCTTGGCCATGCGGCCGCCCCGCTGCTTCATAATAAAGCGGAAATCCTTTTTCAGATTTTCGTTCATGATGACAACGGCTTCACCGAACAGGGCGCCCACCTTGGTGCCGCCGATGTAGAACACATCGCACAGCCGCGCGATCTCTGGCAGCGTCATGTCGCTCTCCTCTGCCATCAGGCCATAGCCCAGCCGTGCGCCGTCAATGAACAGCGGCAGGCCGTACCGGCGGCAGGTGTCATACAGCGCCGTCAGCTCCGCCTTGGTATACAGCGTGCCGCCCTCAGTGGGGTGGGAGATGTACACCATACCGGGCTGGACGATGTGCTCCGTGGACTCATCGTTTCTGTGCCACTCCACATAGTCCTGCACCTGCTGCGCGGTGATCTTGCCGTTGGTGGTGGGCAGGGTGATGACCTTATGGCCCGTGGACTCAATGGCGCCGGCCTCATGGCAGTTGATGTGACCGCTGACGGCGGAAATCACGCCCTGCCAGGGCCGCAGGATGGCGGCGATGACGGTGGTGTTGGTCTGGGTGCCGCCCACCAGAAAATGCACGTCGGCCTCCGGGGCCTGGCAGGCGGTCTTGATCTTCTCACGCGCCGCCTCACAGTATTCGTCCTCGCCGTAGCCCACGGTCTGTACCATGTTCGTCTCGGCCAGCCTGACCATGATAGAGGGGTGCGCGCCCTCCAGATAATCACTGTTGAAATAGATCATTGTGGTTCTCCTTTATCTTTTTGATGATTCGTCCAACTTGTTCATACAAGTTTTGCTTGTGGTTTCAGTATAGTTCACTTGTTCAGACA
>ENA-UEQR01002236-UEQR01002236.1-human-gut-metagenome-genome-assembly--contig:-NODE-2236-length-10066-cov-6.799279_pt1 | contig 10066 bp, 8 predicted proteins | sample MGYA00242944_ERZ507941 | MGnify/ENA primary metagenome ERZ507941 (study PRJEB26167, sample SAMN06115398) | human gut metagenome | host: Homo sapiens | place: China:Chongqing | collected 2016-06-23...
CAGGTTCTCGGCCTGTTTCTGAATCTCCTCGGAGAGCGACTCGCTGCCGGTAAGCTTCTGAATCTGCTCATCGACGATATTCTCACGACCGGCGCAACGCTCGGCGAGTGCGTGCGTGTACTCAAGGAGGCCGGCGCGGCGGATGTGGTGTGCGCGACGCTCGCCCGCGCCGTGACGGAAAAGGAAAAGGACGGCGCAAGGCGCGGGACACCGGTGTGATTTGGCACACGCCCTGCGGCACATAGATGCGGCAAAATCACACACAATGCTATTGCAAAACCGTTTTTCAGCCGCTATAATAGAAAAGCAAGCGAGATAAAATGCGGATATTTCCGCCGGAATACAAAGGAAAATGAGAGAGGTAGCATTATGTGTTCACTGGCAAAGGACATCGGTATCGACCTCGGTACCGCGTCGGTTCTGATCTATGTAAAGGACAAGGGCATCGTGCTCAACGAGCCGAGCGTGGTGGCCATTGATAAGGATACGGGCAAGCTGCTGAAGGTCGGCGCGGACGCGCAGGCCATGCTGGGCCGCACACCCGGCAACATCGTTGCGATCCGCCCCCTGCGCGAGGGCGTTATCTCCGACTACGAGGTGACCGAGCGGATGCTCAAGGAGTTCATCCACAAGGTCATGGGCTTCCAGTTCTTCAAGCCGCGCATCATCATCTGCGTGCCCTCCGGCATCACCGAGGTCGAGGAGCGTGCCGTGGTGGACGCCGGCATCCAGGCGGGCGCCCGCCGGGTGTATCTGATCGAGGAGCCTGTGGCCGCGGCCATCGGCGCCGGAATCGACATCTCCAAGCCCGACGGCCACATGGTGGTGGATATCGGCGGCGGCACCAGCGACATCGCCGTCATCTCCCTCTCCGGCGTGGTGGAGAGCGCCTCCATCAAGGTGGCCGGCGACCAGTTCAACGAGGCCATCGTCAAGTATATGCGCCGCAAGCACAATGTGCTGGTGGGCGAGCGCACCGCCGAGCTGATGAAAATGCAGATCGGCTGTGTCTTCCCCAAGGAGCAGGAGACGTCCATCGAGATCAAGGGCCGCTGCCTGGTGACGGGCCTGCCCAAGGTCATCAACGTCAGCTCCACCGAGATGCTGGAGGCCTTCGAGGAGCCGGTAGAGCGCATCCTCGAGGCGGTCCACGGAGTGCTGGAGCGCACCCCGCCCGAGCTGGTGGCCGACATCTCCAACAACGGCATCGTTATGACCGGCGGCGGCAGCCTGGTGGACGGCTTTGACAAACTCATCGAGGCCCGCACCGGCATCCACACCGTGGTGGCCGAGGGCGCCATCTCCTGCGTGGCCGAGGGCACCGGCCGCAGCCTGGACTCCCTGAATTCCATGACCGACGGCACCGTGAACCTGAGCCGCCGCAAGCAGATGAACTGAGCACAATGTAAAAGGCCGCCAAAGGGCGGCCTTTTTCTCAAGTTGCTCTTGCAACTTCCACGAAAAAGCGCTACTATTACGATACACGAGAACGAGATAAGGAGGAACCACCATGAAGTTTTCCAGCAAGGTCTTGAAATGCGGCCTGTCCCCCATGCGGAAGTTCCACCCCTACGCGGTGGCGGCGGAGGCCAAGGGCAGGAAGATCTATCATCTGAACATCGGTCAGCCGGATATCGAGACGCCCAAGGCGTACTTCGATGCGGTGAAGCACTTTGACCTGCCGGTGTTGGCCTATGCCCCGTCCCCCGGTATCCCGGAGCTGATCGAGGCCATCCGCAAGTACTACGCCGATCTGGGTATGCACTTCGATGCCGGTGATATCCTCATCACCAACGGCGGCAGCGAGGCGCTGCAGATCACCATGAACTGCATCCTGGATGACGGCGACGAGATCCTCATCCCCGAGCCGTTCTACCCCAACTACCATACCACGGCCTACACCTGCGGCGCGAAGATCCACCCCATCCCCACCTCTCCCCATGACGGCTACCACTACGCCGACCGCGCCAAGGTCGAGGCGGAGATCAACGAGCACACCCGCGCCATCATGGTCACCAACCCCGGCAACCCCACCGGCGCCGTCCTGACGCCGGAGGAGATGCGTATGCTGGTGGACGTGGCCAAGGCCCACGACCTGTTCATCATCGGCGACGAGGCCTACCGCGAGTTCGTCTACGCCGGCGAGCCTCTGCAATCCATGGGCCAGTTTGAGGACGCGGCCGAGAACGTCATCGTCATCGACACCGTCTCCAAGCGGTTCTCCGCCTGCGGCGCCCGCATTGGCTGCATGATCTCCCGCAACAAGGAGCTGATGGCGCAGGCCATGAAGTACGCCCAGTGCCGTCTGTCCGTGCCCACACTGGACCAGGTGGCCGCCGCCGCGCTGTACACCGTCGGCCCCGACTACTTTGCCGCCGTCCGTGAGGAGTACAAGCGCCGCCGCGATACGGTGGTCAATAAGCTGCACGAGATACCCGGCGTGGTCTGCGAGTGCCCCCGCGGCGCCTTCTACATCATGGCCGCCCTGCCTGTGGACGATGCCGATGCCTTCCAGAAGTGGCTGCTGGAGGAGTTCGAGGACAACGGCGACACCGTGATGTTCGCCCCCGGCGAGCCCTTCTACGGTACCCCCGGCAAGGGCAAGAACGAGATCCGCATCGCCTATGTGCTGAAGCAGGCGGACCTGGAGCGCGCCATGGACCTGCTGGCCAAGGGTATCGCCGCCTACAACGCCCGGTAAACGGATATATGCAAAAAAAGAAAGCCCTTTTGGGCTTTCTTTTTTTGCGTAGCTTACCCCTTTAGCGCCATATCGCAGCGTGCGGGCAGGTCAAAGGCGGTGAAATAGGACTCCTCCAGCGGGATCCAGCGATCCCGGAACATCCGGAGCTTCTCCGGGCCGCTGCGGGCTTCAATGCGGCGGAGCTGCTCGGCAGCGTCCACGGTAAGGAATACCCGCAGATCATAGCTGTCCCACAGGGCCGGATGGCAGGCGTAGGCGCCCTCCACGATGGTCAGGCGCGCCGCCGGGACCGTCACCGGCTCGTCCAGCGCCTGCCGCGCACAGCGGAAGGGGCGGTAGACGACAGCCTCACCGCGCTGTGCCGGCTGCAGTACCTCCGATAGGAAGCGCTCGTGGTCCACGTTTTCGCCCGGCTGTGCCAGCCGTGCAGCGGTGCGCTGCTCCGGGCGCAGAAAGAAGTCGTCCATGTGGAACACCCGGCAGGACAGCTGCGCCTGCAGCTGTGCCGCCAGCGTGCTTTTCCCGGCGCCGCAGCGGCCGTCGATGGCCGCGATGACCCGCGTCTGCCGGTCCAGCAGCGCCCGGATAACCGTCAGCAGGCGGTCGTAGTCAGCAGGGGTCATTTCGCCCTCCGGGCGGCGCGGCGCTGGATGAGCTTCACCAGCTCCACCACCGGAAGGACCAGGAAGGCCAGGGCCAGGGCCACGCCGTACTCCGTCCAGCTGACGGGGGTGAAGCCGAAAGCGTTGGCGATGACGGGCACCTCCAGCACCAGTGTTGTCAGAGCCAGCGAGCCGATCATCGCGCCCCACAGTACCTTGTTGTGGCTGGGCAGCGAGAATACGCTCTTGCGCTGGGAGCGCATATTGAAGCTGTGGAAGATCTCGCACATACTCATGGTCAGGAAGGCCATGGTCATACCGTCGTCGGACACGCCCTTGGGCATCTCAAAATAGCCCACCTCCATGCAGTGTCCGATGATGTAGGAGGTCATAGTGATGATCGTGATCAGCACGCCCTGATACAGGATGTCAAAGCCCAGGCCACCGGCGAAGATGCCGTCCTTGCTGTCCCGGGGCGGGCGGGTCATGGTATCCGGCTCACCCTTCTCCAGACCAAGGGCCAGGGCGGGGAAGCAGTCGGTGATCAGGTTGATAAACAGCAGGTGCACCGGGTTCAGCAGTGTGAAGCCCAGCAGCGTGGCGAAGAACACGCCCAGCACCTCGCTCATGTTGCTGGCCAGCAGGAACTGGATGGCCTTGCGGATGTTGTCATAGATCCGGCGGCCCTCCTCCACGGCGGTGACGATGGTGGCGAAGTTGTCGTCGCTGAGCACCATGTCCGCCACGTTTTTCGTCACGTCCGTGCCGGTGATGCCCATGCCCACGCCGATATCCGCGGACTTGATGGAGGGCGCATCGTTGACGCCGTCGCCGGTCATGGCGGTGATGGCGCCCTTGCGCCGCCAAGCGTTGACAATGCGGACCTTATGCTCCGGCTGCACCCGGGCATAGACGCTGTACTTCTCCACCGCCTTGTCCAGTTCCTCATCGGTGAGGCTGTCCAGCGCACTGCCGGTAACGGCCTGGCTGGCGTCGGTGATGATGCCCAGCTCCTTGCCGATGGCCACGGCGGTATCCTTGTGGTCGCCGGTGATCATCACCGGGCGGATGCCCGCGGCGCGGCACTCGGCCACGGCGGCCTTGACCTCCGGGCGGATGGGGTCGATCATGCCCGCCAGACCGATGAAGCAGAGGTCCTGCTCCAGGTCCTCCGGCTCCTGCCGGTCGGGCAGTGCGTCGTACAGGCGCTCCGCCGCCGCAAGGACCCGCAGGGCCTTGTCGGCCATGGCCTTGTTCTCCGCCAGAATGGCGGTGCGCTTTTCCTCAGTCAGGGGCAGGATCTGCCCGCTTTCCGTATAGCTGGTGCACCGGCGCAGCACCTCGTCCGGCGCGCCCTTGGTGTACTGGATAAAGCCGTTGTCTGTGCGGTGGATGGTGGACATCATCTTCCGGCCGGAGTCAAAGGGGGCCTCGCCGCAGCGGGGCTGGCGGCTCTCCAGCACAGGCTTCTTCAGCCCCTGGGCAGCGGCAAAGTTCACCAGCGCCGCCTCCGTGGGCTCGCCGATGGCGCCGTTCTCCTCCAGCGCGGCGTCGTTGCACAGCGCCATGGCTGTGGCCAGCAGCTCCGTGGGGCCGGTGTGCTCCACCACGGTCATCTTGTTCTGTGTCAGGGTGCCGGTCTTGTCGGAGCAGATGACCTGGGTGCAGCCCAGCGTCTCCACCGCCGTTAGCCGCCGGATCACGGCGTGCTGCTTGCTCATGTTGGTCACGCCGATGCTCAGCACCACCGTCACCACCGTGGCCAGTCCCTCCGGGATGGCCGCCACCGCCAGGGAAACGGCCACCATAAACGTGCTCAGCACGGTGTCCAGCGTGAACTCGCCGGCCACCACCAGGTCAAAGATAAAGATGAACACGCAGATGCCCAGCACCAGCTTGCTCATGGTCTTGCCCAGCTCATTCAGCTTGCGCTGCAGGGGCGTCTGCTCCTGCTCCGTCTGGGCCAGCACACCGGCGATCTTGCCCATCTCCGTGTCCATGCCGGTGGCGGTGATGACCGCCTTGCCGCGGCCGTAGACCACCGTGCTGCCCATATAGCACATATTTTTCCGGTCGCCCAGGGGAACATTGTCTCCGGTCAGCAGCCCCACCGCCTTGGTGACGGGGACGCTCTCGCCGGTCAGCGCCGCCTCCTCGATCTTCATGGAGGCGCTCTCCAGCAGCCGTCCGTCGGCGGGCACGGCGTCGCCGGCCTCCAGCAGTACCACGTCGCCGGGCACCAGCTGGCTGCTCTCAATGACCACCTGGTGGCCGTCCCGCAGCACCTTGCACTTGGCGGCGGTCATGGTCTGCAGGGCCTCGATGGCCGCCTCGGCCTTGCTCTCCTGCACCACGCCCAGCACCGCGTTCAGCAGCACCACCACCAGGATGATGAACACCTCGGTGAAGCTCTCGCCGCTGAGTGCGTTGGTCACGGCGGACACCGCCGCCGCTGCCATCAGGATCAGCAGCATGGGATCCTTCAGCTGTGTCAGGAACCGCTGCAGCAGGGAGGGCTTCTCCGCTTCCTTCAGCTTGTTGGGGCCGTGCTTGGCCAGACGTTCAGCCGCCTCCGCCTCTGTCAGACCGGTGGGACAGGAGCCCAGCTCCTCCAGCACCTCCTGCGGACTGCGGTTGTATTCCTTTTCCATCGTCTATTACTCCTTTATATCATGGTTTTATAATTTGAAGCAAAAAAGCAGAACAAAAAGCGAAACAGAAAATAAACCAAAGGACAACAAAAAACTCATGCACGGACAGGCTATGTCTGTGCATGAGTCTCATTCTTTCAGGACACATCGGGCGCTGCCGCGCCGGGATGACGGTGTGCCACGCCGCGCCAAAACCGGCGCTGCGGAATTACTCCCTCATTCATTATGGGGTATTTTACCCGCTTTTTTGCCCGCTGTCAACCCCAAAAAGGGCGGTTTTTTACACCATTTCCGCGGCGCACAGACCATCGAAATACTTGTACAGCGGCATCAGTGTCCGGAAGCCCTCAATGATATCCTGTGCCAGTTCCGGCGAGAACATACGCTCGTCCGGCGCGGCGTCGTGCTGTAAATTGATAGACTTCTTGTTGTACCACGCCGCCAGCAGGGGAGAGGGGGCAGTCTTTTTCCTGGCATATTCCGGGCCTGAAAGCGTGAATTGCGCCTGTTTATTGAACCTTTTGACCAGCTTTTCCAGCACCTCGGGATGCTCGTCGACGGCCTTGCGGTACGCCTCCATCAGCGCCGCCTTCGGCGCCCAGAAGCCCATGCCGTAGCTGTAATAGTCCGGCCCGATCTCAAAGTAAAACGTGGGCCGCCCCGTCCAGTCCTCGCCGCCGGCGCGGACGCAGAACCACAGGTGGTCCTTGTACGGTCCATTCCCGTGCAGCCGTCGGGCATCCCGATAGATGCGGGAGAGCTTCAGCAGAAACGGCTCCTTGGGGAATGCCGCGTGCAGGGCTTCATACACCTGCTCGCCCAGCGCACGGGTGGGGGCCAGGAGATGTGCCTCATAGTCCTGCTTATGCGCCAGAAACCAGGAGCGTTCGTTGTTGAACCGAATGCCCCACAGAAAGTCCAGTGTCTCCTGTGTATAGCCTTCAAAAGCCATGCTATGTACTCCTTTTAATTAAAGCGCTCACATGAATTTGCACAGCAGAACGGGCAGCAGCAGCGCCGGCGTCATGTTCAGGATACGCAGCTTGGTGACGCCCAGCACGTTCAGGGTGATGCCGATGATCATCAGTGACCCGGTGACGGAGATCTCGGTGATGACCGCGTCGGTCAGCACCCCTGTCAGCAGGGAGGCCAGCAGCGTCATCACACCTTCCACCGCCAGCACCGACAATCCGGAAAAGACGATCCCGATGCCCATGGAGCTGGCAAAGGCCACGGATCCGGCAAAGTCGATGACAGACTTGGCCAGCAGGATGCCGTGGTCGTTCTTCAGACCACTGTCCAGCGAACCCATCACCGCCATAGCGCCCACGGCGAACACCAGCGAGCCGCTGACGAAGCCGTCGGTGATGGGACCCATTTTCCTGAATTTCTTTTGCAGCCAGTCGCCCGCCCGGGTGACGCCGTCCTCAATGTGCAGCAGCTCGCCGATGACGGCACCGATGACCAGCGACAGTATGGGGATGAGCTGGTTGCTGCTGCCGATGGCGCCGGAGATACCGATGCCCATGGACACCAGCGCCGTAGCGCCAAGCACCGTCTGCCGCATTTTTTCCGGCATGAGCTTGCCGCCGAAGGTGCCCAGCAGGCCGCCGACAACAATGGCTCCACCGTTGACCAGCGCGCCTGTTAATATCATGGTACAAGACCTCCATCTTCGATAATATCCTGCACCACCGTGCCGCCCATCATCAGGCCGGCCACAGAGGGTACCCACGCCACGCTGGCGGGAACGCTGCGCCGTCCGGGTGACGGCGCTTCCAGTTGCTGTGTCTCGTGGGGCAGCTCCGGGCTGAACACCACCTTCAGGTGGTGGATCCCCCGGGCGCGCAGCTCCTTCCGCATGACCCGGGCCAGCGGGCAGCCGCTGGTCTTGGAGATATCCGTGACCCGCAGCAGCTCGGGCTCCAGCTTGTTGCCGGTGCCCAGGGCCGACAGGATGGGAATTCCCCGCAGGCGGGCCTGTTGGATCAGGTCCAGCTTGCAGCTGACCAGGTCGATGCAGTCCACGATATAGTCGAATTTCCGGGAGAAAAATTCCTCCCGATGGGCGGCGTCATAGGTGGCGCAGATCGGGTATACCACCGTGTCCGGGTCGATGTCCCGCACACGTGCCGCCGCGACCTCCGCCTTATACTGCCCCACGGTGGAGGTCAGCGCGCACAGCTGGCGGTTGATGTTGGATACGGATACCGTGTCCTGGTCCACCAGTGTCAACGTGCCAACGCCGCTGCGTGCCAGGCACTCAGCGGCGTAGCTGCCCACACCGCCCAGACCAAACACCGCCACATGGCTGCGGCGGAGTTTGTCCAAAGCGGGTGCGCCCAATATCATTTCTGTTCTGAGAAAACGCTCGTTCATAGACTCGAAGAAGGGGCGGTCATCAGCCCACGTGCTTCATGCCGTTCTCCTGCACCACCTCGGCGCTGTCCAGCAGACCGTCCAGCCAGGCCTCGGTGTCGGTGTTGCGCAGAGCGTTCTCGGCCTGTACCTGCCAGTAGGGCACATCGTCGCCCACAAAGTATATCACATGATAGCCCTTGTAGTTAGAGCTCTCGCCGTATACGATGCCGGTGTCGCCGGCCTGACGGCTCGCATCGAAGCACCAGTCGTTGAACTCGGTGACCATCTGGTTTTTGTAGATCTTGGTGTACAGACCGCCGTTGGTGTTGCTGCCGTCATCCGCACTGAGCTCGTTGGCCAGGGCCGCGAAGCTGTCCTCGGTGGCCTCGCCGGCCTTCCACTGGGCCAGCGCGTCCTCGGCTGCGGTCTTGGCCGCGTCCTTAGCCGCCTGCAGGTCGGCCTCATAGGTCTCGGCCTCGCTGTCCAGTGCGCTCTCGTCTACCTTGAACAGGATGTGGCGCACGTCCTTGGTGGCGTATTCCTGACGGCCCACGCTGCGGAACACGACCACATAGCAGTTGGAATCGCTGGCCACAACGGCGCTGTCGCCGGCCTTGCGCGCACTGTCAAATACCCAGTTGGCCACGTCGCTGCCGTTGTTGCTGCCGGCATCGGTGCTGGTGTAACTGGCGGACTCATAATCCTTGGCCACATCCTCCAGCGCCTCGCCGCCCCGCACGCGCGCCAGCACAGCGGCGGCATCACTCTCAGCCTTGGCCTTGGCGGCGGCGTTCTCCTCATCGGTGGGCTCCACGGTGTTGCCGTCGTCGTCCTTGGTGCTGTCGGCGGTACCCTTGAAGTACAGGGACTCATAGCTGGCCACGTCAAAGCTGCTCTTGTTGCCCTGATAGTAGGTCTCCAGGTCGCTGACGGTGTAGGTCAGCTCCTCGGCGTAGTGGCTCTGGTAATGGGTGGCTACGTCCACCAGCTGTACCATCTCCTTGAAGGTATCCACGGTCATGTTCTTGCCGTAGATCAGCTTCAGATACGTCTTCGTGGAGTAGCCGTTCTGCTTGGCGGCGGCGTTGAGCTCCTCCATAGTGGCATCCAGCTCCTCCTGAGTGTGCTCATCGGCGCCCATGCCGTTGGCCTCAGCCTCCTGGGCGGTCAGCACGTACATGGCCAGCTGCTTCACCGCGGTGTCGCGGACATACTGCTCCCATGTGACATCACCCTCGTCCTCGATACCCAGCGCGGTCTTCATGGTGTCGCTCACCACCTGCTGGTCCAGGGATTTGGACGTATCGATGCCGTAAAAGCTGGCATAGCTGCTCTTCAACAGACTGCTCTTCACGTTGGCGTAGAAATACTCCACCTGCCCGGCGGTATATTTCTCACCGTTGATGGTCACGGCGGTGGCGCTGCGCTGCAGCACGCCGGAGTTATACACCAGCAGCACCGCGGCCACGATCACGAACACGCCGGCGATCACGCCGTACAGGATATTGTTCTTGCGTGCCTTGGCCTTCTCCTCCGCCTCGCGGATCTTCTTGGGGTCGGTGACGCCCTGGGCCGTCAGATCCTGCCGGATCTTCTTTTCTCTTGATGCGCTCATTGAAATTCATTCCTCTCGATTTTGGGCGCAATACGCCCTTGTTTGGTAACATACTCGGTCATTATATCGTATACCGCACCTTTTCGCAAGAGGGAAACGCCTGGAATTTGTGAACATTTTACCGCGCTCACTG
>ENA-UEQR01002253-UEQR01002253.1-human-gut-metagenome-genome-assembly--contig:-NODE-2253-length-10000-cov-4.955155_pt1 | contig 10000 bp, 7 predicted proteins | sample MGYA00242944_ERZ507941 | MGnify/ENA primary metagenome ERZ507941 (study PRJEB26167, sample SAMN06115398) | human gut metagenome | host: Homo sapiens | place: China:Chongqing | collected 2016-06-23...
AAAGTTTGCTCTTTATCGGTTCGGAAAACGGTCCGCCCGGTCTTCGCCCGTGCCGTCGCATTCCGCCTGCGGCGGTCCGTTCGTTACGGGGATACTCTCCGGACGGTTCGCATTCTTCGCGCCTGCGGCCGGAGAGGTGCCGGGGCAGGCTCAGACGATCGTTACCCGCATCAGCTCGATACGCGAGGCGTTCGTTCGCAGAATCTTGATCCGTTTGTTGTCCGAGAGAATCGTTTCGCCGGCCGAGGGAATGCCCTGATACTTGTCGATCACGTATCCGGCCAGCGTGTCGTAGTTTTCGCTTTCGGGGAAGTCGAGCCGGTACTTCTCGTTGACGTACTCGATCTCGAGGCGTCCCGAGAACAGATACTCGTTGTCGCTCATCTTCTTTTCGACCAGGTCCTGAGAATCGTGCTCGTCCTCGATCTCGCCGAATATCTCCTCGAGGATGTCCTCGATGGTGACCATGCCTGCCGTGCCCCCGAACTCGTCGATCACGACGGCGATCGAGTGGCGGCTGCGGATGAACAGCGTCAGCAGCTTCTGAGCCGGCATGCTCTCGGGCACGTAGTCGATCTTGTTGAGAATCTCTCCGATCGAGCGCGGATAGCGGAACAGGCTCTTGGTGTTGATGTATCCGACGATGTTGTCGATGTTGTCGCGGTAGACCGGCAGGCGGGAGAACTGCGTGTCGATGAACTGTCGCGTGGCTTCTTCGACCGAGCAACCCTGTTCGACGGCCTCGATGTCGACGCGAGGAACCATGCAGTCGCGCACGAGCAGGTCCGAAAAGTCGAGCGCGTTCTGGAACAGCCGGATATCCTTCTCGTTCTGCGTCTGCTCGCTGTCCTCGGCGGCCTCGTCGAGCAGATGCGCCAGATCCTCGCGGTCGAACGTGCTGATCGACTGGTCGCGCCGCAGCGGCAGCCCGGCCATTTTGAGGATGCCGACCGACACGAGCGTCGTCAGTTTGGCGACCGGGTAGAAAAGCAGATAGAAGAAATAGACCGGCAGCGCGAAGCTCCGGTAGTAGAAGTTCGGGTTGAGCCGGACGACGGCTTTCGGCACGAACTCCGCCGCGAAAAGGATGATGGCCGTCGATACGAGCGTCTCGATCAGGTACGATCCTCCGTCGCCGGGCGAGATGCCGGCGGCATGCAGTCCGGCCTGGATCAGCACGCTCATCTGGAGCGAGTAGACGACCAGCGCGACATTGTTGCCTACCAGGATCGTCGTGATATACTGTCCGGGATATTTTGCGAACAGCCCCGCGATGTAACCGAACAGTCGGCTCCGTTTGCGCTCGATCTCCAGTTTCAGCTTGTTCGACGACAGAAAGGCGATCTCCATGCCCGAGAAAAAAGCGGACAATATCAGCGAGACGACGACTGTTATGGCGACCGAAAGCATGGTTATCTGAAGCGTAAGTGTCTGCGGCGGAGGGCGCGGGGCGAAAACGTCCGTTCCGCTCGGCACCCTCCTGCGGCAAAGATACAACAATTTATTTGCCTGAGTGTTTCCCGGGCGCGAATAAGGCGGCCCTTTCCCGTTCGTCGCGCGGGGGAATCCGGCGGCGGAGCCTTTAAGGACGGCGGCTTCCGGCTGCGTCGGCTTCCGGGCGGCCCGGACGGTCGAACCGTTCGAGTTTGACCGGCTTGCCGAGCATACGGGGTTCGTCCCGTCGTTTGCGCTGGTTGCGGATCGTGGCCGGATTGGCCACGCCTTCTCCCTCGCGGATCACCGGCACGTCCGCCGGCACGTCCGGTTTCGGAGCGGCTTCGGGGGCTTTCTCCGTCGTGTCGGAGCGGTTCGGCGCCGTCTCGACCGTTACCTTTCCTTTCGGGTTGCGTACGACGAACTCCTCGAAACGCTCGTCCGACTCGAATCCGTCCCCATAGACGACGTCCGTGTTCTGGGTGATTTTCGAATCGACGTTCGAGTAGACGAGTTTGGATTTCTGGTTCCAGAACAGCTGTTCGGTCTCGAGCTGGTTGCCCCCGGCATTGTGGCCCCGGACGTTGCCCTTGGCCTCCCACAGCTGCTGCTTTTCGAGCAATATGGCATAGTTGGCCGTCAGCGACGATTCGACCTGATGGGTCGAGTCGTTGTAGGTTTCGATGTGGATTCCCTTGCGAAACTCGGTATAAGGCTCCAGCGCATATTCGTAACGCTCCAGCAGCGGAGTCGTGAACCGATAGGTGAGATTCCCGTTCCTCGACAGGATGACCGTCAGGTCCTCGCTCTGCTGAGTCATCATGTTCCGTACGCCGTCGTCGTTCGCGACGGAAGTTTTGCTGTCGCAAGAGACGAGCAGCGCGGCGCATCCGCCCAGCAGAAGCGCCGCTGCACGGCGGAGCGTATGTCGCGTCGGTTCTTGCACGGGAGGACGATTGTCTACTGATATTTGAAACGCTTGAACCAGTCGTCTTCGCCGAACAGGCTCAGTCCGATGGATACTTTGATATAATTCTCGCGGACCATGCGGAACTGTCGGGTGCCGATCATACCGGTAGCCGTCGTCCCCCGGCATCCCCATGTCAGACCGAGATTGACCGAACTGAAGCCCTGCATCTTGATCGGGATGCCGACGCCCACAGACAATCCCACGTCGTTGATCTTATGGCCGTTGATCCGCATGTAATAGTCGTTGTAGTAGACTCCGAAACGGTAGGTCCACCGGTTGAGGAATCGACGGATATCGATCGCGTTCGGGGTATACTCGACTCCTACGCGATAATACTGGTTGTTCTTGAAGACGACGTCGTCCTGCGAGTCGGGCGGATTGATGCCGTTCCACTGCTCCATCGAGTAGTCGAAGCCGACGCCCAGCTTATGCGTCTGATAGAACAGTCCCGCGCGCAACATGCCCGGCAGGTTGAACGACTGCTTTCCGTCGGAATAGCTGACCGTATCGGACTCGATGCCCGAAGTGTATACGATACGCTCGTTTTCGGGCTTCAGGTTCAGTTTGGGACGGTATGTCGCGCCGAAGGTGAGAATCCGCTTGTCGTTGCGGAGGATGTCGTACTGGAGGCCGAAGTTCATACCTATGCGCGAGATCGTCTCGCTCGACCGGCCTACCGCATTGCTGTACTGCGTGGAGGTCATCAGCGAGGTGACCGTCGTCGAGAAACTGCGGGTCGTCCGGCCGTGATAGTAGACCATGTCGGCTCCGAGGGCGAGATGCTTGGTCACCTGAACGCCCAGTCCCAGCTTCGCCTGCGTGACCGTACCGTCGCCCACGTAGTTGTATACGACGTACTTGTCGTTGGCCAGCAACAGCGGATCGGTGTCTTCCATCTGCACCCGGTATCCCACGCTGCTCAGCGGCGTGACGCTGACGCCGAGCCCGACGCCTCGGCCCAGCGGCATGGCCAGCGCGATGTCCCGGACGTTGAAGGAGTTGTGGCTGGTTTTCGCTTCGGCGGTTTTCGAGTAGGTGTTGTTGCCTTCGATCCCGACGTTGAACAGAAAGGTCTTCCGTCCGAGCAGACTGTACGACGCTGGGTTGATATAATTGATCTTCATCGAGTTGCGGTACCCTACGCCGACACCTCCCATCGACCGCATGTAGGCGGGTCCCTGTGTCGAGAAATCGCCCAGTCCGTAGAAAGTATAGGGCGAGAAGGCATTCAGGCTGCTGCTTTGCGCCTGCGCGGCGACCGGCAGCGCCAGCCATACCGCGAGAGCCGCTCGGATGATGATCTGCTTGCTATTTTGCATTATATTCAAGAATTCGGTTCAGGCCGTAAGCCACCAGGTCGTAAGTTGCAAATATCGTATTTTTTAGTCTTTTGGCAAAAAAATCGCTCTCTCCGCCGGTAAAAACGATTCTCAGGTCTTCGTAGCGCTGCTCCAGATCGCGGATATAGCCCTCGATCTCGTATACGATGCCGTTCGTGACGCCGGATTCGATGGCCGACCGCGTCGAGTCTCCCAGCAGCGTCGGCTTCTCCTGCTGCGGGAACGAGCAGAGCGGCAGGGTGTCGGTGAAGCGGTTCAGCGCCCGGAAGCGGGTATCGGCGCCGGGAGAGATGTTGCCTCCGAGATATTCGCCGCGTTCGGTTACGAAGTCGATCGTGATGGCCGTTCCGAAGTCGACGATCAGGATATTCCGTCCGGGATAGAGGGTCCATGCGCCCACGGCGGCCGCGAGCCGGTCCGGTCCGAGCGTCTCGGGAGTCGCGTAACGGTTCTCGATCGGGACCGGTACGCTCCGGTCGAAGCGCAGGAAGCGGCGCAACCGTCTTCTCAGCAGGCTCTCCACCTCGCTGTCGGCCGTCCGGCAGGAGATGGCGATCGCGGCGTCGATGGCGGGATTCGCGTCGAGCACGCCGGCGACGAAAGCCGCGTCGGGCCGGTCGGTCTTCAGAAAGTCGACTACCTGCCCGTTTTCGATGACGGCCAGCTTGGCGAGCGAGTTGCCTATGTCGATAGCAAGATTCATCCTTGCAAAATTAGCGATTCCGTTCGTGCCGCGCAAGCCCGGCCTTGCCGCGCGAGGGATACCGGGGGCTACTGCGCGGCCTTTTCGGCCAGCTCGTGCAGCGCGGCCGTCGCCTCGGAGATATTTTTTATATTTCTAACTACCACGGAGAGCTTATTATTGTTCTGACGGAAAATAAATTTGCTCTCTGCGCGCGTAGCCGCTTTCAGTATGCCGCCGAACAAGTCGCTCTTGTAGTAGGCCGAATGCTGGTTCTCAATGAATTTCAGGATCATGATCCCGTTTTTGACGATCGCTTTCTCGAAGCCCAGACGGATGCAGGCCCAGCGCATCCGCACGACGTCGAACAGCTCGCGGGTCGGCGCGGGGACTTCGCCGAAACGGTCGCGTAGGTTCGCCTCGAAGACGGACAGCCGCTCCTCGTCGGCGATGTTGTCGAGCTCGCGGTAGAGCCTGATCTTCTCCGTGCTGCTGCCGACGTACTCGTCCGGAATGAACGCTTCGCGGTCGGTCTCGATCTGGCAGTCGGTGATGAAAGCGGCGGGCCTTGCCTGCGGGGAAAGCGCTTCCTGCGGCTTGTCTTCCTGCGGCGCGGCGGTTGCCTGCTCCTCCTCGCGCAGCTCGGCGATCGCCTCGGCGAGGATTTTCTGGTAGGTCTCGAATCCGATGTCGGCGATGAAGCCGCTCTGTTCGCCGCCGAGCAGGTTGCCCGCTCCCCGGATGTCCAGGTCCTGCATCGCGATGTTGAACCCCGCGCCCAGGTCCGAGAACTCCTCGATGGCGCGCAGCCGCCGGCGGGCGTCGGACGAGAGCGTCTCCTCGGGAGGGGTGAGCAGGTAGCAGAAAGCCTTGCGGTTCGACCGTCCGACGCGGCCGCGCAGCTGGTGCAGGTCGCTCAGCCCGAAGTTCTGCGCGTTGTCGATGATGATCGTGTTGGCGTTCGGCACGTCGACGCCCGACTCGATGATCGACGTGGCGATCAGCACGTCGAATTCGCCGTAGATGAAGTCCATCATCAGCTTCTCCATCTGCTGCGCGTTCATCCGTCCGTGCCCTACGGCCGTCCGCGCCTGCGGACAGAGCCTGCGAACGAGCGCCTCGATGTCGGCGACCGTTCCGACCCGGTTATGAACGAAATATACCTGTCCGCCGCGCGCGAGCTCGAACTCGATCGCCTCGCGGATGATCTCCTCATCGAACGGGTGCGTCTCGGTCGCTATGGGTTGGCGGTTGGGCGGAGGAGTCGTGATGACGGACAGGTCGCGCGAGCCCATCAGCGAAAACTGCAGCGTGCGGGGGATCGGCGTGGCGGTCAGCGTCAGCGTGTCGATTTCGGCTCTCAGCTGGCGCAGCTTCTCCTTGGCCGCCACGCCGAACTTCTGCTCCTCGTCGATCACGAGCAGACCGAGGTCCTTGAACTCGATGCCCTTGCCCAGTATCTTGTGCGTGCCGATCAGGATGTCGATCTTGCCGCTTTTGACCTCTTCGAGAATCTGGCGCGTCTCCTTCGCGCTTTTGAGGCGGCTCAGGTGCTCGATGCGGACGGGGAACTCCTTCAGCCGCTCGTTGAACGTACGGTAGTGTTGCAGTGCGAGGATGGTCGTGGGGACCAGCACGGCGACCTGCTTCGAGTCGGTGACGGCTTTGAAGGCCGCGCGGATCGCGATTTCGGTCTTGCCGAACCCGACGTCGCCGCAGACCAGCCGGTCCATCGGCACGGGACTTTCCATGTCCTGCTTGACGAGCTGCGTGGCCGTTTGCTGGTCGGGCGTGTCCTCGTAAATGAACGAGGCTTCCAGCTCGTGCTGCATGTAGCTGTCGGGCGAAAAGGCGAAGCCCCGGCTGGCCTGACGCTTCGCGTACAGCGCGATCAGCTCGCGGGCGATGTCCTTGACGGCCTTTTTCGTGTTGAGCTTCATGCGCTGCCATGCCCCCGAGCCGAGCTTGTATATTTTCGGCGGCTCGCTGTCCTTGTCCTTGTACTTCGAGATGCGGTGCAGCGCGTGGACGTTTACCAGTAGCACGTCGTTGTCGCGGTAGACGAGCTTGATCGCCTCATGCACCTTGCCGTTCTCAACCGTCCGCGTCAGTCCCCCGAAGCGGCCGACGCCGTGGTCGATGTGCACGACGTAATCGCCTACTTTCAGCGAGTTGAGTTCCTGAATCGTCAGGCTTTCGCTCCGGTCCAGCTCGCCCCGGATACGGTAGCGCTGGTAGCGGTCGAATATCTGGTGGTCGGTGTAGAAGCAGTTTTTCGACGTATGGTCGACGAACCCCGCGTGCAGTGCCAGAGGAACGGAGTCGAAGACGACGTTCTTCTCTCCGATCGAGTTGAAGATGTTCGACAGCCGCTCGATCTGAGCCTTGTTGTCGGAGAGCAGACAGGTCGAATAGCCTCTCAGACGGTTCGCGTTGATGTCGTCGGCCAGCAGATCGAATTTCTTGTTGAATTCGGGCTGGGGCGTCGTGTCGAACGCGACGCGGACTTCGGCGGGCCGCTCGCGGACGTTGTCGCGCAGCAGCACGAAAGCCGCCTTCTTCGCGTCGGAGAGAAATCCTTTGCGGCTGGTGACCAGCGTGTCGATCGACGACGGCTCGTCCAGATCGCCGAGAATCTTCGTCCGGATGTCGTCGAAGCGCTTGAGCGTGTAGTCTCCGTCGGCGATCCAGTAGGTGACTTCTCCCGCGAACCGGGCCAGCGAGACGCGATGCTCGACCGAGGTTACCGTCTTGAGGTTCGGAACGATCTCCACCTCGTCGAGCGTGCCGGTCGAGAGCTGCGTGCCGACGTCGAACGGCCGGATCGAGTCGATCTCGTCGCCGAAAAAGTCGATCCGATAGGGTTTGTTGTCCGAATAGGAGAAAATGTCGACGATGCCGCCGCGAACCGAGTATTGTCCCGGTTCGTAGACGAACTCGACCCGTTCGAAACGGCATTCCCGCAACGCTTCCTCGACGAAAGCGGTCGACAGATTGTCCCCTCGGCGCAGCTTCAGTACGCTGTCGCTCAGCCGCTCCCGGTCGGCGACTTTTTCGGTCAGCGCCTCGGGATATGTGCACAGAATCAGCGGCTTGTCCGCCGCGCTTCGCAGTGCGTTGAGCGCCGTCGTGCGTTGTACGAGGCCCGACGGGTCCTCCTGTCCGTACTGGATCGAGCGCTTGTAGCCCGTTGGAAAGAAAAACAACCCCTCTCCGCCCGTGAGCGGATAGAGGTCGTTGTAAAGATAGCCCGCCGCATCCCGGTCTTCGGCGACCAGGACGTGGACGCCTCCGAGACGGGCGATCGCTCCGTGCGCGACGAGCGACAGCGACGATCCGACCAGCGACGCGAGTTGTACCGTACTCCCCGGACGGATGCTCTCGGTCAGTTGCCGGAAAGCCTGCTGATCGGTGAAAATCTGTTCCAGCTCGGCGATCGTCATATGCGCGTCAAATCAATTCTTCGTCCTCGCGGTTGAAGAAGCGGGTCTCGATGATGCCCGTCGTATTGTCCGAAGCGACGCGGATGCGGCAACGGTACTTGAACATCCACCGCGTGCGGAGCGACGGGAAGCCCTTTTTGACGAAGGCCGCCACGACGGGGCTGACCCTCAGTTTCAGGTAACTCAGCTTTTTCTCCTTCACGAAATAGGCGATCTGCTTCTCGATCTGGTCGTCGATCAGCACGGCGGGCGCGACGAGGCCCGTGCCGTGGCAGGCCGGGCAGGTCTCCCGCACGTCGATGTGCGTCTCGGGCCGTACCCGCTGGCGCGTGATCTGCATCAGCCCGAACTTCGACAGCGGCAGGATCGTGTGTTTCGCGCGGTCGCCGGCCATCAGCTCGCGCATCTTCTCGACCAGCGCGTTGCGGTTCTCGCTCTTGTGCAGGTCGATGAAGTCGATCACGATGATGCCGCCCATATCGCGCAGCCGGAGCTGACGCGCGATTTCGGCCGCGGCGGCCAGGTTCACGTCCATCGCCGTGCGCTCCTGATCGTTGTCGACTTTCGCCCGGTTGCCGCTGTTGACGTCCACGACGTGCAGCGCCTCGGTATGCTCGATGATCAGGTAGGCGCCCTTCTTGAGCGAGACGTACTTGCTGAACAGCGACATGATCTGCTTCGACACGTCGAAGTTGTCGAAGATCGGCGTGCTGCCTTTGTACAGCTTGACGATCTTTTCCTTGTCCGGGGCGATCATCCGGATGTATTCGCGAATCTCCTCGTACACGGTGTGGTCGTCGACGTATATGCTGCTGAACGACCCGTTGAGCAGGTCGCGGATGATCGTCGTCGTGCGGTTTTCCTCGTTCAGGATCAGCGACGGGGGCGTTTGGTTGCGCAGGCCGTCGAGCACTTTCTCCCAGCGGCGTACGAGCGACGTGATGTCGTGCTCGATGTCGGCGTCCTGCTGGCCCATCGCGGCCGTGCGGATGATGACGCCGTAATTCTTGGGCAGCACGGCCGAGGCGATCCGCTTGAGTCGGTTGCGCTCCTCGTTGGAGCGGATTTTCTGCGAGATGGATATCTTGTTCGAGAAGGGAATCAGCACGACGTTGCGTCCGGCCAGCGAGATGTCGGACGTCAGGCGCGGACCTTTGGTCGATATGGCCTCTTTGGCGATCTGCGCGAGAATGGGTTGGCCGCTGGCTATGAAACCCGAAATCTTGCCGGTCTTGCCCATCGCCTTGTCGAGGCGTATGTTTTGAAACAGAGGAGCTCTCTTCCCGGAGGTCAGCGTGCCGACGAGCTTGTGCAGCGAGGTGAACTGCGGGCCCAGATCGAGGTAATGGATGAAAGCGTCCTTCTCATACCCGATGTTGACGAACGCGGCGTTCAGGCCGGGCATGATCTTCTTGACCTTCCCCAGGTAGATGTCGCCGACGGAATACCCCGTCTTGCACTTTTCCTTGTTCAGCTCGACCAGTTGCTTGTCCTCGAACAGGGCGATGGCGATCTCGCTGGGGGTTACGTTGATAATTAGTTCTTTATGCATCAGAGTCTGTGAGGTTTCTTCGCACGCAGCGTCCCTTGAGGGCGGTCGGGCCGCCTTGTTCGGCGACGCGTGCGGGGGAGTGGGTTACGGACATTCAATATGCAATAAACCTAAAGACCCTTGGGTACTTTAGGTTTATAACATTCCGACACATAAAAGTGCTACCTACTTTTTCTTTTTATGTCTGTCTTTTCTCAGACGTTTCTTGCGCTTGTGGGTAGACATTTTATGCCTTTTTCTTTTTTTACCGCTTGGCATGATCGTAAGGTTTAATAAAGATGGTTAATTATTTGGCATTGGCTTTTACTTTGCCTGCGAATGCCGGGATGTTGTGGGCAGGGATCGTAATAGTCGTGTTTTTCGAAATGTTGCGGGCCACCTTCTCCGCTCTTCTCTTGACGATGAAGCTGCCGAAGCCCCTCAGGTAGACGTTCTTGTTCGAGGTCAGCGAGTCCTTGATGCTTTCCATGAACGCTTCCACGATCTGCTGCACCTGCGCTTTCTCGACGCCGGTGCCTTTTGAAATTTCGTTAACAATATCCGCCTTTGTCATAATCCAAAAATATTTAGTTTAAACTT
>ENA-UEQR01002256-UEQR01002256.1-human-gut-metagenome-genome-assembly--contig:-NODE-2256-length-9996-cov-10.947475_pt1 | contig 9996 bp, 4 predicted proteins | sample MGYA00242944_ERZ507941 | MGnify/ENA primary metagenome ERZ507941 (study PRJEB26167, sample SAMN06115398) | human gut metagenome | host: Homo sapiens | place: China:Chongqing | collected 2016-06-23...
CCTGCAATGAAAAAGTATGTAGATGTCATATTACCGCTTCCACTTCCAAAGAGCTTTACTTACTCTTTGCCGGACGAATGTGCGGAAGATGTGAAGATAGGCTGCCGTGTGGTAGTTCCTTTCGGGCGAAAGAAGTTTTATACGGCTATCGTCCTTAACGTTCATTATTGTGCTCCAACGGAGTACGAAGTGAAAGATATATCTGCATTGCTGGATGCTTCTCCCATTCTGTTACCCGCTCAATTCAAATTTTGGGAGTGGATAGCTGATTATTATCTCTGTACACAAGGCGATGTCTATAAAGCGGCACTTCCCTCCGGCCTGAAACTGGAGAGTGAAACGATCGTTGAATATAATCCTGATTTTGAAGCGGATGCGCCATTGCCGGAACGTGAGCAACGTATTTTGGATTTACTTGCCGTAGATTCGCAACAGTGCGTCACTAAACTGGAGAAGGACAGTGGTATCAAAAATATTCTTACGGTCATCAAGTCTTTGCTCGATAAAGAAGCGATTTTCGTAAAGGAGGAGTTGAGGCGTACTTATAAACCTAAAACAGAGGCACGGGTTCGGCTTGCGGGTACAGCGGATGAAAAGCGGCTTCATATCCTGTTTGATATTCTGTCTCGTGCTCCGAAGCAGTTGGCATTACTCATGAAGTATGTGGAGTGTTCCGGCGTTTTAGGAGCGGGAACTCCGAAAGAAGTCTCCAAGAAAGAACTGTTGCAGCGGACTAATGTGGCCCCTTCTGTATTGAATGGATTGGTAGATAAGAAGATTTTTGAAATCTACTACCATGAAATCGGCCGGTTGGATAAGCAGGAGAAGGAGATTGTCGAATTAAATCCTTTGAATGAGTTTCAACAGCGTGCATTTGATGAAGTCGTGCAGTCTTTTCAGGAGAAAAATGTCTGTCTGCTTCATGGGGTAACGTCCAGTGGTAAGACTGAAATTTATATCCATCTGATAGAAGAAGCGATTCGTCAGGGAAAGCAGGTGTTATATTTGTTGCCGGAAATTGCATTGACCACTCAAATCACGGAGCGTTTGCAACGGGTCTTCGGTGCTCGTCTGGGTATCTATCATTCTAAGTTCCCTGATGCCGAACGGGTTGAAATATGGCGGAAGCAACTGGGAGAGAACGGGTATGATATTATTCTGGGTGTTCGTTCTTCTATTTTCCTGCCTTTCCGAAATCTGGGATTGGTGATTGTGGACGAAGAGCACGAAAATACGTATAAGCAACAAGATCCCGCTCCCCGCTATCATGCCCGTAGTGCTGCGATTGTACTGGCTGCCATGTATGGAGCTAAAACCCTGTTGGGAACGGCTACTCCTTCTATCGAATCGTGGCAGAATGCAGGGGAGGGGAAATATGGTTTTGTACAACTGAAAGAACGATATAAAGAAATTCAATTGCCGGAGATTATTCCGGTAGATATAAAGGAATTGCATCGCAAAAAGAGGATGGTGGGACAATTCTCACCGCTCTTGATACAATACATGAAAGAGGCTTTGGAACAGGAAGAGCAAGTGATTCTCTTTCAGAACCGTCGTGGGTTTGCTCCGATGGTGGAGTGTCGTACCTGCGGTTGGGTGCCCAAGTGTAAGAATTGCGACGTGAGCCTTACCTATCATAAAGGAATCAATCAGCTAACCTGTCATTATTGCGGTTATACCTACCAACTGCCGAAATCCTGCCCTGCCTGCGAAGGTACGGAACTGGTGAACCGTGGCTTTGGTACGGAAAAGATTGAAGATGACATTAAAATCCTTTTTCCCGAAGCGGCAGTGGCACGAATGGATTTGGATACCACACGTACCCGCTCTGCTTATGAAAAGATTATTGCGGATTTCGAACAGGGAAAGACGGATATATTGATTGGTACGCAAATGGTTTCGAAAGGATTGGATTTCGATCATGTCAGTATTGTAGGTATACTGAATGCCGATACGATGCTGAATTATCCGGATTTTCGTTCCTATGAACGGGCTTTCCAGTTGATGGCGCAAGTAGCGGGACGTGCCGGACGTAAGAACAAGCGGGGTAGGGTGGTGCTGCAAACCAAGAGCATCGAGCATCCTATCATTCATCAGGTCATTGCCAATGATTATGAAGACATGGTGGGTGGACAGTTGGCGGAACGGCAGATGTTCCATTATCCTCCTTATTACCGGTTGGTATATGTTTATCTGAAAAATCATAATGAAGCGTTGTTGGATCAGATGGCGGTAGTGATGGCAGATAAGTTGCGAGCGGTATTTGGCAATCGGGTGTTGGGGCCGGACAAACCTCCTGTTGCCCGTATCCAAACGTTGTTTATCAAAAAGATTGTCGTAAAGATTGAGCAGAACGCCCCGATGGGACGTGCCCGGGAGTTGCTGTTGCGCATCCAACGGGAGATGTTGGAAGATGAACGCTATAAATCTTTGATTGTCTATTATGATGTAGACCCCATGTGATTGAATATTTTTCCCCCTAATAAAAACCTTTAATCATTTAATTAACTAACCATGAAACGACTTACTATTTTTTCCCTGACTTGTCTCTTTAGTATGGGCGCAGTTTTTGCCCAGCAAGGAGTCACTCAATGTGGTGTTCCGACAGGACAACCGAAGTTCCCTTTACTGACTTATCAGGAATTGCCCGACCCTGCTGCGCCGTCTGATAAAGAATGGGCGGCAGTGACAACAACACAAGTGTCTTGGGGTACAACAGACGTCCGGTACGCAAAACACGGGCTTCCCCGGTTGAAGAACCAGCAAACGGTTGCTTTGAAAGGCTGGCGTGGTGAACGTGTGAACGCGCAAGCGGTTGTATGGACAGGTGTAGAACTGAAAGACCTGAATTTCAGCTTTGGTGATTTCAAAGACAAGAAAGGAAACGTTCTTCCCCAAGATGCATTCACCGGCGGTTTTGTTCGTTATGTGATGACGGACGAATTGAACAAAGACGGCAGAGGTGCCTGCGGACATCGGAAAGCGGTGGATTATGATTCATTATTGGTGGCCGATCCTATTGATACCAGTCTGAAAGCAATGGCTTTGCCTGCCCGCACAGTTCAACCTGTCTGGGTGCAATGTTGGATTCCTCAATCGGCTGTTCCCGGAACGTATAAAGGGGAGTTGCTAATCAACGACGGCTCTCGTCTGTTGCAACGCCTGAATCTGGAAATTACGGTTTCTTCCCGTGAACTTCCGGCGCCTTCGGAGTGGGCTTACCACTTGGATTTGTGGCAAAGTCCTTATGCAGTGGCACGTTACTATCAGGTTCCTTTGTGGAGTCAGGAGCATTTAGACGCCATGCGTCCTTTGATGAAAATGCTGGCAGACGCCGGACAAAAGATTATCACAGCTACTTTGACGCACAAGCCCTGGAACGGTCAGACGGAAGATTATTTTGATACAATGGTTACCTGGATGAAACGGGCAGACGGCACATGGTCTTTCGACTATACCATTTTCGACCGTTGGGTAGAATTTATGATGAGTGTGGGCATTGACAAACAGATCAACTGTTATTCAATGGTTCCCTGGGAGTTGTCATTCCAGTATTACGACCAGGCAACCAACTCTCTGAAATTTGTGAAAACAGCACCGGGCGAGGAGGCTTACGAAGAGATGTGGGTAGCAATGCTTTCGTCTTTCTCCAAGCACCTGAAAGAAAAAGGATGGTTCGATATCTGCGCTATTGCAATGGATGAACGTCCGATGGAAGTGATGCAGAAGACCTTGAAGGTAATTCGTAAAGCAGATCCGGATTTTAAAGTTTCGTTGGCAGGAAATTACCATGCGGAGATTGAGCCCGATTTGTATGATTACTGTATCGTAATCGGACAGAACTTCCCCGAAGAAGTACGTCTCCGCCGTGCGGCAGAGAACAAACGTACCAACTATTACACCTGCTGTACGGAAGCCCATCCCAATACATTTACTTTCTCTGATCCTGCAGAAGCTGTCTGGATAAGTTATTATTCTTCTAAGAAACACCTGGATGGTTATTTGCGTTGGGCATACAACAGCTGGCCATTGGAACCGTTGCTCGATTCCCGTTTCCGCAGTTGGGCAGGTGGAGATACGTATCTTGTATATCCGGGAGCCCGTAGCTGTATCCGTTTCGAACGCCTGATTGAAGGAATACAGGCGCACGAGAAGATAAATATCCTCCGTCAGGAATTTGAGAAAAAGGGAAATAAAGCCGGATTAAAGAAAATAGAGAAAATGCTTGCTCCGTTCAACTTGGGTAGTATGCCGGAAACCCCGGCAGCAGTAACCGTGAACCGGGCAAATCAAATATTGAACTCATTGTAAATGACTGTTTGTTAAATGGGAATTTAGGGGCGTAGCGCCCCAACAAGGTTTCCATTCGGCATGTTATCGTTTTAGACATACCCTAAAGGGTGGAACTGTATCTCTTTCAGGGAATACCGAATGGAAACCTTGCTCCGGCGCTACGCCGGTAAATGAGAATTTATCGGTTAAATGGGAATTTTGCAGTTAGGCTGAAAGCCTTACAATTATATATTTATTGGGGTGCCCTGAAAGGGCTTAATTATATAGCGTAGGGCAACGCCCTACGAAAAAAACACACCAGCCACAAGCCCTGAAAGGGCGGAACTGTATACAATTATGCCCTTTCAGGGCGCAAATTCAGATTGTCGTTTTTACGTAGGGCGTTGCCCTACGCTATATAATTAAGCCCTTTCAGGGCACTCCGCAAAATTATCATTTGACTTATTCTTGAATCTGTTAAAACTGAAATTATGAAAAAGATATTGTTTGTCTGCCTTGGAAATATCTGCCGTAGCTCTACGGCTGAAGGCGTGATGCTTCACTTGATAAAAGAAGCGGGATTGGAAAAAGAATTTGTGATAGATTCCGCCGGAATCTTGTCTTATCATCAGGGCGAACTGCCGGACAGCCGGATGCGTGCTCATGCAGCCCGTCGCGGTTATCAACTGGTGCATCGTTCGCGCCCCGTCCGTATAGAAGATTTCTATCATTTTGATTTGATAATCGGTATGGACGACCGGAATATAGATGATCTGAAAGACAAAGCACCTTCTCCCGAAGAATGGAAAAAGATTCATCGCATGACGGAGTACTGCACTCGTATTCCTGCAGATCATGTCCCCGACCCCTATTATGGAGGGGCCGAAGGATTTGAATATGTACTCGATGTGTTGGAAGACGCTTGCGCCGGCCTGCTTACTTCTTTAACTCCGGATAGCTGATCCGGGTATGATAAGCAATCTTTAGTTTTTCCTTGAATACAGCTTTCACAGTTGCTATATCCTTGAAAGTGATAGGACATTCCTTAAAGTAGCCTTCAGTAACCTGTGAGTCGATAATCTTGTCGACCAGGTTGCTGATTGTTTCTTCCGTATATTCCGGAAGACTGCGTGAGGCGGCTTCCACAGCATCCGCCATCATCAGGATAGCCTGCTCTTTGGTAAACGGATTCGGTCCGGGATAAGTGAACAATTCTTCATTCGGTTCTTCGTCCGGATGCTCGTTCTTCCAGGAAATATAGAAATATTTTGTTTTTCCCCGTCCGTGATGGGTGCTGATAAAATCTTTGACCGCTTTAGGCAGATTGTGTTTATCCGCCAGTTTCAATCCATCCGTCACATGGCTGATAACGACCTGTGCGCTTTGTTCGTAATTCAAATTCTTATGCGGATTAACCCCTCCCGACTGATTCTCCGTAAAGAAAGCCGGATTTTCCATCTTCCCGATATCGTGATACAAAGCCCCCGTACGTACTAACTGGCTTTTTGCTCCAATGCGGATAGCGGCTTCCGCTGCCAGATTAGCCACCTGCATGGAATGTTGGAAGGTTCCGGGAACCGTTTCAGACATCTGCCGCAAAAGATCGTTATTGATATTCGAAAGTTCCACCAAAGTAACATTGGAAGTAAATCCGAAAGTCTTTTCCAATAAGAATAATAAAGGATAAGTGAATAATAACAGGATTCCGTTAATGATAAAGTAAGTGTACATGCGTATGTTCAACTTCGAGAAGTCGGTGGAAAGACCATTCTCCGTCATCAGTTCGAAAGCAAAATAAATGGCTGCATAAGTCAGTATCACTAATAAGGCCGTTCGGAAAAGCTGGGATCTCTGCGATAGTTCCCTTAGGCTGAATATCGCCACTAATCCCGCTGCCAACTGCGTCAGAATAAACTCATGAGGGAAGCGCAAGGAAATGGAGCATATCAATATAGTGATGACATGCGTCAGAAAAGCGGTTCTCGAATCAAGAAAGACACGGATGATAATCGGCAGCATCGCGTAGGGGATGATGTACACATTAAATATATTATGTGTCACCATGAAAGCCGTTATGACGCTGTAGAACACAATCAGGGTGAATAGTAACGACAGACTGCCTTTCCGTTGATAATAGTCTTTCCGGAATAAATCGAGATAAAGCATGAAACAAAGCATCAGCATACCCACAAACAGAACCTGACCACCGAGAATCAAACGGTTTTGTCCCATAGATTCGTTGCGTTTGATGGATTCTTTGCGCAATGATTCGAGGATATTATAGGTATGCGGACTAACGATCTCTCCACGGTCGATAATCTTCTGCCCGCTGACTACCAATCCGTTTGCCCAGGAATAATTATTTAATATTTCCTCTTTGGCAGCCTGGGTGCGCTCCTCGTCAAAAGTGAGGTTGGGAGTAATGTATTCGTTCAGCGCGCATTGCCTTAATACTTCCCGGTTGAAATGGGTTGAGTCTGCTGTCAGCAGATGTTCATACGCTTTCTTTACCGTGTAAATGTTTTCGGTAGCCTGCGGGTTGGCAAGTTTATCGTCAATCACCATGACGGATGAAGTGCTGTCTTTTTGAAGCTGCTGTATATTCTCTGTCGATACGATACCTGCCTGATAGATTTCTTTTAAGGTACGCTCGATATACCGCAAGTAATCGATGGAAGGAAGAATTCCTTTCAGATTGGTGTGATAATTCTCTTTCAGCTTGGCGATTGCATTTTTTTCGATGTCTTTATCCAATTGGTAATAAGGCTGGAAGAAAGCCATCAGACTGTCTTGCTCTCTTTTTACTACTGCATCCTCTTTATAAATAGGAAAGTCGAAAGTAGCGATTAGCTGCCCATATTTCCAGGGCTTATTGATGTCAAACTGGTAATTGAATTTTCCGTCACGTGGCAGGAAATAGACAATCAACGTCACAGTGCTCACAAATAGCAGTGATTTATATAGTAAATCTCTCCATGAAAAACTTTTTTTCTTCTTCAAATGTTCCATATCCACTGAAATTTTTGCGAAAAGTACAAAAAAAAACAATAGTGTGGAAAAAAAGGTTTAATTTTGCCACGATTTACCTATACTAACCCAAATTATGGCAGAAAGAAAAGTAAGAGTTCGTTTTGCTCCGAGTCCTACGGGAGCATTGCACATCGGTGGTGTGCGTACAGCTTTGTATAATTATCTATTTGCGCGTCAACACGGCGGAGACTTGATATTTCGTATTGAAGATACTGATTCTAACCGGTTCGTTCCGGGAGCGGAAGAGTATATACTCGAATCTTTTAAGTGGTTGGGTATCCACTTTGATGAAGGAGTGAGCTTCGGTGGTGAATGTGGTCCGTACCGCCAGTCGGAGCGCCGCGAAATCTACAAGAAATATGTGCAGGTTTTGCTGGAAAATGGAAAAGCATACATCGCTTTTGATACTCCGGAGGAACTGGACGCTAAGCGTGCTGAAATTGCTAACTTCCAATATGACGCATCTACTCGCGGAATGATGCGCAACTCATTAACCATGCCGAAGGAAGAAGTGGATGCACTGATTGCTGAAGGCAAACAATACGTCGTTCGTTTCAAAATCGAACCGAATGAAGACGTACATGTGAATGACCTGATTCGTGGTGAAGTTATTATCAACTCATCCATTCTGGATGATAAAGTGCTTTATAAATCGGCTGATGAACTGCCGACTTACCATCTGGCAAATATCGTGGACGACCATTTGATGGGAGTTTCCCACGTGATTCGTGGTGAAGAATGGCTGCCTTCCGCTCCTTTGCATGTGTTGTTGTACCGTGCTTTCGGCTGGGAAGATACAATGCCGGAATTTGCCCACCTGCCTTTATTGCTGAAACCGGAAGGCAATGGAAAATTAAGTAAACGTGACGGTGACCGTCTCGGATTCCCTGTATTCCCGTTGGAATGGCACGATCCGAAATCGGGAGAAATCTCTTCAGGTTATCGTGAATCGGGTTATTTGCCGGAAGCAGTGATTAATTTCTTGGCTTTGTTGGGATGGAATCCGGGCAATGACCAGGAAGTGATGTCAATGGACGAATTGATTAAATTGTTTGATCTTCACCGTTGCAGCAAGTCGGGTGCCAAGTTCGACTATAAAAAAGGAATATGGTTCAACCATCAATATATACAGCAGAAACCTAACGAAGAAATTGCAGAACTGTTCTTGCCTTTCCTGAAAGAACATGGTGTAGAAGCTCCTTTCGAAAAGGTGGTGACTGTGGTTGGCATGATGAAAGATCGGGTAAGTTTCATTAAAGAACTGTGGGACGTATGTAGCTTCTTCTTCGTTGCTCCTACCGAATATGATGAAAAGACGGTGAAGAAACGTTGGAAAGAAGATTCTGCAAAATGTATGACCGAATTGGCAGAAGTGATTGCCGGCATTGAAGACTTTAGTATTGAAGGACAGGAAAAAGTCGTTATGGACTGGATTGCGGAGAAAGGTTATCATACTGGTAATATCATGAATGCTTTCCGTCTGACATTAGTGGGTGAAGGAAAAGGCCCGCACATGTTCGATATTTCCTGGGTATTGGGCAAAGAGGAGACGATAGCTCGCATGAAACGTGCGATAGAGGTTTTGAAGTAATCGACACAGTACTATGCTTTACGACCTGGCAATAGTCATTTATGACTTTATCGTCCATTTGGCTGCTCCGTTTAGCCGTAAGCCCCGAAAGATGATGAAAGGGCATTGGGTAGTGTATGAGCTCCTGCGGCAGCAAGTGGAGAAGGGGGAACAGTATATTTGGTTTCATGCTGCTTCACTGGGAGAGTTTGAACAAGGGCGCCCTCTGATAGAAATGATTCGTGCGAAGTATCCTAATTATAAGATATTGCTGACATTTTTCTCTCCTTCTGGTTACGAGGTGCGTAAGCATTACCGGGGGGCGGATATTGTCTGCTATCTGCCGTTTGATAAACCGCGGAATGTGAAAAAGTTCCTGGATATTGCAAATCCTTGCATGGCGTTCTTTATCAAATATGAGTTTTGGAAGAATTATCTGGATGAGCTTCACAAACGCCGTATTCCGGTATATAGTGTATCGTCTATCTTCCGTCGCGAACAAATATTCTTTAAATGGTACGGTGGAACTTATCGCAATGTATTGAAAGATTTCGATCATCTGTTTGTTCAGAATGAGGCATCCAAACGTTACTTGTCGAAAATCGGTATCAGCCGTGTGACAGTAGTGGGAGATACCCGTTTTGACCGCGTGTTGCAAATCCGTGAAGAGGCCAAAGAACTTCCGTTGGTAGAGAAATTTAAAGGAACCAATTCCTTTACTTTTGTTGCCGGAAGCTCATGGGGACCTGACGAAGATTTATTCCTCGAATATTTCAATAACCATCCGGAAATGAAACTGATTATTGCTCCGCATGTGATCGACGAGAATCACCTGGTTGAAATCATCAGTAAATTGAAACGTCCGTATGTGCGCTATACCCGTGCTGACGAAAGGAATGTATTGAAAGCGGATTGTCTTATTATAGACTGCTTCGGACTGCTGTCCTCTATTTACCGTTATGGCGAAATAGCTTATATCGGTGGAGGTTTCGGAGTAGGTATTCATAACACATTGGAAGCGGCTGTATATGGTATTCCGGTGATTTTCGGACCGAAGTATCAGAAATTTATGGAAGCCGTTCAATTGATCGAAGCAAAAGGCGCTTATTCCATCAAAGATTATG
>ENA-UEQR01002258-UEQR01002258.1-human-gut-metagenome-genome-assembly--contig:-NODE-2258-length-9990-cov-9.725411_pt1 | contig 9990 bp, 9 predicted proteins | sample MGYA00242944_ERZ507941 | MGnify/ENA primary metagenome ERZ507941 (study PRJEB26167, sample SAMN06115398) | human gut metagenome | host: Homo sapiens | place: China:Chongqing | collected 2016-06-23...
TGTCGAAAGGGCTTTTGACCAAGGGCGAAAAGGTTTTCGACTAAAGGCAAAAGGTCTATGAGCAGGCTGTTTGACAACAGTAGCATGGCGATTGTCACTTAAATAGAACCTTCCGGAGCCCGACTTTATCCCTGATGGAGGCAGACGTAAGCGGTGAAGGCACTTTTAGTGCCTGCATTCACCCGCTAAAGCACAAACAGTCATACTATTGTATGTTGAAGTAAAGGCAGTTTGATTCAGTTCTCAGAACCAAGCCTTCTGCGTACAAATAATGAGAGATTGAGAAATGAACACCCCTTACAAAGACAAAGCTATTTCTTCGCTTAAGCCGGTACACTTTACTATGGTAGCAACGTCTACACCCGTATCTTTCATCCTCGAAGCGACTTGACGCATGCCTTCGGCAAGACCTTCGGCTTTTCCCTCTATTCTCCCTTCTAATTTGGCCGTGTCGATCACATCGTTCTGGATCATGATGGCGTCGAGATGGCGGTCGTAGATAAGGCGTTCCTGAGGGGACATGGAGTAGTATTTCAACTTCTCGCGGGCTTCCTTCAGACCCGGTGCAGTCGTATCGGGACGGATCGTGCCGTCTTTCAGGTATTCGATCCATTCGTCCAAAGGGGTGAGTGCCACTTTGTCGAACTCGTTTACACGGACCAGGATATATTCGGGGAAGATTTCAGCGGGAAGATGCGAGACGATCACATCACGTTCACGCGTGTTGACACGCAGATAGTCACCCGTATGTACACCGACGAAATGATTTTGGCCGTGATAGATATAGTCTGTCCCGATACCAATATCGAAATAAAGGATGCTGATGGAGTAGACTTTCTTGATTTTCCCATACCCTTCGCCAATCGAGATATGTTCGGTGATGGCTTTGGCTACGCCGTAGAGGATGCGTTCCAAATAATGCAGTTCGCGTGTATTCTGGATTTCGACGAGGATGATTTCGCCTTTACTGTTCAAGGCTTTGATGTCGACGCGGTTGAACTTGTCGTCGGCGCTTTCCTGGTTGCCTTCGCTTTCGAGGATTTCGACGATCTTGATTTCTTCGTTCAGCATGACGGTCAGGAAACCGTCGAGCACATCGAAATTGGCCTTCTGGCGCAACAGACGCTTAATGGCCCAATCGAAGCGAATATACCTGTCCTGCAACTTTTTTCTTTCCATCTCTTCCATGATTTTCAGATCCGACCCTTCCTTTTTCATAGTTACTGTTTTATTAGTTCATCCACAAATATACATATTATTTATGAACGGGCAACGAACCGCAATTTTTTTGTAATATCTTATCTTTCAATGATTATCGGGTAAGCCATTTCTTCCCCAGATAGTGGACAGGATACCAGGCGGCAAGGAAGCCGATGGAAAGGACGGTTATAAAGACAATAAGGATATCACCGGCTTCGACACGGACCGGATAGGCATCGATAATAAAGGAGCCGGCTGCCTGACCTAATTTGATAATACCCAACTCCTGTTGCAACAAACAAAGGGCCAATCCGATAACGATACCGATCAAAGCGCCGAGCCCGGAAATCATCCAACCCTCGAAAAGGAAAATACGACGAATCAGACGGTCGTCCGCACCCATATTCCGCAACGTACGGACATCCTCTTTCTTTTCTATCATCAGCATGGAAAGCGAACCGATCACATTAAACAGAGCCAGGATCAGAATGAAACACAGGATCAGAAAGATCATCCACTTCTCCCCCTGCATCATCCGGAAAGAGGCTTCCTGCTGTTCATAGCGGTCCTTGACCGAGAAATCATCGCCTAAGAGTGATTTTATACGGCTTTTGACCGAATTGATGTCTGCACTGGGAACCAATGACAACTCTATCGCCGAGACTTCCTTTTCATAATCGAACAAAGAGCGGACCATCGGCAAAGGCAGCAGGACGAAATTCTCGTCATACATCTGCTGGTTAGTGGCATATACGCCGCCGACAAAAGCATATTCCAAATTCAAGGAGGCGACAGGGTTGGCGAGATTGACTTTTTCATTCCTCTTGGGAGCGTAAATTTCCAAAGGATCGGCATAATTAGGGCGCACCCCCAAAGAAAAAGCCGTTCCGACACCCAAGTTGGCGTAATTGGCCACTTCGTCGGACAGGACAAAGGAACCATCCCGGCTATCGACTAAAATGCTGTCTATCCGCGTCAGCCGTCCGAAAGTATCGTCTACGCCTTTCACCGTAGCGGTAATCTGGCGATCCCGATAGCGGACCTGCGCATTGTCCTGGAGCACTTCGCAAAACAAGGCGACCTCAGGCAACACCTTCACTTCCCGGACAGCCGGAAGAGTCGGATCGAATACCTTTCCATGTACAGGCTGAATCTTCAACTCCGGATCGAAATTGCCGAGCATCGAAGAAACCAGCCCGACAAACCCGTTCAATACAGACAGCGCACACACCAAGGCCATTGTAGCGACCACCACCCCACAGACAGATACCATCGAAATGATATTGATAGCATTGTGGGATTTCTTCGAGAAAAGGTAACGCCGGGCTATATAAAACGGGAAGTTCAACGCGGTATTCTTTTACTTTTTCAACAGATTATCAATATTTTCGATATAATCCAGGGAATCGTCGATAAAGAATGTCAGTTCAGGAATCTTGCGGACCTGTTTCCGGATGCGCTGTCCGAGATCAAAGCGGATGGCTTTCGTATTCGCCCGGATATTCTCAAGCATTTCCTTCGACTTGTCGGACGGGAAGATACTCAGGTAAGCACGTGCCACACTCAAATCGGGGCTTACACGTACCACACTGACAGAGATCAGGATACCATGCATAGCCTGTGTCTGTTTCTGAAAGATATCACTCAGCTCCTTTTGCAGGAGACGCTCTATTTTACTTAATCTTGTACTTTCCATAATTTCTTGCTTTTTTATTTTTTCCAGATCATCGTGAGGCCGTCACGCAAAGGTAAGATAACTTTTTCAATACGCGGGTCTTCTTTGATTTTATCATTAAAACTAAGAATACCGAGTGTTTGTTTATCCTTAGGATGCTCCTCCACCACATGACCGTCCCACAACGTGTTGTCGGCAAGAATCAAGCCGCCGGCACGCACCATCGGGAAAACAAGGTCGAAGTATTCCGAATACAACCGCTTGTCGGCATCGATAAAAACAAGGTCGAAGGTTTCACCGAGCGCCGGGATAATATCGAGGGCATCGCCGAAATGCACCCGTATCTTATCCTGATGGGGCGACTGTTTCAGGTATTTCATGATGAAGTCTTCCATTTCGTCGTTGATCTCAAGCGTATGGATCAAAGCCCCTTCTTCCAGCCCTTCCGCCATACAAAGAGTAGCATATCCTGTATAAGTACCGATCTCAAGCACACGGCGGGGACGAAGCATCCGGCAAAACATCTTCAATATCCGCCCTTGCAGATGCCCCGACAGCATTCGCGGACGAAGCAGGTTCACATTCGCATCCCGGTTCAGGGCCGAGAGCAGTGCACCTTCTTCGTCACTATGAGAAAGGATATATTCGTCTATTGTCATCTTCATGATTTATGATTTATGATTTATGATTTATGATTTGCTTGCTGGGATATTAATCATAAATCATAAACCATAAATCTTTGTTTATTCCTTAAACGTCGGCAACTGATAATTACTTCCGGCGTCCAATACCTTCCCTACATTATTAATTTCAAGGAAGCTCGTACCGCCACCTTCACCGAAACTGCCGCTCAGGTAAGCCACCATGTCGTTACGGGTGATGCGTCCGCTTTTGATCAGCTCGTTCAGCGCATCATAGAAATAGCCGCGGCGACTGTCGTTATAAGGCTGGTGAACAGCCCAGACACCGTAAGAAAGGGACAGCATACGCATGACACGGGGATTGTAGCAGATCGAGAACACGGTGGAAGTACCGCGGAATGCAGCCAGGTAACGAGCCGTACGGCCGGTATAGCTATCTGTAATAATAGCTTTTACATGCAGTTTGGAAGATGATTTCACAGCCTGCTTTGCAAGGAAAGACGTAACATCCAAGTCGTTACCCTCGATAGGGACACGAATATCATTGGCTGCAAGTTTCGTCTTTTCTGCCTCACGGGCTACCTTCGTCATCGTCTGGACAGCTTCGACAGGGTATTTTCCGTAGGCTGTTTCACCGCTCAACATCAAGGCATCCGTGCGGTAATAGATCGCATTGGCGATATCCGTCACTTCGGCACGCGTAGGACGCGGGTTGCTGATCATAGAGTGAAGCATTTGGGTAGCCACGATAACCGGTTTCTTTACTTCCACGCATTTACGGATCAACACACGCTGGATACCCGGAATCTTTTCGGCTGGCACTTCGATACCCAGGTCACCACGGGCAATCATGATACCGTAGGCTACTTCGAGGATCTCGTCGATGTTGTCGACACCCTCTTGGTTTTCGATCTTCGCAATGATCTTGATCGGGCTGTTATGTTCGTCCAGAATGCGCTGGATATCCATTACATCCTGCTTGTTTCGGACAAATGAGTGAGCAATAAAATCCAGATCGTTTTCAATCGCCCACAGGATATTTTTACGGTCTTTCTCTGTCAAGGAAGGCAGATTGATACGTACACCCGGCACGTTCACGCTCTTACGGCTTCCCAAGGTCGCGTCGTTCTCCACTTCGCAAACCAGAAAATCGTCTTTCTTATCGATTACTTTCAGTTCCAAATCCCCGTCATCGATCAGGATATCGCTGCCGACGGTCAGGTCATTGACAAAATTCCGGTATGAGACACAAATACAATCATGCGAAGTCTCCCCTTCCGGGTTTCCCACGATCTTAACCATTTCCCCGGTCTTGAACTCGATGGGAGCCTGCGCAGCAGTCGTACGCACTTCGGGCCCTTTAGTATCCATCAAAATTCCGATACGGTTGGAAACCGTACGGACGTTATTAACGACTCTGGTCAAACCTTCTTCCGCCATGTGAGCCGTATTGAGGCGCACGACATTCATTCCAGCCTTGTATAACGCGTCGATAAACTCAACCTCACAACGCTGGTCGGAAACTGTAGCAACAATCTTCGTATGCTTTAACATATAACCCTTTTTTAAAATTGACAATTGACAATTGACAATTGACAATTTTAAAAACAGCCAATCCTCAACTCCAAGAGCCAAACCTTTATTAAACTTCTTTTTACCTAAACAAATTTCTATCTCTTCCTAATTGTCAATTATCCATTGCCAATTGAAGCACCGCTTCCACCGCCAAACGGTACGAATCCAGCCCAAACCCTAAGATTACCCCCTTGCAAGCGGCTGAAATCATGGACACATGACGGAAAGATTCACGGGCGTGTACGTTTGAAATATGTACCTCCACAACCGGAGTCGTTACAGCTTTTATTGCATCGTGGAGGGCAATGGACGTATGCGTATAAGCGCCTGCATTCATAATGATCCCGTCGTAATCGAAGCCGACTTCATGGATCTTGTTTATCATCTCACCTTCCACGTTACTCTGAAAATAAGCAATCTCACATTGTGGATACTTGGCACGCAACTCACTCAGATAGCCTTCAAACGAAGCATTTCCGTACACTGTCGGTTCACGCTTGCCTAACAGATTAAGATTGGGGCCGTTGATAATCTGAATTTTCTTCATTTTGCCGTAATTTATTACCTTTGCCCTGTCTTTTACGGACAGGAAATATCCGGCAAAGATAGTAAAGATTTATGATTTATAATTTATGAATTATGAATTGGTGCTAAGTCATTAGGGTAAAATCCATTACATGAGCAGATTTTACCGGACGAACCTTCAGCTCCTCATACTTCCCCGTAAATCATAAATCATAATTCATAAATCACAATTCGTTTCATGCACCGAGAGAATGACAAAATAGAACGATACAAAACATACCTCCGTCTGGAAAAAGCGCTTTCGGCCAACTCTATAGACGCTTACCTGACGGATCTCGACAAACTGACAAACTTCGTCGAAAGCGAAGGCAAGAAGTATGCGGATGTCACATATGACGACCTGCAACAGTTTGTTGCCCGCCTACATGATATCGGCATCCACCCACGTTCACAGGCAAGGATCATTTCAGGGATCAAATCTTTCTACCGGTTCCTATTCCTGGACGATTATATAACAACTGATCCGACCGAATTGTTAGAATCGCCCAAGATCGGACTGAAACTTCCTGAAGTCCTAACTGTCAACGAGATTAACAGCATCCTGGACACGATCGACCTGACATTGCCGGAGGGGCAACGGAACCGGGCGATGCTCGAAGTCTTGTATAGCTGCGGACTGCGCGTGTCGGAGTTGGTTTCACTACGCTTCACGGATGTTTATTTCGACGAAGGATTCATCAAGGTGGAAGGGAAAGGGAGCAAGCAACGCCTGGTCCCCATCTCGGAAACAGCTATCAAGGAGATCAAGAACTACCTGTATGACCGCAACCATGTCGCGGTGAAAAAGGGATTCGAAGACATCCTGTTCCTGAGCCGGCGAGGAACAGCTCTGTCGCGGATCATGGTTTTTCATATCATCAAGCAGCAAACAGAAATGGCCGGTATCAAAAAGAACGTGAGCCCGCATACGTTCCGCCATTCCTTCGCCACCCACCTGTTGGAAGGGGGAGCCAACCTGCTTGCTATCCAGGAGATGCTGGGACATGAAAAGATTACCACCACCGAAATCTATACGCATATCGACCGCCAGTTCCTGCGGAAAGAGATACTCGAACATCATCCACGTAGCAAGCCGCGGGATTAGAACAGCCGTTCCATGCGTTCGATCAGCTCATCGCCCAAAGCCCTTTTGACAACAATATGCTCTTTGACTGCCGTGACAAAGGGATTGCTCTCGAATGCACCGCGCACACCTTCGAAATCTTCCTGCTTCTCTTTATCCGAACCATCCACACCGAAACCGGTCATGAAAGTAAGGGAGAATTCTTTCTTCGCATCTTTATAAAGCAGATTATCCAATCCGATCACCGAGTCTTGCCAGCGGCGGACAAGATCGACGATCTGTGCTGCCGATATTGATGACAGGTTCACACCGTAATACTCTTCCAGCATATCATACGCCCATGTCCATTCCATATCATAATAATTGGAATGCATGGCTGCAAAGAACTCTTCTATCGCCTCAAGCGAAGTTATCTTGCCTTCTTCAACTTTCTCGATCAACCCGTCCAATTCTTCACGAGGAAGGATCAACCCGGAAAGATCCAGCCATTCCCCACGACCAGCTGAAGAAGTCGGTTTCAACTGTGACCAGACTTCTTCCATAGAACGGAAATCCGTTCCTTCCAGGCGCTTGATCAAGGAGTTCCCCAAGAATTTATTGATTGCCATACCATAAAGATTGAGGGCCGTACGCAAAGAGGAACCTTTGATACGAGTATTTTGATAATAATAGACTTCGGATGTCTCGCCCACCAACTCTTGCAGGTTCTTCAAGATTCCGACAGCTTTCATCATCTTGTAGATGGTATACGGACTCAGCAAGTTGTAGTTGATCATATCCAGCCGTTGCTGGTCGGTACGCTTATCACGCTTCGGCCATTTCTGCGCATCGCGGATCGTACCGACGCTACGCAGGTTTACACCGGGAACCAAGTAAGTCTCATCGTCTTTCTCTATCAGATAAGAAAAAGGCATGTCCGACGTATCGCTATGATGGTGATGGCGCCCCATTACCAGAGAGAAAGCCCCGACACGCGCAGGCCACAGGATATAGGAGTCACTGGTCGTCTTGGAACCTCTCTCCACAATACCCTGGTGGATAGGGCCCAGCTTATACATATGGTTACTTTGGTTCGAGCCGCTTCCGGCGTTCAGAAACGAATACATGCCGGCAATCAGCAGACTGCTCTTATGCATCGACACAGTAAAAGGTCCTGCAAAGATAGCACAAGCCTCTCCGTTCTCAAAAGCGCAGTTGCTGAACAGAAGTGAATCATGCGCAGAGAAGTTATGCGTCACATGGCACGCCTGCCCGATAAAACAACGGATAATCTTGGCGGCATCGGCAACCACAGCCCCCGAAGAAATGATAAAATCCTCCGCGATAACGCTGTCGCCAATATACACCGGAGCATTCGCATTGCTATTGACCGTACCGTTATCGAGACGGGTACAGTTTTCGACCGTTGCATAATCGGCAATCACAGTATTGCGCACAGTCCCTGTATTGATTATTTTCACATGGTTGCCGATAAAACCACTGTTACCAGTCCGCAAATCGGCAAAATCAGCAATCATCGCCTGCAAACGCAGTATTAAAGCCGGCCGATGACGATACAATGCTATCAGATAGGCCAATGATGCGGACAAACCGTTATAAATGGGTACTTCGCGACCTCCCGTTTCATTCAGTACGGACACTTCGACATTGTTCCCGAAAGAGGACCTTCCTTCTACATACATCACGTTCACGTTCTGTATGAAGCAATCATCACCTATGAAATAGTTGGAGATATAATTGTGCACATTTTCAATCAACGTATTATCGCCGATCTTACAATCATGCAAAGTTGCATTCCGGATACCGCTATGTTTCTTCACCCCTCCCGGAAGAGTAAATTCCTTTTCAAAAAGGCCCAATGCCACATTCCCTGAAAAATGAACATTACAAACGTGTTCGGCATGAAAAGGGCTGGCGACCTTTATGTTTTCCCAATTATCGGCCGTACAGCCGTTCTTCTCCAAATCTGCAATTTCTTCCGATAGCAGATGCCTTAAATATCCTTCACTCATTCTTCATCATATTGTTGGAAAAGAAAATCGTTATAAGGGAAACGAGTAATATGAATCTGTTTCACCCGCTCGTACAGCAAGGCTTTGAGTGCATCGATATTCGTCCGTTCCTTGGCTGAGATAAAGATACAATTATCCTGCATCTTATTCATCCAAGTGTGTTTCAATTCGTCCAAATCGATATTCTCACGTGTACGCGGAGTCAGGTCATCTTCATCCTTCGGGACAAAAGTGAAAGCATCGATCTTATTGAACACCATAATCATCGGTTTCTCCGTCTTGTCGATTTCCGATAAGGTACGGTTCACCACCTCGATCTGTTCTTCAAACGTCGGATGAGAAATATCGACGACATGCACCAACAAGTCCGCTTCACGCACCTCATCCAAAGTCGATTTAAAAGATTCGACCAGTTCGGTCGGTAACTTACGGATAAAGCCGACCGTGTCGGATAGCAGGAAAGGCAGATTGTCGACAATCACCTTTCGGACAGTCGTATCGAGTGTCGCGAACAGTTTGTTCTCGGCAAACACTTCGCTCTTACTAAGCAGGTTCATCAATGTGGACTTTCCGACATTGGTATAACCGACCAGTGCCACGCGGACCATCTTTCCGCGGTTCTTCCGCTGCACGCTTTTTTGCTTATCGATCTCGACCAGGTCCCGTTTCAGCTTGGATATCTTATCCAGGATGATACGCTTATCCGTTTCCAACTGAGTTTCACCCGGTCCACGCATGCCGACACCGCCACGCTGACGCTCCAAGTGTGTCCACAAACGAGTCAGGCGAGGCAACATATATTTATATTGCGCCAATTCCACCTGTGTCTTCGCATGAGCAGTCTGTGCACGACGGGCGAAGATATCCAGGATCAGATTCGTACGGTCCAAAATCTTTACCTGCAACTCTTTCTCGATATTACGCAATTGCTTGGCGGAAAGTTCGTCATCGAATATCACCAACCCGATCTCGTTTTCCACCACATATTCCTTTATCTCCTGCAACTTGCCGGAACCGACAAAGGTCACGGAGTTCGGATAATCCAGTTTCTGATAAAAACGTTTCACAGCTTCGACACCTGCCGTATCGGCCAAAAAGGCCAATTCATCCAGATATTCCTTCACTTTCTGCTCATTCTGTTCAGGAGTAATCAGTCCTACGAGAACAGCCTTTTCTGTCTGTGCTTCAGATATAATAAATTCTTTCATACGGCAAAGATAGTAAATTCAATTATTTTAG
>ENA-UEQR01002266-UEQR01002266.1-human-gut-metagenome-genome-assembly--contig:-NODE-2266-length-9976-cov-7.242954_pt1 | contig 9976 bp, 5 predicted proteins | sample MGYA00242944_ERZ507941 | MGnify/ENA primary metagenome ERZ507941 (study PRJEB26167, sample SAMN06115398) | human gut metagenome | host: Homo sapiens | place: China:Chongqing | collected 2016-06-23...
TTATTTCTAACCCTTTTTGAATGATAATTATGCCCTCGGATTTAGGTGAATCGCCTACCTTTGCCGTATACTATTAAAATTCTATTTTGAATAAACCATGAGAAACAGATTGATTGCTTTACTGGTACTTTTTACAGTCGTTATCTTTAGTAGTGCACAGGCACAAACTACTGCCCGCAAATTTGAAGCCGGCAAGAATACCTTTTTGCTGGATGGTGAACCATTTGTGGTGAAGGCCGCCGAACTTCATTACACCCGTATCCCGCAAGCTTATTGGGAACATCGTATTGAGATGTGCAAAGCATTGGGGATGAATACCATTTGTATCTATATCTTTTGGAATATCCATGAACAGGAAGAAGGTAAGTTTGACTTTTCCGGTCAGAACGATATTGCTGCTTTCTGTCGTGCGGCACAAAAGCATGGGATGTATGTCATTGTCCGTCCCGGTCCTTATGTGTGTGCGGAATGGGAAATGGGAGGTCTTCCCTGGTGGCTGCTGAAGAAAAAAGATGTGGCGCTTCGTACGCTCGATCCCTATTATATGGAGCGCGTAGGCATCTTTATGAAAGAAGTCGGCAAACAATTGGCGCCACTGCAAATAAATAAAGGTGGTAATATCATCATGGTGCAGGTAGAGAATGAATACAGCTCTTATGCAACCGACAAGCCTTATGTAGCTGCCGTGCGTGATTTGGTACGCGAATCAGGGTTTACGGATGTGCCTCTTTTCCAGTGTGACTGGAGTAGTAACTTCACAAATAACGCATTGGAGGATTTGCTCTGGACTGTGAATTTTGGAACCGGTGCCAATATTGACCAACAATTCAAGAAACTGAAAGAACTTCGTCCGGAAACTCCGTTGATGTGCAGTGAATTCTGGAGTGGCTGGTTCGACCATTGGGGACGAAAACATGAGACACGTCCTGCAAAAGACATGGTACAGGGAATCAAGGATATGCTCGATCGTAATATTTCTTTCAGTCTTTATATGACTCACGGTGGAACCACTTTCGGACATTGGGGAGGTGCTAATAATCCTGCTTATTCTGCCATGTGCAGTTCCTATGATTATGACGCTCCTATCAGTGAAGCCGGTTGGACGACAGAGAAGTATTTCCTGCTTCGCGATTTATTGAAAACATATCTTCCTGCCGGTGAAGCGTTGCCTGAAATACCTGCCGCATTGCCGGTCATTGAAATTCCTGAGTTTCATTTTACAAAAATAGCTCCTCTTTTCTCTAATCTGCCGGAAGCAAAACAAACGGTGGATATTCAACCTATGGAACAATTTAACCAAGGTTGGGGAACAATTCTGTATCGGACGACATTGCCCGAAGCTGTAAAATCCGGAACGACTCTGAAGATTACCGAAGTGCATGATTGGGCACAAATCTATGCTGACGGTAAACTGTTGACACGTTTGGATCGTCGTAAAGGTGAGTTCACGACGGTGTTGCCTGCTTTGAAGAAAGGGACGCAACTGGATATTCTGGTAGAGGCTATGGGACGTGTAAACTTTGATAAGTCCATTCACGACCGGAAGGGAATCACGGAAAAGGTGGAACTTGTTTCCGGCGACCGGTCAAAAGAACTGAAAAACTGGACGGTGTACAGCTTCCCTGTAGATTACTCCTTTATTAAGAATAAGAACTATCAGGATACGAAAATATTACCAGCTATGCCTGCTTACTATAAAACGACCTTTAAACTGGACAAAGTCGGTGATACTTTCCTTGATATGAGTATTTGGGGAAAAGGTATGGTATGGGTGAACGGTCATGCTATGGGACGTTTCTGGGAGATTGGTCCTCAGCAGACTCTCTTTATGCCGGGATGTTGGCTGAAAGAAGGTGAGAATGAGATTCTTGTTCTTGACTTGAAAGGTCCCGTCAAAGCTTCTATCAAAGGCCTGAAGAAACCCCTCTTGGATGTGCTTCGTGAAAAAGCACCGGAAACTCATCGCAAAGAGGGAGAGAAACTGAAACTGACAGGCGAGAAGGTTGCACACGAAGGTGCATTTACTCCGGGCAACGGCTGGCAGGAAGTACGTTTTACTACTCCGGTGAAAGGACGTTATTTTTGTCTCGAAGCTCTTTCACCACAGGCAAATGACAATATTGCTGCTATTGCAGAATTTGATGTTCTGGGTGCGGACGGCAAACCGGTATCCCGAGAACATTGGAAGATTCGTTATGCCGATAGTGAGGAAACACGCAGCGGTAACCGTACAGCCGATAAGATTTTCGATTTACAGGAATCTACTTTCTGGATGACAGTAGATAATGTGGCGTATCCTCACCAACTGGTGATTGATTTGAGTAAGGTGGAGACTGTAACAGGCTTCCGTTATCTGCCCCGTGCCGAAAAGAATTATCCGGGTATGATTAAAGAATATCGTGTCTATGTGAAACCAGCCGATTTCAAGTATTGATTACTCCCAGCCAAGTGCTGAATATTAAATGAATATGAAGAAATATACTACCCTTTTAGCACTCCTTTTTATAGGAGTGCTGACCGGTTACTGCCAGCAATCCGCTTACTTGTTTGTCTACTTTACCGGGAACCGGATGAGCGAAGAAGCGATCCGCATGGCAGTCAGCCTCGACGGATATAATTATAAAGCCCTGAATGGTAACCAACCTGTACTTGATTCCCGTGTGATTAGTTCTACGGGTGGGGTACGTGATCCTCATATCTTGCGTTGTGAGAACGGTAAAACATTCTATATGGTTGTCACCGACATGGTGTCCGGAAACGGTTGGGATTCCAACCGTGCCATGGTGCTGTTGAAATCGAAGGACCTGGTGCACTGGACTTCCAATATTGTCAATATTCAAAAGACATATCCTGCCCAGGAAAACCTGAAACGTGTATGGGCTCCACAGACCGTTTATGACAAAGAAGCCGGAAAGTATATGGTATATTGGTCAATGAAGCATGGCAATGGCGCAGATATCATTTATTATGCGTATGCGAATAAAGACTTTACCGACCTTGAAGGTGAGCCGAAGCCCTTGTTTCTTCCTAAAAATGGCAAGTCATGTATCGACGGAGATATCATCTATAAAGATGGACTGTATCATCTGTTTTATAAGACAGAAGGAGATGGAAACGGCATCAAGAAAGCGACTACCGTCTCCCTGACTTCCGGACAATGGACGGAATCAGGGGAATACAAACAGCAGACGAAAGAAGCGGTAGAAGGTTCGAGTATCTTTCCGCTAATAGGTTCGGACAAGTATATCCTGATGTACGATGTATATATGAAAGGCAAATACCAGTTTACGGAAAGTGCTGATTTAGAACACTTCAAAGTGATTGACCATGCCGTTAGTATGGATTTCCATCCACGCCACGGTACTGTTATTCCGATTACTCAAAAAGAATTGCAACGCCTTTTCAAGGCGTATGGTAAACCGGAAGGTTTCTGATCCAAAGGAGGAAGGTCAAAACCCATCTAAATTAGAAATCATCCTCGCCACAGCTTCTTGTCGCGAAGATGATTTCGTTGAAAGGAAATTTGGGCACTTCTCATCTACAAATTCAATGAATTTCAAGCGGGTAATTTTCATTTCCAGATAAATACATTCACCCTTTCGTCTTTTTTTGAGTTATTAAGATAAGGTGGATTCACTAGTGTAATCCAGGAAAATAGTATACGATATTGGAAAAAGTGTATATTTTACCCTTGTTTACTTGTTTCTTATATATTTTTAAGTGTAAAACAACCAATTATAGCTTGAAATATATCAGTTAGAATAATGAAAATCTTAACTTTATGATTGATAATCTTAATGATACTTATGCCATGAAAAAATTATTCCTGCTAGTAATTGTCTTGTTTTTGTCGTTCCAACAGGTTACTTTAGCTGCAATCGGAGAGGCGGCGAACACTCCGGATTCCGTTTTTCTATTTTCGTATGCAACTTCCCGGGATGACGGACGCAGCGGACTTCGTTTTGCCTGGAGCATGGATCAGAAGCATTGGTTCGCAGTAGGACAGGGAACCGGATACCTCCGTTGTGATTATAGCCGTTGGGGATCGCAGAAGAAAATGCTCGATCCGTTCTTGAAGCAACTTCCTGACGGCGGATGGCTCTGCACATGGAAGTTGAATACACATGACGGATACGGGCAGGCAAAATCGAAAGACTTGGTTTATTGGGAAAGTCAGAAATATCCTCAGGTAACCTCTGATTTTGAGGGAACAAGAGTAAAGGTAACTATTGACGGGCAGGAACAGACCGGAAATATTAATCGGGTATCTTGGACACTGGTGGACAAGTTGACGAAACACTATGAAAGGAACCAATACCGGAATTTTTTGCATGCAGAACGTCCGGTACAAGATAAAGAGCGTTTTGCCGGGCTGAAACCTGTAAAAGCGACGATTACGGTACAACCGGAGGAAACAAAAGAAATCAGTAATTTGCTGTTGGGAATATTCTTCGAAGATATTAACTATTCTGCTGATGGTGGCTTATACGCAGAACTGATTCAAAACAGGGATTTTGAATATGATCCGTCCGACCGTGAGGGAGATAAGAATTGGAACAGTACGCATTCCTGGAAGTTGGAGGGAGATAATGCCACATTCACAATAAATACCTCCGATCCCGTTCATCCGAATAATCCTCATTACGCTGTGTTGAATATACAACAGCCGGGAGCTGTACTGACAAATGCAGGGTTTGATGGGATAGCCCTTCAAGCCGGCGAAAAGTATGATTTCTCTTTGTTTGGACGTATTCCGGCCGGACATAAATCTAACAAATTGCAGGTACGTTTGATAGATTCCAATGGCACAGTGCAGGGAGAGGCATCGATAACCGTTTCTTCCCGTTCATGGAAAACTTATAAAACTGTATTGACTGCAAAAACAGCTGCCGATACGCATCTGGAACTTCAACTGCAATCAGTGGGAGAAGTCGAATTGGATATGATTTCTCTTTTTCCACAGAATACATTCAAAGGTAGAAAGAATGGCCTGCGTGCCGATTTGGCGCAGACACTAGCCGATATACATCCTCGCTTTGTCCGTTTCCCCGGTGGTTGTGTAGCTCATGGAGACGGTTTGAAGAATATCTATCAATGGAAAAATACGATTGGACCGTTGGAAGCCCGTAAATCTGCCCGCAATCTTTGGGGGTATCATCAGAGCATGGGACTGGGTTATTATGAATATTTCCAGTTTTGCGAGGATATAGGTGCCGAACCGCTTCCGGTGCTTGCTGCCGGTGTGCCTTGTCAGAACTCTGCTTGTCACGGTGATTTGAGAGGCGGACAACAAGGCGGTATCCCGATGAGTGAAATGCCTGCTTATATTCAGGATATTCTGGATTTGATAGAATGGGCGAATGGTGACGCCCGAAAGACAAAATGGGGAAAGGTACGTGCCGAATCCGGACATCCGAAGCCTTTCAATCTGAAGTATATAGGTATCGGTAATGAGGATCTTATCACTGATATTTTCGAGGAACGCTTTACGATGATTTTCAATGCGATTAAGGAGAAATACCCTGAAATAATCGTTGTAGGTACAGTTGGTCCTTTCAATGAAGGTACCGATTACGTCGAAGGTTGGAAGTTGGCGGATAAATTAGGCATTCCTATGGTAGACGAACATTATTATCAGTCTCCGGGGTGGTTTTTGCATAATCAGGACTTCTACGATAAATACGACCGTTCAAAAAAGACTAAAGTTTATCTAGGCGAATATGCTACTCATATTCCCGGGCGGAAAGCCAATATGGAAACAGCATTGACTGAAGCTCTTTACCTGACCGCCTTGGAACGTAATGGAGACGTAGTACACATGACTTCTTATGCTCCTTTGCTGGCAAAAGAAAAGCATACCCAATGGAGCCCGGACTTGATTTACTTCAATAACCGTGAAGTGAAACCGACTACCGGATATTACGTTCAAAAGTTATATGGGCAGAATGCAGGTAGCCATTATATCCCCTCACAGATAATTCTTGATAATCAGGACAACCGGGTGAAGCTTCGTATCGGTTCCTCCATTGTCCGCGATAGCAAGACCGGAGATGTGATTGTGAAACTGGTCAACTTATTGCCTGTCAGTGTGGAGACAGAAATACAATTACCTGGCATAGGCAGTGTTCAACCTTCTGCTGTAAGGACAGTATTGGCAGGTGCACCGGAATCAACTCCACTTCCCGTGACCGACACTATCGAAGTCGGAGCAAACTTCAAGCAGCAACTACCCGCCTATTCATTTACGGTGATTCGTCTGAAAACGAAGTAGAAGTTGCTGGAAGTGAAAAAGAACGTATCTGGGGGTAGATGTGAATTTTCTAAAGATAATAAGCTGGAATTAGTATATATGAAAAACATTGTAAGCATATTGGCGATATCTCTCAGCCTGAATAGCCTTGCAGCACAAGATGTAGTAGTGAAAGGCCCGGATGAGAAACTGCAATTAGTTGTATTTGTGCAGGACGAAGAAACTCCCTGCTATTCCGTTACCTACAACGGGAAAGCAATGCTGGAAAAATCTCCTTTGGGAATCAGCACGAATATAGGCGACTTTACGAAAGCCCTGAAGTTGTCGGGACATTCCGTAGAGGTGATAGATACTGTCTATCATCAGACACGTATTAAGACTTCCCAAATACATTATCGTGCGAATGAACTGACTTGTAATTTGGAGAATGCGCAGGGACAGAAGATAGGAATCGTTTTCCGCGTAAGTAATAATGATGTCGCTTTCCGTTATACTTTACCGCGACAGGGAGGGAAAGGCAGCGTTACCGTCAATCATGAACAGACCGGTTTCCGTTTTCCGCGGCAGACTACAACTTTCCTGTGTCCGCAGAGCGATGCGATGATCGGATGGAAGCGCACAAAACCGAGTTATGAAGAAGAATATAAAGCGGATGCACCGATGAGCGAACGTTCACAGTACGGTCATGGATATACTTTCCCTTGTCTGTTCCGTATCGGTGACGCCGGTTGGGTGCTGGTGAGCGAAACAGGAGTAGACAGTCGCTATTGCGGTTCCCGTTTGAGCGATGTCAGTGAAGGCAATCTGTACACAGTGGCGTTCCCGATGCCCGAAGAGAATAATGGCAACGGAACGGTTGCTCCGGCATTTGCATTACCCGGTGCTACCCCTTGGCGTACGATTACCGTCGGCGAAACGTTGAAACCGATTGTGGAAACCACTGTTCCTTGGGATGTCGTAAACCCTCTTTATGAGACGAAGCATGACTACCGTTTCGGGCGTGGCACATGGAGTTGGATTCTTTGGCAGGACGGCAGTATCAACTATGACGATCAGATGCGTTACATTGATTTTGCCGCCGCTATGGGATATGAATATGCACTGATAGATAACTGGTGGGATACTAATATCGGCCGTGAACGTATGAAATCTCTGATTGACTACGCACGTGGCAAAGGAGTGGAATTATTTTTGTGGTACAGTTCCTCCGGCTATTGGAATGACATTGAACAAGGCCCGATTAATCACATGGACAATGCAATCATCCGCAAACGTGAAATGAAATGGCTGCAAAGCCTGGGTGTAAAAGGAATCAAAGTCGATTTTTTCGGTGGCGACAAACAGGAGACGATGCGCCTGTATGAAGAGATCCTGAGCGATGCGGATGACCACGGGCTAATGGTAATCTTCCATGGTTGCACCTTACCTCGCGGCTGGGAACGTATGTATCCTAATTATGTAGGCAGCGAAGCTGTGTTGGCTTCCGAGAATATGGTGTTCAGCCAGCATTTCTGTGATGAAGAAGCATTCAATACTTGCCTGCATCCGTTCATTCGCAACGCAGTAGGCTGTATGGAGTTTGGCGGCTGCTTCCTGAACAAGCGTCTGAATCGTAACAATGACGGAGGCACCACTCGTCGTACTACTGACATATTCCAGTTGGCGACAGCCATACTATTCCAAAATCCCGTTCAGAACTTTGCTCTTGCTCCGAATAATCTGAATGATGTTTCTCCGGTTTGCATGGATTTTATGAAACAGGTTCCTGTCACTTGGGATGAAACACGTTTCATTGAAGGTTATCCGGGAAAATACATAGTTTTAGCCCGTCGTCATGGAGATACTTGGTATGTAGCAGCTGTAAATGCCGGAAGTGAACCGTTAAAATTGAAGTTTGATTTGGATATGTTTGCCGGAAAAACAGTGTCTCTTTATAAAGATGATAAGAGAGGGGAACCTCAGCTTATACCTTTGAAGGTAAAAGAAAAGGGAAGGGTGCAATTAGAAGTTTATCCTCAAGGAGGAATTGTGCTTTCTGATCGGATAGAAGAAACATAATAAATGCCGGACCCTGTATATTCGCAATCCTCTTCCTATGTAAAAAACAAGAATCCTCTTTCAACCTATCACCGCCCTTCTGAAACTGCTTATTCATCGTACATTCAGAATGGTGATAGGTTGTCGCTAACCTATCACCTAATCTATCACCTATCACCTTCAATTTAGATAGAGTCTACAGGCGAAAAAGTAGCTAAGGCAAACGATTCTGTTTCTCACCGAGAAACAAAGTGTTTCCCTTAGTGAAACGATTGGTTTCAAGACTCTGAAACTCTAGTTTCAAACCTTTGAAACTAAAGTTTCGAGCCTTGGAAACTAGAGTTTCCCATAAGGAAACTGACTTTACCTGATCCTGATTTATCATTTTCTAATGAAACTTGATAATGGGATTAGGGTGTGGGAATTACTTGCTTGATTGTCCCGTCTTTATTAAATTCCAACCGGTCTATACAGACTTCACGGTGCCAACCCGGTCCATGTTTCAGATATTCCTTATTAATACGATGATATACGATAAACCAACTGTCCTTTTTGTCAGGAACTTGAAGAACCGAACAATGTGCCGGACCGTAAATTTCATCTTTAGGAGATTGTATGAGAATAATCGGCTCTTTGGCAACCTGAATGGGGCCTAATGGAGAATTGCCGGTCCCATAAGCTACATGATAATTGGGTGATCCCGTGTCATCAACGGACCATAGGAAATAATAAACTCCTTTTCTGAAGAATACATAGGGAGCTTCTCGGAAAGCATATGTTTGCAGAGTTCCGCCTTTGGGAGTCATCACCGTGATTGTTTCTTCTTTGACAGACAGCATATCATTATTGAGTTCGGCCCCTGCCATATAGCCGTTCCCCCAGTAGAGATAACTTTTGCCTGATGTGGGATCAGTAAATACATCCACATCAATTTGTTGCCCTTGTCCGACAGGTGAGGAAGTGATAATCGGTTTTCCGGAATCGGTGAACGGACCGGTCGGTGAGTTTGCCGTGGCTACTCCTATTTGCTTGCCTTTATTAGTGACAGAATTTGCACTGTAATAAAAAAAGTATTTATATTTCCCGTCTATTTCCTTTTCTTCAATACAGGGGGCCCAAGCATTTCCGTTTGCCCAAGAGACATCTTTTTTCATATCTAAAATGACTCTTTCTTCTTTCCATTCCTTCAAATTCCTTGAAGAGAAGACCTTAAAATAACTTCCACCCCAACCGGGGAAACCGTCACTGGTAGGATAGATATAATAACATTTGGTCTGCCGAGAGTATAAGATCTCCGGATCGGCATGAAAGCCGGATAAAATAGGATTAGCAGACTTTCTGTGTTGTGCGTTTATTGGGCTTATTCCAATAAAAAACAGGTAAAATAAAAGAAACCTGATAAATAAATGTTTCATGACTTGAGGTATTTGTTTCAGGGTTCAAAGATAATTCTTTTAATCAAATCTTTGGAGCAAATATGTTTCGATAACGGTTATATATCATTCAATTACAGAAAAGGGCGTTTTTGCGTGTAAAATCGATTAAAAAGAATGATAATTCTCCTTATATATACATAAAACTTTTTTATCTTTGCAAATATTACAATTATTGTATTATGGAAAACAATCAATATTCTTGTATCAATAGAAGGTTTTATGCCTCTATTTTTTGTGCCTTATTTTCAACTTT
>ENA-UEQR01002271-UEQR01002271.1-human-gut-metagenome-genome-assembly--contig:-NODE-2271-length-9951-cov-14.344642_pt1 | contig 9951 bp, 5 predicted proteins | sample MGYA00242944_ERZ507941 | MGnify/ENA primary metagenome ERZ507941 (study PRJEB26167, sample SAMN06115398) | human gut metagenome | host: Homo sapiens | place: China:Chongqing | collected 2016-06-23...
AAGAAACTGGATTCGATTATATACTACGAACGTTATGTTGTTATTCAGCCGGGTGTGAAAGCTGAAGATGGCGTAGCCGAATATGATTTGCTTTCTGAAGAAGAATATCTGGATATTCTGGATACGCTTCCGAAAGACAATCAGTATCTTGAAGATAATGATCCGAATAAATTTGTTGCAAAAATGGGAGCCGAAGCTATTTATGATTTGCTGGCTCGTTTGGATCTGGATGCTTTGTCTTACGAATTGCGTCACCGCGCCGGAAACGATGCGTCTCAGCAACGTAAGAATGAAGCTTTGAAACGTCTTCAGGTAGTAGAATCGTTCCGCGCATCACGTGGACGTAACAAACCGGAATGGATGATCGTACGTATCGTACCGGTTATTCCGCCCGAACTTCGTCCGTTGGTTCCGCTGGATGGTGGCCGTTTTGCTACATCTGACTTGAACGACCTTTATCGTCGTGTGATTATCCGTAACAACCGTTTGAAACGACTGATTGAAATCAAGGCTCCGGAAGTAATCTTGCGTAATGAAAAACGTATGCTTCAGGAATCTGTCGATTCTTTGTTTGATAACTCACGTAAGTCAAGTGCTGTGAAGACAGACGCCAACCGTCCGTTGAAGTCATTGTCTGACAGTTTGAAAGGTAAACAGGGACGCTTCCGTCAGAACTTGCTGGGTAAACGTGTTGACTACTCTGCTCGTTCCGTAATCGTCGTTGGTCCGGAATTGAAGATGGGTGAATGCGGTATTCCTAAATTGATGGCTGCCGAATTATACAAGCCGTTTATTATTCGCAAGCTCATCGAACGTGGTATCGTTAAGACTGTTAAGTCTGCAAAGAAAATCGTAGACCGCAAAGAGCCGGTGATTTGGGATATCTTGGAACATGTAATGAAGGGACACCCGGTACTGTTGAACCGTGCTCCGACCTTGCACCGTTTGGGTATTCAGGCTTTCCAGCCTAAAATGATCGAAGGTAAAGCTATCCAGTTGCACCCGTTGGCATGTACGGCATTCAACGCCGACTTTGACGGTGACCAGATGGCTGTTCACTTGCCTTTGAGTAATGAAGCAATTCTTGAAGCACAAATGTTGATGCTTCAATCACATAATATCTTGAATCCGGCAAACGGTGCGCCTATTACTGTGCCTGCACAGGATATGGTTCTTGGTTTGTACTATATTACTAAGTTGCGTGCCGGTGCAAAAGGTGAAGGTTTGACATTCTACGGACCGGAAGAAGCGTTGATCGCTTACAATGAAGGTAAGGTAGATATTCATGCTCCGGTGAAGGTTATCGTGAAAGACGTTGATGAAAATGGTAACATTGTAGACGTAATGCGCGAAACTTCAGTAGGACGTGTGATTGTGAATGAAATCGTTCCACCTGAAGCTGGTTATATCAATACAATTATCTCTAAGAAATCTCTTCGTGATATTATTAGTGATGTAATTAAGGTATGTGGTGTGGCTAAGGCTGCCGACTTCCTGGATGGAATCAAGAATTTAGGTTATCAGATGGCGTTCAAGGGTGGTTTGTCATTCAACTTGGGTGATATTATCATTCCGAAGGAAAAAGAAACTTTGGTACAGAAAGGTTACGACGAAGTTGAACAAGTCGTAAACAACTATAACATGGGTTTCATTACCAATAACGAACGTTACAATCAGGTAATTGATATTTGGACACATGTGAACTCCGAGTTGTCTAATATCCTGATGAAGACTATTTCTTCGGACGATCAGGGTTTCAACTCTGTATATATGATGCTTGACTCTGGTGCCCGTGGTTCTAAAGAGCAGATTCGTCAGTTGTCAGGTATGCGTGGTTTGATGGCAAAACCGCAGAAAGCAGGTGCTGAAGGTGGTCAGATCATCGAGAACCCGATTTTGTCGAACTTTAAAGAAGGACTTTCGGTGTTGGAGTACTTTATCTCTACCCACGGTGCTCGTAAAGGTTTGGCGGATACCGCTTTGAAGACTGCCGATGCTGGTTATTTGACTCGTCGTCTGGTGGACGTATCACACGATGTGATTATTACAGAAGAAGACTGCGGTACACTCCGCGGATTGGTTTGTACGGACCTTAAGAATAACGATGAGGTTATTGCTACTCTGTACGAACGTATCTTAGGCCGTGTTTCCGTACATGATATTATTCATCCTACCACAGGTGAATTGCTTGTTGCCGGTGGTGAAGAAATCACAGAAGAAGTAGCCAAGAAGATTCAGGAGTCTCCGATCGAGAGTGTTGAAATCCGTTCGGTATTGACTTGTGAAGCTAAGAAGGGTGTTTGTGCTAAATGTTACGGACGTAACCTGGCAACGAGCCGCATGGTTCAGAAGGGTGAAGCTGTTGGTGTAATCGCTGCTCAGTCTATTGGTGAGCCGGGTACACAGTTGACATTGCGTACATTCCACGCCGGTGGTACTGCTGCAAATATTGCAGCTAACGCCAGTATCGTTGCTAAAAATAATGCACGTCTTGAATTTGAAGAGTTGCGTACAGTAGATATCGTTGACGAGATGGGTGAATCTGCAAAAGTGGTAGTAGGTCGTTTGGCCGAAGTGCGTTTTGTGGATGTGAATACCGGTATCGTTCTTTCTACTCATAACGTACCTTATGGTTCAACACTGTATGTAAGCGACGGCGACTTGGTAGAAAAAGGCAAACTGATTGCTAAGTGGGACCCGTTCAATGCTGTTATTATCACAGAAGCAACCGGTAAGATCGAATTTGAGGGCGTGATTGAAAACGTTACTTATAAGGTTGAATCGGATGAAGCAACAGGTCTTCGTGAAATTATTATTATTGAATCCAAGGATAAAACCAAAGTTCCTACCGCTCATATCTTAACAGAGGACGGTGATTTGATCCGTACTTATAACTTACCGGTAGGTGGTCACGTTATCATCGAGAATGGTCAGAAGGTAAAAGCCGGTGAAGTAATCGTGAAGATTCCGCGTGCCGTAGGTAAGGCGGGTGATATCACGGGTGGTCTTCCTCGTGTTACTGAATTGTTTGAAGCTCGTAACCCGTCAAATCCGGCTGTCGTTTCTGAAATCGACGGTGAGGTGACAATGGGTAAGATCAAACGTGGTAACCGTGAAATCATCGTAACTTCCAAGACGGGTGAGGTTAAGAAGTATCTGGTTGCACTGTCTAAGCAGATTCTGGTACAGGAAAATGACTATGTACGTGCTGGTACTCCGTTGTCTGACGGTGCTACTACTCCGGCAGATATCTTGGCAATCAAGGGTCCTACAGCTGTACAGGAATATATCGTGAATGAAGTTCAGGATGTATACCGCTTGCAGGGTGTGAAGATCAATGATAAGCACTTTGAGATTATCGTTCGTCAGATGATGCGCAAAGTACAAATTGATGAACCGGGAGATACTCGCTTCCTCGAACAGCAAGTCGTAGACAAACTGGAATTCATGGAAGAAAATGATCGTATCTGGGGCAAGAAAGTCGTAGTGGATGCTGGTGATTCTCAAAATATGCAAGCTGGACAGATTGTAACTGCCCGCAAGTTGCGTGATGAGAATAGTATGTTGAAACGTCGTGACTTGAAGCCGGTTGAAGTTCGTGACGCTGTTGCTGCTACCTCTACTCAGATCCTTCAAGGTATCACGCGTGCTGCTTTGCAAACATCAAGCTTTATGTCGGCTGCTTCCTTCCAGGAAACAACGAAAGTATTGAATGAAGCTGCTATCAATGGTAAGATCGATAAGCTTGAAGGTATGAAGGAAAATGTGATCTGTGGTCACTTGATTCCTGCCGGTACCGGACAGCGCGAGTTCGAAAAGCTCATCGTTGGATCAAAAGAAGAGTATGACCGTATCTTGGCTAACAAGAAAACAGTACTTGACTACAATGAAGTAGAATAAATACAATTCAATTGACTATATGAAAAGGAGCAGTTGCCTGATTGGGCAATTGCTCCTTTTTTTATTTCTTTTTTACTCGCGTGTATTATCATTAGTTTCAGGAAAAATGTGTTATTTTGCAGGATAACTTTTTAATCATATTAAATATGGAAGAACAAAATAACAACGGACAATTACAGATTGAATTGAGAGAAGAGGTTGCACAGGGAACTTATGCAAATCTTGCTATTATTACTCATTCGAGTTCTGAATTCATCCTTGACTTCGTGCGCGTAATGCCGGGCATACCGAAGGCTGGTGTGCAATCTCGTATTATTGTGGCTCCGGAGCACGCAAAACGCCTGCTGCGGGCATTAGAAGATAATATAGCAAAGTATGAGCGCGTATTCGGTCCGATTCGTACTTCGGATGAACCCCCTATTTCTCCTTTGACGGGTGTAAAAGGCGAAGCGTGAGGATGATATAAAAACATTAAAAAAGAAAAAAAAGTTGTAGCGCATTGAATATTCAAATATTATTCGTATTTTTGCAGCCCAAAATGTATAGTTACGAAATTAATATAACAATAATATAAATCAAAAAACAATTAAAATGCCTACAATTCAGCAATTAGTAAGAAAAGGACGCGAAGTGCTGGCGGAGAAAAGTAAATCTCCAGCCTTGGATTCATGTCCTCAAAGACGTGGCGTTTGCGTGAGAGTATACACTACTACTCCGAAGAAGCCGAACTCTGCAATGCGTAAAGTAGCTCGTGTACGTTTGACTAACCAAAAAGAGGTGAACTCATACATTCCGGGAGAAGGACACAACTTGCAGGAACACTCAATCGTTTTGGTACGTGGTGGTCGTGTAAAAGACCTTCCGGGTGTGCGTTATCACATTGTACGTGGTACACTTGATACAGCAGGTGTTGCTGGTCGTACTCAAAGACGTTCTAAATATGGTGCTAAGCGTCCGAAACCAGGACAAGCTGCTGCTCCTGCTAAGGGTAAGAAAAAATAAGGATTAAGACCTAATTAAAATTAAAGTAATAACTTACGTTTTAGTTTGTTGGAAATGCTAAAGGTTGAGTAAATTCTCCGGAGGGAGAGTTGAAGAAGTCAAGAAGTAGACAACCAAGAACAAAAACATTATTTTTCAAACAAATGAGAAAAGCAAAACCAAAAAAACGCCTGATTCTTCCGGATCCTGTGTTTAATGACCAAAAGGTTTCCAAGTTCGTGAACCACTTGATGTATGATGGAAAGAAAAATACATCTTATGAAATCTTTTATGCCGCTTTGGAAACAGTGAAAGCAAAACTTCCTAACGAAGAAAAATCAGCTCTCGAAATCTGGAAAAAGGCTTTGGATAATGTAACTCCGCAAGTGGAAGTAAAGTCTCGCCGTGTAGGTGGTGCTACTTTCCAAGTTCCTACTGAAATCCGTCCGGATCGTAAAGAATCAATCTCTATGAAGAATTTGATTCTGTTTGCTCGCAAAAGAGGTGGTAAATCAATGGCTGACAAGTTGGCTGCTGAAATTATGGATGCCTTCAATGAACAAGGCGGTGCATACAAACGTAAAGAAGATATGCACAGAATGGCAGAAGCTAACCGTGCATTTGCTCATTTTAGATTCTAATACTGTAAGAAACCTAATATAAACTTAAAGTAAAGGAATTAGAAGATGGCTAAACATGATTTACATTTAACTCGTAATATCGGTATCATGGCTCACATTGATGCCGGAAAAACAACTACTTCTGAACGTATCCTGTTCTACACTGGATTGACTCACAAAATTGGTGAAGTTCATGATGGTGCTGCTACTATGGACTGGATGGAACAGGAGCAAGAACGTGGTATCACTATTACATCCGCTGCTACAACAACAAGGTGGAAATATGCTGGTGATACTTATAAAATTAACTTGATTGACACTCCGGGACACGTTGACTTTACCGCAGAGGTAGAACGTTCATTGCGTATCCTTGATGGGGCTGTAGCTGCTTACTGTGCTGTTGGTGGTGTTGAGCCTCAATCAGAAACTGTATGGCGTCAGGCTGATAAATATAACGTTCCTCGTATTGCTTATGTTAATAAGATGGACCGTTCTGGTGCTGACTTCTTTGAAGTAGTTCGTCAGATGAAGGATGTTCTTGGAGCTAATCCGTGTCCGATTGTTGTTCCTATCGGTGCTGAAGAATCTTTCAAAGGTCTTGTTGACCTTATCAAAATGAAAGCTATCTATTGGCATGATGAAACAATGGGGGCTGACTACAGTATTGAGGAAATCCCTGCAGAACTTATCGATGAAGCTAACGAGTGGAGAGATAAGATGCTTGAAAAAGTAGCAGAATTTGATGATGCTTTGATGGAGAAATATTTCGATGATCCTTCTACTATTACTGAAGAAGAAGTATTGAGAGCTCTTCGTAATGCAACAGTTCAGATGGCTGTAGTTCCTATGCTTTGCGGATCTTCTTTTAAGAACAAAGGTGTTCAGACATTGCTTGATTATGTTTGTGCTTTCTTGCCTTCTCCACTTGATACAGAGAACGTAATAGGTACAAATCCTAATACGGGAGCTGAAGAGGATCGTAAACCAAGTGATGATGAAAAAACATCTGCTTTGGCGTTTAAGATCGCAACTGACCCATATGTAGGTCGTTTGACTTTCTTCCGTGTTTATTCTGGTAAAATTGAAGCAGGTTCTTATATCTACAACTCTCGTTCTGGTAAGAAAGAACGCGTTTCTCGTCTGTTCCAGATGCACTCCAACAAACAGAACCCGGTTGAAGTAATCGGTGCTGGTGATATTGGTGCAGGTGTAGGCTTTAAAGATATTCGTACTGGGGATACTTTGTGTGATGAAACAGCTCCGATAGTACTTGAGTCTATGGACTTTCCGGAACCGGTTATTGGTATCGCTGTAGAACCTAAGACTCAGAAAGATATGGATAAACTGTCTAACGGTTTGGCTAAATTGGCTGAAGAAGACCCGACATTTACTGTGAAAACAGACGAACAGACAGGTCAGACAGTTATTTCTGGTATGGGTGAGCTTCACTTGGATATTATCATTGACCGTTTGAAACGTGAATTCAAGGTAGAATGTAATCAAGGTAAGCCTCAGGTTAACTATAAGGAAGCTATCACGAAGACAGTTAACTTGCGTGAAGTGTACAAGAAGCAGTCTGGTGGACGTGGTAAGTTTGCTGATATCATTGTGAACATTGGTCCGGCTGATGCGGATTTCACTTTAGGTGGTTTGCAGTTTGTTGATGAAGTGAAGGGTGGTAATATTCCTAAGGAATTTATCCCAGCAGTTCAGAAAGGCTTTACAAATGCTATGAAGAGTGGTGTTTTGGCAGGCTACCCATTGGATTCATTGAAAGTGACTTTGGTTGATGGTTCATTCCACCCGGTTGACTCTGACCAGTTGTCATTTGAAATCTGTGCAATGCAGGCTTATAAAAATGCATGTGCTAAGGCAGGTCCTGTTTTGATGGAACCTATCATGAAACTGGAAGTTGTAACTCCGGAAGAAAACATGGGTGATGTTATCGGTGACTTGAACAAACGTCGTGGACAGGTTGAAGGTATGGAATCTAGCCGCTCTGGCGCTCGTATCGTGAAAGCGATGGTTCCACTGGCGGAAATGTTTGGTTACGTAACAGCTTTACGTACTATTACTTCTGGTCGTGCAACCTCGTCAATGACCTACTCTCATCACGCTCAGCTTTCTTCTTCTATTGCTAAGGCTGTATTGGAAGAAGTAAAAAGAATCTTCCGTCCTGAATTTTTAAATAGAATTGATGAAATTCTGGTCTTTGATCCGCTTGGTGAAGCAGAACTGCGGCAAATTGTCGAACAGATGCTCAAAGAACTTTCAGGTCGTTTGCAGGAAAATGGCCTTGATATCAAGGTTACTGATGAGGCTAAGGCCGAGCTTTTAAAAGCTGGCAAGGATACGCGTTATGGTGCACGGCCTCTGCGCAGGGCTTTAAGGAAACTGGTTGAGGATCCTGTTTCCGATTTGTATCTGGCTTCAGAATTAAAACGCGGTGATACTATTTTGACCCGTACTGATGAGGCTGGTAAAATCTATTTTGATAAAGAAGAAGCGCACAAGGAAGAAGCCTTGGTTGCAGCTGGAGAGGAACGTCCGTAATGGCAAAACCGAAAATACGTTTCGTTTGTCAGTCGTGTGGTTATGTAACGGCTAAATGGTTGGGAAAGTGTCCGGAATGTGGTCAATGGGACAGCTTTGTCGAAGAAATGGACGTGCCTGAACGTCCTGGACAGAGTTACCTGCCTGTAGGCGAAACCGCTAAGCCCAAACCGTTGCATCAGGTGGCGGAACAGTCCCTCAGCCGTCTGCAGACAGGTATCCGTGAATTTGATCGTGTGCTTGGGGGAGGGATTGTTCCCGGCAGCCTGGTTTTGTTGGGCGGAGACCCGGGCATTGGCAAGTCGACTATGCTTTTGGATGCCGGCATGAAGTTTAGCCGGAATAATATAAAAGTTTTGTATGTTTCTGGTGAAGAATCAGAAGCGCAAACAGCAATGCGGGCGAGACGTTTAGGCAGCAGCGGTGAAAACCTGCTGGTGATGACGGCTACCGATTTGAATATTATTTTACTGCAGGCACAGGAAGTGCAGCCGGCATTGTTGGTAATTGATTCTATTCAGACTATGTACAACAGCGAGCTGCCTACTGCAGCCGGCAGTGTCGGACAGGTGCGCGAGTGTACGGCGAAATTGCTGCGTTTTGCAAAAACCAGCGGCATTGCCGTGCTTATTATCGGTCATGTGACTAAAGACGGGAATATTGCTGGCCCACGATTGCTTGAACATATGGTCGACGTGGTGCTGCAGTTTGAAGGGGATAGATCCTATTCTTTTCGGGTGCTGCGTGCCTTGAAAAATCGTTTTGGCTCTACAAATGAAAGCGGTATTTTTTCTATGGAAGCCAGTGGGCTGCAGGAAATAAGTAATCCAGCAGGATTATTCCTGGAAGAACGCAGTAACGATGCTTCCGGTTCAGTTGTTTGTGCCTGCCTGGAAGGTAACAGGCCTATTTTAGTTGAAGTGCAGGCTTTGGTTGCCAAAACACCGTATGGGATGCCCCGACGCACTGCTGTTGGATTTGATTATAATCGGGTCACTATGCTTTTGGCGATTTTGGAACGGCGCTTAGGAATGGATTTTGGCGCTTACGATGCTTACGTCAATGTAGTTGGCGGGATGAGAGTCACTGAGCCAGCTGCAGATCTGGCTGTGGCTGCTGCGCTGGTATCCAGCTATCGTAATCGGCCGATTCCGCATGGCGTATTAGTCATGGGTGAAGTGGGGCTTACAGGAGAAGTGCGACGAATAGGTTCGCCGGAAAGGCGTATCAAGGATGCTATGAATCTTGGCTTTAAAAGATTTGTTTTGCCAATGGGCAAGCTGTCATTGGATGAACCCTGCAATGGTATTGTGCAGGTTAAAACTTTGGAAGAAGCGCTGGATAAGGTTTTTGCTTAAAAGAGCGGAGGTTTCTCCGCTCTTTTTTGTTTATTTTAAAATAAAATCAGAAAATTTATATAAAAAATGATTGACACAAATATGGAGCTATGATAAAATAATAAAATTTTGACAAAAATAACAGGAGGTGTTAAAATAAATACATATAAAAATAGCGTGTTCCTTAGGAGGGCAGAAGATGTTTGCAGTAGGAGACAAAGTCGTATATCCGATGCACGGCGCCGGAGTAGTAAAAACAATAGAAAAGCGTGAACGTGACGGTCAAAGTGTCGACTATCTGATCCTGGCAATGCTTCTTGGAGAGATGAAGGTCATGGTTCCGGTCGACAGTGTGGAACGTGTTGGCTTGAGGCATGTTATCGAAAATGATGATATCGATGCCGTTGAAAAAGTTTTGGAAGAACGTCCTGATAATTACAATAAAGCTATTACATGGAACAGACGCTTTAATATGTATTTGGAAAAAATGAAAAGCGGTAATGTTTTTGAAGTTGCCGATGTAATAAGAACATTGCAGGTGCAGGAGAATGAAAAAAAAT
>ENA-UEQR01002274-UEQR01002274.1-human-gut-metagenome-genome-assembly--contig:-NODE-2274-length-9927-cov-8.002741_pt1 | contig 9927 bp, 7 predicted proteins | sample MGYA00242944_ERZ507941 | MGnify/ENA primary metagenome ERZ507941 (study PRJEB26167, sample SAMN06115398) | human gut metagenome | host: Homo sapiens | place: China:Chongqing | collected 2016-06-23...
ATCAGCCCCAAAGTTTCAAAGTATCAATTTGATACTTTGAACTGCTCGCTGGAGGAACTGGCTGTTTTGGAGCGGGTCGCACAGAACCCAAGCATCAAGCAGCAGGAACTTGTGAGCGCAACGGGTAAATCCATCGCAACCGTGAAGCGGATCATAACGTCCTTGCAGGATAAGAACTATATCCGCAGAGAGAACGGCAAGAGATACAGCAAATGGGAAGTGCTGGCTGATTAGGAACCCTTTGGGATCAAGTCTCTTAAATGAAATAGAACCCGCCTGAGCGAATACTCCGGTAAATTAGACTATACTTTGTTGACATAACAGGCAGATAATTGTATCATATGAATAAGATAAGGGCTGCTTCTCGGCCCCAAGAAGTCAGCTCTGTAAAGTTACAGGGCTGATTTTTTGCTATTTGGGAGGTGTTAAGTTGGAATATTACGCCCATATTTCAGACGATGGCCGCCGACAGACGGTGGCAGAGCATCTGACAGGAACCGCAGTGTTGTGCCGCGCGTTTGCAGGTGCGTTCGGTGCGGAGGCAGAGGGAGAGGTGATGGGTCTCGCCCATGATATTGGCAAATGCACCGATAGCTTCCAAAAACGCTTGCTGGAGGACGGCCCCATTGTGGACCACGCCACCGCCGGTGCGGTGGCCTGCGCGCAGCTTTTGCGCACTTGTGCCGCCGCCTGTGTAGCTGGACATCATAGCGGACTTCCTGATCTCGGAAACCCGCGAACAGACCGAGCAGGGGACGCGACCCTCTACGGACGACTCAAAAAGGGGTTGGAGGAGCGATATTTGGAGCGCTGCGGCGAGAGCGGCGCAGTGCTGCCTCGGATCCCGCCGGAAACGCCGGAACGGGATCTGTGGAAACTGTCATTCCGGACACGAATGCTCTATTCCTGTCTGGTCGATGCGGATTTTTTAGACACGGAGCGGTTCATGAACGGCGAGCGGGGCCGGGGCGGTTACGATGACCTGCCGACGCTTCTCAAGCGGCTGGAGGATTATATCGCACCGTGGCAGAATCCGAAAACAGAACTGAACCGACTTCGCTGTAAAATGTTAAACGCCTGCATGGATGCGGGCAGTAAACCAAAAGGCATTTACACGCTGACGGTGCCCACCGGCGGCGGGAAAACAGTAGCCTCCCTCGCCTTTGCCCTGCGTCATGCAGTGGCCAACGGCATGAAGCGGGTAATCTATGTCATTCCCTACACCTCCATCATTGAACAGAACGCGGGGGTATTTCGGAATGTTCTGGGAGACGGCAATGTGCTGGAGCACCACTCCGGCGTGGAGTTCGACCTCTCCGATGGTGCGTCGCCCGAGGAGATACGCCGGGCGCTAGCGTCAGAAAACTGGGATATGCCGTTGGTGGTGACAACGGCGGCGCGGTTTTTCGATTCCCTGTACGCAAACCGTTCCTCCAAATGCCGCAAGCTCCACAACCTTGCAAACAGCGTTATCATTTTCGACGAAGCGCAGATGCTGCCCCTGTGCCACCTGCGGCCCTGTGTGGCGGCAATGGCATCGCTGGCGGAGCATGTCGGCTCCACGCTGGTGTTGTGTACTGCCACGCAGCCGTCCCTGGGCGATCTGCTGCGCACCTACGCGCCGGAGCATACCGTGACGGAGTTGTGTCCCCAGACGGAGGAGGTATATGATCGCTTTCGCCGTGTGACCTTCCGGCAGGCCGGGATTTTGGAGGATGAAGCGCTGGCAGAACGGTTGGGCGAATACAAACAGGTGCTCTGCGTGGTCAACAGCCGAAAGGCGGCGCAGCAGATTTTTGACCGCCTACCTCAAGAGGGCAGCTTCCATCTTTCAACGCTGATGATTCCTGCGCAGAGACAGACGATTTTGGAGGAAATTCGACGGAGATTAAAGGATGGCGAGCCGTGCCGTGTGGTGTCTACATCCCTTATCGAGGCAGGTGTAGATGTGGACTTTCCTACGGTCTACCGTGAACTGGCGGGACTGGATTCCATTCTGCAAGCGGCAGGGCGCTGCAACCGGGAGGGAAAGCGGTCAGCGGAGGAAAGTGTCGTAACGGTCTTCGAGCGGACGGAGTTGCCGCCGCTTTTATTCCGCACGGCTGTGGGCGCAACGCGCTATGCACTGGAGGACGGGCGTGACCCCGCCGCACAGGAAACCATGCAGCGGTATTTCTGCGAACTGCGCGCACTGAGTGGGGAAACCCTTGACAAGTATGGCGTTGTCAAGGCCTTTGAAACGGGTATCAGCGGTTGTACGCTACCCTTCCGCACCGTGGCAGAGAGATTTCACTTCATCGACGAAAATACGCGCACCGTCTATGTGCCCGTCGGCGAGGGTGCGGCGTTGGTGGAACAGTTGAAGGCGGGGGAGTGCTCTAAGGAACTTTATCGCGCACTGGGTCGATACGCCGTTTCTGTGTATGACCAACATTTCAAGGCGCTGTATGCCGCCGGTGCGCTGCTGACCGCGCGGGATGTTCCTGCTTTGGACGAAGACAGTGCTATTCTTGCGGATTTGACGCTATATGACGAGAGGACAGGCCTCACACTGGAACCGGAGATGGGAAAAGCTGATTTCGTATAGTCCGGTTTATGGGACACAGTATTGTTTATATTCTAATAAGAACCAGAGGAATAGAGAAGAGAGGAGTGATCCAATGCCGATCCAAGTAGAGGTATGGGGCGACTATGCCTGCTTCACGCGTCCGGAGATGAAGACAGAACGCGTCAGCTACGATGTGATGACGCCTTCGGCGGCGCGGGGGCTGTTAGAGAGCGTTTACTGGCACCCCGGCCTCAGATGGATGATCGACCGCATCCGTGTGTGCAGTCCCATCCGTTTCACGAACATCCGCCGCAACGAGGTGAAGGATGTCATCAGCGCCAATAAGGTGAAAGCGGTGATGAACGGCGGGACGGGAGAACTGTATCTGGCTGCCTCAGAGAGTATTCAACAGCGGGCGGCCATGGTGCTGCGAGACGTCCATTATGTCATCGACGCCCACTTTGAGATGACACCTGCCGCCGCACCGGGGGACAACCACGGCAAATTTCAGGACATCGTCAAGCGGCGGCTGGAACGAGGGCAGTGTTACAGTATGCCTTACCTTGGTACACGGGAATTTCCCGCCCACTTTCGCCGCTGCGCCGAGCTGCCGCCTTGTCCCGATGAACTGAAGGGCACAAGGGACTTGGGTTGGATGCTCTGGGATATGGATTATCGTGATCCGGAGAACATTACGCCAAAATTCTTCCGGGCGGAGCTGGTGGACGGCGTGATGATCGTCCCTCCGCCGGACAGCGGGGAGGTGAGGGGATGATCCTACAAGCACTGACGCGGTATTATGAGGATCTGCTCGCCCAGGGGAAGATCGATGCTCCCGGCTGGGCCCCCGCAAAGATCAGCTTTGCGCTGTATCTGGATGAAACCGGCGAACTAACACAGGTCGTGCCCACAATGGAGGACGTAACGAAGGGAAAGAAAACCGTCCGGCAGCCGCAGACCATGGCACTGCCTGCGGCGGTAAAGCGCACAGTCGGCATTGCGTCGAACTTTTTGTGGGACAATTCCTCCTATTTGCTAGGTATCGACCAAAAGGGCAAACCGGAGCGCAGCCGAGACTGTTTCGCCGCGGCGGCGCAGCTGCACCACGCAGTGCTGGATGGTGTTGATTCCCCCGCCGCTCGCTCAATTCTGGCATTTTTCGACAACTGGAAACCGGAAAACGCAGTGGAGCACACGGCCCTTGCCGGACAGCTCAACGAAGTAACGGCAGGCGGAAATCTCATGTTCCGCGCTGCCGGGATCTACCCGCAGGAGGACGCCGCCATCCGAGAGGCGTGGCAGCGGTATCGGGAGAGCGGCGGTGCGGACGCGGTGCGAATGCAGTGCCTTGTAACAGGTACGGAAGATGAGATCGCCGCCGTACATCCGTCGGTGAAGGGCGTCCGGGACGCGCAGTCCAGCGGCGCGGCGCTGGTCTCCTTCAATGCGCCGGCGTTCTGTTCCTACGGACACGAGCAGAATTTCAACGCCCCAGTGGGGAAATACGCTGCCTTTGCCTATACAGCCGCACTGAACCATCTGCTTGCCGATAAGGAAAATGTGCAGACCATTGGCGACACCACGGTCATCTGCTGGGCGGAGGGTGCGGAAGACATCTACCAGACCTTCGGCGTGGCAGCGCTGTTCGGCGGCGGAAAAGCGGGACTGTCGGACGATGACCTTCGGGCCGCTCTCAAACGCTTAGCAAACGGTTTGCCCTGTGACGATCTGGGCATTGACCCCAATCGCCCGTTCTACATTCTGGGGCTGGCTCCCAACGCGGCCCGGCTCTCCGTCCGCTTCTTTCTGCGGGATAGCTTCGGCGCGCTGATGAAGAATGTCAATGACCACTACGAGCGCATGGAGATCGTGCGTCCTGCCTACGAAAAATTCACTTATCTGCCGCTGTGGGCACTGCTGCGGGAGACGGTGAACCTGAATTCCCGTGATAAAGTGCCATCTCCCTCTATGGCTGGTGCAACGGCCCGTGCCATCTTTTCCGGCGGGCGCTACCCCGCCTCGCTGCTGGAGGCAACCATGCTCCGCATCCGCGCGGAGCGCCATATTACATGGGGGCGGGCGGCGATCATCAAAGCCTATTATCTGAAAAATCCACACGAGGACTGTCCGAAGGAGGTTTTGACCGTGAGTCTCAACGAAGCAAGCACCGATACCGCCTACACGCTGGGCCGCCTGTTTTCCGTCTACGAAGCGGTGCAGCAGACCGCGAATCCCGGCATCAACGCGACCATCAAGGATAAGTATTTCAACTCCGCGGCGGCGATGCCCGCCAGCATCTTTCCAGTACTGAACAACCTGTACCAGAAGCATCTGCGCAAGCTGGAGGGAGGACAGCGCGTTTACTATGACAAGCAGGTCATGGCGCTCAAGGGCATTTTAGGCGAAAGCTACCCAGCCCGCATGACGCTGGCACAGCAGGGGGCTTTTGATCTCGGTTACTATCATCAGACGCAGAAGCGTTTTACCAAAAAGGAGGAAGAGAACAATGTCTGAACCCATCAAAAACCGCTATGAATTTGTGGTGCTGTTCGATGTGGAGAACGGCAATCCCAATGGCGACCCTGATGCGGGCAATATGCCCCGCGTGGACCCCGAGACCGGCTACGGCCTTGTGACGGACGTGTGCCTCAAGCGCAAGATCCGTAATTATGTGGAGATGGCTAAAGAAGGGGAGAACGGCTATCGCATCTACATTAAGGACGGCGTTCCTCTGAACACCAGCGATAAGGAGGCCTGCGCCTATGTGGGGGTTGACCCGGACAAGCTGAAGGATGCAAAGAAAAAGGACGAGCATCTGGACGAAAAGCTCCGGGACTTCATGTGCGACAACTTCTACGATATTCGTACCTTCGGCGCGGTGATGACCACCTTTGTGAAGGGAGCTCTCAACTGCGGTCAGGTGCGGGGACCAGTGCAGCTTGGTTTTGCCCGCAGCGTCGATCCTATTCTGCCGCAGGAGGTGACCATCACCCGCGTGGCCATCACTACCGAGGCGGACGCAGAGAAGAAGGGCACGGAGATGGGCCGCAAGTACATCGTACCCTACGGCCTGTATCGGGCAGAGGGCTATGTCTCCGCCAACCTTGCCCGCAAGACCACCGGCTTTTCTCAGGAGGACCTTGACCTGCTGTGGACGGCCATTTTGAATATGTTCGAGAACGACCACTCCGCCGCCCGGGGTAAGATGGCCGTCCGGGAACTGATCGTTTTCAAGCATGACTGCGAGTTGGGCTGTGCCCCGGCCCATAAGCTCTTTGAACTGGTGAAAGCGGTGCGGAAGGACGGCGTGACTACGCCCAGAAGCTATGAAGATTATACCGTCACCGTAGACGAAGAGAAACTGCCGGAGGGCGTGACCTGCACGCGGATGGGGTGATCTATTCCGAGGATGATTTCCTTCAACTCTCCGGTTTGCAGCACTTCAAGTTCTGCCGCCGCCAGTGGGCGCTCATCCATGTTGAGAATCAGTGGGCGGAAAATTCCCGCACCACCGACGGGGCAATCCTTCACGAAAACGCCCACAACGGCGGGTTTGCCGAGAGCCGGGGAGACCTCCTCATCACCCGTGATATGCGTATTTTTTCCCAGACGCTGGGTGTGTCCGGCGCCTGCGATGTGTTGGAGTTCCACCGGGGCAAGATCGGTATTCCGCTCAAAGGCCGGGAGGGGCTGTGGCAGCCTTATCCCGTGGAATATAAGCGGGGGAAACCAAAAGAGAACACGGCAGATGCCCTCCAACTCTGTGGACAGGCTATGTGTCTGGAGGAAATGCTCTGCTGCGAAATTCCGCAGGGTGCGCTGTATTACGGCGAGCCTCACCGCCGCACTGAAGTAGATTTTACACCGGAGCTGCGTCAGGAGGTAACAGATCTCTTAACCGAAATGCACGAGCTTTACCGGCGCGGCTACACGCCTAAGGTGAAGCCGTCAAAGTCCTGCAATGCCTGTTCCCTGAAGGAACTGTGTCTGCCAAAACTGCTGCGGAGCAGATCTGTTTCCGTGTATTTGCGCGGCGCCATGGAGGACGAGCCATGAGACAGCTATTGAATACGCTTTTTGTCACCTCGGAGAATATCTACCTCTCCTTGGATGGTGAAAATGTGGTGGCGAACCGGGGCGGGGAAACCGTTGCCCGGTATCCGCTGCACACGCTGCAAAGCATCGTCACCTTTTCTTATGCGGGAGCGTCACCCGCCCTGATGGGAAAATGTGCGCAGCGGGAGATCGGACTGGCGTTTTGCTCGCAGAGCGGGAAGTTCCTTGCCCGCGTGTCCGGGCAGATGCAGGGAAATGTCCTGCTGCGGCGGATGCAGTACCGCGTGGCGGATGACCCATCGCAAAGCTGTCGCATAGCCCGGAATATGATTTTCGGAAAGGTCTACAATGCCCGATGGAGCGTGGAGCGTACCCGGCGGGATCATGCTCCGCGTGTCGATGGTCAGCGGTTTTCCGCCGTATCCCAACAGCTGCAAGGACTGCTGCCGCAAATCGCGGCGGAGACCTCTCCGGACAGTCTGCGGGGGTTGGAGGGCATTGGCGCGGCGGCGTATTTCAGCGTATTGGATGAAATGATCTTGCAGGGAAAGGAAACCTTTTTCTTTCGTGAGCGCAGCCGCCGTCCGCCGCTGGACGCCTTTAACGCCATGCTGTCCTTTGCTTACAGCCTGCTTGCCCATGACTGCGCTTCGGCACTGGAAAGCGTGGGACTGGACGCCTATGTGGGCTATCTTCACACGGATCGGCCTGGGCGGGAATCGCTGGCGCTGGATCTGATGGAGGAACTGCGTCCCTGTTTTGCTGACCGCTTTGTACTCACGCTTATCAACAACCGCATAATAAAACCTTCCAACTTTGAATTTCGGGAAAGCGGCGCGGTGCTGCTGGCAGAGGAAGGGCGCAGAACATTTCTTCAAAAGTGGCAGGAGCGGAAGCGGGAGACCATCACCCACCCGTTTTTAGAGGAAAAGCTGCCGTGGGGGTTGGTACCGTATGTACAGAGCTTGCTGCTGGCGCGGTATCTGCGGGGCGATCTGGAGGAATATCCGCCGTTTTTGTGGAAGTGAGGGGCGTATGCTGGTACTCATCACCTATGATGTCAATACAGAAGATGCCGCTGGGCGCAGGCGTCTGCGGCAGATCGCCAAGCAGTGTGTCAACTACGGTCAACGAGTGCAGAATTCCGTGTTTGAGTGTCTGTTGGACACGGCTCAGTGCCGCAGTTTGCAAAATAAGCTCTGCAAGCTCATGGATCCGGAGCGGGATAGTCTGCGGTTTTACTACTTGGGAAAAAAGTACGAAAGCAAAATCGAGCACTTTGGCTGCAAGCAGACATACCTTCCGGAAGATCCAATGATCTTGTAGTGCGAAGGGGAAGCGTACAGATTTTTCCCATGCGGTTCGCACTGCAAATCAAAAAGGTGTTCCTGTATTTATATGTAGAAAAGCGCTTTAAAAGGCGGCGTTTTGCGTGAAATTGTCTAAAAATTGCCTTTTGTCGCAAAAGTGTGTAAAGTAATTTTGTATACTTTTGCTGTCGCGCCCCGCACGGGGCGCGTGGATTGAAATTGGTAGCAGTAAGTTGACAATGTAGTTGCGGGTAGTCGCGCCCCGCACGGGGCGCGTGGATTGAAATGCCGCCGATAAGACCAATGCGGATATCATCTACCAGTCGCGCCCCGCACGGGGCGCGTGGATTGAAATCACCTACACGGAGGGCAACCGGACGGCTCACATGCAGGTCGCGCCCCGCACGGGGCGCGTGGATTGAAATCTGGAGCCCTATGTGATCTCCGAGATCGACGCCAAGTCGCGCCCCGCACGGGGCGCGTGGATTGAAATAAACGGAGCGGCGTCTGCCCCAACGGCAGATACAAGTGTCGCGCCCCGCACGGGGCGCGTGGATTGAAATGCCAAAGGCGGTGCGGGACGCGGTAGCGTCCACCGTCGCGCCCCGCACGGGGCGCGTGGATTGAAATCGTCTGCTCAGGTGCGCCTTGCTCCCGCTTGTAGTGTCGCGCCCCGCACGGGGCGCGTGGATTGAAATAACCTGGTCGGCTGCATCATCGGCGCTATCACCTGTCGCGCCCCGCACGGGGCGCGTGGATTGAAATGGCGTCAGTACGGACTACCTCTACGGCCTGACGGAGTCGCGCCCCGCACGGGGCGCGTGGATTGAAATCAGCTTGTCCAGGCTGGTGCGGCTGAGGGCCGGTGTCGCGCCCCGCACGGGGCGCGTGGATTGAAATCGGAATGGCCGCCGGGTGGGCGTGTACTATCTCCGTCGCGCCCCGCACGGGGCGCGTGGATTGAAATAGTTTCCATGCCTTACCTCCCGTATTTGATCTTGTCGCGCCCCGCACGGGGCGCGTGGATTGAAATGCCCATACGAGGACAAGCCCATTGCGGATGTACGTCGCGCCCCGCACGGGGCGCGTGGATTGAAATGTGATCCATGTCGATTTCCTCCGGTGTCAGATCCGTCGCGCCCCGCACGGGGCGCGTGGATTGAAATAGAAGCTCTGTATCCCATGCCGCCGTCTCGCTCAGTCGCGCCCCGCACGGGGCGCGTGGATTGAAATTTGGCGATCTCGTCATACAGAAACCGGCGGTATCGGTCGCGCCCCGCACGGGGCGCGTGGATTGAAATTGGAACCTGTACCGGACCCGTGGCCGGGCCGAGGAGTCGCGCCCCGCACGGGGCGCGTGGATTGAAATTTGAACTCATACAGCGTTACACTAAGCATATTGAGTCGCGCCCCGCACGGGGCGCGTGGATTGAAATTAACAGACTGCCGTAAGTTTTGCCGGTGGCTCGCCGTCGCGCCCCGCACGGGGCGCGTGGATTGAAATCTGTTGAATGGCTTGAGCAAATACCGGAAGTAAAGTCGCGCCCCGCACGGGGCGCGTGGATTGAAATAAGTCTGACATTAACGCACAGTTTGCGGCATACAGTCGCGCCCCGCACGGGGCGCGTGGATTGAAATATATTCATACCTTATTTCTGTCAGTAGCCGCTTAGTCGCGCCCCGCACGGGGCGCGTGGATTGAAATAGTCTGAGTACTCATAATAAAAATACCTCCTTAGTCGCGCCCCGCACGGGGCGCGTGGATTGAAATGGACAATGGGCGCAAAAAAGTATGTTTACCGTGAAAGTCGCGCCCCGCACGGGGCGCGTGGATTGAAATCGGAAATCTCCAATCCACGGAGATATCCAGCCCAGTCGCGCCCCGCACGGGGCGCGTGGATTGAAATCATTCTTATTTGAAAACGCAAGCTATAATACTGGTCGCGCCCCGCACGGGGCGCGTGGATTGAAATACAGGTATACCTTGACCACGAGCGGCGGCAGGTCGTCGCG
>ENA-UEQR01002276-UEQR01002276.1-human-gut-metagenome-genome-assembly--contig:-NODE-2276-length-9922-cov-3.848248_pt1 | contig 9922 bp, 8 predicted proteins | sample MGYA00242944_ERZ507941 | MGnify/ENA primary metagenome ERZ507941 (study PRJEB26167, sample SAMN06115398) | human gut metagenome | host: Homo sapiens | place: China:Chongqing | collected 2016-06-23...
GCGGGCACTGGCGGAGTGCCGGCCTTTTTTTGATGCCCGTTCCGTTCGGCCCGAACGGAACGGGCGAGCCGGCCGGGAATGTCTTTAGGTCGCATGCTTCGGGGCGGAGCGTGCGCAAGGAGTTTCCGGGCGGCTTTTTTCGTGATGCGGACGTTTGATTTTCCGGAAAAAAGCTTAATTTTGTGCAATTACGGCTGTATTTTCCGGCGACGGAAAGAACGAAAAATACCAAATAAATTCCATGATGAAGAAAACGTTGAAAATAGTTGTGCTGGCCAAGCAGGTGCCCGATACCCGCAACGTGGGCAAGGACGCTATGAAGGCCGACGGCACGGTCAATCGGGCGGCGCTCGCCGCTATCTTCAATCCCGAGGACCTCAATGCGCTGGAGCAGGCGCTCGTGCTCAAGGACATGTTTCCGGGCAGCCGGGTCGAGATCCTGACGATGGGGCCCGGCCGCGCTGCGGAGATTATCCGCGAGGGGATGTTCCGCGGTGCCGACGGGGGCGTGCTGCTGACCGACCGTAAGTTCGCGGGCTCCGATACGCTGGCTACCTCCTATGCGCTGTCGCGCGCGGCGCTCAAGATGAATCCCGACATCATCGTCGCCGGCCGTCAGGCCATCGACGGCGATACGGCTCAGGTCGGACCGCAGGTCGCCGAGAAGCTGAACTGGCCTCAGGTGACCTACGCCGAGGAGATCGTCGGCATCGAGGGCGACGAGCTGCTGATCCGCCGCCGGCTGGAGCATGGCGTCGAGACGGTCGCTTGCCGCCTGCCGCTGGTGATGACCGTCAACGGAACGGCTCCCGAGTGCCGTCCGCGCCATGCGAAGCTCGTGATGAAGTACAAGCATGCGATCACGCCGAGCGAGTGCCAGCTCGACCAGGTCGGCTGCTACGCACAGCTGCGCGAGTCGCGCCCTTATCTGAACATTACCGAATGGGGCGTGGCGGATGTCGATGCCGACGATACGCAACTCGGGCTTTCGGGCTCGCCGACGAAAGTCAAGAAGATCGAGAACGTCGTGTTCGCCGCCAAGGAGGCCAAGCGCCTGAGTGCCGACGACGCCGATATCGACTCGCTGATCAAGGAACTGATCGCCAGCCATACTTTGGGATAAGAGAGATCGTACAACGCTTAAATACGGGAATATCGATGAACAACATATTCGTTTATTGTGAGATAGAGGGCGGCAAAGTGGCCGACGTGTCGCTCGAACTGCTGACCAAGGGCCGCGCGCTGGCCGATACGCTGGGCTGCGAGCTCGAGGCGCTCGCGCTCGGACAAGGACTCGCCGGCGTCGAAAAGCAATTGGCCGAGTACGGCGCCGACGTCGTGCACGTAGCCGACTGCGAGTGTCTCGCGCCCTACCGCACGCTGCCGCATGCTGCGGTCGTCTGCGGTATTTTCAAGGAGGAACAGCCTCAGATCGCGCTGTTCGGAGCCACGCCGATAGGCCGTGACCTCGGTCCGAGGGTTTCGTCGGCGCTGCACAGCGGTCTGACGGCCGACTGCACGAGCCTTGAAATCGGCCCGCATACCGAGAATAAGACGGGCAAGGTCTACGAGAATCTGCTCTATCAGATCCGTCCCGCTTTCGGCGGCAACATCATCGCGACGATCATCAATCCCGATCACCGTCCGCAGATGGCGACCGTCCGCGAGGGCGTGATGAAGAAAGAGAAAGCCCGCACGCCCGGCAAAGGCGTCGTCCGTCAGGTCGATGCGAAGAAGTACCTGAGCGACGCCGATTTCGCCGTCCGCATCATCGACCGCCAGATCGAGGAGCGCAAGATCGACATCAAGGGCGCTCCGGTCATCGTGGCCGGCGGTTACGGGATGGGCAGCAAGGAGAATTTCGATCTGCTGTTCGAGCTGGCCGGCGTGCTCGGGGCCGAGGTAGGCGCCTCGCGCGCGGCGGTCGATGCCGGCATGGCCGACCATGCGCGCCAGATCGGACAAACGGGCGTCACCGTGCGGCCGAAGCTCTACATAGCCTGCGGTATTTCGGGCCAGATCCAGCATACGGCCGGCATGGACGGTTCGGCGATGGTCATCTCGATCAACACCGACCCGGACGCTCCGATCAACAAGATAGCCGACTATGCCATTACGGGCGACGTGATGGAGGTGATTCCGAAGATGATCAAGTATTATAAGCAGAATTCGAAGTAGCGGCCGCGTTCTGTAACCGATATAAAATCCGATAAACACTATGGCTAATTTCTTTTTGGACAACAAGGATCTCCAGTTCCACATGAATCATCCGCTGATGAAGAAGATCGTGGAGCTCAAGGAGAAAGGATATGCCGACAAGGACGCGTACGACTACGCGCCTGTCGATTTCGAGGACGCTCAGGACAGCTACCGCCGCGTGATGGAAATCGTCGGCGAAGTGTGCGGCGACGTGATCGCCCCGAACGCCGAGGGAGTCGATCACGACGGTCCCAAGGTCGTGAACGATCACGTGGAGTATGCTCCGGGCACGGCCCGCAATATCGAGGCGCTGCGTCAGGCCGGCCTGTTCGGGCTGACGCTGCCGCGCAAGTACGAGGGGCTGAACTTCCCGCTCGTCTATTTCGTGATGGCGAATGAGATGGTCGCACGCGCCGACGCCGGCTTCGAGAACATCTGGGGTCTGCAGGACTGCGCCGAGACGCTGAACGAGTTCGCGTCCGAGGAGCTCAAGGCCAAGTATCTGCCCCGGGTATCGCGCGGCGAGACCTGCGCGATGGACCTGACCGAGCCCGACGCCGGCAGCGACTTGCAGGCCGTGATGCTGAAGGCCCATTGGGACGAGACGAAGGGGACATGGCTCCTGAACGGCGTCAAGCGCTTCATTACCAACGGCGACGGCCATATCTCGCTGGTGCTGGCCCGCTCCGAGGAAGGCACGACCGACGCCCGGGGGCTGTCGATGTTCGTGTACGACCGCAGTCACATGGCGGTCAAGGTGCGCCGCATCGAGAACAAGCTCGGCATCAAGGGGTCGCCTACTTGCGAGCTCGTGTTCACGAACGCGCCGGCCGAGCTGGTCGGCGACCGCAAGATGGGGCTCATCAAGTACGTGATGTCGCTGATGAACGCCGCCCGTCTGGGTATCGGTGCCCAGTCGACCGGTCTTTCGGAGGCCGCTTACCGCGAAGCGCTCAAGTATGCGCAGGAGCGCATGCAGTTCGGCAAGCCGATCATCGAGTTCCCGGCCGTGGCCGAGATGCTGTCGAACATGAAAGCCAAACTCTACGGTTCGCGCGCGATGCTGTACGAGACGACGCGTTTCGTCGAGATATACAAGGATTATACTCACCTGAGCCATGACCGCAAGCTGACGCCCGAGGAGCGCGCCGAGATGAAGACATACACCCGGCTGGCCGACGCGTTCACGCCGATGCTGAAGCTGATGAGCAGCGAGTACTGCAACCAGCTGGCCTACGACGCGATTCAGGTTTTCGGAGGTTCGGGCTACATGAAGGACTACCGGATCGAGCGCATTTACCGCGACGCCCGCATCACGAACATTTACGAGGGGACCTCGCAGTTGCAGGTCGTTGCGGCGATCCGTCACGTCACTACGGGCACTTACCTGAATCAAATCCGCGAGTACGAGGCGCAGACTTACGCGGCCGACCTGGGCCATGTGCACCAGAAGCTGATCGCGATGCGCGAGCAGTACGAACGAGCCGTCGAGAAAGTGACTGCCGCCGGGAACAACGAATTCATCGATTTCCATGCCCGTCGGATGGTCGAGATGGCCGCTCATATCATCATCGGCTACCTGTTGTTGCGTCAGGCGAGCGAGGTCGAGGAATACCGCGTTTCCGCCCAGCTTTACGTCAAGCACGGGGAGGCTCAGAACGCCGCCGCCGCCGAATACATCGCCCAGTCGTCGTCCGACGATCTGGACCTGATTACCGCCGTCCGGCAGGCCGAATAGTCTGAAGACGGGAAATTTCCGATACAAGGGGGAACGCTATGAGGCGTTTCCCTTTGTTTTTCTTTTCCGCTGAAGGCGGTCGGAGGTTCCGGTGGGTTGGCTTGATAGAACCTGAAGGCAAGAAATCGTCCATCAGGGAGGGGCGCCTCGCAACGTTTCTCTTTGTCTTTTCCGGTAGAAAAGGTCGGAACCTTCGGTCGGGGCGGGTCTGAGCGTTTTGTTCCCGGTCGGAAACGAGCGGTTTGCAGTTTCCATGCAGGACGGGACTTCGGCGTGTGTCCTGGTCGTTTCGGTCGTTTCGGTCGTTTCGGTCGTTTCGGTCGTTTCGGTCGTTTCGGTCGTTTCGGTCGTTTCGGTCGTTTCGGCGGATTCAGGTGATTCGGTAGCGGACGGTCCGGTTGCCGTACTTCGGACACAGGGCGACAGGGCCGGTGTCCCGGTGGATTCTTACCGGCCATCCGCATTTTGTCGTCGTTTGCGGTGCGGCGTTCGTTGCGGCATTGCGGCGGGAATCGATGTCGTTGATGTCAGGCGCGGTATATTTGTATGCCGAGCTGGTTGCGACAGTTCGGGGAAGCCGTCGGCCGTTCCGAGACTCCGGCTTATGCGGGGAAAGGATGCGCCGGCCGGTTCTTTCGGCGGCTGGTGAAAAGGTAGGTGTCGGGGCGGGGAGGATGCGCCGTGTCGTTTCGTCCGACCGGAACCTGAGCTTTCGTCAGTCGGAGCGGAGCGTTCATTTAGCCTGTCGGGTCCGTTTGATCTGTTGGAGCCTGTTGTTCGGACCGTCTCGTCCGACCGGAACCGGAGCGGGGTTTTCGTCGGTCGGGATGGAATCTTCGCCTGACTTGTCCGGTACGTTTTGTCCGGTCGGGATGATCGTTTGGATTGCTTTGTCGGTTTGGTGTCGAGGCAGGTCCGCCGTCTGATTTGTCCGGTTTGTTTGCCCTTGTCGGAAATGTCGTTCGGATCGTCTTGTCCCCGGGTCGTCGGTTTCTTTTTTGCGTGAAAAGCGGTATCTTCGCCTGACGAACGTTGAACCAAACGACCGATCCGATGTATATCGCACAAAGCAAGCGCAAGGAAAATATCGCCGAGTACATCCTCTACCTCTGGCAGCTGGAGGACCTGCTCCGCGCGTTGCAGTTCAGCCCCGAGGCCGTCTATTCCCAGCTCGTGCAGAAGCAGGAGCGCCTGAGCGAGCAGCAAAAGCAGCAGGCGCTGGTCTGGTATATGGAGCTCGCCGGCCTGTTGCGCGAGGAGGGAAAAGAGCAGAGCGGACATTTGGAGCACACGATGCACCTGATTGCCGATTTGGACAACCTGCACCGCCAGTTGCTGACGCTTCCCGCCGGCGAGAACTACCGCCGGCTCTACGGGGCAGTCGCGCCCGAACTGCCGGGACTCAAGAGCAAGCTCGGCAAGCCCGGCATGTCGGATGTCGAACTGTTCTTCCGCGCGCTTTATGCCGTGATGCTGTACCGCATCAAGGGCGACCGGAGCAAGCAGGGCTACATCGACGATGTGATCGGCCTGATCTCGCCGGTCGTGGCCGAGCTCGCCACGATGTTCCGGCGCATCGAGCGCGGCGAGGTCGACCTGTTCGGCGATAAGAAAGAGTAGCGCCGGGCCCGGTTTCCCTGAAGCAGGGGAGGCGGGGCCTGCCTCACGGTGGCCGATATGCTGCCGGCCGGGTATTGGCCGACCAGGTTTTCCGTTTCGTTTCTCGGAGCCTCTCGTCGATTGGGCGGTAGAAAGCTCGTTTCCGTTCCGCACTCCGAACCTTGCGCGCGGATGCAGCGGAGGGAGCGGACATGGGGCCGACGGGATACCGCCGGATCTCGGTTTTCGCCCGTTTCGTCCGCGAATCGTCGTCGGAATCGGGTATTTTTTCGCCCGGAACGTAGCTGTGGCCGGTCTTGTTCCCAGAGGAGAGTCGGTGCCGGCAGAAGAGAGCGGAATTGGAGCGGGATGCGGAGGTATCCCGGAAGAGAAGCGTGAAGGAATTACGGAATCGAGAAAGAAACCTTAACATAGCCGGAAATTATGAGTGATCGAATCGGGACGGTACGTGCCGTCAGTTTCAGCCCGACGGGCTCGACCCGCCGGGTGTTGAGAAGCATCGCGGCGGGTATCGGAGCCGCGCGCGTGCAGGAGGATTCGCTCGACCGGCCCGCATGGCGCGAGGCCGGCGTGCAGGTCGGGGCCGACGAATTGCTTCTGGTCGGTATGCCGGTGTATGCTGGCCGCGTGCCGGGACTGTTTCACGGCGGCTTGCCGGTTCGGGGAACGGGCGATGCCGTCTGCGTGGTCAGCTACGGCAACCGGGCGTATGAAGACGCGCTATCGGAACTGGTCGGGTTGACGCGCCGGGCCGGATTCCGCGTGATCGCGGCCGGAGCGTTCGTGACCGAGCATTCGCTGAACGGGCGGATCGACGAGGCCGATACGGCCCTTATGGAGGCGTTCGGCCGACAGGTCGCCGCCAAGCTGCGCGACCGGGCCGCATGCGAAGTTCCGATCCGGGTCCCGGGACACGAGCCTTACAAGGCTTACGCTCCGATTCCGCTGGTTCCGGAGCTCGATCCGGAGCGCTGCGAGCGTTGCGGCCGCTGCGCGCTGGTGTGTCCCGTGCAGACGATCGATCCGGGAAACTATCGCGTGACCGACCCCTCGCGGTGTATCGCTTGTTTCGCCTGCGTGCGTTACTGCCGTGCCGGAGCGAGATCGCTGGCCGAGCCCGCGAGGTCCGCTTTCGAGCGGAAAATGGAAGCGCTCCGCGAGGCTTGCCAAGCGAGGCGCGAGCCCGAGATATTTCTGTGACCGCGCGGTCTGCGGACGGCCGCGGACGTTTCGGGCGGATCGCTTTTCCCGTACCGTGGGCGATGGGTCCCCGGCCTGAGGAAAGGACGGCGGTGCGGAGGGTTTCGGCTCGCAGGCGGCGGAGCGTCTGTCCGCTTGCCGTGCACGGTCTCTGTCCGGCGCAGCCTCCGTTCTTTGTTACGAATGCTACGGTCATCCCGACGGATGCCGGAACTTAAAAACGATTTGTACAGTGATTCTTTCTACCGCCTATCTCGGAAACGTGCAGTACTATACGAAGCTGCTGAGCGGCCGGGCGCAGATCGACCCGCACGAGCACTACCAAGAGCAGAGCTGCCGCAACCGCTGCGACATTCTGTCGGCCGGCGGGCCCACGACGCTCGTCGTTCCGGTGTGCCGGCCCTCGGGCGAGCGCGTTCCGGTCCGGGACATCCGGATCGACCGCACGAAAAAGTGGCGGCATCAGCATTTTCAGGCGCTCGTGTCGGCCTACCGCCGCTCGCCCTATTTCGGCTATTACGAGGAGCGGTTCGCCGTCGTTTACCGGAAGCGGCACGATTTTCTGGTCGATCTGAACGAGGAGCTCCAGTCGCTCGTGCTCGAGCTGCTGCGCGCCGATCCGCCGGTCGGGCATACCGAGCGTTATGCCGAGCATGTGCCCGAGGGGGAGGACTTCCGCCGTTGCATCTCGCGCAAGCCCCGGCTGTCGCGCCCCGATCCCGACTTCGCGCCGCAGCCTTATTATCAGGTGTTTTCGGAGCGGATGCCGTTCGTCCCGAACCTGTCGATCGTCGATCTGCTTTTCTGCGAGGGACCCTCGGCCGCCGGCGTGCTGGCCGCTTCGGTTCCGTCCGCCGGCGTGCATCCGTCGCTTGCTCGCTGACGGAGGGCGGGACATAGCCGGACGACCCTCGGTTAGATAAAGTCAGGCGTAGGGGAGATTCCTTTATGTAAGGGCTGTGGAAGGCCGGATTTGGGGAATTGAACCTGCGCCTTTCTTTTTTACCGGTGCAGCGTTCGGAAATATAAATCACCCGGCCATGTTACGGTTCCCGTTCCGCACATACCGTTCGCTACTCGTTCCGGCGCGATGCAGTCGCCGGACGGTCGGGCATTTCCCTTTATCGATTCATACGGACCGTGCGCTGCGGCGCTTTCTCTGCGTCCTGCGTCGGGTCCCTCTGCCGTTTCGCTTGCGGCAAATGCCGGGCGGACGACTGCCGGCCGCTTCTCTGTCTGGCCGGAACTTTCATGGTCCGTATCCGCTTGGGTCGGTCCGGCGTCCGTTGCCGGAGCGCGGCGGTCCGGCGGGTTCGGGACGGCAGAAAAATCGGACCGGACCGACCGTTCCCGCTCGTTGGTTCGCAATGCCGTGTGTCGGGAAGGCCGGTCTCCGGTCCGAAAGTCAGAATGTGCAAAAGCTCCGCGAGGCCCTAGGATTGCCTGGAGCAAGCGCGGGTCGTCCGTACGGCACCGAGCCGCTCCTGCGCGGCGACGGACGACCTGCGCTTTCCGTTTCGCTTTTTTAGGTAGCTAAGTTATGACATAATTTATAGAGTTATTTCGCAAAATATGAAATTTTGATAAAACGGTATGGCCTTCGGGCGAATGAGGCCATTCCCGAATGGCCGGGACTCCCTCATCCGGTTTCGGCCATTTAAAAATTCCGCTACCGCATGATCCGACAGACCGACCATACGATGCCTCCCTGCGACCCATCTTCCTGCGCCGGGGCCGTTCCGGCCCGGGACCGGCTGAGGATCGTCCTGCAATATTCGGGCGAGCGCACCTACAACGCTTTGGCCCTACGTCTCGGCCTCAAGCGCAGCGAAAACCTCTACCGGATACGGAAAGGCTACAACGGCATCAGCATGGATCTGGCCCTGCGTATCCGGAATATCTGTCCGTTGCTGAGCCTGAGCTGGCTTCTCGGAGGAGAGGGGGACCCCGAGATTCCCGACCAGACTTCTGCCGAGGCCGCTTCCGCCGAGGTGCTCTACCTTCCGCTCTATCCCGACCTGCTCTCTTTGGACCGGGACTTTCGGCCTGGGGAAGATCGGCGAATTCCGTTTCCTTCCTGGCTGTGTCGCGAGGCCGAGGCGGCCGTTTCCTGCTGCAGCGACGCGCTGTCGCCCCGTCTCCTGCCCGGCGATTGCATGCTTCTCGCCCGGACGCCGGCCGAGTCCGTCGTGTTCGGCCGAGCTTATGTCGTCGTTGTCGGGGAGGCCCGGCTGTGCCGGATTATCCGCAAGGACGAGTCGCCGGAGCGCGTCCGGCTCGTTTCGCTGAAACCGGACAAGTACGACGAAATCGCCGTCCCGAGAACGGAGATCGACGGCCTTTACCGGATATGAGGTACTTTCCGGTACTGGGCCGATTAAGCGGGTGAGCGGGTGGAGGGGCGGGGGAGGGTGAATAGGCGGAACGGATGAGCGGCGGTTCTGCGACTCCGTCGGGCCGGTGGCCGAGGGGGGGGCGATGCCGACGGCTCGGGTCCCGTGCGTTTCCGGGGCTCCGACCGTTTTCGCGCCGTTTCCGTCGCCGGCCGTTCTCGCGTCGCCTCCGTTTCCTTATTGAGCTTGCGGCTCTTTTATTTCTTCGGCCGGACTGCCGCTACCGGATGTAAACGGTCGCTTCGTCCTCGCCGGCGTTCGTGCGGGCTTGCAACCGGTTGGCTCCGCGCCGCATCTCGACGCCTTCCCATACGAACGTGCCGTTCGTGCCGGTCTTCACGCCCAGCGAGGCGCCGTTGAGCCACAGCTCGACCTGATCGGCGTTCGAGTAGACACGCACGGTCTGCGTTGTCCGGGGGCGGCGGTTCCAGCGTTTCTCGGCGATCCATACCGTCGGCTCGGTACGGTTCCAGTTGGCCTTGTAGAAGTAGAAGGCGTCCTTGCGGTACTTGCGGTCGAAGGTGACCAACCCCCGGTCGTCGACGCCCGTGCCCTCGCCCCAGTTGCGCCCTGCGGCGCCGTAGTCGAACATGTTGGCGACGAACCAGCCCCACAGGAAAGGCGAACCGTCGATGTAGGGATAATACTGCTCGTGCAGGTAGGTCTGCCAGCGCTCGGGGTGCCAGTTGCCCAGATAGTCGGGGCGGTAGAGCGAGTCGTCCTGATGATAGATCGACGCTCCGGCTCCGTAGCTGATGGCCGAGCAGAGGCT
>ENA-UEQR01002281-UEQR01002281.1-human-gut-metagenome-genome-assembly--contig:-NODE-2281-length-9907-cov-26.431027_pt1 | contig 9907 bp, 10 predicted proteins | sample MGYA00242944_ERZ507941 | MGnify/ENA primary metagenome ERZ507941 (study PRJEB26167, sample SAMN06115398) | human gut metagenome | host: Homo sapiens | place: China:Chongqing | collected 2016-06-23...
GAGGGAACCGGACTTGGCCTTGCTGTAACAGCAGAAATCATAAATGCCCATAACGGGCAGATTGATGTTTTAAGCGCTCCTGGAAAAGGCTCTGTCTTCTATATTTATCTGCCTTATACTCCGGAAGTATCCCGATGATATGATCGCAGCGGATGATAAAGTAATACAGCCATGATGAATCCGCAGATGAGACCACCCACATGCGCTGCATTATCTACTCCTTCGCTTGTAAATCCAAAATAAAGTGAAAATGCGACCATGATCACCACCTGTCTGGCAGAAAGATCTTCAATATGTCCTCTGCCTCTGATCACTGCATAAATCATGGCTCCCATCACTGCAAACACAGCGCCGGAAGCCCCGGCAGATACTGCAAAATCCCCGCTGTCTAATTCAAGAAAAATACACAGCAGATTTCCGCCCATTCCGCCAAGGAGATAGATCAGAAGATATTTCAGTTTTCCAACTGTACGTTCCAGTTTTCCGCCATTATGCAACAAAAATGGAATTCTTCGATCCCATCTTTTAGATTTATAGCTCAAAATAGTGTTGCAATTCTAAGGAGCCCTTGCTAAGCTGCCAAAGATTTGTGCCGAAATATCCTAACCTCACATCAAATTACAGAGAAAGGAAATAAAATGAAAAGGATAAACAGATTTTGGTCGCTTATTCTCTCCTGTGCATTCTGCATGAGTCTATGTGTTCCAGCTTTTGCTGCTGATAAAGCGTCGAATGAAAGTCTCTTATTGGCAGAGTCTTTTATTCCCACCAGCAACAATAATGCCGCAGAGAGTTCCGCACCTTCAGACAATGGCCACCTTATTAACGCTGATGGTACGACTAGCTCTACGACCATTGATGATATTGACCGCATCATTCACGAAAGAAACAGGGCTTTTCTTGAAGGAAATACATCAAAAGTAAATCAATATCAGCAACAGCTTAGAAACGCTGGTGCTACTCCGAGCACGCTATCTGAAATTTCGGTATCTGCAGGAAATGTAGATACTCAGTCTCTTAAGCGTATTGTTTCTAGTGCTACTTTTGACACATACACGTATTACGCATACGCCAACGGAACACGTTACCAAATTAAGCGAATCACCGCCAATCCATCAATCAATTCCAATCTATATCATTCTGCATCTGTAAATAAAAAAACTATTTCCTCGTCGCTTTCTGCCGGTACCTACGAACTTTTTAAAGTAATGGGTTCCGCCGCAATTGGATCCGCTGGAAAAATTGCAGAAACCTATATCACGGCCTATGAGGCCTTTAAATCAGTAATAAGTGGACTCACTCCAAGTACCACTATATACGATATCACGGCTACATATGCTTGCGCCGCACTGGAGCAGGTTAGTTTTTACCAGTACCAGACTTCCGATGGAGTCTGGAATCCTTTTGCTTCAAGCAGCTATGTGCAAACAGCAATTAGCGGCACTGTATTCGACGTTAACTACTCCGGTGGTAGCAAAAAAGGTTTAAACATGGCAGTCAGTGGCTCTGAAAATACGCTCTATTCACCCTATTCTTTAAAATCGGATTACTCAGGTTATGATACAGGGGATATGTTAGAGAGATATTTCACATCATATATTTTTGACAAGAACTCTCAAGTGATGGGAATCTCTTTTTACCACAATGCCAACGGAACTGTAAAAACGATTACGACGTTCGGCATGGTTTGTCCTACTACTACAGTCGATATTACCTAAAGGGCGTATCCGCTGTAACATCTTCAAAGCGCGGTGCAGTCGCAGACGCAGAAACCGTCAGCAGCATGATCAGCAGCAATACCGTGCAAAATGCAGTCAACTTCTTTTGCATAGGCTTCTCCTTCAAAAAGAGGGCCAGCGCTTGTGCGCCGGCCCTCTTCGTCAATCTGAGTAGTATTGCGGTCTGCCGACAGAGGTAAAGCCCTCCTTGCCGGTAATAACCACATTGTTATATCCGCTGGCGCAGTGGATGATGAGCAATTCACCGTTTGCGTCCCTGCCGCCAACAATACCCACATGGGAATTATCCGGGTAAAACACCAAGTCGCCGGGCCGAGCATCCTCCCAACTGATATCAGTACAATAGCTGTGCTGCATGGTAGCTCCTCCACCGTGGCCAATGATGTAGCTGCCGTTTGTGGCGTTATAGAATACCCAATCAACAAATCCCGAGCAGTCCAGCCCATAGGGCCGGTATGTTCCAGTGGTGGAGCTGCCTGCCGCTGTGACCTGCCGCAGCTCGCCCCATCGGGCGTCCCAGCCAATCACAAGAGATTTTCCTCCCCAAAAATAATTCACCTTGCCGACAAGAGAACAGGCGGTGCGTACCACTGCTTCACGCTCGGGTGACAGATCTTCCGGCAGGCCGCGGATCAACGACGCCGTGTCTCCGCTGACGGAGTACACATCTTCTATCAGCTCCAGCAGGAGATCCCGCTGCTCAAGCAGCTCGTCCAGCGCTGCGATCTGGTTACGGTTGAAATGATACGCGGTTTTCATCTCCTCTGCCGTTTTTGCGGTAATGGTGATATAGAGGTTTCTTTCCGTCCAGCCATCGTCGTCACCGCTGCCGGGGTGGTCAATGACCTCAATGCGGTGGGCTATGGTAGTCATATCCCAAAAGACCGCTTTCAGGCGCGCAATGCGGTCGGTGTCCATGGTGGCCACGTCCGCGGCATCCGCATCGTTACTGCCTGCCACCTTCACCGCGAACACCGCCAGCACCTCCACCCAATCGGCAGACTGCCCGGTCACGGAGATGGAGTCGTAGCTGTCCGCTGTTTGCAATTCCTCCAACCGCTCGTTATACTCATAATTGACCTGCGCCACCGCAGCGGAGATCGGCACAACGCCCGCCTCCCGGCTCTCGTTGGAAAAGAGGATACCGAAGGGGGACGCCACGATTGCCGCCACAAGGATCACCGTCAGTATCAGCACCAGCACCACCGCACCGCCGCCTGCCGACAGGATCGAGCTGACCGCAGATGCCACACCCCGGCCCATGGCCTTTATCGCCTGCACCGCTGTTCCACTCAGCTTCTTTGCGGCATTTCCGCCGTTCTTTACAGAATCCTGAAGCATCGCCCGCTGTGCTTTTCTCTGCGCCGCCGCCCTTGCGCGGTGCGTGATGATTGCATTGTTCGGCGCTGCGTGGTCAGTTGGTCGAACACGCATGGTGCGCGTGGCCTTGGTCATGGCCTGTCCGCTCTTGGGGGCAGGACTGCCCTTGGCCGATGCCCCCGAATTGCCTTTCTGCGGAGTGGTCATTGTACCTCCACGGTCGGACGGTGGAGGTACAATGTGCCGCTCTGCTGTTTTTTTCTCGGCAAGGTTCCGCCGATAGGCGGCTTTTGCGTCCTGCGCAGCTTTCTGCCGCCCACGCTCCTGCGGGGCGGCTTTTGCGTTTTTTGTACCTTCGCAATTTTGCGGAAAAACAGTCCGGTTTCCGACTTCATTTCGTGCAGCGGTTTGTACCGGAGAAAAGGCATATTCCATCGGCGTGTCGATGAAAACATTTTCCGAACCGATCGCCCTGTCTGGTGTTTCTGCTGCGCTATGAGTTCTTATCGCATTCTCTTTACCCTGTCTCAGCTTTCCTCGGTAGTGCTTTATCATGCGCCGCGAGGCATCCGCCGCCCCAGATGCGCCACGGCGCATATTTTTCTCCACGCGGTCGGTAGCATAGCGGACGGGGTCGCGGCTTTCCGGCTCTTTCTCTTTCTGCCGCTTATCCATGTGCTGTTTCAGAAGGGAATCGGCGTCTTTAGGCGCGGGGTTCTTCAGCTTTGCCTTTGGCGTGTCCATGCCGGGTTTGATCTTCAAGTCCCGCATGGCGTCACTCCTCACCGGGGCGTGTTGACATTAGGCGGTACAGTTCTGTATTTTTGGGCAGCTCATTGGCGAAAGGCACGATGGCCCCGCCTACCTTGATGAGCCCGTGGCCGGCAGGGGCATTGTCCACATAGCTCATCTGCGTATCCGATGCACCCAGCAGTCGGGCAAGCTGCTCCCGGTCGGTGGTAGCCTGATTGAGCATCAGCAGGAACTCGGAGTTTGCGAACATCATACGCGCCGTATTGGACAGCAGACATTCCTCCACATTCTGTGTAATGCCGGTGAGCGTCGCGCCATATTTACGGAAGCGCTTCCAGCACTTGTAGAGAAATTCGCTGCTGTAATTGGTAATGCTGTGTCCGCTGCCGCTCCCATTGGCGAAAAACAGATAGATCTCGTCGATGTAGACATGGGTGTATTTTCCCTCTCTGCGGTTCTGGATAACGCGGTTGTAAATGGCGTCCAGCGTCACCAACAGGCCCACTGATTTCAGATTTTCGCCCAAGTCCTGAATATCGAAGCAGAGAATGCGGCTTTTTGTGTTGATATTGGTCTGGTGGGAAAAAACATTCAAACTGCCCACCGTGAACAGTTCCAACGCCAGCGCAATTCGGTGCGCCTCCGGGTTGACCTGCTTCATCAGGTCGTCATAGAGGTCTTTCAGCGTAGGCGGCTGACCTTGGAAATTCTTGATGTACTCTCGGTAGATATTGCCCACGCTGCGGTCAATGATGGACTTCTCCTGCGGCTCGATCTTGTCCGCGCCCATAAGCTGCTCGTAGAGCGACATGATAAACTCAGACTTCATCACTAACGGCTCTTTGCCGTCCCCGTACCCCTCGGACAAATCCAGCGCATTGATGTGGCAGCCATTTGGGTCAGAGGCGGAGATGGTGATGACCTCACCGCCCAATGCCCGTACCAGCTCGCCATATTCACGCTCCGGGTCCACGATGATAATGTCATGGTCGGTAGAGAGCGCCAACGCGGAGACCTCCTGCTTGGCCGCCATCGACTTACCAGAGCCGGAAACGCCAGTAATAAAGCCGTTGCCGTTCAAAAGGTTTCCTCGGTTGCAGATGATGAGGTTATGCGATACGGCATTGACGCCGTAGTAGATACCGCCTGCGTCCTGAATCTCCTGCGATTTGAAGGGCATGAGAACGGCAGTACATTCCGTGGTCAGGGTGCGGGTGGCGTCAATGCGCTTGAGGCCGAGGGGCAGCACCGTGTTCAGTGCGTCCTCCTGCTGATAGCGCAGAATGTTAAACTGACAGCCCCGCGCCCGTCCGATGGCTTGCAGAGCCTCGGTGTCCTGATCGAGCTGTTCAAGGTTATCTGCCAGGTGCGTCAGCGTGACAAGTGCCAGCATCATACGCTGGTCGCGGCTCATGAGGTCGTCCATGAATTCCTTTGTTTCGCTCCGCATCTGCTCCAAGTCATAGGGAATATTGGCGGTAAAATTGTTGCTCTGATTCTGCCGCTGCTGCCAGCGGGTAATATCCGATTCCACGGACATAATGCGCTTGCGAATATCGCTCACTGCTTCGTCCATCGCCACAGGGATAATGTCAATGGAAAGCATCATATTCCGGGGATAGTCCATCAGCTCCGTAATCATCGCGTCAGAAATGAAGCTGGCATACTCCCGCAGGAACAGGGTGCGGCCCACATGATCGCCCAGCTCATAGTGATTTTTTTGAAAGGAAATACAGTCCGGGGCGATGCAGTCCCGGAAGTCATGGCCCCTTCGCATGGTGTCCTCCAAATTGAACCGGAATAGCTGTTCCTCGCCGGGACGATAGAAGTCATGCAGAAGCCGCAGACGGTCATTGACCGTGATCTCACGGACGCTGGAGGACATACGGGAAAGTCCCGTAGTGAGGTCAGTTCCAACACGGGAGAAGAATGCGCGGGCCTCCTCCACGCTTTTCTTCTCCGCCGAAACGGTGATGTACTTCTCCTGAATGAGATTGTTGCTCTCCGCCGCCTTGCCCAAAACAAGCGCGTTATACTCGTTGCGGTAGAGGTCACGGCGGTCGCCCTGCATGGGCATGAGCAGCGTCCGCCCGAAGTCCTTTTGATTGAGCTGACGGTTAAAGAGCGTGATCTTTGCCGTGGCTCCGATGGGCAGCGAGTTCAGGAAGGAGCAGTAGGTCATAAAGAGTTCCCGCTGCTTTTCCGGGGAGGCCACGGCATAATTGACATCAAAAAAGCGCCAAGTTTTTGAAAACTTGCCGCTTACCTGAAACACACCGTCTTGATAAACACGTTTGATGGGAATGGATTTCTGGACACTGCGGGGAACGGAAAAAGTGTCCCGTTCTGCGCTGCGCCGATGCTTGAAAAAGATCAATGTTTCTTCACCTCGCGTTTCATCGCTTCTTCATAGTAGTTTTCCGCTTTCCAGACACGCTTGCCTGCCATGATGACCTCGGATTTCAGCCACGCCCACAAGAATTGCTCCAGCGTGAGGCCGTTGTACTGAAAGAATCCGGCAGCGGCCACGGGAGCCGCGCCGACAATGCACACCCAGCTCACCGTTTCCCGGTCCAACACTCGGCTCAGGCTGAAATACAGTCCCACCGCAACGCCCACCGCCAAAATGGAGCAGATGAATTGCCGCACGGACAGGCCGAAAAAGAGCGTTTCACGATAAGCGCGAATCTCCTTGTTGATTTTGATTTCCATAATCAATCTCCTAAAAAAGAAAAGCAAGTAGCGATGGGCTACTTGCTTTTCCTGTCTATTTAATAAAATGTATAGTTTTAATCCTCGTCAGCGGCACCGATCCTGCGTTTTTCTGTTCTTCTCAAATTTGGCAACGGCTGACTTGTCGTAAAACTTCATAGCATCTATTCCGTCGTACTCTTCTTTTTTCACCAGATAATTTCTTGTGATGCCGTGCTTTTTACAATAGTTCAGATACCTTTGCATTCCCTTCCAGCAGGAATTTTCCTTATCTCGATTCTGCTCATCAGCCAGATATTCCGTTGCATTCCAAGCGGTGCAATGGAAAAGATCAGATACCGATAAAATCAAGTATCCTTGCTCCAGTTTTCCAAAGAAGTCTCCTTCCACATCAAACAAGGTCAAGTCATACCACATAGCCTGCTTCTGCCTGATTCGCGGCTCGTCTCTCCAAACCTGAAATTGAAGTTCAAGCCCCATATCCTCAACAAATGCATGAGCGATCACCTCTTTAGGAAAAGCATCGCCCTTAACCATGATACAGCCCAAAATGTACTCCTCGTTGCCGTACTCGTCGCGTCTTTGCTGATACTCTTCCGTTCGTTTCAGCTCTCGCTCCACGATACGAATGATCTTCTCACGGTAATTATCCATAAACGTCTCCTTTATAGTCCAAGCATTTCCTTTGCGATGTGGTCGGCTGATTTGACCAGGCCCACCAGCACCAGCAGGTTGAATATGACCTCGCCCAAATAGCTCCACACCTGCGTCACCACGGACGCGCTGCTATCCACCACCGGCGTACCGCTGGAGGAAAAGGCCGAAAAGATGATGCAGGCAAGTACGATCACCGCCCCTTCCATGCACACACCCACATAGCTTCTGAGGAATGCCTTGCCAAAATAGGAAGTCCCCTCTCCGGCAAAGGACGCCAGTGCCACCGGGGACAGTGCGGCATACATATAAATCTTAAAAAATCGCCCATAGACGGTGAGGATCATAATGAAGGCCAGCACCGTAATAAAAAGGCTCCCCAGCAGTGTCACCAGCCAAAGGGGGATGCTTGCCAAAAAGCCCACATCTCCAATGGCGTCCGCGATCTCCTGCGGCAGCGCCACGGATGCTCCGGTCAAGCCGCCGATGCTGCCCGCCGCCGTTGCCACAATGCCGTTGCACACATCAAATATATTCACCAGCAAGTCCATACCATAGGTGATGCCCAGCTTTGCCAGCACAAAATAGATAAAGTGCCGCAGCAAATGCTCCGGCCTTTGAAAGTCCCGAAAGCCGGAAGCGCTGCGAAAGATACCGATGGCAAAAAACAGCACCAGTAGCCCGTAGCCGATGGCCTGCATCCCGCCGTTGATGGTCACAATGGTCTGCCAGATAGTGCCGCCCTTGAAGGTCTGGGGTGATTCCGTCAGCAGTGACCACATTTCCGTCATTTTACTATTCCAAACGCCAAAGGCGTTGGTCAGGTTTTCTACGATCCAGTTGTTATCCAAATGAAAATCACCTCCCACAAAGGAGCCGGGAGATCCGCCGCAAGGCAGTATCTCCCGGCTCTTTTTATCAGATCGCGCCGATGGCGGTCAGAATTTCCTTTGCAAAGGCGATCATTAAGCCACCAAACAGGCAGAGGAAGCCCTGCGTTCTCTGGCTGGCATCGTGGGACTGGATCGACATACCCACCTGCACGATGCCCCAGCCGAGAATGATCACGCCCAGCGCCTTGATGATGCTGAAGATAAAATCGGAAAGGTTATTTACAATATCCAGCGGATCGCCGCCCGCCGCCATCGCGGGCGTGACGCAGCAAAGGCAGAGGGCAGCAGCCCCAGCCGCCGTCCAATAGCATTTTTTCACCTTACTCAGTCTTGTCGGGTTTGAAATCTTTTTCTTTTTCAGATAATTCATGTTCAGGTTCCTCCACGTCAATAAAATCATAATCGTCCAGTGATTTGAACGCATAGGGCAGGTCAGGCAGCGCATAATCCGGCGCGCCCAGCGGCTTATGGATATAAGGCTTTGCCTTGCCGTCCGTCGTCAGCTTAATGTTTGGGTGGCGCTTGATGTTGTACTTTTTGTCCAGTACAGGATCTTCCCCTCGTATAAACAAGATCGCTTTATGGGTGTCCAATTTTCGTACCTCGTCAATGGTCATCAGGTCGCGGCCCGTCTGCTGGAAGTTGGTAGAGCTGGAGCCGCTGCGCCCCTTCGTTTCCCCGCGTGTGCGGGTGGCGATGGTCTCCTTGCCCAGCAGCTTCACGATAAATTCCAACGAGGTCGGCTCGTTGCCGCCGCCGAGGAACAGCAGCGTGTCGCAGTTGCCGATGATGCTCTCCCATTCCTTTTCGTACAGCGCCTTGATCTGCTGAATGTTCTGCACGATGATGTTCAGCCCAATATTGTAGCTGCGGCAGGTAGCGAGGATCTTCGGATAGCTCTCCGGCTGGGCCACATTCGCCCATTCGTCCTGAATGACACGCACCGGCACAGGCAGACGCCCGTTGTGCTTCTCGTCCGCCCTGCGGTAAAGTGCCTGAAAGCATTGGGTGTAGAGCATTCCCACAAGGTAGTTCATGCTGCTGTCATCAACAGGGATCACGCAGAAGATGGCTTTTTTCTTCTCACCCAGGCTGCCAAAGTCCATCTCATCCACCATTGTCATTCTGGCATACTGCGGGATATTGAAGGTGGCCAGCCGCACGGCGGCGCTTACCAAAATGGATTTCGCTGTCTTTCCAGAGACAAATTGTCAAGGACTTTTTAATCAAATTCACAAAAAAGCCACAAAAAAAGTGCCAGAAGCAGATTTTAGCTCCTGACACTTTTGCGGATGGGTTATTTGCTCCTGCTTAACAGTTCGTCGCAAAGGTACGCATATTCCGGCAGTTGGCCGATATAGGGTTTCCAGCGCCGCTTAATCTCGGCCAGTTCCAGCGGGTCGGCTTCTTCTATCGCGTGGTCGTTGCCTGTCATATACAGAACATCCATCGCAACATCATCCAGGCACTCGTGACAGAGATCGGCGGCAGACTCTATCCTCCTTCCGGTATCAACATAAAGCGGGTTTAGGCCAATCGCCAGCCAGACAAAGCCCACTTTATCAGACCATAGCAGTTCAAAATCAGGGCTTTGCCGCAGATGTTCCGCAAAGACCTCCTTTACTCGCTCAATTTCATGTTTCTCTTTTTCTGTGTAAAGCATTTTCGTGTCCTCCTTGGCTAAAGTTTTGGTGTGTACCATCATCAGTTTAACACAAGGCGGCTGGCTTTATCAGCCGGTCACATCTGCTGTATCTCGTTTTTGAGCATACGCTTGATTTTATCGCTCATGGTTTCTGTGCTGGTATTGCTGAAATGGACATGAACCTTGTAGGT
>ENA-UEQR01002285-UEQR01002285.1-human-gut-metagenome-genome-assembly--contig:-NODE-2285-length-9903-cov-7.680541_pt1 | contig 9903 bp, 10 predicted proteins | sample MGYA00242944_ERZ507941 | MGnify/ENA primary metagenome ERZ507941 (study PRJEB26167, sample SAMN06115398) | human gut metagenome | host: Homo sapiens | place: China:Chongqing | collected 2016-06-23...
ACATCCTAAGGATGACGGCTTTTACATCAGCCATGATCCATCCGATGGCGCACATCCTGATCTGAAAGATGTGTTTTCTCTGATTCGCGGCAGCGGCGTAAAGGTCAACTGCGATCTCAAGCATCCCGGCATCGAACACGCAGTCCTAACATTGGCGCAAGCCTGCGGTGTGGACGAACAGTTGATTTTTTCCGGCTCCGTCTCCCTTGAAGCTATACAGGATCCCGCGATCCGGTGCCGCACGTTTTGGAATATTGAAAGTGCCATGCCTACGCTTTATGCGCAGTGCGAGGCTGGTATTCCGCTTACAGAAGAACAGATTCGCGCCGCTATTTCCCTCTATCGACGCTGCGGCGTGCAGATCGTCAATCTTTATTACGGCCTGTGCACACAGGAGCGCATTGCGCTCCTGCGTGAAAACGGGATCCTCGCCTCCGTGTGGACTGTAAATGACGTGTCTTGTGCCCGGCAGTTTCTGGACGCCGGTGTATACAACATCACCACGCGGCAGCCAGTTATGGTTTGCGGACTGCGAAAGGAAACCGGCGTATGAATCAAACATCTTCCCGGCGGATTCTCCTGCTGGCCCCCCATCAGGATGACGAGTGTCTGCAAACTGCCGGTATTATCTATCAAGCCGCTCACTCCGGCGCCCATGTAAGCGTGTGCTTCGCTACAAACGGTGAATACGCTTCCGAGGCAGATGCCGCAGTCAGAGCTGCGGAAAGCCGAAGTGTACTGGCCGCTTTAGGCGTCCCTGCGGAGCAGATCTATTTCTTGGGGTATCCCGATACCGGTATGCCTTACGAAGAAAGCTTTCTCCGCCGGTTATATGACGGCTGCAGGGTATCCGCCTCCCGTTGGGGGAGAACAGAAACCTGGCGGCCTGACGGACAGGATTTTCACTTCATGCGCAGCGGCTGTCACGGTACTTATACCGCCGCAAGCGTTCTGCGGGATCTTTCCGATGTGTTAGCGCTGGTCAATCCGGATACCGTCTACGTTACAGCCCCCGGCGACTGCCACGGCGATCATGACGCCTTGGGCCGTTTTACGACGCAGGCCGTCGCCGCCATGGAAAATCCTCCTGCTTTGTATTATTATCTGATTCACGCAGACCGGACAGATATCTGGCCAGAGCGGGACGCTGAATGGTTCCGCTTGCCGCCCATGGCGGCGGATCATCCGCTTTTACGGTGCGCCGCGGAGCGCCGTCCGCTGCCGGATGGTTTTCCACCCGCGGAAAAATACAGCTTGATTCAAAGCTATACTTCACAGGATCTAGCAGCCTATAACGGGTATCTGCTGGCCTTTGCCAAAAACGATGAGCTCGTCTTTCGGGTCGAAAGACTTCCCTCTCGAACGTGACATTTGCAAAAATTGTGTGAAAAGGGTGGTCGAAGGTGTTCAAATATCTAAATCCAAAGCGCTTTTACTATGCGGTAGGCAAGAAAAAATTTCTGGAATTTATTCTGCTGGCAGTCTTTATGCTGTTCTTTTACGGCCCGCTGATGTACATGTGCATTACAGCTTTTGGCAACGTATATGAGGTTCCCAATATTTTCCCCACGGAATGGGGCTTTAAATGGTGGAACTTCGTGTTCTCTCAAAAGAGTCTGGTCTCCTCAATCGTACAGTCCCTGACCATTGTAGTCATCACCACAGTCTGCTCTATGGTGCTGTGCATCCCGGCGGCTTATTCTCTGGCCCGGTTCCGCTTCCCCGGCAGAAAGATTTTCATGCTTTCTTTCCTGCTGACCAATGCGTTTCCAAAACTGGGCATCTACACTTCTATTGGTATTCTCTTCTATAAATACAATCTGATGGGTACACTGCTGGGCGTTGTCATTATTCATATGATCAACTCCATGATGTTCATGGTTTGGCTCCCATGCAGCGCCTTTCAAGCCGTTCACAAGCAACAGGAGGAAGCCGCTCGGGACGTAGGTGCCGGCCCCATCCGCACCTTCTTCCAGGTGTCCTTCCCCATGGCGATGCCCGGCATTATGGTCGCCACGCTCTATACCTTCCTCGGTTCCATGGAAGAGGCGCAGGGCACACTGCTGGTTGGCCTTGCCCGCATCAAGACGATGCCCGTAGAGATGTACGGCATTATTCTGGATTATCCCGGTCAGGCCGGTGCGGTGTTTGCAATTTTGCTGATGATCCCCGCCGCAGTCATGATCTTTGCGATGAAGAAATATATCGGTCCCGAGGCAATTGCCGGCGGTTTCAAGATGAAGTGATTGAGAGGAATAGAAAATGGCTGAACGGAGTTTAAAACTGGAAATCCGTGATATGACAAAGCGCTATGACAACGGTGATGGCGTCGAGCATATCAATCTGAAAATTTATGAAGGCGAGATCGTCACCATGCTGGGGCCATCCGGCTGCGGAAAGTCCACCATTCTGCGGACCATCGGCGGTTTTCTGGATGTCACTGACGGCGACATTCTGATCGACAATGAATCTATCGTGAAACTGCCGCCGGAAAAGCGGCCGACCGCCATGGTATTCCAGAGCTACAACCTGTGGACCCACATGACGGTATATGAAAATCTGGCTTTCGGCCTGAAGCTGCGCAAGATCCCCAAGGATCAGATCAGGGCCGATATTGATAAGCACCTAAAGCTCGTAAGCATGTCCGGCTTCGAAAAGAAGTATCCCACCCAGCTTTCCGGCGGCCAGCAGCAGCGCATCGCAATTGCCCGTTCCCTGCTGCTCAAGCCCTCCGTACTGCTGTTGGATGAGCCGTTCTCTGCTTTGGACGCCAAAATCCGCCAGCAGATGCGCGAAGAGTTGAAGAAGATTCAGGCCGAACTGGGCATCACCGTGGTATTCGTGACCCACGATCAGGAAGAGGCCATGGCCCTGTCCCACCGCATCGTGGTCATGAACAAGGGTAAATTTGAACAGGTAGGCACTCCTACGGAGATCTACGATAACCCCGCAACCAAGTATGTGGCATCCTTTATTGGCGAAATGAACTTCGTCGAAAAGGACGGAAAGACCGTTGCCGTCCGTCCCGAGGATGTCGCCATCACCAGTGAGCCTGCGGATATCCAGGGCTGCGTGCGGACCATCATGGTTCTGGGACATTACGTGGAGGTCAACGTCCAGTGCGGAGACCTCGTTGTCAAATGTTTCGTGGACCGCGATCAGTCTGAACGTCTCAACCCCGGAGACCCCGTGAACCTCAAATTCCTCAAAACGCATATTTTTTAATTGAAAGGAAGAAGTAAAATGAAAATGAAGCGCATCTTAGCCACCGCGCTGGCCGTCATGATGGCAATGTCTCTTGCTGCCTGCGGTCAGAAATCCGAGCAGTCCGCCAACTCCGGCAGTGACACAAAGAGCACTACCATTCATCTCTGGGCCACTGGTTCCGACAACGTCCGTCAGGTTTATGAGGCGCTGTCCGCCGATTTCAATGGCAACGCCGAAGCCAATCAGGGTTATCAGGTGGAATTGAACTTCCTGCTCTCCGGCACTGGTGGTCAGGGCATGCCTGATATGCTGGCTTCTGCCTGCAAGTCCAACCAGACCAACACCGAGTATGATCTGGTGGATCTGGGCGGCGACGATCTTTCCAAGGTTGTTTCTCTGGTCGGCACAGACGGCTTCATGAAGCTGGATAAATCCAAGATCCCCAATTCTTCCCGGGTCAGAGCTGAATCTGCTGACGCCGCCGAGTTCTGCCAGCCTTATCGCGGCACCACCGTGGTTCTTGCCTACAACTCTCAGAATGTAACTGAAGTTCCCACCACCGCCGAAGAACTGTATCAGTGGATCAAGGATCATCCCGGCCGTTTCGCTTATAACGTGCCTGGCACCGGCGGCGCTGGTGACTCTTTTGTCCGCACCACCGTCTATAACTGCATTGACGATCAGGAAGCCATGACCTCTGATGACCCCAAGTGGATGGATCAGTGGGACGAAGGCTTTGCTAAGCTGGCTGAGCTGCATCCGTATATGTATAAGTCCGGCGGCAGCATCGTCTATCCCAACAAGAACCAGGGCGCTCTGGATCTGCTGTCTCAGGGCGAGATCGACATGTGCCCCATGTGGGCGGATATGCTGCTGAGCCAGCGTGCCGCCGGCACTGTCCCCGCTTACATCAAGATGGCCACCATTCAGCCCTCCTTCACTGGCGCTGTGCAGAGCCTGCTGATTCCCAATTTTGGTTCCAACCCTGATGGCGCCTATGTTTTCATCGACTACATGCTTTCCGATACCGCTCAGCAGATCCTGGTCAAGGAAATGGCCGCTATTCCTCTGGTGGACGTCAGCGGTATGGATATGACCGGCTACGAAGATCTGAAGGATCTGGATGTGGGCAGCTTCCGCACGCTGTCTATCGGCGATCTGGGTACCAACTTTAACGAGCGCTGGGATAACGAGATTGGTTCTCTCGGCTAAACTCTGATTTTGAAAGTGTCCGAGGTGTAAAGAATGAGCAAGAAACTAAAACAGATGTTGGCTGCTTATGGATTGGTACTGCCGTCCTTCCTGACGGTCATGCTGGTAGTAGCCTGGCCAATCCTGACGGCCATTAAGACCAGCTTTACAGACCCGGACACCGGCGGTTTTACCTTCGATAACTACAAATACTTTTTTGAAACACCGCGTGAACTGACCAATATCCTCTTCACACTGGGTATTGTGTTCCTCACCGTGGCACTAGCCATCGTTCTGGCTTATCTGTTGGCGCTGTATCTGCGGTTTGTCAAGTCCAAGGTTTCCCGGCTGATTGGCAACCTCTACCTGCTGCCTCGTTTTGTGCCCAGCATGGTGGCGGTGTACGCCATGATCACCGTGGTTCGCGATTCTGGTCTGCTCAACCGTATTTCTCAACTCTTCGGCGGCGATTTTAAGCCGGGTATGATGTACCACGCCAGCGGACTTGTGACCATGAACATGTGGTTCAACATCCCCTTCGCTGCGTTGATGATCACGGCGGGTCTGGGAGCGATCCCCGACTCCATGATTGAAAGCGCTCGGGATGTGGGTGCCAGCAAACTGCGGGTGCTCCGAAGCATGATCCTTCCTCTTTCCATGAAGGACGTGGTCATTGCAGCAACATTCGTGTTCATGTCCAACGTCGGTTCGTTTACCACGCCGTATTTGATGGGCGGCAACTATCCCAAGATGCTGGGCATTGTGCTGTTCGATCAGTTCAACAAGTATTTGCGCTATGAGCGGGCGGCCGCCATGTCGTTTATCATCTTCCTCATTTGCTCTGTTTCCGCCGGTGTATATATCTACACCAACCTGCGCGAAAAAGAGTGGGAGAAATAACGTCTGCCTTACAGGGAGGAGCTCATAGGAGTCTCCTCCCTGTATTTTTCCGGGAAGCCTATCCGCCGCGCCGGCTTCCTTTCTCCATCCGGTACGCTAAAAACAGGAGGAAAAACTGTGGAACTGCTACTTGACCAGACATTCGCCTTTACTCTGGCGGATGTCCGCAAAAACATTCTGGTTCCTTTCCGCGTTGACCGGGATTTCGATCATCTGGCTATTTGCCTGCACTACGGGCCTAAGGCCATTCGAGATCCCGAGATCATTATGCCGCAGATCCGTAAGTGTGTGAAAACATACTTTCCCGCCGGCTATCAGCTGACAGAAGCGGATATGCAGGAATACCAGGAGCTTTTCAACTTTGTAACGCTTTCTCTGGATAAAAACGGCGAATATGTGGGCTGTGCCCACCGTCATCCGCCACAGCAGATACTGACAATTTCCGCAAGCGGCTCCAGTTGGGGCTTCGCCCCCACAGCAGCTTCCGCAGGAGACTGGCGGGCAGTGCTGCATGTACAGGCCGTGGTAGTCGGCACGGTAGACTACCACTTGAGAATTTACGGAATGGAACGAGGTGAGCAGGATGCTGAAATACCGTCCCTTTGAAATGCACTGCCATACTCGCCACAGCGACGGGACCTTTCTGGTCCCACAGCTGATAGAAAGTGTGGCTGCCTATGGATATGCGGGTCTGGCGCTGACTGACCACAACGCCGTAACCGGACTGCTGGAGGTCACGGAGGAACTGCAGCGGAAAAACAACTGTCTGGTGCTGCCCGGTATTGAGTGGACTACCTTTTACGGCCATTTGTTGGTCATCGGCTGCGACCGCTTCGTAGACTGGCGCTTTGTAACGCCGGACACCATTGACGAAGCCCTGCAGGAGATCCGGGCCGCAGGTGGCATCGCCGGCGTGGCCCACCCCTGTGAGGTTGGATCTCCGCTGATGTGCGGCTGTAATTGGGAATTTCGGGTCAAACGCTGGGATCTGATGGATTATGTGGAGATCTGGTCAGGTCCCGATCCTCACGCCTCCGCCAAGAACGGCCTTGCCATGCCCTGGTACGACGCGCTTTTAAATCAGGGCTACCATTTGGCTATTTCAGCCGGACGCGACTGGCACGGCCCCGACAAGCCCGGCCAGATCCCTCTGCTGACCGCTACCTATCTTGGTATTGACGGAGATGTTACAATAGAGAATGCCAAGGCTGCCATCCGCGCCGGACGAACCTATGTCACCACGGGTCCAACCGTGGATGTTACTCTGAAGCAGGAAAACCGGATCTACAGCCTGGGCCAAACCGCACATCCCGGTCCCGCCTCTGTTTCCGTGCGGATCGGCATGGAGGAACGAAGCAGCGTTTGGGCTCACAATGAAATCACACCTCAGTCCATCCGGCTGGTACACAATGGAAAAATCTTGGCTGAACAGCCCTACAACGGTAAGCCTGTGGATTTTTCCGTAAGCTTGGTACCCGGCTGGCTTCGGGTGGAGGTATACGGAACGGCACTTGACCGTCCAGCGGATTCCATTGCACTGACAAGCCCTATTTATTCGGCGGACCTGCGGGATGAATGAACCAAGGAGGAAATCAAGCATGAAACTGACAGTCATCGGAGGCGGCGGTGTCCGCTCCATGTTCCTGGCAAAGAGCATTGCCCAGAAAGCGGCGGAACTCCATATCACTGAACTGGTGTTCATGGATAACGATGGGGAAAAACTGCGGATTTACGGCGGTCTGGCCGCGCATGTCTCCCGGATGCTCAATCCGGAGCTGAAATTCCGGTTGACCACGGATGCCGTAGACGCCGTGAAAGATGCCGACTATATCATCACCACGATTCGAGTGGGCGGCGATCACATGCGGGTGCGAGAGGAGCGCATCGCCTTGGCCAACGGTGTGCTGGGACAGGAAACCACCGGCGCTGCCGGTCTCTCCTTTGCCATGCGCTCCGTTCCGGCATTGGCAGAGTATTGCGAACTGATTCGTCAATATGCCAAGCCAACCGTGAAGGTTTTCAACTTTACCAATCCCGCCGGCGTTGTCTCTCAGACTCTGCGAGATATGGGCTATGACTTCACCTATGGGATCTGCGATGCCCCCAGCGGCATGCTGCACCAATTTGCGGACCTCTACGGTGTATCTGCGGATCGGATCGTAGGCGAATGCTACGGTCTGAACCATCTCTCCTTTTTCCGCTCCATCAAAATTGACGGCAAGGAGATCATGCCGGAACTGATTAGCCGGGACGACGCCTATCGTGAAACAGATATGCGCTTTTTCGGCAAGGATCTACTGGAACATATGGGCTGCGTGCTTAACGAATATCTTTACTATTTCTATTATCGGGAACAGGCTGTCAGCAATATTCTCCACGCCCCTCAGACCCGCGGCGAAGTCATCGAGGACATCAATCGTCAAATGACGGCAGAACTTTCCAAAATGGATATTGAAAACGACTTTGAAAGCTGCCTGAAGTGCTTTGAAAAGTGGTATGGCCGTCGGGAAGACGCTTACATGGCCAACGAGACCGGTATCCACCGCAATAAGGCGTGGACCTTCGATGTGTTTGCCCCTGATGCCGGCGGCTATGCCGGCGTGGCTCTGCGTTTCATTGATATTGTGGAGTCCGGCAAAGCGGGCAGCATGATCCTCTGCGCTCCCAACCAAGGAGCCATCCCCGGCTTGCGGGATAACGACATTGTAGAGATCACCTGCGACATCGCGCCTGACAGCTGTACGCCTCATAAGGTCACGGATGGCGACGAACGGGCGTTGGAACTGATCCGCCGGGTAAAAGCCTATGAGCGGCTGGCATCTAAGGCTATCCGAGAAAAAAGCCGGACGGCCGCCATTGACTGCCTGACCCTTCATCCTCTGGTGAATTCCTATTCGCTGGCCGTGAAACTGGTGGATTCCTACATTGCGCTGAATACGGGATATAGTGATGGTTGGAAGTAAGACGTTTATCTCCGGCGCCGCTAATGTAAACATTGACCTGTTTTTCTCAGGTCTGCCCCGGCTGCCGGAAGAAGGGCAGGAACTTTATTCCAAGGGATTTTCCCTGCAAATGGGCGGCGGACTGCCCGCCACCCTTATCAATCTGGGGCGCTTAGGCATACCTGTGCGTATCCAGACAGGGCTGGGAAAGGATATGTTCTCTCGTTTTGCTCGGGATGCCTTTGAGTCCGCCGGTGTAACTCCCTTTAACCTCTGCCCACAGACGGATGCGATTCCCCTGAATATCTCCGTCGCTATGCTGACGCCGGGCGACCGAACCTTCTGCTCCTATTCTGATGGTTTTCCGGTGACGGATACGGTATTAGAGCAGGTTTACGCAGACTCCAAGGGAGCGTCCATCTGCGCCATGGATCTTCGATTCCCGGAAGTCTACCGGCAACTGCATCAGGAGGGAACTCTTCTGACGCTGGATACTGGCTGGGACGATGAGATGTCCATCGAAAAATACCGCCCCATGTTGGAATTGGCAGATTTCTACACACCGAACCAGAAGGAAGCGCTGAAAATCACCGGCACAAACACGCCGGAAGAGGCTGCCCGGGTGTTGAGTGAATTTTTCCAGAAAGTGGTGGTAAAGCTGGATGCTTCCGGCTGTCTCATTCAGGAAAACGGCGTGCAGCAGGTGATCCCTGTGATCCCGGAATATGTACATCAGGACTCCACCGGCGCGGGCGACGCCTTTCTGGCCGGTTTCCTGTATGGTCTCTATCATGACTGCTCTCTGGCTGAATGTGTGTTGTACGGCAACATCACCGGCGGCAAATGCGTCACCGCAGTAGGCTGCCTGACAGCCTACTGCACAGAAGCGGAGCTGTTGGAAAAGGCTGCACGCTACCGCAGTCTGCTTCCCTGACACAAAGAAAAACGCACACCACGAGAATTTTTCACGCCAGAGATCATACCGGTGTGGACCGCAAGGCTGTCAATGGGGTCACTCCTTCCCAATGCCTGTACCGAGAGATCAGAATGGGATCATCGGATACCATGATGAATCTCTCAAAGTCAGACTGTATTTCAAGAAACATCATTCGCATGGCTAAGCGGGCATACGGCATATGCTTTGAGCAGTCGGTGACAGTGGTATATCATATTCAGGCAGTCTGCAAACCTAAAAAATAGCGCCTGCCGCAGGACATTGTCTTGCGGCAGGCGCTATTTTTTATATCAGGTAAGACGACGTTTTTCCCATCCGTCTGATTCAACAGGAGAAGCTGCACAAAAAAAGACATGGTTTGCAGACTCCGTCAGAATAAAGTTGTGGGATATGCCCACCTGAATGAAGAGAGCAAACCATGTCCAAAATTATGCAATTCAGCGCAAAACAGCCAACAATCCAATCAAAAACGCCGTTCTTTCCGCTAATCAACGAAATATATAACTGTACACGGGGAGCGACCGTAAATTATTTCTCAAGCCATTCCAGATTTTTCTTGGTATTCCGGTCGAAAAGATGGGCCATAGCGCCGTTGAAGGTAAAGGCGATGGGGCTGCCGATGGTAAACGCGGAGGTGCTTTCCAGCTCCGTGGTGGGAACGATCATAATGGTATCGCTGCCGCAGGCGCTGACGTGGAGATGGACGGC
>ENA-UEQR01002286-UEQR01002286.1-human-gut-metagenome-genome-assembly--contig:-NODE-2286-length-9894-cov-7.015178_pt1 | contig 9894 bp, 6 predicted proteins | sample MGYA00242944_ERZ507941 | MGnify/ENA primary metagenome ERZ507941 (study PRJEB26167, sample SAMN06115398) | human gut metagenome | host: Homo sapiens | place: China:Chongqing | collected 2016-06-23...
TGAACTACATGGACGCCAATGCAAGCTATACGTTCGGAAAGAAAATAAAGACTACATTCTATGCCGAAGCCAATGCCCTTACGGTATAATTACGACAAACCGGAAAAGCCCCGTATATCAAGGGTTTTCGGTTATCTGGCAAGGTTTTTCATCCTTTTCCAAACCGAAAAATCGAGCCGCGAAGTAGTTATATCGTAGGGGGTGTTATAGTAACGACAAAAACTAAATACTGTTTGGGCGGGCTGTCAGCCCGTCCAAGAAATCAGGACATTTCCTCTGAAAAGAAGAAATGTCCTTTTTTTGTACCCAAAATCAGATGCCGACAGGAGGAACACGATGACTGAAAAAACCGTGCAGAAGGAACCGGGCAAAAAGCCCGCGCCATCCAAAAAGCCGAAACCGCAGCAGGAAGTAGTTGTTCAGATTTCGCTCTCTGAGCTGCATCCGTTCCCGGATCACCCCTTTCAGGTGCGAGAGGATGCGTCCATGCAGGAAACCGCCGAAAGCGTCAAGGAATACGGCGTCCTCGTCCCCGCGCTGGCACGGCCACGGGAGGACGGCGGTTATGAGCTGATCGCAGGCCACCGCCGCAAACACGCCTGCGAGCTGGCTGGGCTGGCCACCATGCCAGTCATTGTCCGCGACATTGACCGGGACGCTGCCACCATCATCATGGTGGACAGCAACCTCCAGCGAGAGAACATTCTCCCCTCCGAACGCGCCAAAGCCTACAAGATGAAGATGGAGGCCATCAAGCGGCAGGGCGCACGGACGGATCTGACTTCGCCGAAAATTTCGGCGAAGTTCCGCAGCGATGATGAAGTTGGTCAGGATGCCGGTGTGAGCGGAGATACCATCCGCAACTACATCGCCCTGACGCAGTTAGTCCCGGAGCTTCAGCAGATGGTGGACGAGAAGAAAATCGCCCTCAGTCCCGCTTATCAGATCGCGGCGCTGACACCCAAGGAGCAGGGGCTGCTTCTGGAAACCATCGACAGCGAACAAGCCACCCCCTCGCTCTCTCAGGCGCAACGGATGAAAAAGCTCAGTCAAAGCGGCGAGCTGAACGAGGACACCATGCTCTCCATTATGATGGAGCAGAAGAAACCGGAGAAAAACGACATTATGAGAGTCTTGTGGGGGGTATGCTTACCAAGGAAGAATACGCTTCCTATAAGGCAAAGTACACCAAGCAGGCCGAGGACATCCGCGAGAGCGTCCGCGTTCTCAAGGAAAAACTCACGGAGGTGCTGGAAAACCGGAGTGAGCGCAACCGCTGGATTTCACAGTTTACGCAGTTCTCCACGCTGGAAACCTTAGACCGCAGGGCGCTCATTCACATGGTACAGAGCATCCGCGTCCGTGGGAAGAAGGAGCTGGATATTACCTTTACCCATGAGGACGAATACAAAAAGGCGTTGCAGCTTCTGGCGCTGGCAGCGCAGCAGAAAGATTACGAACAGAGAAAGGTGGGCTGAGCATGGCAAGGAAAAGCAGAAAAGAAACGGCTGCGGTGGCCGTGCAGGAGGCTGACGCCGCTTGCCGCGCCGCGATCTATGTCCGCCTTTCGGTGGAGGATACCCACACGCACAGCGTATCCATTGAAACCCAGCAGATGATTATTGCCCGCTATCTGGAGCAGTACCCGGAGATCAGCATGTACGATACCTACATTGACAACGGCGCGACCGGGACAAACTTCCACCGTCCGGGCTTTCAGCAGATGCTCTCAGATATTGAGGCTGGTCACGTCAACTGCGTCATTGTGAAAGACCTCTCCCGTTTGGGGCGGAACACCATCGACACCGGCTACTACATCGAACAGTATTTCCGCATCCGTAATATCCGCTTTATTGCGGTCAATGAAAACTTCGACACCGCCGCCCCAGAGGATGCCCATTCCGGTATCATCATTCCGCTGCGGAACATGATAAACGAAGCCTACGCTTTGGACATCGGGCGCAAGATCAGGGCGCAGCAGCGGCAGGCCATGAAGGACGGCAAGTTCATCGGTGCGCGTACTCCCTACGGCTATCTGAAAGCCGAGGACGATTGCCACCAGCTTATCATCGACCCCGTTGCCGCCGTCGTGGTGCAGCGGATGTTTCGTTGGGCTTCCGAGGGCGCTGGCCTGAATACCATCGCCGTGCGGCTGAACGAGGCTGGCATCCTCACCCCCAGCCACTACAAGAAGATGCAGGGAAAGATCACCCACGAAAATTTGCTCGGCAGCGGCAAGTGGCAGACCCGAACGGTCGGCGTCATTCTCCGCTCCGAGGTCTACACCGGAGATCTCGTTCAGGGGCAGACCAAAACCGTGGATCATCGGCAGGTCAAGGCTGATGCCGAGGAATGGACGGTAGTGCGGGACACCCATGAGGCCATCATCAGCCGGGAACAGTTCGCGGCGGTGCAGGAAATTCTCAATCAGACCGCCAGCCGCGCCAAGGCGCGGGAGATCAACGCATACACACCGAATTTGCTCAAAGGCAAGGTGTTCTGCGCCCATTGCGGCGGCAGCCTGCACCGGCAGAGAAACATCCGTAAGAAGTCCGACGATGTGTACTTCTACCATTGTCTGAGCAGGAGCCGAATCAGCAAGGATGCCTGCCCCGGCGTGACCATCCGCGAGGATGCGTTGCTGGATATGTTGGCAGATATGCTTCAGGACGCGCTTGATACGGCGCTGGGGCAATACACCCTCTCCCTTGCAGAACTGCCCCGGCAGGCCGCTGACCGCGCTGAGCTGCGGGAGAAGATCACCAGCCGCAAACAGGAAATCCAGCGGCTTCGCGGTATCGTGCGGAGCCTGTATGAAAACCTTGTTCAAGGCGTTCTCACCAAGGATGAATATTTCGACTACAAGGAAAAGTACGAAAGCCGCATTGCCGATCTTGCCGTGGAAATGGAACAGTTGGAGGACGGTCTGCGGACAATGGATGCCCAAACCAAGCAGCACCGGGCGCTGAAACAGGATGCTGCACAGATCAAGACCGACCGTGCGCTGACCGGTGCGCTCATTGAGCGGCTGATCGACCGCATTGAGGTATCCCACAATAAGCAGATCACGGTGCGCTATCGCTTCCAGAGCGAGTTTGAAACCTATGCGGAGGTGCTGGAACAATGCAGAAATATGTGATTGCCCTCTACATACGCCTCTCCATTGAGGACTACAAGTACGACAGTCTGAGTATTGAAAATCAGAGCCTTGTCCTCCATGAGTATGCAGCTTCCATGCCGGAAGCTCTGAACGCGGAGATTATGGAGTTCATCGACAACGGATATAGCGGTACAAATTTTGAGCGTCCGCAGGTGCAGAAGCTCATTGAGCTGGTGCGGGCCAATCAGATCGACTGCATCATTGTCAAGGATTTTTCCCGTTTCGGGCGCAACAGCATTGAAACTGGATACTTCATCGAGCGTGTGTTCCCACTGTTCCATACCCGCTTCATTTCCATCAGCGACGATTTTGACAGCAGCAAATTCAAGGGCGACACCGGCGGCATGGATGTGGCGTTCAAGTATCTCATCAGTGAGTATTACAGCCGCGATATGTCCATCAAGACCAAGAGCGCAAAGTACGCCAAGATGCAGCGAGGCGAGTATCAGAGCAAGATTTGTCCTTACGGCTACCGCAAAAGCGCCGATGGCAGAATGGAGCCTGACCCGGAGGCCGCTGCCGTTGTGCAGCTCATCTTCCAGCTTGCCGCCGAGGGCATCAACGCCACCGCCATCACGCGGGAGCTGTTTCGCAGAAGCATCCCCACTCCCGGCCAGTACAAAGCCGCGCACGGCAATCACACCCATGATATTTCCCGCTGTCACGGGATTTGGAGTACATCCACTATTCTCCGCATTTTGGAGGATGAACGCTACACCGGCGTGTATGTGATCGGCAAGCGGGCGGTTCTCGAAGTAGGCGGCACCAGAAGCCACCTGAAGGACAGAGAATCATGGTACATCATCCCTGACCATCACCCGGCCATCGTAGAGAAAGCCGTGTTTGATACCGTGCAGGCCAGCCAGCTCCGCTTTTCCCAGCCCAACAAAAAGAAGCGGGACTACCCGCTGAAAGGCAAAGCCTTCTGTGGCTGCTGCGGTCATGCGCTGTCCCGCACCATGCAGAAAACCTCGTATTATTACTGCCGCCATTCCGAGGCGGACGTAGAAAGCCGCTGCCACAAGATGCGTCTGAACGCCGCAGAGCTGGAACAAGCGGTATTCCTGACGCTGAAAAAGCAGATGGAAGCCGCCGCACCGTTTGCCCCGGACGGTTCGCTCCGGGTGGATGCCTCCGTACCGGAACGCGCCGAATATGAGCAGCAGATCGAGACGCTGCAAGACGGCAAGCGCACACTTTACGAACACTATCTTATGGGCGAGATTGACCTGAACACCTACAAGGCGGAAAAGGCCGCGTGTAACGAGCTGCTGCTGAAAACAAAAAACGCCTATGCCGCAGTATTGGCACAGGCGAAACAGAAGCAGGACGAACAGGCACGGCAGGACAGCCGCAAGGAAGCGTCCAAGGCGATTTTCGATGCGGACACGCTGACCACCGAGCTGGCCGAGCTGTTGATCGACCGGGTGCTGGTATATCCCGATAAGCGCATCGAGATCGCATACAAAATCCAGGACATTTTTGATTGAGGTGGCAGTCATGAAAATCGCTTTCTATTGCAGAGTGGACGGACAGGGCTTTGGCTTTGTCCTCCCCGATGAAGCTGACAAGCTCCGCGAGTTTTTCGCCGAGCATCAGGATAAGCCTGCGCTTGAAAAGCCATCGAGCGCAAGCTAAAAATTTTTGTCGTGTGCTTGACATACGGGTGTCGCAAGTCGTGAAATCTCAGGTGTTCCAGCCCTGCATCCTTTAGGATCTTCTTGTGGATGTTGACCACCGAGTCCGGGTGGTACATCTCGCCGGTTTTCGGCGACGGGAACATCCACGGATTGCTGGGGTGTTTTTGGTGTTCTGCAACCAGCAGATCGACGGCATCCTGCGGGATTGAGATTTTTCTGATCGAGTTTTCTGTTTTCGGGCGTGTGATGTCCGGCTCGCCTGCGCTGTTGCGTCCCGCCTGCTTGCTGACGGAAATCGTCTTGTTTTCGATGTCCAAGTCCGACCATTGCAGCGCTACCAGCTCGCCCTTGCGTAACCCGCTGATGAGTTCTAGATAGAACATGGGCAGGACGCCACGTTGATCTGCTGCCGTCAGGTAGGATTTGATTTGTTCCGGCGGCAGGATTCTCATTTCGTGCTTTGGGATTTTGGGCGGAATGCAGTCATCCGCTGGATTGCGCACAATCAGGCGTTCCTTGACTGCCCGGTCGAGCGCGTTGTGCAGCATCGTGTGGATGCCGCGGATCGTGGAATCACTCAGCCCCGGCTGCTTTCCCTTCTGCGCTTCGCGGAGCCGTCCGTGTTCCCGCAAGTCCTTGTACAACCCTTGCAAATCGCGTCCGGTCAGCTTTTTGAGCGGAATATCGCCAATACGCGGCGTGATGTGCAGTTCAATCCCACGTCGATAGTATTCAGCAGTTGAGAACCGCAGGTGCGGTTTTGCGTAAAGCTCATACCACGTTTGCAACCATGTGCCGAGCGTGTACTCGTCTGCTCTCCGTACATCGACGGTTTCCGCTTCCGCGACCGCCTTTGCCAGCTTCTCTTTCACCTCTGCTTGCGTCTTGCCGAGGACATTCTTAATCAGTCGCTTGCCGGTCTTTTCATCATATCCGGCTGTGTATCGCCCTTCCCAGCGTCCGTCTTTCCGCTTTCGGATGTTCCCTTCCCCATTTGCCCGTTTCTTTGCCATGTCTGTGCCTCCTTTTCTTCGGTAGCACAAACAACTACCACAGAACCGGCACAAAGTCTACTGATTTTTTCGGAAGATCGGAATATTTTTTTTCCGCTTTCGCGCGCGTGAAAAATCCCTATTCTTTGTTTACTGCGGCGCAGTTTTTGCGTGTGCCAGCTGCATTTCTCTTTGCCTTATCCGTCGCTCCCATCCACGCCCAATGTCCGCAAAACGGTCTGCGCATAGACGCGAACAGAAAAATCATTGGGGTGATTGATGCAGTTTCCGGTCAGCTCCAGATAGTGCTTCCCACGGGCGGTCATTTCCCGAAAAACAGAATGCACCGGCGCAATGCAGACACCTTCCAGCTCCGCCGCGATCTGATACAGCACGTCCTGCTGCGCGGGAAGCTGGTTGTTCTGAAAGTCTTTGATCTCCGGATTTGGGATCATGGGCGACACGAGCACAAACTCGCAGTCGGGGCATTCCTTACGTATGGTGCGTATAATCGAGAGAATTGCGCGCCGGTAATCCTCGGCGCTTTCCTGCATACTGTTCATACCAAAGCCCAGCATGATCAGATCCGGCTTGCAGGGCGGAACGAGCTCCGCCGCATGTTCGACCCCCCACTGTACGGTGGAGCCGCCCGCGGCGCGGTTCGTTTTGATCACGTTGCTCTGCGGATAGCGAGCTTGCAACGCGTTCGTCACAAGCTCCGCCCATGCTGGCTGATACGGCGCGTGCCAGAGGGAAACATGATATTCGCCCAGTGTCACCATATCGATGGCGCGCTCATTGCAGCCGCTGGCTTCCCAGCCGGCTGTGATGCTGTCGCCGTAAAATGTCAGATGAAAGTCTCCTCCCGCGCGCAGCTTTTCCATGCTGCGCGGAAGGCTCTCACCGCAAGCCTCCGGTTGAAATCCCGCCCATTTGTCTCTGTGCGTATAGGTCACGAGCGTCTGCCAGCGATAGACATCGGAAACGACCTCCATGTAGGCTTTTCCGCCCGACAGGCGGACCCAGGCTGTTTCCGGTACGCCGGTAAATGGCTTACAATACACGCTGCGCTCCAGATACGGGATGCGCGATGCCTCCGTGCGCACCAGCTGCCGCCCATTTGCGGTATAATCCCGCACCGGTTGGTAAAAAACACTTCCGTCAAACGACGTGACTGACAAAATCTCCTCCGGCTGATACAGCAGTGTTCCGCCGGTCGGTCGCCCGTCTTTGTCGGCGGAAAAACAGACCGGCTCCCGATAGACAAATGTCCCGTCCCAAATCGGCTGCAAAATCCCCATAACGGATGCCTCCTGAAATTTTATGCGTTTATCATAGCAGACTCCGACAGCGGGAAAATTGTACCTTTTTGATCTGTTTTTCGAAAGCTGCCACTTTGAATTTTTTCGTATTTTGTATATGATAGAGAAAACGGCTCGAAAGGCGGATCTGTATCATGAAAGTGCTGCACAGCTTTACCGCACGGATTCTCGCGATCATGGTGGCGCTGCTGCTTCTGTTCTGCGCAGTCAGTACACTGGCGTGGTATCGGAGCTTCACACGCGAGGCGGTTGAGACCGCGCAGGCGCATCTGGATACGGTCATTGAAACGCTGAACGAAACGTTTGAGGAAAGCCTGCGCGAAATCGACTATACGACCGCGTTTATTTCCAACAAGGTCCGCTCCACGCAGAACAACTGCGTTGTGCAGTTTCTGACCGCGCAGGAGTCCAATGCGCAGATTGCCTCGTTACAGCAGGCGCGGAGCTATCTCTTCAACCGCTGCAACTTCAAGGCATATCTGAACGGTGTTTCCATCTACGGCTTCGACGGTCGTATCTGCACCTATGGGATCACAACGCCCTATGACGAGGTTTCTCAGACGGAGTGGTTTTCCCAGATACAAAGCGGTCAGGCGGATGTCGTTTATCTAACGCCGCACGCATATACCAGCAAGCAGCCGTCGCCCAAAAGCAGCTACGTCTTTTCCATCGTCCGCCCGGTGCTGAACAACGGCACGATCATCGGCGTGATCAAGGCGGATGTGAAAAGCAGCCTTCTGGAAACGATCTTTGACATTCAGGAAATGCAGGGCTATGCGCTGTATGTGTTTGACCGGGACACCGGCGAAGCCGTCTATGTGCCGGAGGGCGCGGACACTCTGCCGCTGACCCGTTTTCAGGATTCCGTCCCGCGCGGGCACGGAAGCTACACCGATCAGATCGGCGGCGCGGACTGTCTGGTCGTCTATACGACCTCTGAGATTACACCCTGGCAGATCGTCGGCGTCGTCCGGCAGAATACGGTCATATCGGGCTTTTTACAGGTCCGAAACCGTATGCTGCTAATCGTCTTGCTTTGTGCGGCACTGTTTGCGGTCATCGCATTTGCGCTGGCGCACTATCTGACGAAGGATTTACGGAGGCTGACGCGCGCGGTGGAGCAGACCGGCGATGAGGCGCTGGAGCTTCCGATCCGTATCACCCGGCAGGACGAGGTCGGCATTCTGTATCAGCGCATCTGCGCCATGCTGGCGCGCATCCGCACCCTGATCACGAACATCCGCTGCGCCGAAGCGGAAAAGCGCACCTCCGAGATCGCGATGCTTTCCATGCAGATCAACCCGCATTTTCTCTATAACACCCTGCACACCATCAAGGTGCTTTCCATCATGCAGGGCGTTGAGAATATCCAGACGGTCACAGACGCGCTTTCCCGGATGATGCACCTCAATCTGGACACACGGAAGCTCATCAGCGTTGCAGAGGAAGAAACCTATCTGCGGGACTATCTGCAAATTCAGCAATACCGGTACGCCGGCAAATTCACCTACAGCATTTCCATCGAAGCGGAGGCAAAAGGACATTTTCTGCCGAAGCTGCTCGTACAGCCGGTCGTTGAAAACGCATTACAACACGGGATCGCAAAGGCGCAGGCGACCGGCATCATACAGATACGAATTTTTCTGGAGCAGGAACGGCTGCACATTCTGGTGCGCAACAGCGGACCGGGCTTTGCGCCGGGGCTGCTGGATGGGCAACACTACTGCGGCGGAGGCTCCAAGCACATCGGACTTCAGAATATTGACCGGCGGCTGCATCTGCTTTTCGGCGATGCGACGGAGATGCGGATCTTCTCGGGCGAGCAGCTGCTGACGTCCGTGGAGTTGATTTTGCCGGAAATTACAGAAAGCGAGGCGGAGCAGGATGCGGATTTTGATCGTGGATGATGATTTTTTGGTTCGTTCCAATCTCAAACGGCTGATCGAGACCTCGCCGCTTTGCAGGCAGCAGGGCTTTTCCGTCGCGTGCGAGGCGACGGACGGAGAACAGGCAATGCAGATGATTCCGTCGGCAAGGCCCGACCTTGTGATCTCCGACATTCGGATGCCGCAGATGGACGGGCTGGAATTGCAGGAGGCGCTCAAGTGCGCCTATCCGGATATTCTGCTGGTCATGCTCAGCGGATATGACGAGCTGGATTATGTGCGGCAGGCGCTGAAAAATGGGGCGATCGACTATATCCTGAAGCACGAGCTGAATGCACAGGTTTTGGAGCAGACACTGCGCACCGCGCAGGAGCGGATACAAAAGCCGCACACGCCGGAGGATGATTCGACGGATAGCCAGCTGGCGCTCAAGCGTGATTTTGTGATGAAGCTGATCTCCGGCTGCTATCGCAGCGAGCAGGAGATCACCGCACGCGCGGGTGTATTGGAGTTGAAGCTGGGACTCAAAAGCATTTCCGTCATTCTTATGCAGGTCCAGCCCCAGAAGGGGAATATGATCGCGGCATATCTGCTGGAATACTCGATTTTGAATATTGTGGACGAAATTTTACAGGATTACCGCGCCGGTATCTGCTGCCACGTTTCGGACGAAAAGTATGTATTTCTGCTCTGCTATGAGGGCACCAACAGCAGCCGGGTACGTGCGGAGATCTACCAAACGCTCTGCGCGCGCATCCGCGCCTGCCTGCAAAAGGAATTTTTGACTGTTTTTCAGACGCTGAACGCTGATTTTTTCTGCCTGCAGGAGACCAAGCTGCAGGCCGGCCAGCTGGATCTCGCCCTGGACGGCTACGAACAGTTCTGGAATTATGC
>ENA-UEQR01002292-UEQR01002292.1-human-gut-metagenome-genome-assembly--contig:-NODE-2292-length-9884-cov-3.899460_pt1 | contig 9884 bp, 6 predicted proteins | sample MGYA00242944_ERZ507941 | MGnify/ENA primary metagenome ERZ507941 (study PRJEB26167, sample SAMN06115398) | human gut metagenome | host: Homo sapiens | place: China:Chongqing | collected 2016-06-23...
CCGTGATGCGCTTCGAGGAGTTCGCCGGGGCGCATCCGGACATCGGTCTGCGGCTCGTCTCGGAGCCGGGGCCCGGGGTGTCGTATGCCCGCAACCGGGGGCTGCGGGAGGCGCAGGCGCCGCTGGTGGCCTTCATCGACGACGACGAACGGGTGAATCCGGGATTCCTGCGCGCCTACCTCGATTTTTTCGATACGCATCCCGAAGCCGTCGTGGCTGGCGGGCGCATCATCGCAGAATATCCGACGGGGCGTCCCGACTGGATGTCGAAATACGTCGAGATGCCGATCGCCAATCCGATGGATTTCGGCCCCGACGTGCGTCCGTTTCCTGCGGGACGGGTCCCGGGGGGCGGCAACATGGCCTTCCGGCGTGCGGGACTGGCGGGTTACGGGGGGTTCGATCCTTCGCTGGGGCGCGTGAACGGCAAATTGATCGGCGGCGAGGAGAACGACTTTTTCGAGCGGCTCCTTGCGGGCGGCGAGACGATCTGGTATGTGCCGGATGCTGTGATGTGGCACATCATCCCCCCGTCGAAGCTCACCGTGGCTTATTTCTGGCGGCTGAGCTACAATGTCGGCGTCAGCCAGCGCCTCCGGGCGCAGATCCACCGCCGGCTGCCGAAGACCTTCGTGCTGGAGATCGCCAAATGGGCGGCGACGCTCGTGCTCTGCTGCACGATGCCGCCCCGCAAATCGCGGTGGCTGCTGCGCATGCGTCTGGAAATCAGCCGGGGGCTGTTCACGAAAATTAAAAATTAGGAGTTGCAGACTTTGGTCGCATGCGATAAGCCCCTCCCGAGGGAGGGGTTTAGGGTGGGGTCAGGCTTGCAAACACGGCGGAACGCCGTGGAAACGACCTGCGAGAGCGAAAAAAGGAAACGAGAATAATAGTAAGTTGATGATATGTTAAAGGTAAAAAATCTGCACGCCTCGGTCGACGGCAAGGAGATTCTCCGGGGTATCGACCTCGAAGTCAGGGCCGGTGAGGTGCATGCCATCATGGGGCCTAACGGCTCGGGCAAGTCGACGCTGGCGTCGGTGCTGGCGGGCAATGAAAAGTTCACCGTCACCGAAGGGTCGGCCGAGTTTCTGGGCCGCGACCTGCTGTCGATGCCCATCGAGGACCGGGCGCGGCTGGGGCTGTTCCTGGGCTTCCAGTATCCGGTGGAGATCCCGGGCGTCACGATGGCTAATTTTATGAAGCTGGCCGTCAACGAGCAGCGCAAGTTCCGCGGCGAGGAGCCGCTTTCGGCCGCCGAATTCCTGAAACTCATGCGCGAGAAGAGCGCCGTGGTGGAACTCTCGTCGAAACTCACCTCGCGGGCCGTGAACGAAGGCTTCTCGGGCGGCGAGAAGAAGAAGAACGAGATTTTCCAGATGGCGATGCTCGATCCGAAGCTGGCGATCCTGGACGAGACCGACTCGGGGCTCGACATCGACGCCCTGCGCATCGTCGCCACGGGCGTCACCAAACTCCACCGGGCGGACAACGCCACGGTGGTCATCACCCACTACCAGCGTCTGCTGGATTACATCGTGCCCGATGTGGTGCATTTGCTCTACAAGGGCCGCATCATCCATTCGGGCGACAAGTCGCTGGCCCTTCGGCTCGAGAAGGAGGGGTACGATTGGCTCATCAACGAATACGACCGGTAATGGAGGCGATTCTCGACATCATCCGCAGGTTTCGTCCGGCGGATGGCGAGGTGCTCCGGATCGACGGGGCTGCGGCCGAACCCTTTGCGGCGGTCGATCCCCGGCATCTGCGCGTGGAGGCCGCGGCGGGCGCTTCGGCGCGGATCGTCGTGCTGCATACCGCACCCGACGTGTCGTCGCTGACGCTGACGCTGGCCGAAGGGGCGCAGCTGGAGCTGACCGAACTGTTCACGGCCGAGGCGTTCGCCGAGGTCTCGGTGAAGCAGGCCGCCCGCAGCCGCTGCCGCCTGACGACGGCGCTGCTGTCGAGCGCCAACGCTTCGTACCGCATCGACCTCGACGGTGCGGATGCCGAAAACGAGCTGGGCGGGGTGTTCCTCGCCGCGGGTGAAGAGCATTGCGTGCTGAAACTGCATACGGCGCACAACGTCGCCGACTGCCGCAGCGACTCCTACGTCAAGGGGGTCGCCGGAGGGCAGGCCGTGGGCGAGTTCTGCGGAATGGTCTACGTGGCCCCCGACGCCCAGCGCACCGACGCCCGGCAGCAGAGCCGCAACATCCTGTTGAGCCGGACGGCCCGCATCACGACCCAGCCGCAGCTGGAAATCTACGCCGACGACATGAAATGCTCGCACGGCGCGACGGTGGGGCAGATGGATGCCGAGGCGATACTTTACATGCGCCAGCGCGGTTTGAGCGAAGCCCAGGCCCGGCGGTTGCAGATCGAAGGATTCGTCGGCGACGTGGTGACCCGCTGCGGCATCGAGCCGCTGTGCGGGGCGATCCTGGAACGGGCCGCGGCGAAAATCGAAACCCTGTGAGAAATGGTCGACGTTGAAAAAATACGGGAGGAGTTCCCGATCCTGCACCGCGAAGTCTACGGCAAGCCGCTGGTTTACCTCGACAGCGGGGCTACGGCCCAGAAACCCCGGACGGTGATCGAGACGGTCGATCGCCTTCACCGGGAGCTGAACGCCAACATTCACCGCGGGGTGCATTTCCTCTCGGAGGAGGCCACGGAGTTGTACGAGGCGGCCCGGGAGCGGATCGCCGCGTTCGTCGGGGCGGCCGAGAAGGAGGAGATCGTCTTCACGGCGGGCGCCACGGCGTCGCTCAACACGGTGGCTTACGCCTGGGGCGACGCCTTCGTCGGGGCAGGGGACAACATCCTCGTCAGCGAGATGGAGCACCACTCCAACATCGTGCCGTGGCAGATGCTGGCCGAACGCAAAGGGGCCGAAATCCGCGTGCTGCCGTTCGACGAGGCGGGAGCGCTGCGCACGGACCTCCTGCCGTCGCTCGTGGACGAACGTACGCGCGTGGTGGCCGTCACGCAGGCGTCCAGCACGCTCGGCACGCGGCCCGACCTGCGGACGGTGGTCGCAGCGGCGCATGCCGTCGGGGCCGTTGTCGTTGTCGACGGCTGTCAGGGCGTGGTTCACGGCGGGGTCGATGTCCGGGCGATGGACTGCGACTTCTACGCCTTCTCGGGCCACAAACTCTACGGGCCGACGGGAATCGGCGTGCTGTACGGCAAGCGCGAACTGCTGGAACGGATGCCGCCGTTCATGGGCGGCGGCGACATGGTCGACACGGTGACGTTCGCGAAGACCACCTATGCCCCCGTGCCGCTGAAATTCGAGGCCGGAACGGCCAATTTCGTGGGCGCCATCGGACTGGGCGAAGCGGTGAAGTTCATGCAGCGGTTCGACCCTGCGGAGATCGAAGCCCACGAGGAGACGCTGCTGCGCCGCGCCACGGAGCGGCTGGAGGGGATCGGCGGACTGCGGATTTACGGCACGGCGCCCGGCAAATGCGCCATCCTCTCGTTCAATGTCGAGGGGGTGCATCCCTACGATATGGGGATGATTCTCGACAAGCTGGGCATTGCGGTCCGCACGGGCCAGCACTGCGCCGAGCCGGTGATGGACCACTACGGGACGACGGGCATGTGCCGGGCCTCGTTCGCGCTGTACAATACGCTTGCGGAGGCCGATGCGCTGGCCGCCGGGGTCGAACGGGCCGTGAAGATGCTGCGCAACTGAAAATTAAAAACTACTACCTATGTTCATCGTACTCGAAGGCTTGGACGGAGCGGGCAAGTCGACCCAGATCCGGATGTTGCGCCAGTTGCTCGCAGAACGTGGCGTGGAGAGCGAATACGTTCATTTTCCGCGTTTCGATGCGCCGGTCTACGGCGAACTGATCGCCCGCTTCCTGCGCGGCGAATTCGGCGGCGTGAACGAAGTCGACCCCTATCTGGTGGCCCTGCTCTTCGCGGGCGACCGGGCGGCGGCCGGCCCGCAGATCCGGGCGTGGATCGCCGAAGGCAAAGCCGTGGTCCTCGACCGTTACGTCTATTCGAACGTGGGTTTCCAGTGTGCGAAACTACCTGCCGGCGAGCGGCGCGACCGCCTCGCGCAGTGGATTCTGGACCTGGAATTCGGTTACAACGACCTGCCGCGCCCCGATCTGTCGCTGTTCCTCGACGTGCCGTTCGCCTTCACCGAACGAAAGCTCACGGAGGTCCGCGAGGGAGACGACCGCGACTACCTGCAAGGCAGCCGGGACATTCACGAAGACGCTCTCGACCTGCAACGGCGCGTGCGCGAGGTGTACCTCGCCGCCGCGGCGAAGGACGATTCGCTGCGTGTGGTCGATTGCAGCGATCCGTCGGGGGCGATGGGTTCGCCCGAACATAATTTCGAAAAAATACGGGCCGTGCTGGCCCCGATACTCGACGCGCGATGAGAAAGACCCGGACTTTCAAAATCGCGGCCAACGTCTGCCGGCTGATCCTCGCCTGCACGTTCATCCTTTCGGGCTTCTCGAAGGTGATCGACCCGTGGGGCACGGCGTTGAAGGTCAACGAATACCTCTCGATCTACGGCATGGAGTACCTGCAACCTGCGTCGATGACCTTCTCGATCTGGCTGTGCGGCGCCGAGCTGATGATGGGGTGCATGCTGCTGTTCAAGGTCCGCATCCGTCTGATTTCGATCTTCGCGCTGGTTTCGATGATCTTCTTCACGCTGCTGACGCTGTTGAGCGCCACGCTCATCCCCGTCGAGGACTGCGGGTGCTTCGGCGAGGCGCTGAAACTTACCCCGTGGGAGACTTTCGTCAAGAACGTCGTGCTGCTGCCGATGGCCTTCGTGGTGTGGTGGCGTTACCGGCCCGACAAGATTTTCGCCTTCAAACCGCTGGAGATCGTGCTTACCTGCACGTTCTTCTTTCTGGCGATGTACCTCGGCTATTACTGTTACATCCACCTGCCGCTCGTGGATTTCCTGCCCTATAAGGTCGGGGTCAATATCCGCGAGGCGATGCAGGCTCCCATCGTCGAGCCGGGCGAGTCGGAAACCGTGCTGGTATACCGCAACAGGCGGACGGGCCGCGAGCGCGAGTTCTCGCTGGAAGACACCGAGTGGCAGGATGCCGAAAAGTGGGAGTGGGTCGACACCCGCACCACGAGCGAAGTCCCGGCCGTGAGACCTCTTGTGAGCGAATTCGCCCTGCGCGACGCCGAGGGCGACGCCACGGAGGAGGTGCTGACGATGCCGGGGCGGGTTTACATGCTCTGTGTCACGGCTTTCGACCGCCTGCCGCGTTCGTGCGCACGGCGCATGGCCCGGCTTGCGGAGCGCGCCCGTGAGGAGGGTGCGCACGTGGTCTGCCTGACGCCCGATCCGCTTTACGGCGTCACGTGGCACGAGTTCGGCACGGTGGAGGTGCGGTGCTACAACATCGACACCTCGACGATGAAAACCATGCTCCGCGCCGATAACGGGCTTGTCGTGCTGGACGACGGAACCATCACCTCTAAAAAGAACTGTCGCGATATTCGTCCGTAGGGGCATCCTGCGGGACGCTGGTATGAAAGTTGACGCCGGAAACGGTGTCAACTTTTTTCGTATGCGAATCATCCCCATTTTAGCGATCGCCCTGCTTGCCGGGGCGTGTTCCCGCAAGACGCCCGCACCTGCGGTGGTACGCCCCGTGAAGGTGGCGACGGCTGCCGGCGCAGGGCTTATCGACAAGGATTTCGCCGGCATGGCTACTCCCGACGACGCTGTGAACCTCGCCTTCAAGGTGGCGGGGCAGGTCCTCGACGTGCCCGTTTCGCAGGGCGCGGGCGTGAAGAAGGGGGAGCTGCTCGCCGAACTCGACCCCCGGGACATCGAGTTGCAGGTCGCGGCGACCCGCTCGGCCTTCGAGGAGACCCGCTCGCAGCAGCAGCGCATGCAGCGGCTGCTGGAGCACGAGGCGGTGTCGCGGCAGGAGGCCGAAGCGGCTGCGACGCGCTATGCGCAGGCCCGCTCGACCTACGAGAACACCCTCGACCTGCTGAAGGACACCCGCCTGAAGGCCCCGTTCGCCGGGGTCGTCGAGCGCAAATACGTCGATAATTTCGAACGCGTGCAAGCCGGACAGCCGATTCTCCGGCTGGTCAATCCCGTCACCTCGACCGTCCAGTTCACGCTGCCCGAAAACGCGCTGCCGCTGTTGCGGGACAGCTCCACGCGCTTTACCGTCGCGTTCGACAACTACCGGGGCGCGGCCATTCCGGCCCGCCTGAAAGAGTATGTCGAAACCTCGTCCGACGCTTCGGGATTCCCCGTGTCGCTGACTCTCGAAAATCCCGATCCGGCGCGTTACCGCATTTCGCCCGGCATGTCGTGCACGATCACCATGCAGAGCGCCGATCCGGTTCCCGACGCCGTGTCGCTGCCCGTGTCGGCCGTCTACGCTCCGGCCGAGGGCGGCACCTATGTCTGGATCGTGGGCGCGGGCGACCGCGTCATGCGCCGCGAGGTGACGCTCGGGGAGCTGTTCGGCCGCGACCGGGTGGTCGTCGACAGCGGTGTCGCGCCCGGCGAACGGGTCGTCACGGCGGGCGTTTACCAGCTGCGCGAGGGCGAACGGGTCCGGATCTTAAACTGACGCCGCCATGAACCTGCCCGAATATTCGCTGCGCAGCGCCAAGGTGATCTGGTTCTTCCTCGCCGTGCTGCTGGCGGGAGGCGCCCTGGGGTTCGCCACGCTGGGCAAGAAGGAGGATGCGGTCTTCGTCATCAAGTCGGCGTCGCTCGTCTGCTCCTATCCGGGGGCCACGCCGCAGCAGGTCGAGGAGCTTGTCACTGAACCCATCGAACGCGAGGTGCAGTCGATGCGCCGCGTGCATAAAATCACTTCGGAATCCTATTACGGGCTTTCGAAGATACAGGTCGAACTGGACCCGGCCACACCCGCCGCCGAAATTCCGCAACTGTGGGACGAACTGCGCCGCAAGGAGCTCAACGTCCAGCCGCGCCTGCCCGCGGGGGCTTCGGCGGTGACCGTCGCCGACGATTTCGGCGACGTGTACGGCATCTATCGCAGGCGTGCAGAAGGTGGCCCTTTACGGCGAACAGACGCCCGTGGTGAACGTCTATGTCAGCATGGCGACGCTGGCCAATTTCGCCATCCGTCCCGAAACCATCGTCGCGACCATCGGCCAGCAGAATTCCATCGTCGACAGCGGCGAGAAGCAGGCCGGAAAACTCCAGATACAGATTCTCGAGGACGGGACCTACAAGACGCTCGACGACCTTTCGGACCAGCTGCTGATCTCCTCTTCGGGCAAACAGTACCGCCTGGGCGACATCGCCCGCGTCGAGCGGGGTTACGCCGAGCCGCCGCAGACGATGATGCGCGTCGATGGCCGCCGGGCCGTGGGCATCGGCATCTCGACCGAAGCGGGCGTCGATGTGGTGAAGGCCGGAGCGGAGATCGAATCCCTGCTGGCTTCGCTCACGCGGCAGATGCCGCTGGGCATGGAGCTGACGGTGCTCTATCCCGAGAACCGCATCGCCCGGGAGGCCAATTCCACGTTCATTCTCAACCTCGCCGAGTCGGTTGCGATCGTCATTCTGATCATCATGCTCGTCATGGGTTTCCGCGCCGGGGTGCTGATCGGCAGTTCGCTGCTCTTCTCGATCGGCGGCACGCTGCTCCTGATGCAATTTCTGGGCGAGGGGCTGAACCGCACCTCGCTGGCCGGTTTCATCATCGCGATGGGCATGCTCGTCGACAACGCCATCGTCGTCACCGACAATGCACAACAGGCCATGCTGCGGGGCGTGGCACGCCGTAGCGCCGTCGTTGACGGAGCCAACGCCCCGCGGTGGAGCCTGCTGGGGGCCACGCTGATCGCCATATTCTCGTTTCTGCCGCTGTACCTCGCCCCCTCGTCGGTGGCCGAGATCGTCAAGCCGCTGTTCGTCGTGCTGGCCCTCTCGCTGCTGTTGAGCTGGGTGCTGGCCCTGACGCAGACGCCGCTGTTCGGCAATTTCATGCTCAAGGTGAAACCCGTCGCCGGCGATCCCTACGACACGCGCTTCTACCGCGCCTTCGACCGCCTGCTGGCCGCCCTGCTGCGGTGGCGGTGGGCTGTCGCGGCGACGGTCGCGGGGCTGTTCGTCCTGTCGCTGGCCGTCATGGGGCTGATGCCCCAGAACTTCTTTCCGTCGCTCGACAAACCCTATTTCCGGGCCGACGTGCTGCTGCCCGACGGGTATAATATCCGCGATACGGAGCGTAATCTGCTCGCCATGGAGGAGTGGCTGCGCGCGCAGCCCGAGGTGAAGACCGTCTCGATGACGCTCGGGTCGACGCCGCCGCGCTATTACCTGGCCAGCAGCAGCATTTCGTTGCGTCCCAATTTCGGCAACATCCTCGTCGAGCTGCACGACAAGCGGCAGACCGAGGCTGTCGAGGAGCGTTTCAACGCCTATGTCACCGCGAATTTTCCCGACGTGTGGCTGCGCTCGTCGCTCTTCAAGCTCTCGCCCGTGCCCGACGCGGCCATCGAATTCGGCTTCATCGGCGACGACGTCGACACGCTGCGCCGTCTCGCGGCCCGGGCCGAAGAGGTGATGTGGCGCACCCCCGGAGCCGTAAACATCCGCAACGGCTGGGGCAACCGCGTGCCGATGTGGCAGCCGGTCTACTCGCAGATGAAGGGCCAGCGCATCGGCATCACCCGCAGCCAGATGGCCCGCGGCATCACCATCGCCACGCAGGGATACACGCTGGGCGAATACCGCGAGGGCGACCAGTTCATGCCGATCCTTCTGAAAGACGAGAACATCGGTTCGTATAACCTGACCAATTTGCAGGCCCTGCCGATCTTCAATCCTTCGGGCAAGGTCTTTTCGATCGAGCAGGCGACCGACGGATTCCGTTTCGATTTCCGGCCGGGCGTCATCAAGCGTTTCAACCGCCAGCGGGTGATGAAGGTCCAATGCGACCCGGGCCGCGGGGTCAACACCATGCAGTTGTTCGCCGCGCTGCGCGATTCGGTGGACCGCGCCGTGGTACTTCCCGAAGGCTACTCGATGAAGGTCTTCGGCGAGCAGGAGAGCCAGCAGGAGTCCAACGAGGCGCTGGCCGAATACATGCCGCTGACGCTGGTGCTCATCCTCATCGTCCTGCTGCTGCTGCTGCGCAACTACCGCGAGCCGGTCGTCATTCTGCTGATGATCCCCCTGATCTTCATCGGCGTGGTGCTCGGACTGGCCGTCACGGGCAAGGTGTTCAACTTTTTCTCCCTGCTGGGGTTGCTGGGACTCGTCGGCATGAACATCAAGAACGCCGTGGTGCTCGTCGAGCAGATCGGCGTGCTGCGGGCCGCGGGCAAAGACCCCTACGAGGCCCTGACCTCTGCGACGCGCAGCCGTATCGTCCCGGTGGCGATGGCCTCGGGAACGACCATTCTGGGCATGCTGCCGCTGTTGTTCGACTCGATGTTCGGCGCGATGGCCGCCACGATCATGGGCGGACTGCTGGTCGCCACGCTGCTGACGGTCTGCGTCCTGCCGGTGGTCTACGCGCTGTTCTACAATATCCGCAAGCCATGAAGATAACAGTTTCGATAATCGCCCTTTGGCTCTGCGTCCCGGCGCTGGGGCAGACCTCGCTCGCCGACTACCGCGCTGCCGTCGCCGATTACAGCTGGCAGCTGAAGATCGCCGCCTCGAAGAGCGATGCGGCGGCCGAGACGGCGGGGCAGGCCCGCACGGGCTACTTGCCGCGGCTCGCGATGGACGGCAGTTTCACGGCGACCGTGCGCCATTTCGACGGCGTGGAACGCTGGACGTTCAGCCTCCTGCCGCAGCTGGTGCAGACCGTCTACGGCGGCGGTGCGGTGCGGGCCGCGGCCCGGCAGGCCGAACTGGGCTACGG
>ENA-UEQR01002295-UEQR01002295.1-human-gut-metagenome-genome-assembly--contig:-NODE-2295-length-9879-cov-7.888594_pt1 | contig 9879 bp, 6 predicted proteins | sample MGYA00242944_ERZ507941 | MGnify/ENA primary metagenome ERZ507941 (study PRJEB26167, sample SAMN06115398) | human gut metagenome | host: Homo sapiens | place: China:Chongqing | collected 2016-06-23...
GGATAATAAGGGCATTTTTTTGTACGCGTGGATGCGTATATGTGATTTGGGGGGCGGTCTGGAAGGATGATTCGTCCATTGCTTCGCAATATTCAATGTAGCCGGACAGTTCTAGCAACTTCAATGCATGATGTATCTGTAGCGGAGGAAGCTGGCAAATGGAATAAAAATCTGTCAGTTCGAAGTTATGAACGATATCTTTTCCTTGCCCTTCCTGAATTCGGAAATAATCGCCCAACGCTTCATATACTTTTCCAATCAGCTTCTTTTCGGGAAACTCATCGTCTATCCGCTTTTTCAGATGAAAACTATCCGTATCTGTACAGAGAGCTACTGCAAAGGCTTTCCGGCTGTCTCGTCCGACGCGGCCTGCCTCCTGGAAATATTCTTCCAATGATCCCGGCATATCCAGATGGACAACCAACCGCACGTCCGGCTTGTCGATTCCCATCCCGAAAGCATTCGTGGCGACCATTACGCGGCACTCGTTATTTTTCCAACGGTGCTGCCGGATCGCCTTTTCTTCCCGGTTCAGTCCGGCATGAAAGAAATCGGCAGATATTCCGGCTTGTTGCAGGAAGAGAGCTGCCTCTTTTGTCTGTTTCCGGCTCCGGGTATAGACGATAGCCGTGCCGGGCACTTTTCCGAGTATGTAGGCCAGTGTGCTCAGCTTGTCTTCCGTACGGCGCACGATGTAGGTAAGGTTCGGACGGACAAAGCTTGTCCGGAACACATTCTTCTCCTTGAAAAGCAATCGTCTCTGTATGTCGTCCACGACTTCGGGCGTGGCAGTCGCCGTCAGTGCCAGTACCGGCACGCCGGGCAGTTGCTCCCGAATGTCGGCGATATGGAGATAGGAAGGGCGGAAGTCATAGCCCCATTGCGAGATACAATGGCTTTCATCCACCACTAACAGGCAGACGTTCATGGCCTGTAGCTTTTCCCTGAATAATCCGGTGGCAAGCCGTTCGGGCGAAACGTACAGGAACTTGTATTGTCCGGAAACGCAATTCTCCAATTCCGCAACGATTTCCTGCCGGCCCATGCCCGAATATACAGCCGTAGCTTTGATCCCGACCCGGCGCAGATTGTCGACCTGGTCGCGCATCAAAGCGATAAGCGGGGTAATGACAAGGCAAATCCCTTCCATCGCCAATGCCGGAACCTGGAAGGTGACCGATTTGCCGCCTCCCGTCGGCATCAGGCCGAGCGTGTCTCTTCCGGCACAGACGGAATGGATAATATCCTCCTGTAGGGGACGGAAAGCAGGGTATCCCCAATACTTCCCTAAGATCTTATGGTAGACATCCACCGCATCCCTTCATATATCGTTCTCCTTGATGTCCTTCACCATCAGTTGCAACGACGTGTTGCCGTTGTAGGTGTTCTCCTCGATGGTGTAGCAGATATTGAAAGGCTTCATGTTCTTGATATGCGTATTGTGCTGGTGCATGCCGAAAGCAATGCCGTGTATCGGTGTGTTCGACTTGTCGTCGATCAATTCCAGTTTGATATGTTCCAAGTCTTTCCCTACCAACTTGCTGGTTCCGTAATCTTTGACTCCGAGCGAGCAGAATACGGGCTTCTGGTTGTCCGGGCCGAACGGATTCATCTTTTTCAACTCACTCATGAACTTGGCGTTGATATCTTGCAGGTCCAGCACGGCATCTATATCGATCTGCGGCGTCATCTGTTCGGGGATGATCTCGTCGGCGGCCAGCTTGAGGAACCGCTGGGTGAAAGCGTCCAGGTTTTCCTCTTTCAGGGAGAGGCCGGCGGCATACGTGTGCCCGCCGAAGTTTTCCAACAGGTCGCGGCAGCTTTCGATTGCTTTGTATATGTCGAATCCCGTGACCGAGCGAGCGGAACCGGTGATCAGTTCGGACGATTTCGTCAGGACGACTGCCGGGCGGTAGTATTTTTCCGTCAGGCGGGAAGCGACGATGCCGATCACCCCTTTGTGCCATCCCGGATTGTAGACGATGATCGCCTTACGGTCTTCCATGTTCTGGAATTCGTCGATGACGGCGTTCGCCTCGTCTGTAATCTTCTTGTCCAGTTCGCGGCGTTCTTCGTTATACTGGTTGATGCTCTCGCTCTTTTCGCGGGCCACGTCGACATCCTTCGCCAGGAGCAGTTCGACCGCTTCCTTTCCGTTCATCATACGGCCGGAAGCGTTGATGCGAGGTCCGATCTTGAAGACGATGTCGCTGATCGTGATCTCTTTGCCCGACAGGCCGCAGATATCGATGATCCCTTTCAGGCCGAGGCTCGGATTGCTGTTAAGCTGCTTCAGGCCGTAGTAAGCCAATATGCGGTTTTCGCCGGTGATGGGGACGATGTCCGAGGCGATGCTGACCGCCGTCAGCTCCAGCAGTTTCTCCAGGTCGGCGAACGGGAAGTTGTTGCTTTTGGCGAATGCCTGCATGAACTTGAACCCGACGCCGCATCCCGACAGATGTTCGTACGGATAGACCGAGTCCACCCGCTTGGCATCCAGTACGGCGACGGCATCGGGCAATGTGTCGTCCGGCATGTGATGGTCGCAGATAATAAAATCGATCCCCAACTGCTTGGCATATTCGATCTTTTCGATGGCCTTGATGCCGCAGTCGAGCGAGATCACTAGCGTGATCCCGTTTTCCCGGGCGTAATTGATCCCTTTGTACGAAATCCCGTATCCTTCGTCATACCGGTCCGGAATATAATAATCCAATGCCGATGAATAAGGACGCAAATACTTGTAGACCAATGAGACGGCAGTTGTACCGTCTACATCGTAGTCTCCGTAAATCAAAATCTTTTCTTTATTACCCAGTGCTTTATTCAAGCGTTTGACCGCCTTCTCCATGTCCGGCATGAGGAATGGATCATGCAGGTCGTTCAAGCAGGGTTTAAAGAATTTCTTCACCTCTTCAACAGTGGTGAGTCCTCGCTGAACGAGCAAAAGACATACGACCGGACTGAGTCCCAGTTGGCTTGCCAGCCTGTCTCTCTTATGTAACTCTTCTTCTGTTGGGGTTTGAAAGTTCCATTTTGTAATCATTATATATTGTTTTTTTCTTTTTTGCTTGCCTGATACTACGGATACCTTGTCATCCTTAATCTACCGTATGACAAAGGCGAGATTTCCGCAATATATTTCAACCTGTAAAGTTAGAAATTAAATATGGTATATCCGGTATGGCTTAAAGAAAATAGTTTTTTTGTTATTATTTTTTTGAAGTAGGAGAATGATTCGTACATTTGCCTAAATATTATAAAATACAATGACGGAAGATATTAAAAAAGCTTGCGAAGTAATGGCCGCAGGCGGCATAATACTTTATCCTACAGACACTATCTGGGGAATTGGTTGCGACGCTACCAATGAAAAAGCCGTACAAAGAGTGTACGAGCTAAAGCGAAGGGCAGACAATAAGGCTATGTTGGTCTTGATGGACAGCGAGGCTAAATTGGATAGGTACGTGTCGGATGTTCCCGATATCGCTTGGGATTTGATTAGCGTGTCTGATAAGCCGTTGACCATCATTTACTCAAGTGCCAAGAACTTGGCGACAAATCTATTGGGAGCCGATGGTAGCGTGGGTATCCGCATCACGAACGAGGAGTTCTCCAAGAAATTGTGCGAGCGCTTCCGCAAACCTTTGGTCTCTACTTCCGCCAACGTAAGCGGCGAGCCTTCTCCCGCTAATTTCAGCGAGGTATCGGAGGTGATCAAGGAGGGTGTGGATTATATCGTGAGTTATCGTCAGGACGATATGAGCAAGGCCGCTCCGTCCGGCATTATCAAGCTAGGAGCCGGTGGGCTTGTGCAGGTAATTAGATAAGGATGAAGAAAAGCGTACAAGCCGGAAAATATATTGTCTCGGATTTTATAGCGTCGTCGGTAGTCTGGTTATTATTTAATCTGATACGTTATGAGGAGGTGGCGGTGTATGAAGGGTTTGATACCGTCGGGGCCTTTTTGCTGCATATCCCCTCGTTGAAGGGGCAGCTATTGATCCCGTTTTTCTGGTTCGTATTATATTGGTTTTCCGGTTATTATAATAAACCGTTCGGTAAGTCGAGGCTTACTGAGTTGTTCTCTACCCTTGGGAGCGTGTCGATCGGTGTCGTGATCTTGTTTTTTGCCTTAGTGCTGAATGACTTGCCCCGTTCCTATCATGTGTATTATGATATGTTTTTCTCTTTATGGGGATTACAGTTTGTCTTGACGTATATTCCCCGGTTATTGATTACGCAGGCCGGGTTACGGAAGATAAAGTGCAGGGAATGGGCGTTGAACGTATTGATGATTGGGGCGGGGAAGAAGGCGGCGTGTATTGCCGACGACCTGTATGGGTTGGGTTATAATATCGTCGGTTTTGTCTCCGATGGTACGGAGAAAAAGGGCGGGGTCGCCGGAGATCGTGTGATCGGTAGGCTGGAATCTTTGCCGGTGATCGTAGAGGAGAAAAAGGTGGATGAGCTGGTTGTCGCCTTGGAGACAGTGGATAATAGCCGTTTGATGGATATTCTGTATTCGTTATATTGCTATAAACGGCCGATCAAGATATTGGCGGATAAATCCAGTTCATTATCGCAAGTAAAGATCAAGGCGATAAAGGGCGTTCCGCTGGTGGACGTGACGGATAACAACTTCTTGCCCATCGAGCAGAATGTAAAGCTCTTTATGGATAAGATGTTATCTCTGATTTTCTTGGTGCTCTTATCTCCCTTGTTCCTGTATATCGCTTGGCGGGTGAAGCGGGATTCCCCCGGCCCGGTGTTTTTCAGTCAGGAACGGATCGGATACATGGGCGAGCCTTTCATGATCTATAAGTTTCGTACGATGTATACGAACGCCGAGGAAGAAGGTCCGTTGCTCTCTTCCGAGGACGATTCCCGTATCACTCCCTTCGGACGGGTGATGCGGAAATACCGCTTGGACGAGTTACCGCAGTTTTGGAACGTGCTGAAAGGGGATATGTCGCTAGTTGGCCCCCGTCCGGAACGTAAATATTTCATCGAGCGGATCGTGAGGAAAGCCCCCTTCTACTATCTGCTGCATAATGTACGTCCGGGAATCACCTCGTTGGGTATGGTGAAATATGGATATGCCGGCAGCGTGGATGAGATGATCGAGCGCTTGGAATATGATATATTATACTATGAGAATATGTCCTTGATTCTGGACATAACGATTCTCATTTATACAGTTAAAACAGTGTTTACAGGTAAAGGTATTTAAAATGGCTAACGAAGGGTTATTCTATAAATTGTTGTTATGGCGGGAAAAGCGCATCAAGGAGAAGCATTTTATCCTTATTATCAGCTTTATCGTGGGAATTTGCACAGCTGCGGCCGCTATCATATTGAAACAATTGATCCATTTCATACAACATGTATTGACGGGTAATTTCAGTGCTGACGGCGTGAACTATCTCTATTTGCTTTATCCGGTGATCGGTATCTTGTTGGCCGGCTTGTTCGTGAAATATATCGTGCGTGACGATATCGGCCATGGGGTGACGAAGATGTTGTATGCCATCTCGTAACGAAAGAGCCGTATCAAGCCGCATAATACATGGACGTCTATCGTAGCCAGTTCCGTGACGATCGGCTTTGGTGGATCGGTCGGGGCGGAGGCTCCTATCGTATTGACAGGGGCGGCTATCGGTTCTAATCTGGGACGGGTGTTCAGGATGGAGCAGAAGACGTTGATGTTGCTCGTGGGATGTGGTGCCGCCGGAGCGATCGCCGGTATTTTCAAGGCGCCTATCGCCGGGTTGGTGTTCGTGATCGAGGTATTGATGCTGGACCTTACGATGACTTCCGTGCTTCCTTTGCTGATCTCGTCGGTGACGGCGGCTACGATGTCTTATATCTTTACCGGTACCGAGGCGATGTTTAAGTTCTCTCAGACCGAGGCATTCGAGATCGAGCGTATTCCTTACGTGCTCTTGCTGGGTGTTTTTTGCGGATTGGTATCCCTTTATTTTACCCGTGTGATGAACAAGGTGGAAGGGATGTACCGGAAGTTGGGTACGTATTGGAAGAAGTTCATGTTGGGCGGCGTGATGCTGAGTATCTTGATATTCTTGTTCCCCCCGCTATATGGTGAGGGCTATGATACGATCGGCTCGTTGCTGAACGGGCAGTTCTCGCATATCATGGACAAGAGTTTGTTTTACGATCTGAACGATACGTATTTCGGGGTCTTGATCTTCTTGACCTTGATCTTGCTTACGAAGGTATTCGCTTCCAGCGCCACGAATGCCGGAGGGGGTTGCGGTGGTATCTTCGCTCCTAGTTTGTATCTGGGCTGTATCGCCGGTTTTATCTTTGCGCATACGTCTAATTATTTCCCGTTCACGATGTATATCTCAGAGAAGAATTTCGCTTTGCTGGGTATGGCGGGCATTATGTCCGGGGTGATGCACGCTCCTTTGACCGGGGTTTTCTTGATTGCCGAGCTGACGGGTGGGTATGATTTGTTCCTCCCCTTGATGATCGTCTCGATCAGTTCCTATATCACGATCCTTATGTTCGAGCCTCATAGCATCTACTCCATGCGTTTGGCGCAGAAAGGCGAGTTGCTGACGCACCATAAGGATAGGGCGGTGCTTACCTTGCTACGGGCGGATAGCGTGATCGAGAAAGATTTCCAGATGGTGTCTCCGGAGATGACGTTGGGCGATATGGTAAAGGTCATTTCCCGAAGCGGACGTAACACCTTTCCTGTCGTGGACGAGCGGGGCGTGTTGCTGGGTATCGTCTTGCTGGATAATATCCGGAATATCATGTTCCGTCCGGAGTTGTATAATCGTTTCCATGTATCGAAGTTCATGGTTTCCGCCCCGGCCAAGATCGTAATCAACACACCGATGGATCAGATCATGCAGACGTTTGATGATACGAAAGCGTGGAATCTTCCGGTGGTCGATGAGAATGGCCATTATATCGGCTTTATGTCGAAATCGAAGATATTTAATTCCTATCGGGAGGTATTGGTCGATAACTTTTCCGGGGACTAACTTGTTAAAAACAGATCCAATTTATTGTATATGAAGAAAGAGGATTTACGAATCGTATATATGGGCACTCCCGATTTCGCCGTGGAGAGCCTGCGTGCCTTGGTAGAAGGTGGATATAATGTGGTAGGTGTCATTACGATGCCGGATAAGCCAATGGGGCGTCATGGTAGCGTGCTTCAGCCGAGCGCTGTGAAGCAATATGCCGTATCGGTGGGTCTTCCGGTCTTGCAGCCAGAGAAATTGAAGGACGAGGCATTTTTAGAGGAACTGCGTGCCTTGCGGGCGGATTTGCAGATCGTGGTGGCGTTTCGTATGCTGCCGGAGGTGGTCTGGAATATGCCCCGTCTGGGAACTTTTAATCTGCATGCCTCCTTGCTTCCGCAATACCGGGGCGCCGCTCCGATCAACTGGGCGGTTATCAATGGTGATACGGAGACCGGCGTGACTACTTTCTTTCTTACGCATGAGATTGATACGGGTAAGATCATCCGTCAGAAACATCTGCCGATCGCTGATACCGACGATGTAGAAACCGTTCACGATGCCTTGATGGCGATGGGGGCGGGGTTGGTTACCGAGACCGTGGACTTACTGTTGGATGGAAAAACAGACGCTATCCCTCAAGAGGAGTTCTATAAGGATGCCGCCGAGTTGCGTCCGGCCCCGAAGATCTTCAAAGATACCTGTCATATCGACTGGAACCAACCGGTGAAGAAGATCTATGATTTCGTCCGTGGGCTTTCTCCTTATCCTGCCGCTTGGACGGAATTGATCTCAGCGGATGGCAAACGTATGGTCTTGAAGGTTTACCAGACGGAGAAGCGTCCGGCAACGCATAACTTCCCGGTAGGTTCTATCCATACAGATCATAAATCGTATATCGATGTGGCCGTGAAGGATGGTTTCCTTCGATTGCATTCCTTGCAACTTGCCGGAAAGAAACGGATGAATATAACGGACTTCTTTAACGGTTTTAAGCAAATCGCAGAATATACTGTTGGCTGATGAACGGGACGAGACGTATCATACATTACGTTAGGAACGTTTTTTCTTATATTGGGAGCGATCGGCATCTTTGTCCCTTTGCTCCCGACCACTCCTTTTTGGTTACTGACTTGTTGGTTTTATGTCCGTAGCTCGGAGAGACTTTATAACCGGGTGATGAGCAATCGTTATTTCGGGCCGCATATTAAGGGCTTTGTGGAAGATAAGGCTATTCCTTTGCGTTCCAAGATTATCACGATCGCTATCATGTGGCTATCTACGATCATTACTTCCCTTTTGCTAGTCGGCTATTGGTGGGTGAAAGCTTTGTTAGGGCTTATCAGTATCGGAGTCTCATGGCATATCCTCTCTTATCCTACTAAAAAAGAATGAGATAACCTGTTCATCCATAGGATTACTGGGGTTATCCCTCTTTTATCGCTTTCTATCGTAGCCTTACTACTTTATCGGTCTTCTTTCAAGGCCTCTTCCAAGCTGATTCCTAGAGCTTCAGCTACTCCCTTACCGTAAGCAGGGTCTGCCTTGTAGCAATTGCGTACGTGGCGTTGCTTGATGAACAGTTGGGCGTTACCCATCGCACGGGCGGTATTTCCGAATAACAACTGTTGCTCTTCCGGCGGCATCAAACGGAATAAGGCACCCGGTTGGCTGTAATAATCATCATCATACTCACGCTCGTTGTAATTATAAACATCCCCGTGTACTTTCAAAGGCGGTTCCTTCTTCTCGGGAGAGTCTTTCCATTCGCCGAAGCTGTTAGGTTCGTAACCCTTTGCGGCTCCATAGTTTCCGTCTACACGCATCGCTCCGTCACGGTGATAGGCATGGAACGGACAGCGGGGCTTGTTCACCGGGATCTGCTCTAGGTTCACGCCAAGGCGGTAACGCTGGGCGTCGCCATAAGAGAATAGACGACCTTGTAACATCTTGTCTGGGGAGAAGCCGATACCTTCGACAGTATTCATCGGGTTGAATGCGGCTTGCTCCACGTCTTGGAAATAATTCTCCGGATTACGGTTCAACTCGAGGATACCGACATCCATTAACGGGAAGTCCTTATGCGGCCATACTTTCGTGAGGTCGAACGGGTTGATCGGATAGGTCTCGGCCTGCTCCTCAGTCATCAATTGGATCTGGAATTTCCATTTCGGGAAGTCCCCACGCTCGATACTCTCGAACAAATCACGCTGATGGGATTCACGATCCTTGGCGATGATCGCAGCCGCTTCCTCGTCACTCAAGTTCTTGATACCTTGCAGGGTTCTGAGATGGAACTTCACCCAGATACGTTCGTTCTTATTGTTGATAAAACTGTACGTATGGCTACCGAAACCATGCATATGTCGATAAGAGTAAGGAATGCCGCGAGAACTCATCGTAATCGTTACTTGATGCAGGGCCTCGGGAAGCAAAGTCCAGAAATCCCAGTTGTTATCCTCGCTTCGTAGATTCGTTTTCGGGTCACGTTTGACCGCATGATTCAAGTCCGGGAACTTTAGGGGATCACGCAAGAAGAATACGGGGGTGTTGTTGCCTACCAAGTCCCAGTTACCCTCCTCTGTGTAGAATTTCATGGCGAATCCACGGATATCACGCTCTGCGTCGGCTGCTCCACGCTCTCCGGCTACGGTGGAGAAACGGACAAAGCAGTCAGTTTTCTTGCCTATCTCGCTGAAAATAGCCGCTTTCGTATACTTTGTGATATCATGTGTAACGGTAAAGGTACCGAATGCGCCGGAACCTTTGGCGTGCATGCGTCTTTCTGGGATCACTTCACGGTCGAAGTGCGCTAGCTTCTCAATGAACCAAGGGTCTTGTAATACCATCGGGCCACGTGGCCCCACTGTTTGTTCGT
>ENA-UEQR01002299-UEQR01002299.1-human-gut-metagenome-genome-assembly--contig:-NODE-2299-length-9874-cov-5.392875_pt1 | contig 9874 bp, 8 predicted proteins | sample MGYA00242944_ERZ507941 | MGnify/ENA primary metagenome ERZ507941 (study PRJEB26167, sample SAMN06115398) | human gut metagenome | host: Homo sapiens | place: China:Chongqing | collected 2016-06-23...
ATTAAAAAATAAATATGATGAAACTATTTTATAACCTACAAAGGGGCGTGGGTTTATTTGTTTTTTGTACTATCTTGCTTAGTGCTTGTGTGAACCATATTTCGGAGGAAGAGGAGGATAGTGTTAATAATGGAGATATTCCATTGAAATTTATTGCCGATATTCGTGAATCAGTTGGTACCCGTATGGCAAATAATAACTTTGCTGAAGGGGATGAAGTCGGTCTGTTTGCTCTTGCCGGAACCACTACAATGCAAGAAGAACGTTATGCAGATAATCTTCATTTTGTGCGTTCATCTACTGGTGAGTTTGTATCTGATGAGTCGGTTTACTATCCGGATGATGGAGTAACATTGAATTTAATCAGTTATTATCCATATCAGAAGGGCGTGGTAGCAATGGGTGAAAGTTCCATGCAAGTGACCGTTGCAACAACTCAAGATAAACTGGATGATTATTCTCATTCTGATTTTCTAGTTGCTTCCAAAAAGGAAGTATTAGCTAGTAAAGATGCAGTTGCTTTGACTTACAACCACCAGTTCTTTCGCATGAAAATAGTCCTTGTCCCCGGAGAGGAAGAGAATATAGAAGAAATACTATCTGTGAAACCTACACTTTCGGTGAGTGGCTTTTATACTAAGACCATTTATGATTTTCAGAAGAAAACATTCTCTGCCTATTCTGAAGAGAAAGATATTACTCCTGCAGGAGAATGGGAAATAAAAGACGGTCGACTGGTAGGAAAAGAGCTTATTTTGATCCCTCAAGAGGCGACAGCCGGATACCAATACATAACATTGGAAGCTGCCGGCAAACTATATACCAGTTTATTACCATCCACTTTACAATTGGAAAGTGGAAAACAGAGAGAGTTGGAAATAACGTTTGTATCGGCCGAAGATATATTAATGAGTAAAGTGAACGGAGAAATCGGGGATTGGGATGGAACAGAAGTGGATCATACCGAATCGGGTATTTTGCATAAATACATATATGTATCGAAGCTGACTTTTGAAAAATCGAATGTGTACAAAGTGATACATTCGGGAAAACAAGTAGCCGAAATATGTAAAGAGTATCTTGTTACTCCGGATTTTTCTTCTCAAGCGATTGTTGCCTATCCGATGAAAGAAGACGGTAGCGTTAATTTATCTCAAGGGATTGTAGCACAGTTATTAGGAAAATCAGGAAAAGTGAATGGTGGAAGTGTATCATGGAATATGGAAGATCATTCATTAACCTATGTGGATGGCACCTTATTGGCTCGTCATAATGTTTATGTGCTGGCAGACGGAACAATCTCCTTATCAGTAACACTGGCAGATGATGTGTTACCTGTTTTGGCACAGGAAGATATTGTTCGTGATGTTCGTGGAGGAGTCATCCATAATTATCCGCTAGTGAAGATCGGAACTCAATACTGGATGAGGAGTAATTTGGAGACATCTTTATATGTAAACGGTGATGCGCTCCCTAAAGTGAATCAGGTAACAGCAAATATAGCCGGATATTTGCAATCTACTACAGAGCATTATTTTTATACCGCTAATGTTGCGCTTTCCGGTAGGATCTTGCCAACTCACTGGAGTATACCGAATTGGGAAGACTGGAATATTTTAAAAGACTACTTGAAGGGGGAAGCTTCTTTGTTGAAGTCAGGGACCTGGTTGTCCCTGAAGACGGAAGAACAAGTGCAACCTGCAACTAATTTATCCGGTTTTAATGGTATTCCTGTAGGAATGTATGTAGGGGCTTTTCAAGCAGATTATGAGAACAAACATTTGGCATATTGGACATTGGACAATACAAATGCCACCATCGATACTAAGGTTTTCTACATGAAAAGTGATACGAATATCATAGAAGAATCTAATGCGGGTATTGATACGAAAGCTTTCGCTATTCGTTGTATTAGAAAGTAAATCAGTGAAAATTGCATCTCCTTTTCATAAATTGCTTATATTTGGGAAGTAAAACTAACTAAAAGAGAGAACTATGAAGAAGATAATAAATCCCTGGAAGGGTTTGGAAGGGTACAATTGTTTCGGTTGTGCTCCTAATAATGAAGCTGGAGTAAAAATGGAATTTTATGAGGATGGTGACGAAGTAGTGAGCATTTGGAAGCCACGTCCCGAGTATCAAGGCTGGATTGACACTTTGCATGGCGGTATTCAAGCAGTTTTGATGGATGAAATCTGTGCGTGGGTGGTGCTTCGTAAACTACAAACGACTGGAGTGACTTCGAAGATGGAAACCCGTTACCGAAAATCTGTTGATACCAAAGATTCTCATATTGTATTGCGCGCCTCTATTAAAGAAGTGAAGCGGAACATTGTCATTGTTGAAGCAAAATTATATAATGAGGATGGAGAAGTATGCACAGAATCGGTTTGTACCTACTTTACTTTCTCGAAAGAAAAGTCGAAAGACGAAATGCATTTTACGAAATGTGATGTAGAGCCGGAAGAGATATTGCCTTTAATTTGAAATAAAAACTCAAGTTTTTGTGATAAATGTTTGGTGGTTTCAAACAAATGCTTTACTTTTGTCGCAGTTAATAAAAGAAATATGAAATATACAACTACACATCATCATCATCATTTTCCTAACGAATAATCGGTGGGCGTGGATGATATTGTGTATAACTATATAAACGATAACTAAGGCTTGCCGAATACGGTAAGCCTTTTTTATTTCTCAACGCATATTATAATTAAAAATTAAATAAAGTCATGTTAAGAATCGCAGTACAAGCCAAAGGACGTCTCTTCGAAGAGACAATGGCACTTTTAGGAGAGTCGGATATTAAGTTGAGCACTACAAAACGTACCTTATTGGTGCAGTCTTCCAATTTCCCTATTGAAGTTCTATTCCTTCGTGATGATGATATCCCGCAGACAGTGGCTACCGGTGTGGCAGACTTGGGAATTGTTGGCGAAAATGAATTTATGGAAAAGGAAGAAGATGCGGAAATCATCAAACGTTTGGGATTCAGTAAGTGTCGCCTTTCATTGGCTATGCCGAAAGATATTGAATATCCCGGTTTGTCATGGTTTAACGGTAAGAAGATCGCTACTTCTTATCCGGTTATTCTTCGCAACTTCCTGAAGAAAAATGGTGTAAATGCTGAAATTCACGTGATTACCGGTTCTGTAGAAGTGTCTCCGGGAATTGGATTGGCTGATGCTATTTTTGATATTGTAAGCTCCGGTTCTACGTTGGTAAGTAACCGTTTGAAAGAAGTGGAAGTCGTAATGAAGTCGGAAGCATTGCTGATTGGCAACAAGAATATGAGCGACGAGAAAAAAGAAGTGCTCGAAGAACTGCTGTTCCGCATGAATGCAGTAAAAACAGCCGAAGATAAAAAATATGTATTGATGAATGCTCCGAAAGATAAACTGGAAGAAATCATTGCTGTATTGCCGGGTATGAAGAGTCCTACGGTGATGCCGTTAGCACAGGAAGGCTGGTGCTCTGTCCATACAGTACTTGATGAAAAACGTTTTTGGGAAATCATTGGAAAACTGAAAGGACTGGGAGCAGAAGGCATTTTAGTACTGCCAATTGAAAAGATGATTGTATAAATATATAGGCATCTAATAAAATAGTAACCATGAGATTGATTAAATATCCCTCAAAAGAACAGTGGACGGAACTTTTGAAACGTCCGGCACTGAATACGGAAAATTTGTTCGACACTGTTCGCTCTATTATAAATAAGGTAAGAGCAGAAGGTGACAAAGCCGTCTTGGAATATGAAGCTACTTTTGATAAAGTCGCCTTGTCTGCGCTTGCTGTGACTCCTGAAGAGATACAGGTTGCCGGAACATTGGTAAGCGATGAACTGAAAGCAGCTATCTCCCTGGCAAAACAAAATATTGAAACTTTTCATGCTTCCCAACGTTTTGTCGGAAAGAAGGTAGAAACAATGAACGGTGTGACTTGCTGGCAAAAATCGGTAGGAATCGAAAAAGTGGGATTGTATATTCCGGGTGGAACAGCACCACTTTTCTCAACTGTATTGATGTTGGCTGTTCCGGCTAAAATTGCAGGATGCAAGGAAATCGTACTTTGCACGCCTCCCGATAAGAATGGAAATATTCATCCGGCTATTCTTTTTGCTGCGCAACTGGCAGGTGTCAGTAAAATATTCAAGGCTGGTGGTGTGCAGGCTATTGCCGCTATGGCCTATGGAACGGAGAGTGTCCCCAAAGTATATAAGATATTTGGTCCAGGCAATCAATATGTGACAGCTGCCAAACAGTTGGTAAGCCTGCGTGATGTAGCTATTGATATGCCTGCCGGTCCTTCTGAAGTCGAAGTTCTGGCTGATGCATCTGCCAACCCGGTTTTTGTAGCAGCAGATCTTTTGTCACAGGCAGAACACGGAATAGATAGCCAGGCTATATTGATTACCACTTCCGAGAAACTTCAAACAGAGGTGATGGAAGAAGTGGAGCGTCAATTAGCAGAACTTCCCCGTCGTGAAATTGCGGCGAAATCACTGGAGAATAGTAAATTGATTTTAGTAAAGGATTTGGATGAAGCATTGGAACTGACTAACGCATACGCGTCGGAACACTTAATAATAGAAACGGAAAACTACATGGAAGTAGCAGAGCGTGTAACAAATGCCGGTTCTGTTTTTCTTGGATCGTTAACTCCCGAAAGTGCCGGTGACTATGCTTCCGGAACGAATCATACCTTGCCTACCAACGGTTATGCCAAAGCATATAGCGGCGTCAGTCTGGATAGTTTTATCCGCAAGATTACGTTCCAGGAAATTCTCCCGGAAGGAATAAAGGCTATTGGTCCTGCTATTGAGGAGATGGCGGCTAACGAACATTTGGACGCGCATAAGAATGCGGTCACAGTTCGTCTCAAAGCAATTCAAAATTCATAACTTAAAATTTAAAGAAGTGAAAACATTACAAGAATTAACCCGGCCGAATATCTGGAAATTAAAGCCTTACTCTTCGGCACGTGATGAATATAAAGGAGTCACCGCTTCTGTTTTCCTGGATGCAAACGAAAATCCGTACAATACGCCTCACAACCGTTATCCGGACCCTATGCAGTGTGAACTGAAAACATTGTTGTCGAAAATTAAGAAAATATCTCCCGAACATATTTTTCTCGGAAACGGCAGTGATGAAGCCATCGACTTGGTCTTTCGTGCTTTTTGCGAACCGGGTAAAGATAATGTAGTAGCTATCGATCCTACCTATGGAATGTATCAGGTCTGTGCCGATGTAAACGATGTAGAATATCGGAAAGTTTTGTTGGATGATGACTTCCAGTTCTCTGCTGACAAATTGCTGGCAGCTACCGACGAGCATACCAAACTGATTTTCCTTTGTTCGCCTAATAATCCGACGGGAAATGATCTGCTTCGTTCCGAAATAGAAAAGATTCTTTGTCAGTTTGAAGGATTGGTAATGTTGGATGAGGCTTACAATGATTTTTCTAAAGCTCCGTCTTTCCTCGAAGAGTTGGATAAATATCCCAATCTCGTCGTATTCCAGACATTCTCCAAAGCCTGGGGATGTGCTGCTATCCGTTTGGGAATGGCTTTTGCTTCCAAAGAGATTATTGATATTCTTAGTAAAATCAAATATCCCTATAATGTCAACCAGTTGACTCAACAGCAAGCCATCGCCATGTTGCATAAACATTATGAGATAGAACGTTGGGTGAAAACTCTGAAGGAAGAACGTGACTATCTGGAAGCGGAATTTGAAAAGCTTCCATGTACCATTAAACTGTTTCCGTCTGATGCGAATTTCTTTTTGGCAAAAGTGACGGATGCCGTGAAAATCTACAATTATTTGGTAGGTGAAGGAATTATTGTGCGTAATCGCCATAACATTTCGCTTTGCTGCAACTGTTTGCGTGTGACTGTCGGTACCCGTGTAGAGAATAATACACTATTAGCCACCCTTAAAAAATACCCGGGATAATTTATGAAGAAGAAAGTATTATTTATAGATAGAGATGGTACGTTGGTGATCGAACCTCCCGTAGATTACCAACTCGACTCATTGGAGAAGCTGGAATTCTATCCGAAAGTATTCTGTAATTTAGGTTTTATTCGCAGTAAACTCGATTTTGAATTTGTGATGGTCACCAATCAGGATGGATTGGGTACATCTTCTTTCCCGGAAGAAACGTTTTGGCCTGCCCATAATCTGATGCTTAAAACATTAGAAGGAGAGGGGATTACTTTTGATGAGATTCTGATAGACCGTAGTTTCCCAGAAGATAATGCGCCCACCCGTAAACCACGTACCGGAATGTTGACGAAGTACCTAAATAATCCGGAATACGATCTTGCCGGAAGTTTTGTTATAGGCGACCGTCCTACGGATGTGGAACTTGCCAAAAATATGGGTTGCCGGGCAATTTATCTGCAAAATTCACCTGAAACCCTGAAAGAAAAAGGATTGGAAGAAGTCTGCGCTCTTGCAACAACTGACTGGGATCAGATAGCCGAGTTCCTTTTTGCCGGAGAACGGAAAGCGGAAGTACGTCGTACAACAAAAGAAACAGATATTGATGTGGCTTTGAACTTGGATGGAAACGGCACTTGTGACATCTCTACCGGTCTTGGCTTTTTCGACCACATGCTCGAGCAGATTGGAAAACACTCCGGTATGGACTTGACAATCCGTGTGAAAGGAGATCTGGAGGTAGACGAGCATCATACGATCGAAGATACTGCTATTGCATTAGGAGAATGTATTTACCAGGCTTTAGGTAGTAAGCGTGGAATTGAACGTTATGGCTATGCTTTACCGATGGATGATTGTCTTTGTCAGGTTTGTCTGGACTTTGGTGGTCGTCCCTGGCTGGTTTGGGATGCCGAATTCAAGCGTGAGAAGATAGGGGAGATGCCGACGGAAATGTTCCTTCATTTCTTTAAGTCACTAAGTGATGCGGCAAAAATGAATCTGAACATCAAGGCGGAAGGACAAAATGAACATCATAAGATAGAAGGTATTTTTAAAGCCCTTGCCCGTGCCTTGAAAATGGCAATCAAGAGAGATATCTATCATTTTGAACTTCCTTCCAGCAAAGGGGTACTCTGATTTCTTAAATACACAGACTTATGCAGAAACGAATCCTGTTAAGCCTACTTTGGGGAGTAATCTTTTCTATTTCTCTTTTTAGTCAAAACCTGAAAGCAGAGAAGATTACTCTTCCCGATAGTAAACTGAATAATTTATATAAGATAGATTCAGGTGTATATCGTTCCGAACAACCTTCACACTCGGACTTTAAAGCTCTCGAAAAATATGGTATTGGGGAGTCTCTTAATCTTCGTAATAGACATAGTGACAATGATGAGGCGACAGGAACGACTGTGAAACTTCATCGAGTAAAGATGAAAGCGCACTCGGTAGATGAGGAACAGCTGATAACTGCATTGCGCATCATAAAGAATCGTAAATCGCCCATTGTCATTCATTGTCATCATGGCTCTGACCGCACAGGAGCCGTGTGTGCTCTTTACCGTATTATATTCCAGAATATCTCCAAAGAAGATGCAATTCGTGAAATGACTGACGGAGGCTTTGGCTTTCATCGTATTTATAAAAACATTATTAGAAGAATCAGGGAAGCTGATATTGAACGAATAAAAAGAGAAGTGATGACTGTTGGAGGATCGTACTAGTACCCTGTTTGTACTACCGCGCTGTCACAACCGTGCCATCGCATTGGCACAACTATGCCATGCCGTTGGCACAGTTGTGCCAATGGGGTGGCACAAGCCTATTAATAGGATGCCTATAAAGCTTCTATTTCTTTAAGCCACATGGCTGAATTTGCATCGCTCGGCATTCGCCAATCCCCTCTCGGACTGATAGAAATACTGCCTACTTTAGGACCATCAGGCAAGCAGGAACGTTTGAATTGTTGATTGAAGAAGCGGCGGAAAAAGATAGCCAGCCATTTCTTGATTGTCTCTTCATTATAATTACCTTTGAATGCGATGTTTGCCAGATAATAAATCTTTGAAGGGCGGAAACCGAAACGTAGGAAATAATAAAGGAAGAAGTCGTGTAGTTCGTAAGGACCGACTAGGTCTTCCGTCTTTTGTTTGATTTCTCCGTTTTCGTCTGCCGGAATCAGTTCCGGACTGATAGGAGTATCCACTATATCAAGCAATGTGGTTTTTGAATCTTCGTCCACACCATTTTCTGCCACCCACTGTACCAGATATTTTACGAGTGTTTTGGGGACGCTTGCGTTAACGCCATACATAGACATGTGATCGCCATTATATGTTGCCCATCCTAAAGCAAGTTCTGATAAATCTCCTGTACCTATTACCATTCCCCAGGTTTGATTGGCCACGTCCATTAAGATTTGTGTACGTTCGCGTGCCTGTGAATTTTCGTAAGTGACATCATGCACATTTATATCATGGTCTATATCCTTGAAATGTTGAATACAAGCGTCTTTAATACTAATTTCACGAATAGATATTCCTAATGATTTCATCAGGTTGATAGCATTATGGTAGGTGCGGTCAGTCGTTCCGAAACCGGGCATTGTGATTCCAAGAATTCCTTTTCTGGATAATCCTAGTTTATCAAACGTTTTCACGCAGACAAGTAGTGCAAGCGTTGAATCCAATCCACCGGAAATTCCTACTACGGCAGTCTTGGCTCCTGTGTGGACAAGCCGTTGTGCCAATCCCGCTACCTGAATAGCGAAAATGTCTTCACAGTGTTCGTTTAGTTCTTTCCCTTGTGGTACAAATGGATGTGGATGGAAACTTCGGGTGAGGGTTAGTTCTTTACTGTTTACAAATTCTGTGGCAACAGAGACTGCTCTCTTGTCTCTTAAATTAGCTTGATTAGCCGCGAAAGTTGTGTTGATTCTACGTTCTGCGCGTATACGTTCTACATCAATCTCGCTGATAATAAGCTGTTCTTCCATGCTGAATCGCTCACTGCGTGCAAGCAGACTTCCATTTTCGTAAATCAATCCATTCCCGGCAAAGACTACATCAGTAGTAGACTCTCCGAAACCGCAAGATGAAAAGACATATCCTGCGATACAGCGTGCAGACTGTTGACTGATGAGAGAACACAGATAATTGTGTTTTCCGATACCTTCATTGTCTGCCGACATATTGAATAGGATTTCCGCCCCTTGTAAAGCTAGCGATGAGCTGGGAGGAATCGTGGACCATAGATCTTCACAAATTTCAATTCCGAAAGTAGTATCTGAAGTTTCAAAAAGCAAATTAGCTCCTATGGGAGCAATTTGTCCGCATAGGCGTACATTGTCTGTTGTTAGTTGAATCGCGGAGGTGAACCAACGTTGCTCATAGAACTCTTTATAGTTAGGGAGATAAGTTTTGGCGGTAACGCCTAGTACTTTTCCTTTCTGGATAACTACTGCGCTGTTAATAACCGTCGAGTTGACAACTACCGGCATACCAACAATAGAAATAATGTCCAATTGGCGCGTATTATTCAGAATTTGCATTAATCCCATTTCTGCTTCTTCCAGCAAAAGCTGTTGACCGAACAAATCGCCGCAAGTATATCCGGTAATACTCATTTCCGGGAAAATGATGATTTGCACTCCCTTTCCTTCGGCTACTGCAATCAGGCTTTCTATTCTCTCTACATTGAATTTACAGTCGGCCACTTTCACGTGTGGCACGGCTGCTGCTACTTTCACGAATCCGTAGTTCATCTTATACCTTTTTATATATAATGAGTGCAAAAATAGGAAAATAGTTTTGAATATTTATCTTTTCTATGGTGAATCCTCTCAATGAGGTCCTTGGTATGTACTATAATACTGTTGTTTAGACAATTAATATGCTTGTCAAAATGAAAGCTAATGGGTGTAC
>ENA-UEQR01002307-UEQR01002307.1-human-gut-metagenome-genome-assembly--contig:-NODE-2307-length-9856-cov-7.985581_pt1 | contig 9856 bp, 5 predicted proteins | sample MGYA00242944_ERZ507941 | MGnify/ENA primary metagenome ERZ507941 (study PRJEB26167, sample SAMN06115398) | human gut metagenome | host: Homo sapiens | place: China:Chongqing | collected 2016-06-23...
TGACACCGCGAAATAAAATTGGATTCCGCCGGCCGGGGAAAAGCTCCGCGCTTTTCCCCGGCTATTCTCAATAACTGTCGATCCAAGCGCAGCGCAGCTTAAGAGAAGCACACCGTTTGGATGGACAGTTATAAAAGACAGGAGGCTGCTGGATATGAAAAAAAGCTTTGCGGAACGGTGCGTTCCGTATCTGTTCATTGCCGGAACGTTTCTGATGCTGATCGTATTCATGTATTTTTCGGTCGGTCTGGCGTTCTATACCTCGCTGACCGACAAAATGCCGGGACGCGAAACGCATTTCATCGGGCTGGAAAACTACAAGGCTCTGCTCTCTGACGATATGTTCCGCATGTCGTTCCGGCATCAGGCGGTTCTGTGCCTGTTTGCCGTGTTCAACAGCGTTTTCTTCCCGCTACTGGCCGCGCTGATTCTGTATCACGTCCGGCATAAGAAGCTCTCCCGCATCATCAAGACGCTGTTTGTCATCCCGATGCTGGTGCCGAGCATCGTTGTGATTTTGATCTGGAAATACCTTTATAATCCGAATTTCGGTTTCAACAGCATTCTGAAGCTGCTGCATCTCGGCAGTCTGACGCAGAACTGGCTGAACAACGCCGACACCGCGCTGATGTGCATCATTCTGGTCGGATTTCCGTTCGTCTCCGGTATGTACTTTCTGCTGTTCCATACCGGGATCAACAGTATCAGCCCGGAGCTCTATGACGCGGCCCGCGTGGACGGCGCAACCAGCATGGATGTCGTCCGGTATGTGCAGATCCCCGGAGTATGGCCGTATGTCAAGATCGTCGCGACGCTGAGCCTGATCGGAAGTCTGTCCGGCTTCGGGCAGGTCGCAGCCATGACTGCCGGCGGCCCCGGCTACAGCACCATGATCCCGGCACTACAGATGTATAAGGTCGCGTTCGGCGACGGGCGGCATGGCTATGCGTCCGCGCTCGGTGTGGTGCTGTTCTTTGTGATCGTCATTCTGACGCTCATTACCAATAAGGTGCTGTCCGGAAAGGGGGAGAAATCCGCATGAATAAAAATGCCCCGCGCACTGCCTCCTATTGGGTCAGTCGAATCGTTCTGGTCTTTCTTATCGTAACGACGTTTTTCCCGTTCGTGATGCTTATAAACATGTCGCTCAAGCCGACGGTTCTCATCACGACCGACTTTCTCGGACTGCCGAAGGAGCCGTACTGGCAGAATTTCAGCAAAGCGCTCAGCTTTGTCGGCCGTCCTATCCTGAATTCGTTCCTGATCTGCGGCGCGTCGCTCGGTTTCATTCTGCTGCACGTTTCTCTGAGCGGCTATGCCTTTGCGCGGCTTCGGTTCAAGGGTAAGCGCTTTTTGTTCGGGATGCTGGTCGCCGTCATGATGGTGCCGACTACGATCACGATCGTGCCGCAGTATCTCATCATGCAGAAACTCAGGCTCATCAACAAATACTGGGCGCTGATTCTGCCATACATTGCAAGCCAGCAGGTTTTTGGCATTATGCTGGCAAAGGCCGCGTTTGAGCAGATGCCGAACGATATTTTCGAGGCGGCAAAAATCGACGGCGCAAATGAATTTTCCAGCTTTCTGCGCATCGGTCTGCCGCTGCTCAAGCCGACGCTGGTCACGGTCGGCATTACTGTCGTCGTCGCCATGTACAACGACTACATCTGGCCGACGATCGCGCTGACCGGCGGTGACGATATGAAGACGTTCTGCCAGATCGTATTCAACGCGGCCTCCGGCATTGCCCGGACAGATCTTGGTCTTGTTGCAGCCTCGTTTATTCTCGGTACCATTCCGCTCATGCTCATCACATGCAGCTGCCTGAAATACTATCTGGAGGGCATGGTCGCCGGAGCCGTCAAAGGATAACACAGGAGAACGATATGATTCAAAAAGAGGAAAACACCCTTTTGCAGAAACAGGGGCTGGAGTCCCGCGCGGAAGCGGACGAGCGCCGCCGCGTCTATCTGACGCCCACGGCGGTGATATGGGAAGCCGGGCGTGTTTCCGGCAGTAAAGCGCTGCTGGAAAACCGCTCGGTACAGGTCGGGCTTCACAATTCCGACTGCTGCACGCTCACAAACGACGGTGCTGCCGCCTCCATTCTGCTGGACTATGGAAAGGAGCTCGCAGGCGGGCTGATGCTCAGTGTCGGTACGCTGTGCGGCGCGGAAGAAGTGCGGCTGCGCATCCGGTTCGGCGAATCCGCGACAGAAGCAATGAGCGAGCCGGGTGGCCCCGGCGGCGCAACGAACGACCACGCCTGCCGCGACTGGACGATTTCTGTCCGGCAGCTCAGCATGACACCCGTCGGCGAGACCGGCTTCCGCTTTGTCCGCATTGATCTGCTGACAGAGGGTGCCGGTATGCAGTTCTGTGCAGCAAAGGCGATCCTTCTATACCGCGATATTCCGTATCTCGGAAGCTTCTCCTGCAGCGACCCGCTTTTGAACCGGATCTGGGAGACCGGCGCTTATACCGTCCATCTTAATATGCAGCAGTATATCTGGGACGGCGTCAAGCGCGACCGGCTGGTATGGATCGGAGATCTGCACCCAGAACTCTCTACCATCCAGGCCGTCTTCGGCGACCAGCAGGTCATCCGTGACAGTCTGGATCTGGTAACGTCGCAGACACCTGCCGATCAGTGGATGAACGATATCCCGACCTATTCCATGTGGTGGATCGTCATTCAGCATGATTACTATATGCAGTTCGGCGACCGGGCGTATCTGGCCCGGCAACTGCCCTATCTCAAAAAGCTGACGGAAAATCTGTCCGCGCATATCGGTCCGGACGGAAAGGACTGTACGCCGGAAAACCGGTTTCTGGACTGGCCGACGAAGGGCGATCCCGCAGCAGTCGACATGGGGATCCAGGCGCTGCACATTCTTGCGGCGCGGGCAAGCAGCCGGATCTTCCGTGCGCTTGGCGAGGAAGCACTTGCCCAGCAGGCAGAGTCCGACTGTACCCGTCTGCTGCAATACCGCCCGGAGCATTGTGCATCCAAACAGGCCGCAGCACTGGCCGCGCTGGCAGGGCTTCTCGATGCATCTGACGCAAACGAGACCATTCTGAAAAAGGGCGGCGCCGCCGGACTGTGCTGCTTCATGGGCTATTATGTGCTGCTGGCGCAGGCTGCGGCACAGGACTATGCGGGCGCGCTCGACATGCTCCGCGCATACTGGGGCGGCATGCTCCGGCTCGGCGCAACGACCTTCTGGGAGGACTTTGATCTTCGGTGGATGGAAAACGCTGCGCCCATCGACCGGCTTCCCCGCGCGGGCGAGATTGACGTTCACGCGACCTATGGAAAGCACTGCTACCGCGGCTTCCGCCACAGTCTCTGTCACGGCTGGGCAAGCGGGCCGACCGCATGGCTGACGCGGTTCGTGCTGGGCGTGGAGATCCTGGAGCCCGGTTGTAAGAAGATCCGCGTTTGCCCGCATCTGGACGGACTGGATTGGGCAAAGGGCAGCTATCCGACGCCGTTCGGCGTGATCAAACTGGAACACAAGCGCCTGCCGGACGGCAGCATCCGGACCGCCGTGCAGGCTCCGCCTGAGATTGAACTTGTCTATGAAAACGCTGGAACAGGAATTTCATAATCCCTCCGCCGCCTATCGCGGCAAGCCCTTTTGGGCGTGGAACGGAAAGCTGGAGGAGCAGGAGCTCCTGCGGCAGATCGACGTGCTGCATGAAATGGGCTTCGGCGGCTTTTTCATGCACTCGCGCACCGGCCTGCAGACGGAGTATCTGGGCGAAGACTGGTTCCGACTGACGGATGCCTGCATAAAAAGGGCGCAGGAACTCGGCATGGAGCCATGGATCTACGACGAGGATCGCTGGCCCAGCGGCTGCACGGGCGGTCTTGTGACAAAGGAGCCGCCGTTCCGACGCAAATATCTGACCCTGACGCTGAATGAAGCGGCGGATTCTTCGGAGCCGCCGCTTGCGGTGTTTGCCGCGCGGATCGATGGGCTTTCCCTTTCGCCGGGCTACCGCAGCTTTGACCGGCTGCAGCCCGGCGAAACGAAGCTGGTCTTCCGCGTCCACACCATGCAGCCGCAGAGTGTTTATAACGGCTTTACGGACTCTGACCGGCTGAGCCTTGCCGCGACGGAGCGCTTTCTGGACGTAACGCACCGGCAGTATGCCGCACGCTGCACGGAGTTTTCCTCCATCCGCGGCGTTTTTACCGACGAGCCGCACCGGGGGATGGTGTTTTCCGATTTTTCCGACCCCGGCGAAGAACGCCGCTGGTCGCTCCCGTGGACAGACAATCTGCCGGAGGCGTTTGAGGCGGCCTATGGCGAGCCGCTGCTGCCGCGTCTGCCGGAGTTGTTTCTGCTTCTGCGCGGGAAGCCGGTTTCAAGGCTGAAGTGGCAGTACATGGAGCTGCTGCAAACGCTGTTTCTGACACGGTTTTTGCAGCCCATCCGGCGCTGGGCGCAGGAAAACGGCATAAAGACGACGGGACATTTTCTGCATGAGGACAGTTTGTGCGCACAGGCTGTCCCGACCGGCTCGATGATGCGGTGCTACGAATATCTGGACGAGCCGGGAATTGACAATCTGACAGCGTTCAATTTTACACCGTGGGCCGTCAAGCAGCTGGACTCTGCCGCGCGGCAGCTTGGGAAGGCGAAAAAGCTCTCGGAGCTGTTCGGCGCGACCGGCTGGCAGATGACGTTTCAGGATTATGAGTACATTGCAAACTGGCAGACGCTTCTGGGCATCAATGTGCGCTGCCCGCATCTGGCGTGGTATACCATGCAGGGGCAGGCAAAACGGGATTATCCGGGGTCGTTCCTGCATCAGGCGACGTGGTTCCGGGAGCATGCCGCACTGGAAGCGAAGCTCTCGCGGCTCGGCCTGCTTATCTCGCAGGGAACGCCGGTCTGCCGGACGCTGGTGCTGCATCCGGTCGAAAGCCTCTGGTACCAGATCCATCCCGGCTGGGCAAATGGTCTGGACGCCGCCGAACCGGCCATGAAAAGGCTGGAACGGCAGTTCCGGCAGTTGTTCCATTGGCTGATGCAGACGCAGACCGACTTTGACTATGGCGACGAGGGCATTCTGGCCGCACATGCCGCAGTCGATGCCGCGCAGCCCGCTGCGCTCCGCGTTGGGCAGATGCGCTACCGACGGGTCGTGATCTGCGGCTGTACCTGTATCCGCGCATCGACACTGCAGCTTTTGCGGAGCTTCTCCGCAGCGGGCGGCGAGCTTGTCTGGATCGGCACACCACCGCGCTATATCGCCGGAGAAGCATTCTCCGAATGCGCTTCGCTTGCGGCAGCAGGCATAAGACTTCCACTGCGCAAATCGGATGTGCTGCGCTATTTCCGCGCGCAGCCGCAATCGGTCAGAATTATGGATGACAACGCTGCCGCAGAGATCTATTTGCAGATGCGGCAGACGGATGACTGTATATTTGCATTTTTGTGGAATAAAAGCATGAGCCGGACGCTGCACGATGTCCCGGTTCGCATCCCCGACGGCTTATACGCTGAATTGTGGGACTGCCGGGACGGGGCCGTATATGCGCTCCCGGTGCGAAACGACTGCGTTTCGGTCAGCCTTGCACCGGGTGCGGTGCGCACAGTGCGCCTTTGCCGCGAACAGCGTGCGCTCCCTCCCCTTCCCCTTCCGCCGCAGACCGAGCCGGTCTTCCTTCGCTCCCCTGCCGGTTTCCGTCTCAATGAGCCGAACGTGCTGCCGCTGGATCGGGCGGCGCTCTGGCTGGACGAAGAACTGCTCTGTGCGCAGGATGAAATTCTGAAGCTCGACCGCACGCTGCGCGGGCGGCTGGGCATGGAGCAGCGAAGCGGCGAAATGCTCCAGCCATGGGCACGAAAAGGGCCGGATACATCCTATCCGATTCGGCTGTGCTTCTCCGTTTTGTGTGAGCAGCTTCCACAGACGCCGCTTCTGCTGGCGCTGGAGGATCTGCCTGCGCAGACGCTGACTGTCAACGGCATGGCCATTTCGCTTTGCAAGGCGGCAGGCTTCTGGGTCGATTCCTGCTTTTCCCTCTACGCACTTCCGGCAGCTTGCTGGAAGCTGGGCGAAAATCAGATCGAGTGGACTGCAGCGTATTCCGAGGTCTGCGGACTGGAAGCGGCGTATTTGCTGGGAGACGTTGGCGTCTGGTTCCGTTCCGGAACACCGGTAATCGGGTGTCTGCCGCAGACGCTGAAAATCGGAAATCTTGTTTATCAGGGGCTTCCGTTCTACAGCGGCAAGGTGCGATATCTGTTTGACGTACCTGCCGATCAGAAATTCTGGCTTCAGCTTGACGCTTTCGGCGGCAGCTGCACCGCGGCAGCTTGCGGCGGGGAACGGACTGTATTCTGGGGCTCTGACCCGATTCGCCTGCATTCTGACGCGGCGCGGACGCTGGAACTCGAACTGATTTTGAATCGAAGAAACACATTCGGGCCGCTGCACCGCTTCCCGCGTAAGCAGCCCTATATCGCGCCGGACAGCTTCACCTGTGACGACGTTTCCCGGTACTGCCTGTATCCGACCGGCCTTCTGTGCGCGCCGAAGGTCTATTTTGAAGAATCAATATGCTTCGGAGGGATTCAACGATGAAGAACCAATTTTCCGCAGACTATGCTTCCTATGAAATTTTTGAGCCGAACCGCAATCGCTTCTGGTACAACCAGCTGTTCAACGCAGATGGGTACACGGCAAGCGTCACGAATGTCGGGCACGGCACCAGCCGTTATATCGACCAGACCGCCACGCATGCCGTTCTGAATGAGCGCGAGGAACGGTTTCTCTATCTGCGAGACGAAGAAAGCAAAGCATGCTGGAGTGTCGGAAAATTTCCGCTGATGGAGCCGGTTGACCGTCTTTTCTGCGAGCATTCCATGGGCTTCTCCCGGATTGAAACAGATAATCTCGGAATTGAAGCCGCGTGGACGCTGTTTGTTCCGGTTCACGGGTATCATGAGGTTTGGCTGCTGCGTCTTCGCAACACGACAGACCGGCCGCGCACGATCAGCGCGTTCCCGCTCGTCTCGTTCGACCTCGGTGGCTTTCAGCAGCCCGCCTATTATGTGCCCTTCAACTGTACGGAGACGATATTTGACGGGCAGCTGCAAGGCATTTTCGCATGGAACAAAAACCCGCACAACCCGCACCCGCGCTACAGCGGCTTTTTAGCCAGCAGTCTGCCGCCGGCTGCGTATGACGGCTGTCTGGAACGGTTTCTTGGCATCATGGGCTCCACTGCACGTCCGGAACGACTGCTTGCAGGGGAAGCCTGCACCAACAGTCTGACGACGGTGCTTGGCCTTGGCGCGGTTTTGCAGAATACCGTAACGCTTTTGCCGGGTCAGAAGCAGACGATCTGCTATACGGCGGGGCTTGCTGTCTCGCTGGAGGACGCGCGTGCGGCGGCGCAGGAGAGCTTTCGCGATCCGCAGTCACAGCTGGAAGCAGCGCAGCGCGCAATGCGGCAGAAATATGACACGCTGCACGCGCAGACGCCAGATGTGCGCGTCAATTCCATCTTCAATTACTGGACGCAGAAGCAGGTTGATTTCTGTTCGCTCGGAAAAAAGGCCGTGCGCGATAATGCGCAGGTCGCAATGGCGCAGCTGAATTTTGCGCCGGAGCAGGCGGAGCGGACGATCAGCGAATGCCTGTGCCACCAGTATCAGGATGGCCACGCTGTTCTTGGCTTTGGCCCGACGCTTGACCCAAATCTCTACTCTGACCCGCATATGTGGCTGATCCTTGCATGCTGCGAGCTTGTAAAGGAAACGGGCAACACCTCGTTCCTGCAAAAAAAGCTGCCGTTCCAGGACGGCGGCGAAGCGGGTGTCTATGAGCATCTGAAGTGCGCGATGCAGTATATGATAAACGACGCGGGCGCGCACGGGATTCCCCGCATCCGCTACGCCGACTGGAACGACGCGCTGAATATCGACGATCCGGAGGCGGAATCCGTCTTTATGGCCATGGCAATGGCGTGGGCATGCAAAGAGCTTGCCGCGCTCAGCCGTTTCCTCGGTGATAACGCATACGCCCAGCAGCTGCTCGAGCAGCGGGCAGCGCTGGTCGAGACGATCAACCGCAAGGCCTGGGACGGAGAATGGTATTTGCGTGCGTTCAGCAAATTTGGCCCCGTCGGCTCGAAATCCAGTCCGACGGGCGGCAACATCTATATCAACCCGCAGGTCTGGTCGATCCTGGCCGACGTCGTACCGGAAGACCGGCTGGACGCAGTTCTGACTGCAATCGACAAAATGGACAAAAAATACGGCATCCAGCTCTGTGAGCCCGCCTACCCGCACTATGACAGTCATGTCGGCAGAATGTCCGGCATGCTTCCGGGGCTGTTTGAAAACGGCGGCGTGTATAATCACTGCAACGCATTCAAGATCATGGCTGACTGCAGGCTTGGCCGGGCGGAGCAGGCGCTTTCCACGCTCCACAAGATGATCCCGGACAGTAAGGACAATCCTGTGTCCATCACCGGCGCGGAGCCGTATCTGTTCGTAAACTGCTGGTGCATGCACCCGTCGTTCTTCACGCGGATCTGGTTTGGCTGGTTTACCGGCACGTCCGCGTGGGCGCTGCGCGGCTTCTATGAGGGCATCTGCGGCCTGCGGCGGGAATACGGCGGGCTGCGGGTGCAGCCCTGCATTCCCGGAGCGTGGAAGGAGCTGACGCTGACGCGCACGTTCCGCGGCTGCTGGTATCACATTCATATTTTCAACACAGGAAGCGGGAAGCCGGAGGTCACAGTCGACGGAAACCGGCTTGCAGATACTCTCCTGCCCGTTCTGAACGACGGACAGATACACGAAGTGGTTGTACGGACATGATCAGGGAGGCAAACGCCATGCAGATCAGTGTCATGAGCTTCAACATCCAGCATTGCCTGAATTACCGGACGCGGCAGATCGATTTTAATCTGTTTGCGCAGGTGATCCGGCAGTCCGGGGCCGATATCGTCGGTCTGAACGAGGTCAACGGCAGGGGTGCAGGCGCAGACTATCTGCCGCAGGCTGAGATTCTGGCCGAAAGGCTGGGATTTCACGCCTATTTCGCACAAGCGATCGCGTTTGATGGTGTCAATCCCTACGGGAATGCGCTGCTGTCCCGTTACTCGATCGAGACGGCGCAGACCATTCTCATACCGGATCCGGAGACACGCGGATATGCCGGGTATTATGAGACGCGCTGTCTGCTAAAGGCCGTCGTCCGGACGCCACAGCCGCTCACCGTCTGTGTGACCCATTTCGGGCTGAACCCGGATGAGCAGGTGCTTGCGCAGGAAACGGTTCTTGCGCAGATTGAAGATCAGCGCTGCGTTCTAATGGGCGATTTCAACATGACGCCGGATGCGGAGCTGCTGCAGAGCATCCGCGCCTGCATGACCGATACCGCCGCTCTGATTCAGGGCCCTACCGCCACCTTTCCCTCTGACCGCCCGGACAGAAAGCTTGACTATCTGTTCCTCAGCCGCGATCTGACCGTGCAGAGCGCGGAGATTCTGCCGGTCATTGCTTCCGATCACAGGCCATATTTTACAGTGCTTTCCTTTTGAGTACAAGCTTTGTATTCCACAGATACCCATCCCCTTTGCCCGTCATTTCACCTAAAAACTACTTATATGAGCAATCGGAGGAATAAAAATGAAAAAAGCATTGTCTCTTATCCTGGTATGCCTTTTCCTCGTATCCATGATGATTCCGGTATCCGCTGCGCAGTTCATAAACGCTTATGAGACGATTCAAGCGGAGAATTATTCTGAAGCTTCCTGCGCTTCTGTGTTGGGACTTGGCTCCACACATTATCTTGAGAACTGCTTGGATGCGGGCGGTGG
>ENA-UEQR01002308-UEQR01002308.1-human-gut-metagenome-genome-assembly--contig:-NODE-2308-length-9856-cov-6.826363_pt1 | contig 9856 bp, 5 predicted proteins | sample MGYA00242944_ERZ507941 | MGnify/ENA primary metagenome ERZ507941 (study PRJEB26167, sample SAMN06115398) | human gut metagenome | host: Homo sapiens | place: China:Chongqing | collected 2016-06-23...
TAGGACTATACTCTATTGTATTTCCTGACAAATCATATATCACATATCCCGACTCCATTTCAGCGCAGAAAGCAATGGTTCCTTCATCTGCTCCATGTAAGTTGTGAATTTTAACCACTTGTCCCATGTTTTCAGCGCTGGTTAAATCTGAAACAGAAGTTGGTAATGTAAGAACCTCCTGGTTATCAAGAGCAAACGTTGCGATTGAACTTTGTGAGAAAATCACAACACAAGCAGAAACCATAGCTAAAACTCTTCCTTTAATGTTCATAATGGTAAACCTCCTATAATTTATTATATACACAATATACCATATTTTCGGCATTGCTGTCAATATCCAATATATATAAATAAATATCAGTTATTAGTGCGTTTTGGACAATGACAAAAAGCATGACGATTTTCAATCGTTTAAGTTTCAAAAGTCAACAATCCCGAAAAAGTTTTTTGAAAATACGCCCATTTTTTTGGCTTTACCCCCTTGTAAAGCTATCGGAAGTATGCTAAAATAATATAAGCGTTATGAATAATGACGGGATCTATGAGGGAAACGTTTACGCCATTTTGGTGAAACGTTTACAGCATTAAAATATTGAAAAGGAGCGTATAAAAAATATGCAGTATGGTTATTTTGACCTTGAACACAAGGAATACGTCATCACAAGACCTGACACACCTGCACCTTGGGCTAACTACCTCGGCTCACCAGAGTACGGTGCTATCGTATCCAACAACGGCGGCGGATACAGCTTTGTAAAGAGCGGTGCTAACGGAAGAATAATCCGTTACCGTTTCAATTCAAATATCGGTCTTCCTGGCAGATATATCTACATCAGAGATAACGACGCCAAGGATTATTGGTCATGCACATGGCAGCCTGTAGGCAAGCCTCTCGATCAGTATAAGACAGAGTGCCACCATGGTACAGCTTATACAACTATCAAGTCTGACTATGCAGATATCCACTCCGAGCTTACATACTATGTTCCTCTGAACAAAACATATGAGGTATGGAGAACGAAGATCACAAATAACTCTGACAGATACAGAAACCTTTCAACATTCGGCTTTGTAGAGTTCACAAATGAGAACAACTACGAGCAGGATCAGGTAAACCTCCAGTATACACTGTTCATCACAAGAACAAGCTTTGAGGGCAATAAGATCGTTCAGCACATCAATGAGAACAGCGGTAAGGACGAGAACGGCTCTAACTGGAGAGAAAGATTTTTCGGCGTAGTTGGCGCTCCTGTTTCCGCTTATAACGGTAATCTGGACAGCTTTATCGGCTCTTACAGAACATACGGCAACCCTGTTGCAGTTGAAAGAGGCTTCTGCGATAACAAGCTCAACTATAACTCAAACGCTTGTGGCGCTCTTCAGTCTGACATTATCCTTGCTCCTGGCGAAACAAAGGAGATAATCTATGTTGTTGGTCAGAAGAATCCAAAGGTAGCAGACGAGATACTCGCTGCATATAACGAGCCTGGCAAGGTAGACGCTGAGGTAAAGGAGCTTATCGCTTACTGGCATGGTCAGCTCAATAACTTCCAGATCGAAACTCCTTCTGACGAGTTCAATAACATGGTAAACGTATGGAACGCTTATCAGTGCTTCATCACATTTATCTGGTCAAGAGCTGCATCATTCATCTATTGCGGTCTGAGAAACGGCTATGGCTATAGAGATACAGTTCAGGATATCCAGGGTATTATCCATATCAATCCTGAGCTTGCTGCTGAAAAGATCAGATTTATGATCTCTGCACAGGTAGATAACGGCGGCGGACTTCCACTTGTTAAGTTCGACCACAAGGCAGGCCATGAAACTTGCCCGGACGAGAACGATGAGAACTCTATCTACGCTAAGGAAACAGGTCACCCATGCTATAGAGCAGACGACGCTCTCTGGCTCTTCCCAACAGTTAATAAGTATATCGGCGAGAGCGGAAACAAGGCGTTCCTCGATGAAGTTATCGTATACGCAAACGGCGGCGAGGATACAGTTTACGAGCATCTTAAGAGAGCTATCAACTTCTCAATGGAAAGACTTGGCGCACATACAATGCCAGCAGGTCTTTATGCTGACTGGAACGACTGCCTCAGACTTGGTAAGAAGGGTGAGTCAACATTCGTTGCATTCCAGCTCTACTATGCAATGAGCATCATCAAGGGCTATGCTCTTGACAGAGGCGATAATGAGTACGCTGCTTATATCGACAAGGTACAGCCTGAACTCGGCAAGAGCCTTGAAGCTTGCTGGGACGAGGATAGATTCATCAGAGGCTACAGAGAGAACGGCGAGATCGTTGGCGCTAAGAAGGATCCAGAGGCTTCAATGTGGCTCAACCCACAGTCTTGGTCAGTTATCTCAGGCTTTGCTTCTGAGAAGCAGGCTGAAACTGCTATGGAAAAGGTACATGAGATACTCAATACTCCATTTGGCGTAAAGATCATGGAGCCACCTTATGTAGATCATTACTTTGACGGTGCTCTCATGCACATCTTCAACCCTGATACAAAGGAGAACGGTGGTATCTTCTCACAGACACAGGGCTGGGCTATCCTTGCAGAGTCACTTCTCGGTCACGGTGACAGAGCATTCGAGTACTTCCTCGAGTCTTCACCTGCTAACATGAACGATAAGGCAGAAGTAAGAATACTTGAGCCATACGTTCACGGTCAGTTTACAGAGTCAACACGTTCACCATATGCAGGACGTTCACACGTTCATTGGCTGACAGGTACAGGCTCAACAGTAATGGTAGGCTGCGTAGAGGGTATCTGCGGTATGAGACCAAACGCAGAAGGACTTGTAATAAGCCCATCTATCCCACACACATGGGACGGCTTCAAGATCGAAAAGAACTTCCGCGGCAAGCACCTTTCTATCGACATTCAGAACCCAGACCACGTTCAGAGCGGCGTAAAGTCTATGACAGTCAACGGCGAAGCAGTTGAAGGCAACTTCGTGTGCGAGTGCAAGATGACAGAGCAGACAAACATCGCTGTTGTTCTTGGATAATTGCTTTAATGCTTAAAACAATATAAAACCTTCGGCGGCAGACATTAAGTTGTCTGCTGCCGATTTTTTTGCGTAAAAAAACCACCCCGAACAAGAGATTGTTCGGGGTGATTACTTTACTTTTTCTTTTTTGTTTTAAGCATTGTGACAGTAGAAACAACGTTGCCGTATCTGGTCTGACGTGATATCTTTTTCTGGCTTTTTTCTATGCTCTTAAATGCTCTTTCATTTGCTTCTGTTTGACTTCTTATGAGATCATTTTGAGTTCTTTGACTGTTGAGAATATCCTGACTATATCTGATCTGCTCCCTCTGCAACTGAATGGCTTGATTTTGCAGTGCAATGCTCTGACGTCTGTGAATTTCTTCTTCATAAAGATTAAAAAGTTCTTTCTCTGTATCAGCACGTTTTGTCACAAGCAGATTTACAAAGAAGTTTATTGCGTCAACGCTTTGATACTTGTCAGGAACAACTATTTCCATAAGTTTTATTTCTTCGCTGTTCCAATATGTGTCAAGCAATTCCTGACAATCATATAACTCTTCTTGTGCAGGAATAACATTATCCAAATGATATTGGTCAGCCTGTTGATTCCATGCTTCGTTATTGTTGTTGTTATGTATAACCCACGCTATAACCCATGCAATAGCACCCGCAACGCCACCTATCAATGCTCCTAGTATTCCACCCAATGAAATTCCAACGATTATTGAGATAATAAGCAAGAAGTGGCAAAGGAAACCGCTATCACCTTCTCGTATTTCAGCCTCACGTTGTTCAAGTGCTTCATATTTATCTTGAAGTTTCTTTAATGCTGTTTGTTGATCTGCTATTGCACAAACAACCTTTTGAATCTTGGTGTATTCGTCTAACAACTCAGTGCTTTCAAGAGATGATCTTTTAGCTGCCATATCAATGTAATATTGCATTGTAGGGTCTGTGCTTGTTGCGTTAGAAGTACCGCCATTTCTTCGGATATAACGTTTCAGAGTTCTCACAAGCTGATCTATAAGCTTTTTCTTTGCTTCAATGTCCGATTGAGATAGCTCATTAGCTGAAATGTCAGCACTATTTGTTGCTTCTTCTGTATTTTTATTGTTCCCTGTTTGGGCTTCTGATGATTTAACATTAGATTTAGGAAGATTGACTTTTCCGTTGCCCACTACTATGCAGTTTGACTCCTGATCAATATATACATCTTTTAACAGTTTAAGGTCTATCATTTTCTGCATTTCAGGTTTTATCTCGTCAATAGGTCTAGCAATAGAACTTGCAATTTTTTCTATGCTGCCGCTACTGTCAGAAGAAAGCACTTTTGTAAACACATCATAGTCTGAAAGAAGACTCTTCCTCCTAACAGACCATACTATCATGAGTGCGCCGCAGATTGCAAAAAATGCAAATACCATTATTGATGAAGCAGCGTCACCCTCGGTAACTGTCATAAGGCAAAATAAGCTGAATATAACCGATAAAATTCCTAATATAAACGTAATCAAACGTTTTCTTTTTTGCTTTTTGTACTTCTTGTCATTTGTAATCATTATTTTTCAACTCCTAATTTAAAAGGCTCAGCCTTTTGTTTCTTTACAACAATTATATCACTTTATTTTCATGATTTGTTAAGCTGGCTGCTTAGGATAACGATTACATTTTGTAAATTAAGGGTGAATTTTAAGTTAAATTATTATTACAGGACATTTTGCGCAATAAATCATAGAAAAAAACTCCCGACAGTCGGAAAACCTGTCGGGAGAAGTCTTATTAAGGGGATCAATAAGTTATCGCTGTGTTTGTTTCTTTCAGCATATTTATTATATCATATCTATTTTCGTTTTTGTTAAGCTGGCTGCTTAGTTTTCACTAAATATTTTGTGTCCTATTTAATTCATATAACATAAATGAAAACAAAAAATCGGCGGATACGTACCCTCGTATCCGCCAAAATATTATTATAGATCCTTATGAAATAAGCCAGTTAAGTATCTGGAAGTTAGGCTTTGCGTCATCAACGACAGTTACCTCAACAGTGTGAGTAGCCACCTCGTCAGATGAGTATATCTGCTGTGCCTTAGCGTAGTTGCCCCAGCCGCTTGTGAAGTCAGCGTTTATCGTCGCAACGTCTTCGCCATCGACCTTTACCGCAGCCACGCCGGACTTGCCGTCAACTGTCATGTAGTATATCATACCAATGTTCTTTGCAGTTATCTCAAACTTGATAGTGCCGCCTGTTGTCGTTCCCCAACCGTCTGTGAACTTCTGGAATGTTGTAACATCTGTGAATGTTCCCTCATCAGTTGTCTTTACAATGTCCTCTGTCTGACGGCTTCCGATAGTAGCGTCAGCGAATACATCGCCCGTCGGTGCAACAGTGCTTGTGTCAAATGCCTTTGCTTCCTTGTCAACGCTGTCAATATTGTCCTTTATGTTGCCAACGAATTTTGTGAGCAGTGAAGCCATTATAATGTGTCCGTCATCATTAGGGTGAACGTTGTCAGGTGAAATGTCAGCCCATGTGAAGTTGCCAGCCTCTATCTCAGGCATAACAGCGTCATGATAAGAAATCATAGGAATGTTGTAAGCCTGTGCTACCTTGAGATGGGCAGCCTGTGGAGATGTACCCCCCTCAGTTGAAGGCTCAAGTATCATAACTGCAGGATTGTTGTCCTGCTCAAGACACATTCTTACAAGGCTGTCCATGCAGGACTCATAAAATTCATCATCAGCGTCATTGATAAACTCGATAACGATAATGTCAGGCTTAGCCTCCAAAGCGTCACGCTGTGCCCTGTGAACACCTATGTATGAGTCAGTTGCACCGATACCGGCATTAGTAACATCAACATAGAAGCTTATGTTTTCCTCCCACCAGCTCTTGAACTGGTTTACATACTGATTAGTTGAGGAGTTAGCACCAGAACCTGCCGTGATAGAGTCGCCGATGAAACAGATCTTTGTTGTCTCCTTAGGATTTTGCAGAGCGTAGTCGAGTTTAGCCGCAAGACGGGAAGTGTCGCCCTCGTTGATAACGCTTCTGGCGATCATGTTCTCAGTAGCACCAGTTTTAACATCTATCTTTTCTGTAGATGCAGGGTATTCAGCAAGAAGCTTGTCTGAAACACTTTCGGTATCAGCCGCACTTGAATCGGAAGCCTGAGAGTTTGCCGCAGCGGAGTTTGAGTCAGCAACAGAAGAGCTGTTTGAATCACCGCAGCTTGTGAGAGCAGCGCTTGTCATGCAAAGAGCAAGAGCCGCCGCAAGGAATTTCTTCATAGTAATAAGGTCCTTTCTTATCTTGATTTTGCCAAATGGCTGTATATATTAACAAATATATTATACAACAAAAAGCAAATTAATGCAATAGGTATAAAACGATTACATTTGAATAAATCAGGGGCGAGGCTAAGTGAGGAGCGGAGTTAAATGAGGAGTGAGGAGTGAGGAATGACAGTGCCACACAAAGTAGAGTACCCAGCACCGAGCGAAGCGAGCAAAAGGTCCAGGGACACGTCCCTGGTCAGGGTCAAGGGGTTAAACCCATTGTGGGGTCTAGGGGCAAAGCCCCTAGCGGAGTATGAGGCAGAGCCTCATTCGGCGCAAGCCGACAAGGTGCAGATTGTAGTATCAAAAGCGTATAGAAGTCAAACATCAGATAAAAGTGATATCGGAGAATTAAATCTGCACCGCCTTTCTAGTCCTAAGCGCAATGTAGATACGCAAAGAGCGGAGCGATTTTGCGGCGGCAGGAACTTGCCCGAATGAGATGTAGGGGCGAACATTGTTTGCCTGTGCTTGGAGTTTGCTGTAAATTCAGAATTGTAGGGACGACGCCCTCGGCGTCCCACTCGGAGGAATACTGCTGTAATTTTTGTATCTTTGATGTTGAATTATTCGAGGGTGTGACATTATTGTGAAATTTTCCAATAATTTAACGGGCAAGAAATATCGGGACGTCGTATTTCTGCAAAGCAGAAATTGCGCCGCTCCCCTACATGGTTTGTGCTAACACCCCCAGAAACCATTTGACACCCCACCCCAACCATGCTATAATAAATTCAGGAGGTGACATAACATGGAAATGTTTGATCTGAGAGCCGACTATAAAACACTGCCTGACGAAACTCTTCGCAGGCATTTCCGCAGGCTTATAAAAAGGCAGCGGCGATTTGCAGCTTTTACCTTTGCGTTGCTTATTCCTGCGGTTATAATATACGGAATGATAGGATGGGCGAATTATTTTGCGGCGGAAAGTGCGATGTTCGCATTTTTTGATGCAAGCTCAAATGCCTTTTTTAACTATGCGGCGTTTGCCGCCTGCGGTGCTTTGCTCATGGCGGATACAACTAAATTGATAGCCGCCTCTCCTGCTGTTATGATACTGTATATGTGTCTGAAATTCGACCTTTTTGACAGCGTGTCAGGCGATACTTTCGTTATGCTCGCCTACCTTATAGTAGCCGCTGTCATCACCGCAAAAACTGTGTCTGACCTTAATTTCATGCGTAAACTCCCCAACTTTCCCTTTGACGGCAGAAAAGAGCGTATAGACTTCGAGGGGCTTACCCGTGATAAAATGACCGAAAACCTGCAAAAATTGCTCGATAACCAAGATGGCGATAAGGTCATAACTAACGATTATGAGGATATCTTTACAAGCGATAAACCACAGGATATCGCCAGCCCTCCCGAAAATACCGACGAGTATCTCCAACAGCATAAAATGTCTTATCAGCGTGTAAGGTCATGGAACGATGTGAGCAGACTGGATTAACAGCCTGCTCCTTTTCTTTAATTATTTAATCAAGTGTGCGAAACTATGTCTTAATTTCTTAAAAATCGTCCGATTTTCTCTTGATTTATTCATTAAATCATGTTATAATAACACTGTGTTTGAATTTATAGGAAAGGAGCTGTGCTGTATGATCGGTAACATCAAAATAATTGCGGTCTGTATGTGTAAAGTCTATGATGAGCGTAATTATAGAATCATACGGGCTCTTAATAATTTTGCTGTTGAAAACGATTACAGGCTGTTTGTATATCACACCTGCTCAGACCTTTATTGGAAGACTCTGTCTGAAAAAGGCGAGCAGTCTGTGTTTGACCTTATTGATTATAATATAACAGATGCCGTCGTGACCTTTGAAGAGGGTGTGTATGCTGAGAATGTAATGACAAAAATCAGAATGGACGCCGCCAAATATGGTAAGCCTGTCATATCAGTCGGCGTAGAGCATGACGATTGCATAAGCATCAAATTTGACTATGCAAAAGGCTTTGAACAAGTGGTTCGCCATGTGATAGAACAGCATGGTGTAAGAGATATAGGCTTTATCGCAGGCAGAAAAGACGAAGAAAATTCAGAAGAGCGTATAGCAGTTTTCAGAAAGCTACTCGAGGAGTATGATATTCCCTTCAGAAATGATGTCTTTTATTACGGTGACTATTGGTCTGTTCCTGCTTTGAAAGCAGTGGACGATATGATAGAAAAAAATAAAGTCCCAAGAGCGATCATCTGTGCAAACGATATGATGGCTATAGCCGCAGGGGCTGAGTTTCAAAGAAGGGGCTATAAGATCCCGGAGGATATTATCGTAACAGGCTTTGACGGCTCAGAAGAAGCTAATTTTTGCACTCCTATGCTTACAACAAGCGGCTGTAGCTATGATGATACCGCTAAAACCATCATTGATGTTATAAGTAAAGCTTTGGCTGGTGAAAAGCCCGAAAAGATATATACAGTAGACTATGATCTGTCCGTTGAAAATTCCTGCGGCTGTGAACCATCAGTGGAGCAGATAAATACAGGGGAGTATATCAGAATACTCCGAGACAGAATGAACCGCTATCAGGACGAGGAGCGTGTCCTCTATGAGCTTGCAGTGAATATCATGAATTGCGAAACTCCTAAGACTCTTGCCGCCCTGCTGAAAGAGTATGCTTTTGGCGATATGGCTGTTGTGGTGAATGGTGATTTCTTTGACGAACGTAAAGACCCTCGTGTAAGCAATAGAGAACCGCTTTTTAGCGATAAAATGATACTTTTGCGGAGCCGTGCCGTGGAAGATAGAGATGTCCCACAGCCTTTTGACCGCACCAACATCATTCCCGATATAGAGAATATAATGGACTATAAAGTTCCCCTCATATTCTCCGCCCTTGCCTATATCGGCATACCACTTGGCTATGCCTGCTTCTATTTTCCTGTCAGGCTCAACGAGTATTTTAAAATACCACTCTATGTAAATTCCCTGAATACCGCCTTGGGCAGCTTCCGAAGCGTCACCTATCAGAAGTATATGACAAAGCATATCGAAGAAATGTACCGTCACGATATGCTAACAGGGCTTTATAACCGTACTGGCTTTTATAACGCACTTGAAACTCTCCCACGAAGAAACGACCAGCTTGCACTTGTAGTTTCCGTTGACGTTGACGGACTTAAATACATAAACGATAATTTCGGACACGAAGCAGGCGACTATGCCATAAGAGCCGCCGCAAACGCTATCGACAGCGTGAGCATAGAAAATAAAGTCTGCGGAAGATTTGGCGGAGATGAGCTTGCCCTTTTCGCTATCGTTGATACAGAGCCGGAGATAACGATTTGTCCCGGCCAACTACAACTGCCCGGGACGCAAACTTCACCTTCTGCATTTACTGCTGCACAGATTTCTTCTACTTTTTCATCCGGCAATGCGATAATGGCAGCCATGGTGGAAGGAGTAGCTTCGCAAGCTTTCTGCATAGCCATTGCACGTGCATACACCAGTTTCAATCCGTCTTCGAATGACAGAGCACCGGCAGCTACCAAGGCAGAAAATTCACCCAA
>ENA-UEQR01002309-UEQR01002309.1-human-gut-metagenome-genome-assembly--contig:-NODE-2309-length-9856-cov-6.031701_pt1 | contig 9856 bp, 5 predicted proteins | sample MGYA00242944_ERZ507941 | MGnify/ENA primary metagenome ERZ507941 (study PRJEB26167, sample SAMN06115398) | human gut metagenome | host: Homo sapiens | place: China:Chongqing | collected 2016-06-23...
ACGTTGCGGGGCTTTTCGGCGCTGCTGTAGTCGACCTGCTGCACAGGGAACATCAGCTTGCTCTGGCTCACCTGCGTGTCATCCGGCCACTTGGCTTCATCGCCGGAGGTCAGGTTGCACACATAGTTATAAGGTTCGTTTTCCAGAATGCCGGAAACAAAATCATGCATGGCAGCGGATTCGTTGATCCAGGTCTTGACCACGCGCTGATCGCAGCGACCGCCCATAGAACGGGAGATCTCGCTCAGCAGCTCGGCGCGGTCAACCGGAGCGATCCCTTTTTTCTGTGCTTCGCTGCTATCAATGGTGCCGTACCAGTGACGGGTCTCCATGACGGAAGAATTCTGCTCGATGATGCGGAAATCCAGCCCGTTCTGTGCGGCATAAGCGGCTGCGCACATACCACCGTTGCCTGCGCCCACGATGACGATATCGGTATCCCATGTCTCGGTGATGGCGGCCTCGTCGATGTCGGGCTCGGTGCCCAGCCAGTCGTTCTCATCGCCGGTGGGCAGCTGCACGCTGGAAACCACGGCTTCGCCCTTGGCCTGTGCGTAGCAGCTCTTGGCAGCCTTCATCACGGCATTGGAGGTGACGGTAGAGCCGGAAACACCGTCGATCTCGGCAGAACCGGCAGCCATCAGCTGCTCGCGCAGCTCATCGGCAGCGGCAGCGCCGTAGGAAGCAGTCTCGCCGGAGGTGTCCACTACCACGTCGGTAACGGCACTGTCGGAGAAGGTCATGGTGACCTTGACGGTGGAGGAGATGCCCTCGGCAGTGCCCTCGTAAGTGCCGGGGGTGTACAGACCGGCAGAACCGGAGGTGGAGGCAGAACCGGAGGCGGCATTGCAGGCGGACAGAGCGCCGGCGGTCACACCGCTCATGGCGGCGGCAGCGGCGATCTTCAGAAAGCCTTTGCGGGAGATCTTGTTCATAGGTATGCTCTCTTTCTCTTCATTGTTTGAATTCTTCTTTGTCCTTCCGCAATGCACAAGGATTGCGGAATCTTTAACAATTATAGCGATGACGGAGGGATTTTACAATTCAAATAAATTATATTATAATGAAGTAAAACTTATTTATTGCAAAAGGAGCAACACCATGAGCTTGAAGGCATTGCAGGGATTTGTGAGAATCGTGGAACTGGATAGTTTTTCGGAGGCGGCAGATGCGCTGTTTTTGTCACAATCTGCGCTGTCTCAGCAGATCCGTGCGTTGGAGGCACAGCTGAAAGTCCAGCTGTTTCAGCACGCGCAGCGCCGGGTGGTGCTGACTCCGGCAGGATGGGAATTTTATCCAAAGGCAAAGCAGCTGCTGGAATTATACGATGATGCAGTAAACTGTGCGCAGGCAGCGGAACGGAATGCAAACCCGCCCAAACGGCATCTGCTGATCGGGCATCAGAATATGCCGCTGCAGATGCTGGGATTTGACCTGTTTGCCGTCACAGAAGAGCTGAGCACCCGCTTTTCCCCCTTGATGTACAGCTGTGCCAACCGAAAGGATATCGGTCGTGCACTGCTAAACGGTGAGATCGATCTTTCGCTGCAGATCGAGTGTGCGGAGATCGCAGCACGAGGTCTGCATTTTTACCCGGCAGTTTATATGCCGGAGATCGGCATCCCGTTCCATACGCCGCCAGAGGTGCCCCGCGGACACATTCCATTGGAGCAGGCGGTACAATATCGGTGGATGTTCGCCGGGACACCGGAGCAATCACTGTATGAGACGGCATTGCTGCACGAGGCTTCGAGGCGGCGGGCAGAGATCATCCGCGGCGTAAAAAGTGTGCAGTATAAGCTGCCAAGCCTGATGCTGACCCCGGCGGTGTACTACCGTAGACCGAATCTTGAGCAGGTGTTTGTTCTGGATTGGAACAAGGGAATGCGGTTTGGTATCGTTACAAAAGCGGAGCCTGATCCGGTGGTGGAAGAATATGTGCGTCAGTTACAGCACCTGCTGCCCCTGCTCTCTGAAAAATTGTTCGGCATGAAGCTGGAACCGGTGGAGGAATAAAAACAGAGCACCTATTGCCCTGAAAAGGCAGCAGGTGCTCTTTTTGCAGTTATAACGCGATGACAGGTGCTTTACTCCACCACATCCTCAAACTGGCTGTTGTACAGGTCGGCGTAGAAGCCGCCGGCGGCCAGCAGCTGGTCGTGGGTGCCCTGCTCCACGATGTCGCCGTCCCGCATCACCAGGATGAGGTCGGCGTCCTTGATGGTGGACAGGCGGTGGGCGATGACAAAGCTGGTGCGGCCCTCCATCAGGCGGTCCATGGCGGTCTGGATGCGCTGCTCGGTGCGGGTGTCCACGCTGCTGGTGGCCTCATCCAGAATGAGGATGCGGTTGTCGGCCAGGATGGTGCGGGCGATGGTCAGCAGCTGCTTCTGGCCCTGGCTCACGTTGGAGGCGTCCTCGTTCAGCTCCATCTGGTAGCCGCCGGGCAGAGTGCGGATAAAGTGGTCAGCGTTGGCAGCCTTGGCGGCGGCGATCACTTCTTCATCGGTGGCATCCAGCCGGCCATAGCGGATGTTCTCCATGATGGTGCCCTTGAACAGCCATGTGTCCTGCAGCACCATGCCGAAGCCCTCGCGCAGGGCGCTGCGGTCAAAGTCGCGCACGTCGTGGCCGTTCAGGGTGATGGAACCGGCGTCCACATCGTAGAAGCGCATGAGCAGCTTGACCATGGTGGTCTTGCCCGCGCCGGTGGGGCCGACGATGGCCACCTTCTGGCCGGGCTTGACCTCACAGCTGAAATCGTGGATGACGGTCTTGTCCGGGGTGTAGCCGAAGCGGACATGGCTGAATGTCACCTGCCCGTCGATGCAGGCGGGGTCCGCGCGGCGGGCCGGGTCTGCCTGCTGGTCCTCTTCCGGCTCGTTCAAAAACTCGAACACCCGCTCAGCGGCAGCGGCCATGCTCTGCAGCATGTTGGACACCTGAGAAAGCTGCTGGATGGGCTGGGTGAAGTTCTTGACGTACTGGATGAAGGCCTGAATGTCGCCGATGGTAATGATGCCGTTTGCGGCAAAAATGCTGCCCACGATGGCCACCGCCACGTAGCCCAGATTGCCCACAAAGTTCATAATGGGCATCATCAGGCCGGAGAGGAACTGGCTTTTCCACGCAGATTCATACAGCTTATCGTTGGCGGCGTTGAAGTCATTCAGCACCACGGCCTCACGGTTGAAGGCTTTGACCACGTTGTGGCCGGAGTAGACTTCTTCCACCTGACCGTTTACGACGCCCAGAATGGCCTGCTGGGACTTGAAGTATTTCTGGCTGAACCGAACTACGATGAGCACAAGCACCAGCGAGACGGGCAGGATCAGCAGGGCGATCAGGGTCATCTTCGGGCTGATGGACAGCATCATGACCAGCACGCCGATCATGGTGGTCACGCTGGTGATGAGCTGGGTGATGCTCTGGTTCAGGCTCTGGCCCAGCGTGTCCACATCGTTGGTGATGCGGGACAGCACCTCGCCCACGGTGCGCTTTTCAAAGTAGGCAAGGGGCAGGCGGTTGATTTTTTCGCTGATCTGGCGGCGGAAGTCGTAGCACACCTTCTGCGAAAGACCGGTCATCAGCCAGCCCTGAATAAAGCTGAATGCGCTGCTCAGCAGGTACATGCCCAGCAAAAACAGCAGGATGCGGCCGATATACACAAAGTCGATGCTGCCGGTGCCGCGCAGCTTGGCAATCCAGCCGTTAGCAAGGGCCGTGGTGGCTTTTGCCAGCACCTTGGGGCCTGCAATGTTGAAGATGGTAGAAAGAATGGCAAATACAATGGCGGTAACGAGCGAAAGGCGGTAGCGGCCAAGGGTGCGCACAAGCTGCAACAGGGTGCCCTTGAAGTCCTTGGCGCGTTCGGTCGTCATGCGTCCGGGTCTTGGCATATCACTCACCCTCCTTTTCCGTATTCAGAATGCCCAGGTCAAGCTCTTTCTGGCTCAGCTGGCTGCGGGCGATCTCCTGATACTCCGGGCAGCTGGCCATGAGCTGGGCATGGGTGCCCTTGCCCACCAGACGGCCCTCGTCCAGCACCAGGATCTGGTTTGCGTGCAGCACGGTGGAGATGCGCTGTGCCACGATGATGACGGTGGCGTTGTCGGTCTGGGCCTTCAGGGCGCGGCGCAGGGCCACGTCGGTCTTGTAGTCCAGGGCCGAGAAACTGTCGTCGAACAGATAAATTTTGGGGTCCTTGGCAATGGCACGGGCGATGGACAGGCGCTGTTTCTGGCCGCCGGACACGTTGGAACCACCCTGGGCGATGGGGCTTGCGTAGCCCTCCGGCTTTGCGTCGATGAACTCGGTGGCCTGTGCGATGGCAGCGGCCTTTTTCACGTCGGCATCGGTGATGTGCTCCCCGCCGAACTTCAGGTTCGAGTCGATGGTGCCGCTGAACAGCACGCCCTTCTGGGGCACATAGCCCAGCAGGTCGTGCAGCTGTGCCTGCGGCATATTGCGCACATCGATGCCATCCACGGTCACACTGCCGCCTGTCACATCATAGAAGCGGGGGATGAGGTTGAGCAGGGTGGATTTGCCGCAGCCTGTGGAGCCGATGATAGCGGTGGTCTCGCCGGGCTTTGCAGTAAAGCTGATGTGCTCCAGCGCATCGCTGTCCGCACCCGGGAAGCGGAAGCTCACATCGTGGAACTCTACCTCACCCTGCCAGTTTTTGTGCTCCTGCGCGGGCTCTGCAGCAGCTTCGTCCGGGTCGTTGATGGTGGCTTTGGTGCAGATCACCTCATCGATACGCTCCGCAGCCACACCGGCGCGGGGCAGCATGACGGCCACCATGGCCAGCATCAGGAAGGACATGACGATCTGCATGGTGTAGGTGATGAAGGCGATCATCTCGCCCACCTGCATGGTGCCGTTGTCCATGGCCTTGCCGCCAAACCACACGATGAGCAGGCTGGTGCCGTTCATGATCAGGGTCATAAAGGGCATCATGGCCACCATGGCGCGGTTGGTGAACAGCTGGGTGCTCATCAGGTCTTTGTTGGCCTTGTCGAAGCGCTCCTCCTCAAACCGTTCGCGGCTGAACGCGCGCACCGGCATGATGCCGGTCAAGATCTCGCGGCTGACAAGGTTCAGCCGGTCCACCAGCTTCTGCATGATCTTGAATTTCGGCATGGCAATGTTCATCAGGAAGAGGATGAGCAGCAGCAGAACGGCCACGTCCAGCACAATGATCCAGGAAAGGCCGGTGCTGCTGTTCAGCACATGCAGCACGCCGCCAATGCCCAGAATGGGCGCATAGGCCACCATGCGCAGCAGCATGACGCAGACGAACTGCACCTGCTGGATGTCGTTGGTGGTGCGGGTGATGAGGGACGCGGTGGAGAAGTTCTCGATCTCCGCATTGGAGAAGTGGATGACGCTGGAGAAGGTCTCGCGGCGCAGGTCGCGGCCGATGGCGGCGGACACCCGGGAGGCCAGGAAGCCCACCGCGATGGACACGGCCACCATCAGCAGGGTCAGGGCCAGCATCTGGCCGCCTACCTTATATAAATAGTGCATCTGCACATCGTGGGCGATGCCCTGGGCCTCGTATTCCAGCCCCACCAACAGCAGAGCCTGGCTCTTCAGGTTCTCCACCACGGTGTCGTCCAGCTGGCCGATGGCACTGGTCAGCTGCTGCTGCACGGCGTCGCGGCTGAAGCCGGGCATCTGGCTCATGGCGGCAAACTGGCCGCACACGGTGTCCAGGTCCTCCGCCGTGGGGGCCACAGTCTCGGTTTCCGTGTCGGGATTGCGGTCGGCACCGGAGGCCTGCAGGTCCGCAAGGCCGGTCATGCCCATGCCGGTCTGCCCGGCGGGGGTGTTGGCTGCCTGGGTGGCCGCCAGATACAGCACGATGTCCGGGGTGGTCACAGCCTCTTCCAGCGCGGTGCGCTCGTCGGCGGTCAGGTCGGTGCGCAGGCGCAGCACATCGCCGTCGGCGGTGTAGGCGTTCTGGAAGGCAGCGGCGTCCTCCTCGCGCATCAGCAGCGAGAGGGCATCCAGCGTGCTCTGCCGCACGGTGGCGGGCAGGGGGCTTTCGATGCCGCCCTGCTGGATGCCGGTGTCCACGATCTTGCTGGTGTAGTCCGGCAGCGACAGATCGCAGTACGCCTGCACGAACAGCAGTGCGAACACCACAAGGCAGACGGCCCAGTGACGGGCCAGCTGCTTAAAGATCTTTGTCATGGTTTGGTTCTCCCTTCGGTTTGGTGGTACGCGCAGCATTTTCCGCAAGAATGGCATCCATCAGCGCGCCGCGCAGCGCTTCCATCTGGGCCAGCTGTTCCGGCTCCAGCCGGGCCATGACACTGGAAAAGTAGTCCCCAAGAGCAGCCTCGCACTGTCGGCAGGCCTCGTATCCCTTGGGCGTGAAACGCACCAGCGTCTTGCGGCGGTCGGCAGGGTCGGCAAAGCGTTCCACAAGGCCGTCCTGCTCCATCTGCCGCACCGTGCGGGAAATGGCAGGAAGCGGTTGATGAAGCTCCTGAACAAGATCGGAGATATAAACGGCACCGTCCTGTCCATGGAGCCGAATGCAGCCCAGCAGCCCTTCCAGCATGGGGAAGTGGCGCTTGGGGCAGTCGGCCAGAGCGGCCTTCATGCCGGCCTTGGATGCTTTGCTCAGCCGGTGGATGTAGCGGCAAAGCCCACGGAAACTCAACGTGGATTCCTCAGACACGCGATCCCTCCTCTCAAAAATTGCTTAACAGCTGTTAACTGTTAACGCTTGACAATAATAGCCTTTTGCAGGCCGGATTGCAACCCCCTGCAGGGATTGTTTCACAAAAGTTCACAAACGTTTGTGTCCCGCATACACATAAAGCAAAGGGGGCGTCGGGCATGGAACAGCGTTTGTGGATGATCCTGCAATTGTTCGGCGGGGCGGCACTTTTCTTATACAGCATGGACACCCTCACGGACGCTTTGCAGCAGGCGGCGGGGGACACCCTGCGGCAGGCCCTTGCCCGGCTCACGGCCCACCCGCTGGCCGGGGTGCTCACGGGGGCGGCGGTCACGGCGGTGGTGCAGAGCAGCTCGGCGGTCACGGTGCTGGTGCTGGGCCTTGTGGGGGCCGGGCTGCTGACCCTGCAGCGGGCCGTGCCGGTGGTGTTCGGAGCCAACATCGGCACCACGGTCACCGCGCAATTGCTGGCCTTCCGGCTGGAAGATGCCCGGTATCTGCTGCTGGTGGCGGGGCTGCTGCTCTGGTTCGCGGGGCGCGGGCGTCTGCACGCAGCCGGGCAGGCGCTGTTTGCGTTCGGCCTGCTGTTTGAGGGCATCGCGGTCATGGCCGAGGCCATGGAGCCGTTGGCAGCAGGGCCGGTGTTCCGGCAGTGGATGGCCCAGGTGCGGCACCGCCCCGGCCTGGGCTTGCTGGCAGGGCTGGGCATGACCCTTGCCGTGCAGAGCAGCTCCGCCACCATTGCGGTGCTGCAGCAGGTAGCCGCCCGCCCCGGGCCGGACGGCGGGTGCCTGCTGGGCCTTGCGGGGGCCATCCCGGTGCTGTTGGGGGACAACATCGGCACCACCGTCACGGCGGTGCTGGCATCGGTAGGGCAGAGCCGGGACGCCAAACGTCTGGCGGCGGCCCACGCCCTGTTCAACCTGTCCGGGGCGGCGGTGTGCTGGCTGCTGCTGCCCCAGTTCACCGCGCTGGTGCGGCTGGTCTCGCCCCACGGGCCGGAGAGCGCCGTGCTGGCCCGGCAGATCGCCAACGCCCACACCCTGTTCAATCTGGGCTGCACGGTGCTGTGGCTGCCCCTGACCCCTTGCATGGTGCGCATCGTGTGCATTCTTTTGCCGGAGAAGCACGCCCCTGAGTTGAAATGAACGCCTTAAAATGGTATAATGACAGTGTATCGAACAATTTTGTGACACTTTTGTTGCACAAGCGATAAACTGACCCTTCTGTGGGCCTGCAGCGGTGTGCGGCTGCCAGGGCACAGAGCGAACCAAGAGGACGTGTTTACTATGAAGGATATCATCAACGGGTTGACCGAGCGGTTCCGCAGGCAGCATGTACAGGCCCGGCGCTATGTGGCCATGATGCTGGTGCTGGCCCTGCTCACCACCCTGTTCGTCAACTGGCAGCTCCATGGGGTGGGCATCTCCATGACTGCCGACTACCACTGCGGCTACGAGGAGCACCAGCACACGGCGGCCTGCTACGAAAAAGTGCTCACCTGCGGTTACGAGGAGGGCGAGCCGGAAACGCCCGTCACCTCTTCGGACAGCAGCGCCGATCCGGTGTCCGCCTACAGCGCGGCCGAGCCGGAAGAGCCGGAAGAGCCGGTGCAGACCGAGCCGGAGACCATCTGGGTGCCCCATGAGCACACCGATGCCTGCTACGAGGAGCACCGGGTGCTGACCTGCTATCAGGAAGAGCACGAGCACACCGACGACTGCTTTGACGAGTACGGTGCGCTCATCTGCGGCGAGTTCGAGCATATCCACGACGACAGCTGCTACACCACCGAGTATGAGCTGGTGTGCGGCCTGGACGAGGGCGAACTGGTGGAGGAACCCAACCCCGCCTACCAGGAAATGCCTGCCAGCCGCCCCGTGGTGGACTTGCCCCCTGAGCCGGCCGAGACCACCCCGGACGAGCCGGTGCTGCATCATCACACCGACGCCTGCTACACCGAGGAGCTGGTGTGCACCATCCCGGAGCACCACCACACCGTGGAGTGCCTGGCCGATACCCAGGCCGACGTGGAGACTGCCGAGGAATGGCAGGCCGCGGCCAACGTGGCCCTGAACGGCAACTGGGCCGAGGACCTGCTCACCGTGGCAAAGTCCCAGCTGGACTACCAGCAGAGCGACAAGAACTTCAAGCTGGATGTGGAGGACCAGCAGGTGCTGCGCGGCTACTCCCGCTATGGGGCCTGGTACGGCAACCCCTACGGCGCCTGGGACGTGATGTTCCTGTCCTACTGCCTGCACTTTGCGGGTGTGCCCCAGACGGTGGTGCCCCAGCGTGCGGGCGTGATGGCCCTGCACAGTGACCTGCGCGGCTCCCAGTGGCTCACCGACGCCGACGGCTCCACCGCAAGGCCCGGCGATATCGTCATCTACAACACCCTCACCACCGAGCAGGTGGCCGTGGACGAGAGCTCCTATGGCATCGCCCTGCTGGACCTGGACGAGGACCCCGACACCGCCGCCCAGCTCACGGCTTCCGAGCCGCAGGTGGACACCCGCACCGTGACCACCGAGACGGTGGGCGTCGTGTCCGCCGTGGACCCCGACGCCGGGACCCTGACCGTGATCTCCGGCAACGTGGACGGCAAGGTGGCCGAGGTGCCCGCTGCCATGTCCGACGTGACCAGTGTCATCTCGGTGACCGGCGCCTATGCCGCCGAGACCACCGCTGTGGCCCCGGAGGACCCGGCAGGCTCCCAGGAGGAGCTGGACGGCAGCTATGCGCTGCTGGAAGATGAGGATGGCTTTGGGGCCACCGTGGAATGGGTCGGCGAGGCCCGGCAGCAGGACCCCGATGCCCCGGCCCTGCTGGCAGAAACTGCCGATACGGAGGTGATGCTGGACCCCACCTGGATCACTAAGATAGCGTTCGAGCAGAAGGTCAATGGCTCCTGGGAGACCCTGATGGGGAATGAAGTGGAAAGCGGTACCAACGTGCAGGTCACCATGACCTACAAGCTGCCTGCAGGCACCTTGACGCCGGACCGGCGGACCCTGTGCTACCAGCTGCCGGATGCCATGAAGCCCAAGCAGCCCACCTCCGGCAAGATCAAGGACGAGACCGACAACAACAAGGTCATTGGCACCTATACCATCGACACCAACGGCCTGGCAAAGCTGACCTTTTATAAAAGTGCTA
>ENA-UEQR01002318-UEQR01002318.1-human-gut-metagenome-genome-assembly--contig:-NODE-2318-length-9839-cov-10.618213_pt1 | contig 9839 bp, 6 predicted proteins | sample MGYA00242944_ERZ507941 | MGnify/ENA primary metagenome ERZ507941 (study PRJEB26167, sample SAMN06115398) | human gut metagenome | host: Homo sapiens | place: China:Chongqing | collected 2016-06-23...
GACGATAAGAAAAAGCAGTTTGACACCCTGCGTTCTTTGATGGAGCGCCCCGATGTTACCGGCCTTGTGTGCGCCACTGACGCCGGGCGCGAGGGGGAATTGATTTTCCGTTTCGTCTACCAGATGGCGGGCTGCAAGAAACCGTTTCAGCGCCTTTGGATTTCCAGCATGGAGGATGCGGCCATTAAAGACGGCTTTGCCCACCTGAAACCGGGAGCCGATTATGATAACCTGTATCAGTCGGCCCTTTGCCGGGCGCAGGCGGATTGGCTGGTGGGGATCAACGCGACCCGGCTGTTCTCCATCCTCTACCATAAGACCCTGACCGTGGGCCGTGTCCAGACACCGACCCTCAAAATGCTGGTTGACCGGGAGGCCAAGATCAGCAGCTTTCAGAAAGAGAAATACCACATCGTCCAGATCGCGGCGGGCGGCATGGAGGCGGCCAGTGAACGCATAGGAAACGCAGACGACGCCAAGGCCCTGAAAGCCGCCTGTGAAACGGCGCAGGCCGTTTGTGTGTCGGTAACACGGGAGAAAAAGACGGAGCAGCCGCCCCGCCTCTATGACCTCACCACCTTGCAGCGGGAGGCAAACCGGCTGTTTGGATTTACCGCCAAGCAGACCCTTGACTATGCCCAACAGCTTTACGAAAAGAAGCTGCTGACCTATCCCCGCACCGACAGCCAGTATTTGACCGATGATATGCTGCCAACGGCGGAAAGCCTTGTGTCCGGCCTGTGGCCGCTGCTTCCCTTTGCGGCGGGGCTTGACCTGTCCCCGCAGTTTGGCCGGGTGCTGAACAGCAAAAAGGTAAGCGACCACCACGCCATTGTCCCGACGATGGAATTTGTGAAGAAAGGCTTTGACGGGCTGGCCGAGGGGGAAAAGAAACTGCTGTCCCTTGTGTGCTGCAAGCTGCTGTGCGCCGTGGCCGCGCCCCATGTGTACGAAGCTGTCACCGCTACATTCACCTGTGCCGGGAACACCTTTACCGCCAAGGGAAAGACCATCCTGACCCCCGGCTGGAAAGAGCTTGACCGCCGATTTAAGGCGTCGTTCAAAACAGACGCCGACGACACCGCCCCGGAGCTTGCGCGGGAACTGCTGGAGATCACCGAGGGACAGACCTTTGACAAGGTAACTGCCGCCGTCACCGAACATTTCACAACACCGCCAAAATCCTACACGGAAGATACCCTGCTTTCCGCTATGGAGCGCGCCGGTGCGGACGATCTGCCGGAGGACGCCGAGCGGCAGGGATTGGGAACCCCGGCCACCCGCGCCTCCATCTTAGAAAAGCTGGTGCAGATGGGCTTTGTGGAGCGCAGGGGCAAACAGCTACTTCCCACCAAGGACGGCCATAACCTTGCCTGTGTGCTGCCGGAGGCGCTGACCTCTCCCCAGCTTACGGCACAGTGGGAAACGGAGCTGACGGCCATTGTCAAGGGGCAGGCCGACCCGGAGGGCTTCATGGCTGGCATTGCAGAAATGACAAGGGGCCTGATCGCAAACTACTCCCAGATCAGCGAGGACGCGCAGAAGTTGTTTCAGACCGAGCGTGTGGTTATCGGCAAATGTCCGCGCTGCGGGGAAAGCGTCTACGAGGGCAAAAAGAACTACTACTGCGGAAACCGAAGCTGCCAGTTTGTCATGTGGAAGAATGACCGATTTTTTGAGGAACGGGGCAAGGCGTTCACCCCGAAGATCGCCGCCGCGCTCCTTAAAGACGGAAAGGCAAAGGTAAAGGGCCTGCGCTCCATGAAAACCGGCAAAACCTATGACGGGACGGTGCTTTTGGCCGATACCGGCGGCAAGTATGTAAACTACCGCGTGGAACAGAGGGGCAAGAACTAAAAACAGCAAGCATAGGGAGTGTAGCCACACTCCCGGCAAAATCCCTGACCCGGCGCACCTGCCGGGCCGGGGATTTTCTCTTTGGGGAAGCCCCAAACCCCTTGTATCAGATCACCACCATAGAAAGGATGTGAACCCCAAATGTCTTACAGCTCCTACGACCATGACGATTTAGAACCGGCCAGCACTATGCGGATCGAGCGTCGGATTTACTTTGAAAGCGGCAAGGCCGATCTTTCCGAAGCGGTAAAGCTGCCCCTTGCAGAGCTTCTTTCCCTGCGGGCGGAAAGCGCCGCCGCAGAACAGGAAGTGTTTGACCGCCTGAAAGAACAGGCCGCCGCATGGGAGGAACAGGCTGGAAGAACCCTGTTTCTGGATAAAGCTCTTGAATATGCCCGGACGCTTCCCGTCACCCACACCGCAAACCAGTGGGAGGCCCCGGACGAATACCGCCATATCCGCAGCAACATGGTTTACCAGATGGATTACTCCATTTCCGAGAACACCCGGTATGACAGCGCCGCCCAAAAATCCGTCCCCTACTCGTGGACGCTCCGCTGGAGCCTCCGCACCAACGCGCCGGGCAGCTACCGGCAGGCCAAGATCGCCGGACAGGATCGGAAAGTCTTTGCCAGCCGGGAAGAACTGGACAAGTACCTGAATGGCCGGATCAAAGCCCACGACCATTACTTTACCGAAATTTCCCCGGCCATCCCCAAGGAATACGCCGACTGTTTTAAGGTCAATGGCTGCCTGCTCCCCGGCTATACCATCGAGGGGGAGGAACCGGCAAAAGCCGCAGCACTTCCCACACAGGAGGAAGCCGCACAGCCGCAACAGACCACAGCCACCCCGGAAAGGAGGGAACCCGTGAACGAAGTATTTTCCATTTTTCTTGATAACCGCGCCGAGGCGCAGACCGGCGGGCCGCATGGGTACTGGCTTTCCCTGCCGACTTCCGCCGAACAGGTACAGGAAGCCCTAAAGGAAATCCACATTACCACCGACAACCAGCAGGACTTGTTCATTGGCGGCTTTTCCGCCCCGGAGGGAAAACCGCTGGAACTGCCGGAGGATTTAATCAAGGCCGCCAGCGTGGACGAACTGAACTTCCTTGCCGCCCAGCTTCAAAAGCTGGACGCCGTGGAACTGGCGGAGCTGAACGCCGCCATGCAGTCCCCGGCAAAAATGCAGACCATCGGGAAGCTTTTGGACTACGCCGAAAACACCGATTGTTTTGTCTTAATCAATGCCAAGGACAACCACAGTCTGGGGGAATATTACCTGAATGATTCCGGGCTGTTTGTCGTTCCCGACCCGTGGAAACCGGCCATTGACACGGAACGGCTGGGGAGCTTTATCGCCAGCGAGGAACAGGGAACCTTTACCGATTACGGCTATATTCTGCGAACCAGCGACGAATGGCAGCGCGTCCATGAGGGCCAGCCAGTGCCGGAGGAATACCGGGTGATGGCCTATCCTGCGCCGGAAATTCTGCGGGAGGAAAGCAAGGTACAGCCGGAGGCGGCAGCGCCTACAAAGGCCCCGCAGCCTGTCACCCCCATTCTCTTAAACGGCCAGAACAGCGCCGAGCGCATGAAAGAGATCACCGACCGGCTGGAAACCGGCATACAGGAGCTTTTCGAGAGTGAACGCTACAAAGCCTATCTCACCACCATGTCCAAGTTCCACAGTTACAGCTTCAACAATACCCTCTTGATCGCCATGCAGGGCGGACAGCTTGTGGCAGGCTACAACAAGTGGCGGGACGATTTTCACCGCAATGTGAAGAAAGGCGAAAAGGCCATCAAGATACTGGCCCCGGCCCCGTTCAAGGCAAAAAAGGAAGTGCAAAAGCTGGACGCACAGGGCAGGCCGGTGATGGGAAAAGACGGAAAGCCTGTTACCGAAGTACAGGAAATACAGGTTCCGGCCTTTAAGATCGTTTCCGTCTTTGATGTGAGCCAGACCGAGGGAGAACCGCTGCCCTCTATCGGCGTGGAAGAACTGACCGGCAGCGTGGAACGCTACGGGGAATTTTTTAAGGCGCTGGAACAGACCTCCCCGGTTCCCATTGGTTTTGAGGACATTCCGGGCGGTTCCCACGGCTACTACCACCTGACGGAAAAGCGGATCGCCATTCAGGAGGGCATGAGCGAATTACAGACCCTAAAGACGGCTATCCACGAGATCGCCCATTCCAAGCTCCACGCCATCGACCCGGAAGCCCCGGCCATTGAGCAGGCCGACCGTCCCGACAGCCGCACCCGCGAAGTGCAGGCCGAAAGCGTGGCCTATGCCGTCTGCCAGCACTACGGGCTGGACACCTCCGATTATTCCTTTGGCTATGTGGCCGGTTGGAGTTCCGGCAAGGACTTGAAAGAGCTGAAAGCCTCCCTTGAAACCATCCGGGCCACCGCCCATGAACTGATTACCACCATTGACGGCCACCTTGCCCAGCTTCAGAAAGAACGGCAGGCCCAGCAGGAGCAGCCGCAGGCCGCACCGCTGGAACAGGCCGCCGAGCAGCCAGACCCGGACAGCGTATTTTCCAAGCTGCCCCCGGAGCAACAGCAGGAAATGACCGCCAGCGTAAAAGCCATGCTGCAAACCCTCATTGACGCGGATTTGAAATCCACCGGCGAAGTGTCGCAGGGAACCAAGGAGGCGGCGCAGGCGCAGGGCTTTACCATTGCCGGGGATGGAACGCTGGAACAGGCAGAAGCCCCGCAGGAGGCCGCCTACCGTCTGGAAAGCGGCGAATATCTGTATATCCAGACATCAGAAACCGGCTACGATTACACGCTGTACGGTCCCGACTACAAAGAACTGGACGGAGGCCAGCTTGACAATCCCGACCTGTCCCTTGCGGAAGCCGGAAAAGAAATCCTTGCCATCCATGAGCGACCGGCTGGGACAATAGAACCCCTGACCGGCGACGGGCTGGATGATTTTCTGGAAGCAACCGAACAGGCCAACGCCATTCCCCAGCCGCAGGCGTGGAATGGGATCGACGGCCTTTTGAATGGAAAGCCGTTCATGCCGGAGGCGTCCCCGGCTGACCGGGCTGCCGCTCTGATTGAACTGGCAGAGAAAAACGCCCCGCGTTTGGGCAGCGAGGAACGGCAGTTGATCGTGGCCTATGCCGAGGCCGTGGGCGATAACGACAAGGTAATCGGGCTTATCAACCGCCTGTGTGAACAGGGCTATGAGCTGCAAAAGGGCCAGATGGATTCCTTTGTGAAAAGCGAGATCGAAAGTGAGATTGCCGTTGCAAACGCCAAGCGGCAGATCGCCCAGAATCCGGCAGCGGAGCCGGTTGTCACGATCCTTTGGAGTGAAAGCCCCCATCTGAAAGACGGCCAGCAAATGCCGCTGCATGAAGCCGAGGCCGTTTTTAAGGAGCTGGACAGCGCCAGACGCCATGAACGGGAGCAGCCGGGCTATACGGGCCATTGGTACGACAAGACCAAGTTCCGCATTGATTTTACCATGCAGGGCCAGCCGGACAGCTACGAGGGACGGCAGGACTTTGGCGACGGGGACGGTTCCCTGATCCAGCATATCCGGGGCTATCACGAATACTACGCACAGGATGAAAGCTGGAAAAACCATGTGCTGCACCATGAGGGGCCGGAGGCATGGGAGGCGGACAAGGCCCAGCGGGATATGTTGCTGCATGAGTTCGTCCCGTATATGGAGCTGCATTGCAATCTGGCCGCTATGGAGCAGGAGGCCCGGCGTCCCCTGCGATCCGGGGAAACCCTGACGCCGGAACAGACCGCTTATTTCAACGCGGTTTTGGACTATGTAAAAGAGTGCCGCCCGCTTCTCAATCAGGGCCAGTACCACTTGCCGGAGCCGCCGCAGCTTGCCGACTTCGACCAGAGCTTGCAGGACTACAAAAAACAGATCGAGGCAGAGCTGGAACAGGAGGCCGCCGCTGCCGGGCTGACGGTGGAGGAATATGTTGCCTCTGACTATGAGGCCCCGGCGCAGCCCAACTTTTCCATCTACCAAGTGCCGCCCGGCCCGGAGGGGCGCGACTTCCGCTATCGTTCCTATGAGGAATTGCAGGCGGATGGGCTTTCGGTGGACAGGAAGAATTACCAGCTTATCTACTCCGCGCCGCTGGACAAGGACATCACACTGGACGAGATTTACCGCCGCTTCAACATGGAACATCCCGCCGATTACAAGGGACATTCCCTCTCGATGGGGGATATTGTGGTGTTCCGGCAGGATGGAAAACAGACCGCCTACTATGTGGACGAGGGGGCCGACTACCGGCAGGTGCCGGAGTTTTTCGCCCAGCCGGAAAAGCAGCTCACGCCGGACGAGTGCATGACCGGCGAACAAATCCAGACGCCGAGAGGCCGTTTCTACCTGACCGACAGGAGCCGGGAACAGATGGAGGCCGCCGGGTATGGATTCCACCACCAGTCGGAGGACGGCAGGTATCTTATTATGGCAAACGGCACAAGAGCCTTTGCCATCCCCGCCCAGCCAGAAAGCCATATCAAGACGGCGGAAATGTCCACCGAGCAGAACTACAACATGATCGACGGCATGATGAACAACGCCCCGTCTATGGAGGAACTGGAAGCAAGGGCAAAAGCCGGGGAACAGATTTCCCTTTTGGATGTGGCCGAGGCAGCCAAGGCGGAGGCCAAAAAGCCCAAGCAGACCCGAAAGACGACGCAGAAACAAAAGAAACCGTCCATCCGGGCGCAGCTTGCCGCCGCCAAGGAGGAACAGAAAAAGAAGCCCCCGGCGCGGGAAAAATCAAAAGAAATGGAGGTATGAGGAATGTATTTCACCGTGGAAGAAGAAAACCTGATCTGTCTGTACCACAACGCCGACCGCCGCAGGACGGCGGCAAATCTCCGGGCAGCTTTGCCGGACATGGACAAGGAAATGGCAGCGCTGGCCTGCCAGACCGCCGATAAGTTGGACACCATGAGTGACGCCGACTTTGCGGCGCAGCGGTTCCACTTCACAGACGAATAAGCAAAACGCCGGGCGCGGAGGTGTCAAAGCCTCTGCGTCCGGCGCTTCTTTTTTGTCCATTTTTCCGCATTTAGAACCCCGTTTTGAGGGGAACAGGATAACTTTATCCACCTGCCTGCCGACCATGCGGAAAAACCCTTGATTTCCGTGGACTTTTACCGCCTTAAATGCGTAGACAGGAGGTATCTTTTCCGCTGGCGTTCCGCCTCTTTCTTCCGGCGCACCTGCACCGCACAATCCGGGCAGTATTTAGCCCGGTTGGAGTTGGGCGTAAACGCCGCCCCGCAGACGGCGCAGCGTTTGATTTCGTCCCGGCCTTTGGTGATCTCGGCACACAGGGCCGCGTCCAACGGCAGGACGGCCACCTTGAACCACCGGCACAGCAGCGAATAGGAAATACTCTGCACACAGACACATTCCTCCCCATCGTCCAGCAGGAGGCAGTTTCCGTTACAGTAGTTGCAGCACTCATGGGTGAGCCTGCGGGCCTTGCGGTATTGGGGGTAACTCATTCTCGGTATGTTCATCGTTCCTGCGTATGCTCCTTTCCCGGCGCTGTCCGCAAAATGCTGTCTACATTCTGTTTGACAATGCCGTATTCTTTCAATTTCTGTTTCGCTTCGCTGTACTGTGCGGACAGCCGTTCCCGTTCTGCGTCCAGCTTTTTATACTCGGTTTTGAGGGCGTACAGGTTGGGGAGCTTTGTGATCCCGGCCTCTTTGAGTGCCTTTGCCGCCGCCTCATACAAGATCAGTTGGCTTTCATGCTGCCGCCGGAACGCGGCCTTGTCTTTGGCGTTTCGCAGTTCCAGCGCCACAGGCCGGAGCTGCTTGTAGGCGGAGAGGTTTTTTATCAGCAGCGCCATATCCCCAAGGCGGCGTTCCGCGTCTTTCAGGGCGGAGGCCGCCGCGTCGTTTGCCGCGCTGATCTCGGCCAGCCTGCTTTCCAAGCCCTCGTAGCTGTCGATCTGGTGTTCTGTGATGAAGTTTAAGGAATTGGCGGCCTGCTTCAAGTTGTGCAGCTTCGCCCACCGCGCATAGCCCGCCGACTGCTGGGCCTTGATACTGTCCTCCAAGGCGATCCGCAGGGAGATTTCCCCGGCGCTTCTTCTGCGCGGCCCCCGGTCAATGGCAATGCCCTTGATCCGCTGGGTGATCCGTTCCTCGGTGTAATCCTCCCCCAAGGTCTTGCAGCGGGTGAAGCGTTCCTGTCCGGGAGCGCGGAATGAAATAAACTTGCCCTGTTTGACTTCATAGCCCTGCGCCTCCATGAGCCGCAGAAAACTATCAAAGTCTTTGGCCTGCGGGATGGCCGCGTCAATGGCAAGTTTCAGTTTTGCTTTCCAGCTCTTGCCCTTTTTCTGTGCGTCCCACTCGGCATAGGTTTTGCCCTTGTCTTTGCCGGGCTTTACCACAGACAGGCCGTGTTCCTTGCACAGCCGGTCGCTGGTGCGCCGGATAAAGGCGTAGCTTTGGCGGTTGGAAATGTACTTGCGCTGGTTCGCCATATCCACGGCGCAGAAAATGATGTGGTTATGCAGATGGCCCTTGTCGATGTGGGTGGTAATCACATAGGGGTATTTGCCTTGCAGCACTTCATCGGCAAGCTGCCGCCCGATCTCATGGGCCTGCTCCGCCGTGGTTTCCCCCGGTTCAAAGGCTTGTATCAGGTGGTGGGCCAGATTGTTGCCCTTTTGGTACGCCTGATCTAACAGCATTTGAAATTCAATATCCGCTGTTTCATAGGAACAGCCATAGGAAGAAACGAACAGCTTTTCATCGGTCTTGTCCGGGTTCTCGATGTAGTCCAGCGCCTTTTTCAGCGTTGACTTGATAGGATGGATCTTTGTAACTGCCATATCTGTGCCAGCGCCCCCTTGATGTCCTCCAAGTCCTGCGCGTACACAGTCCCGGTACTGTTGATACGCCTTGCAATCTGGTTGATGTTGACGCCGATCTTTTGCAGCTCTGCGGTCTGCGCCCGGACGGGGCCGGTGTCGATATGGACGATATAGCCGTCAATCAGCATTTTCCGGGCGTAGGCAGAAAAGTTCTTTGTGCCAAGCTGGGCCATCTTCTGTTGGATCAGCGCCCGTTCCTCCGGCGTCACCGGGACGCGCAGCACAAACTTCCGTTTTCGGTTTGCCACTTTCTCACCTCCATTCATTCAGGGGTTTGGGGACTTCCCCAAGATACAAACGGGAAGCCGTTTGCCGGGAGTGTGGCTACACTCCCTATGCTTGCTGTCTTTGTTCTTCTTCCCCTAAAAAGCGTTCTGACCCCAAGGAAATACCCGCAAAATCCCGGTTTTTCCGAAAACCGCACAAAAAAAGAGAGGGCGCAGCCTTGCGTCCTCCCAAAAACAAAACAGAGGGTTGTCATGCACCCTCCGTTTCGTCATTCTTCTGTTGAATTTGAATGGCCCCGTCAATCGCGCCCTCGATGACCGGCAGAAATTCTTCCGGGCAGAGTTTCAGCTTGTGGCTGACCCGCTGCCGCTGTGCGCTTTCCTCCCGCATAATCTCCGGGTTAAAATACCGTTCCACGGGAAGCCCGCAGATTTTGATAAGCTGTATGATAACCGGCAGGCTGGGAATCGTGCCGTCATTTTCGATGTTGGCAAGATAGCGCCAGTCGATATTGACCTGTTCCGCCAGCGTCTTACGCGATAACTGCTTGACTTTCCGCGCCTCTTTTACATCTGCGCCGAAAGTTTCAAAGCCGGGACAATCTTTGATATTTGCCATATAGCACCACCCATCTACATTGTATATTTCATATTTTCTCAATGGAATGTTGCTATATGCAGGAAGATTAAACTTTATAATTCATATCCCGAAACATAGGCAGAGGAAATTATTGCCACCCCCCTTTTTGAAATATTGACAAGATACGCCTCTCGTGTTATACTGTTATACAAAACAGCATAACAGTTAAAACACACGGAGGATGCAGCAATGAAACTGATTATTT
>ENA-UEQR01002320-UEQR01002320.1-human-gut-metagenome-genome-assembly--contig:-NODE-2320-length-9832-cov-5.149359_pt1 | contig 9832 bp, 6 predicted proteins | sample MGYA00242944_ERZ507941 | MGnify/ENA primary metagenome ERZ507941 (study PRJEB26167, sample SAMN06115398) | human gut metagenome | host: Homo sapiens | place: China:Chongqing | collected 2016-06-23...
CAAGAGCATCAGCGCGAATCACTTAACAACGGGGGCGGAAATTCATGTTAAGGCAACGGAATGGTTGAAAAACGAACAAATGATACAGGAAAAGAACAAAGGTTACGCAGAAACAATGAAAGGAATTTGTTGAAAATCGCCCAAATTAACCAAAATGGGGTTGCGTAAACCGCGTAAGTGTAGTATAATCAAAAAGAGCAAAGTGCTATTAGCTAATAATAGACTAACAAAAGGGAGCAACGGGTAATGGACAAGCGTGCTACATGCCGGAAAATTCTGCGGAAAACGGCGCTGTCAGTGCTGGCAGCGAGCATCCTGATGACAGGAATGGGCGACGCGGTGCGGGCGGAGGAAACGCCAAACGTACTGCAGACGGTCGAAGCGGAGAGCGGAACGCTGCTGGGCAAGGCGAAAATCGCCGCGACGGGAACGTGCGTGTCGGGACTGGAGCATACCGGCGACGGGGTGGAAGTGACCGTGACCGTGCCGGAAGATGGACTGTACGACATCATCGTGCGGACGGCGGTCATCGGCGGCGGAACGAAAGTCAACGAGGTCAACGCCAACGGGCAGCACGTTGGGGATATCACCAATAGCGGCAGCTGGTCGGATGAGGTTGTGCCGTATGTGTGGCTGGAGGCAGGCGATAATACCGTATCTGTCACGACCAGCTACGGCTGGATTGCGGTTGATTCGTTCAGCATCCGCAGGGCAGCACCCTTGCCGGCTGATGTGTACGAAGTCAAGCCGACGCTCATCAACCCTAACGCCACGGACAGCGCCAAGCGCCTGATGACCTACCTGTGCGATCAGTACGGCAAGACCGTGCTGTCCGGGCAGCAGTCACAGGACGGGGCGTTCGGACTGACAAACGCGGCGGTCTGGCGCGGTACGGGCGGCGATTATCCCGCGGTGCTTGGCATGGACTTGATTTCCTATTCTCCCGCGCGCGTGGCGAAAGGCGACAACAGCTCCAACGTCGTCGAACGAGCGATTGAGTATTGGAACGGCGACGAGGGCAAGCGAGGCATCGTCACGCTGTGCTGGCACTGGTGCCCTGCCGCCCGCTATGACAAGAGCAAGAGCGATCCGTGGGGCACGTTCTACACTGACAAGACGAAATTCAACCTTGCCCGTGCGATGAACGGCAGAGACCCGGACGGCTACCAGATGCTGCTGGACGATATCGACGCGATTGCCGTGCAGCTCAAGCGCCTGCAGGATGCGGATGTGCCGGTGCTGTGGCGTCCGCTGCACGAGGCAAGCGGCGGCTGGTTCTGGTGGGGCGCATCCGGCGCGGATGCGTACTTGCAGCTGTACAAACTCATGTACGACCGCCTGACGAACGTCCACGGGCTGAACAACCTGATTTGGGTCTGGAACGGTCAGGATGCCGCGTGGTATCCGGGCGACGAGTATGTGGATATCATCGGCGAGGACATTTACCCCGGCAAGCATGTGTACACGTCGCAGGCGGCGCGGTTCATCAAGGCGCTGAGCTACACGGACACGCGCAAGCTGATTACCCTCTCGGAGAATGGCTGCATTCCAGACCCGGAGCAGCTGGTGCGGGACAACATCATGTGGAGTTACTGGTGCGTGTGGGAAGGGGAGTTCGTGCTGAAAGCGGCGGGCTTCAACAATTACAGCGAACAGTACACCGAAAAGAACATGCTCAAAAAGGCGTATAAGAGCGATACGGTGATTACGCGCAAGGAATTGCCGGATTTGCGGAATTATCCGCTGGGCGACTAAGGCTCGAAGCGCAGCACGCGCATATATAAGGAAGAAAAGTCAACTCAATCGCGAAAAAGGGTCAAGGGAGGAACTCCCTTGCGGAGTCCAGAGACAGAGCCTCTGGGTTTGCCCCCAACAATCAAGAGGAAGGTGAACGGTGTTGAGCGGAAAGAAGTCGCTGATGAGCATGGTGCTGGCATTGCTGCTGCTTTGCGGCGCTGCGCTGGCGGAGGAGAGCACAAGCGGCGCAACGGCGCTGACGAACGCGGACTACCAGCAGATTGTGAGTACATACTCCATTGATGCGTCAATTCCGGGGTATGCGGACTATCTGGAACGCTACGAGGATGCGGCGTACCCGGACGTGACCGTGACGGTGGACGCGGACACGTTCGTGCGCTACGAGGATGCGGGCATTGCCGCCCAGCCGCGGGTCTTTGAGGACTACGAGGGCATGGCGGGCAAGAGCGTCCTGACGGGCGAAGAGTCGCTGACCGAGTGGGTTGTGGATGTTCCGAAATCGGGTCTGTATGACCTGACGCTGCTCTATTACCCCTACGCGGGCAAGAACAGCGCTATCCAGCGCGCGTTCTTTGTGGATGGCAAGCTGCCGTACAGCGAACTGGCGATGGTGGACTTCAACCGCGTGTGGGTCAACGGCGCCTACGAGGAGTACACCGACGAAAACGGCATCGTCGTCCGCAAATGGGACAAGGATAATCAGGGCAACGACCTGAAGCCTTCGCCCATTGAACAGCCGGAGTGGTGTACCCACGGGCTGTACGACACCAACGGCTACATTTCCGACGAAATGAGCATCTACCTCGAAGCGGGGCAGCACACGCTGACGCTTTTGTCCATGCGCGAGCCGATGCTCCTGCGGTCGATTACGCTGTCCAACCACTCCCGCCCTGCCGCTTATGCGGATGTGAAGGCGGCGGGCGACGCGGCGGGTCATCAGGACGCGACGGGCGTGTCCGTGCGCTTTGAGGCAGAAAACGCCGTCAAGACCTCTTCTCAGAGGCTTTACCCCGTGCAGGATCAATCCAGCGCGGTTGTGTACCCCATGTCGGCGCGGTATCTGCTCAACAACTCCATCGGCAGCAGCTGGAAGAACGCGGGCCAGTGGATTGAGTGGGCATTTGAAGTGCCGCAGGACGGTTACTACGAAATCTCGATGGTGGACAAGCAGAACTTCGTCCGCGGCATCGACGTGTACCGCAAAATCATGATTGACGGCGAAGTGCCGTTTGCGGAGTTCAACGCGCAGCCCTTCTCCTACACGCAGACGTGGCGGATAGAAACGCTCTCCGACGAGGACGGAAACGCCTACCGCGTGTACTTGACCGCGGGCAAGCATACCCTGCGCATGGAAGTTGTACTGGGCGATATGGCAAACATCATCGCGCAGGTGCAGGACTGCGTGCAGCAGCTGAACAACATCTACCGTCAGGTCATCTACATCACCGGCGTCGCGCCTGACCAGTACCGCGACTATCAGCTGACGGCGTCCCTGCCGAAGCTGGAGGGCGAACTGCGCGCGGTACAGGCGGACATTGACAGCGCCATTGCCGCGCTGGAAAAGACGGCGGGCAATGATTCCGATAAGCTGACCGTCCTGCGCACGATGAGCGACCAGCTGGACGAGCTGATCGAGGATCAGGAGCGCTTCACCGAGGTGCTTTCATCCTTCAAGACCAACGTCCGCGCGTGCGGCAACTGGATCACGCAGGTGCTGGCACAGCCGCTTCAGGTAGACCGCTTCTATATTCATGCTGCCGATACGCAGCCGAAGCTGGATAACAGCAGCTGGTGGGAGAGCCTTGCGCATGAAACGGAGCGCCTGTATTACTCCTTCATCATCGACTACAACAAGGTTGGCAACGTGGCGGAGGGCGATACGGAGAACGTCGTGCTGACGCTGTGGATTGGCACGGGCCGTGACCAGGCGAACGTCATCAAGTCGCTGATTGACGAGAAGTTCACGCCCGCGACGGGCATTTCCGTCAACGTGCAGCTGGTTGACATGAACACGCTCCTGCGCGCGACGCTGGCGGGCGAGGGCCCGGACGTCGCTATTCAGGTGGCGAACACCAACGGCATTGCGGGCGCGGTGCTGAACACGGGCAACGACACGCCCGTCAACTACGGCTTGCGCAACGCCGTGCTGGACTTGACGCAGTTCGAGGACTTCCCGGAGATTGCCAAGCGCTTCAACGAGAGCGCCATCATCCCGTTCTCCTTTGACGGCGCGACGTACGCCCTGCCGGATACGCAGACGTGGCTGATGATGTTCTACCGCAAGGACATTCTGGCGGAAATTGGGCTGGAAGTGCCGCAGACGTGGGACGAAGTGAAGGTTGCCATGTCCATCCTGAGCAAGAACCAGATGGAATTTGGCATGCTGCCGTCTGAGCAGGTGTTCGCGATGCTTTTGTTCCAGAACGGCGGCCGCTACTACACCGATGACAACGCCGCGTCCGCGCTGGATGAGGACGTCGCCATCAACGTGTTCAAGAAATACTGCGAATACTACACGGATTACAAGCTGGACAAGGAAACGTCCGCCGAAGAACGCTTCCGTACCGGCGAATGCCCGATTATCATTTCCGACTACACGACGTACAACAACCTGCAGGTTTCCGCGCCGGACATCCTGGGTCTGTGGGACTTCACGACCGTTCCCGGTACGGTGCAAGCCGACGGCAGCATTGACCGCTCGACGGGTACGACGGGTCTGGCGGATATCATCATGAGCGCGACGAAGCATCCCGACGAAAGCTGGGAGTTCCTCAAATGGTGGACGAGCACCGAGACGCAGACGCTCTACGGGCGCGAGATGGAATCGCTGATGGGCGCATCCGCGCGTGTCGCGACGGCAAACACCGAGGCACTGGCGAACCTGTCGTGGCCCATGCGCGACTACCGCGCGCTGGTGGAGCAGATGCAGTATGTGCGCGGCATCCCGCAGGTGCCGGGCGGATACTACACTTGGCGCAACATCAACAACGCGTTCTATACCATCACCACAGATACCGCAACGAACAACACCACCCCGCGCGAGGCGCTGATGGACAAGGTGTACTACATCAACGCCGAAATCAACTACAAGCGCACGGAATTCGGTCTGCCGCTCCATCAGACGGAAGACACGACGAAGGAGGAGTAAGATGAGCAATCCGACCTTGGTGCATGGCAAGCGTCAGTCGCTTGGCAAAACCATCTGGAAGCACCGCGCGTCCTACCTGCTGATGGCGCCGTACTTCATCCTGTTCTTCTTCTTCACCGTGCTGCCGGTGCTGATGGCGATCGGCGTTTCCTTCACGGACTGGAACATGCTGGAGAAGCCGGAGTTCGTCGGCTGGCAAAACTACGTCAAGCTCCTGCTGGATGACGAAATCTTCATCATTTCGCTCAAAAACACGCTGATTTTCGCTGTCATTACCGGCCCGGTCAGCTACATGCTGTGCCTGCTGTTCGCGTGGATTATCAACGAGTTCAACCGCGGGATGCGCACGCTCCTGACGCTGATTTTCTACGCGCCGTCCATCTGCGGCAACGCCTACATGGTCTGGAACCTGATTCTGACCGGCGACCGCTATGGCTATTTGAACGGTATCCTGCTGAACCTCGATATCATCAACGAGCCGATTTTGTGGATGAAGACAGAGCAGTACGTCATGCCGATGCTGATTATCGTTCAGCTGTGGCTGAGCCTGGGCACAGGCTTCCTGTCCTTCATCGCAGGTTTGCAGACGGTGGACAAGAGTATGTACGAAGCCGCCGCCATTGACGGCATCAAGAATCGCTGGCAGGAGCTGTGGTATGTCACCCTTCCGGCGATGAAGCCGCAGCTGATGTTCGGCGCGGTCATGCAGATTACGCAGTCCTTCGCCGTGGCGGACATTTCCATCAATCTGGCGGGCAACCCGTCGGTCAACTATGCTGGCGCAACCATTGTCACCCACTTGCTTGACTACGGTTCAACCCGTATGGAGATGGGCTACGCCTGCGCCATCGCGACCATCCTGTTCCTGCTGATGGTCGGCACGAATAAGCTCGTTCAGCGAGTACTGAGAAGGGTGGGTGAGTAAGCATGGCAGAACGGAGAGGTCAGGTGGCGGTCAAGGATTTGCCGCCGAAGCTGCAAAAGAAGCTGCGCCGGCAGAAGATTATGCCCAAGAAAGCCCGCAAGCTCAACCGCTCGATGGCGGGCAACGCGCTGCTGTTCACACTCATGTTCATCTGCGGCGTCTTCATGGCACTGCCGCTGGTCATGATTATCAACAACGCCCTGAAGCCGCTGGATGAATTGTACCAGTTCCCGCCGAAGATTTTTGTGCGCAACCCGAATCTGCGCAACTTCTCGGATTTGTTCATCCTGATGAACGACTCGTGGGTGCCTTTCAGCCGCTACATCATGAACACCATCATCATCACGGTGGCGGGCATGGTGGGTCACGTCATCGTGGCGTCATGGGCGGCGTATCCGCTGGCCAAGGACAAATTCCCCGGCAAGGCGCTGCTGTTCGGCATGGTCGTGCTGTCGATGATGTTCAACTGGACGGTGACGCAGATTCCGCAGTACGCCATCATTTCGTGGCTGCACATCAACAACACCTATCTGGCGCTGATTCTGCCCGCGTGGTCGTTCGGCATGGGTTTGTACCTGATGAAGCAGTTCATGGAGCAGCTGCCGGATTCGCTGATGGAGTCGGCGCGCGTGCGGGGCGCGAACGCATGGCAGATTGTCTGGAAAATTGTTATGCCGAACGTCAAGCCCGCTTGGCTGACGCTGGCAATCTTCCAGTTCCAGCAGATGTGGGGCAATACCGGTTCGCTGTTCCTGCGTGACGAACAATTGAAGCCCATGCAGTACGCGCTCCAGCAGATTACGGCTGGCGGTGTGTCCCGCGCGGGCGCGGCGGCGGCGGTCACGTTCATTATCATGGCGGTGCCGGTGCTGTTCTTCCTGCTGTGCCAGAGCAGCATTCTGGAAACCATGACGACTTCGGGCATGAAGGACTAAGAGATCGCTATAGCGGTGCCGGCGTCGGCTACCAGGTGGCGAGCGTGGTCGGCGGCGGCTTTACCCCGTTTATTGCCGCGGCGCTGGTCACTTTCTCCTCCTGCGGAGGAGCCTTGGCGGACGCCGAGCTGCCTTACACGACGTACAATTACGACTACTGGGGTTACATCGTGTACACGCCCGCGGCGTATGTGCCGGCAGGGTCGATTACAGGCGCTTCCTTCCAATATAATGGGCAGTCGCTGGGGGCGTTCAAGAATCCGCAGGACTTGTGCGTGGCGCAGGACGGCACGGTGTATCTGGCGGACAGCGGCAACAACCGCATCGTCCTGCTGAGCAGCGACATGACGAAGGTCGTGCGCGTTATCACCGGATTTGAGAATCACGGCGTGGCGGACACCTTCCAGACGCCCACGGGCGTGGCAGTCGCCAGCGACGATACGCTCTACATTGCCGACAGCCTCAACCGCCGCGTGGTTGTGCTGAATCCGGATGATACGCTCAACCGCATCATCGAGATTCCGCAATTGTCGGGCAGCGTGAAAGCGCTGGGCGGCGTGACCTACGCTGTCGGGACGCACATCGAGGGCATGGGCAACCTCAATCAGGAAACCGATGTGGACGGCATGAAGTACCGCACGGAGCGCTTCACGTCCGGCAGCGCCACGGAACTGGCGGACGAGCAGGGTACGACCTATCAGGTCAGCGCCTACGAGAGCACCTTGCAGCCGCTGGTGAAGACGGTCACAGACAGCAAGGGCGCAACCTACGCGATTGCGGAGAACGGCAAGTCCGTCATCCGCACGAACGCGGACGGCTCGACTTTCACTTACGCCCGCTATGACGCGACGACGAACCTCGACCTGTTCATCCTGATTGGCCGCCTGATTAAGGGCAACCAGAACATCACCGGCATGTCCGGTCTGATTGGTCTGGCGCTGGACGAGCAGGACAACCTCTACTGCATCAGCGCCAAGACAGTGGTTGTGCTTGACCAGAAGGGCAATATGGTCACGACATACGGCAACTACCGCAATGCGGACGATGCGCTGACCTCCTTCGCGACGATTTCGGAATTCGCGCTGGATGGCGACAGCGTGTTCATCCGCGACGCGGACAACCACATTGTCGAACTCGACCGCACGGGCAGCACACGCCGCGTGATTGAAAGCAACTGTATCCGCAAGACGGACGCGGATGGCAACATCACCCGCATGACGGGCATGACCGGAGCAGCAGCGGCTTCTTCAGAGGATGAAGAGACGGCGTTCCAGAACATTCTGGGCATCGAACTGACGGGCGATTACCTGATTGTGGGCGAGAAGAACGGCGAGATCAACGTCATGAAGACCACCGGCAAGCTGCTGGGCACGGTCGAGAATAATTCGCTGCTGCTGCTGGACACCAAAACGGACAGCGTATCTGCCGTGCAAGCAGGACGAGCGCCTGACGGAAGTTTCCGCAACGGCGATGGTGGATTGGAACGGTACGCAGCGCCTGTGCGTGAAGGAAAGCACGGGACGGGTGCTGGTGCTGGATGACAACTGGACGGTGCTGCACACGGCGCAGAACAACTGCGTGGAGGTGCAGGATAGAAACGGCACGGTGACGGAGCGCATCCTCGGCGTGGATGCGGGCAGCGGCTATCAGTCGTTCGCGGAAGTCAGCGGCGTGGAGGGCGTGGCGCTCAACAGCGCAAGCCAGCTCTGCATCGCGGACAGCGACAACCGCCTGATTGTGCTGGACGGCGACAAGAATGTCGCGCGCGTGACCGTCAACCCGAACAGCGAGGTGCTGGATGCCAACTTCCTCTTTACGCCCCTGAAAGTCTCTGTGGACTACGCCGGACGTGTCTACTGCATTGCGCAGAACATGTTCGAGGGCATCATGGTCTTTGAGACGAATGGCGACTTCACCGGCTTCTTCGGCACGATTTCCGTTGAAATTACGGCGTGGGAGAAGTTCTGGCGCAAGCTGGCGACGAAGGAAGAACGCTCCAAGCAGCAGCTGTTCATTCCGACGGAATTTACCGGCATTGACATTGACGACGAAGGCTTTGTGTACGCCTCGAACAAGGATACCGCGGGCACACAGGCGGTTCGCCGCCTGAACCCCAAGGGCGAGGACGTCATCCGCATGGGTCAGACCAAGAACCTTGGCGGCGACATACAGATCAGCGGCGGGTCGCAGTATGCAGGTGCCAGCACGATTGTGGACGTGGTGTACCGCGAAAAAGGCATCTACTCGCTGCTGGACTCCAAGCGCGGCCGCATTATCACTTACGACCACGAAGGCAACCTGCTTTATATGTTCGGCGGCCTCGGCACGCAGGCGGGCACGATGGAAGCGCCTGTCGCCATTGAGTGCGCAGGGGACAAGATGCTCGCGCTGGATTCCAAGCAGGGCGTGATTGCCGTCTTCGGCGAAACGGAATACGGCCGGCTCATCAACGAAGCGGTTGGGCTGCGCTACGACGGCGATGAGACGCAGGCGGTTGCCCTGTGGCAGGAAGTACTGCGGATGGACGAGAACAACGAGCTGGCGAACACCGGCATCGGCAAGGCGTACCTATCCGCGGGCGACAACGAGAAGGCCATGGAATACTTGAAGCGCGGCATGAACCGCGACTACTACTCCGTCGCCTTCAAGCGCTACCGCAACGATGTGCTCAAGAGCAACATCAACTACATTCTGACGGGCATCATTGCGGTCATCGTGGCGATTGTCGTTGTGGTCAAGGTGATTCGTCCGCGCAGAAATCAAAAGAACGGAAGGAGGGCATAAGCGATGAAATCACTGTTCAGCAAAGAAAAGTGGCAGCAGCTGTTCTACACGGTGTCCCATCCGTCGGACGGCTTCTACTGGATTCGCCACGGCGAAAAGGGAAGCGTCGCCATTGCCATCCTCATGGTTGTCCTCTTCGGTCTGTGCTTCACGCTGAACCGACTGCTTGCGGGCTTTGTCGTCAACGACATCAACGAGCGAACGGTCAACGCCCTGTGGGAAATGAGCGGCGTATTGATGCTGTACCTGCTGCTGTGTGTCGGCAACTGGTCGATTACCTGT
>ENA-UEQR01002344-UEQR01002344.1-human-gut-metagenome-genome-assembly--contig:-NODE-2344-length-9764-cov-5.523382_pt1 | contig 9764 bp, 9 predicted proteins | sample MGYA00242944_ERZ507941 | MGnify/ENA primary metagenome ERZ507941 (study PRJEB26167, sample SAMN06115398) | human gut metagenome | host: Homo sapiens | place: China:Chongqing | collected 2016-06-23...
GGGTCAGATCGCGTTTCGGATGGTGTTCCCGATTGCGTCCGCCGCGCTCTGTTTCATACCGGGTGTCGAGTGAACGTAGGTGCTGAGCGTGAATCCTGCGCTGAAGTGACCCAGCGTTTCTGAAAGCGTCCGCACGTCCACGCCGCTTTTCAGCGATAACGTCGCGAATGTGTGCCGCATGTCATGAAAACGCACATGTTCCGCGCCGATTTCTTTGATGATCCTGTCGTGAAGTCTGCGGAATCCGTCCGGATCCCACGTTTCGCCTGTGCGCGGAGATGGGAACAAATATGGATTCGCAGGGTGGCGTTCGTGTTCTTCCACAAGAAGTTTCACTGTGTCCTCTGGGAGAAGAACCGTTCGGATGGAATTCGGCGTTTTCGGCGTGCTGATGACCAGCTTTCCGTTCTGCCGCGCGACGCTTTTGTTGATCGAGAGTGTACGATTCTGCACATCTAAGTCCTCCCACCGTAAGGCCAGCAGTTCTCCGCGCCGTAAGCCTGTGGTCAGCTCCAGATACATCGGTGCAAGAATCCCATGCGCTTTCGCTGCGCTCAGGTATGAACCGATCGACGCTTCCGGCAGGATGTTCATCTCTTTGTGTGTATTCTTTGGGATTTTACACTTCTTCGCCGGATTTGCTAAAATCAGCTTTTCCTCCACCGCATGTTCCAGCACTTTGTTCAGCACCACATGAACGCATTGTACCATGCGGGGACTCAGACCGTGTTCTTTCAGTTCCGGCTGGTTTTTCTTCTGCACACGGCCGCTTTTGAGCAACTCATTGTAAAACTGCTGAATTTGCAGCATCGTCAGCTTTTCCAGTTTGACGCTTCCAAGTTTCGGAATGATGTGGTGATCAATCGCGTTGTGATAAAACTCCCGTGTTGAGTACCGTACCTGTGGTTCGACGTAAACGGAGTACCAGAGCTTCAACCATTGTTCGAGTGTATAACTGCCAGCCTTCACAGGATCGAGTTTTTTGCTGTCCTCGATAGCGGTACGCAGCTTGCCCTTGACCTCTGCCTGTGTTCTGCCAAGCACATTTTTCGTGATCGCCTTTCCGTTTGCATCGTATCCAGCTGTGTATCGACCTTCCCAGCGCCCGTCTTTGCGCTTGCGAATATTCCCTTCGCCGTTGGCTCGTCGTTTCGGCATCGTGTCTACCTCCTTCGTTTTCGGTTGGCACACACGATTACCACAAGCACAGCCGAATCGCAAGTCCAATTTTCCGTCAGGCGCATTTTTGTTCCTCACCCTGCCGATTCAGCCAGTCGATGAATTTCTCGCGCGAAACAACAATCCATCTGCCGATCTGAAACGCCGGGAAATCTGCACTGTGGGCGAGTTTGTACGCTCCGGCTCTGGAAATGCCAAGGGCGGCAGCAACATCTGTCATGTTCATCATCAACGGTAACTCTTCCAGCGAGTGATACTGTTTCTGGTTCATTTGGCTTCCTTTCTCCCATTCAGGGAATCAAAATTTGTTTTTGCATGGCCGAGAAGAATTGCCCAATCAAAGTTTTTTATTCTATTTTCTTCACGCCGCCACGGTGGGCGGACGCGGCGTTTGTGTGGCGCAGACCTGCACGGCTGCGCGGTCGGCCTGCAAAACCGCACACGTCGGCACGACGTGCCCCACGCAGCGGAGCAAATGGCTGCGCCGATGTGCGTTTTCGACTTGTGCCGTAGTTCAACCATCAACTCTCCGCACACAGGCGGCATTGGGGTCAGGGTTCTCCCTGCAAGCCGCATTTTGGTACCAAAATGCTATGCTTGCGCTTTTCTTGCGCAGCAGGAAAAGCCTAAAACGCAGCCTGAGTCTCCTGCCGCCGTTTCGTACACCGCATATAATCTAGCTTTTTTTGCACTTTGAATTCCGTAGTCGCTACATTAGTCGCTATGCCGGTTCGAAATTTGATTTTTTGCCTTTTGTAGTCGCTACAATAGTCGCTACGGCAGCGATTCAGGCGGCATTGCCCGGCAGCAGGAGACTTCTGGCAGCAGTTTTTGTTTCATTTGCTTTTTCCACGCGCAGATTTTCGCCGCCAAACAGAATCGGGGCGCAGATTTCCAAGATCCTGTCATAGATGCGGGCGTGCGCAAGATCGTCTGGGTGTTTGAGTGCATCCAGCGTCAGATTTGTTGTGACGATCAACGGTTTGCGGCTTCGGTATCTGGCGTCGATCACGGCGAAGACTTGCTCTAATGCATATTCTGTTCCTCGCTCTGCACCAAGATCATCCAGAATCAGAAGATCATAGGCATTCAGACTGGCAAGAAAGTCAGCACGCTCAGAACCGAACAGTCCGGTCATGCGATTCAGAATCGTTGGAAAGTTTGTCATCAGAACCGGCACGTCCTTCTCCAGCAGTGCGTTTGCAATGCACCCGGCAAGAAAGGATTTTCCGGTTCCCACATCGCCAAACAGGAGCAGTCCAATATTTTTCCGTGCCGCATCCTCCCAATGTTCCACATAGCGCTTGGCTTTGGCAGTCAGCCCTGGCGTTTTTCCGTTATCGTTGGCAAACGTGCAATCGTAGAGGCGGCGATCCTGTAACCCATGTGCTTTTCGCCGCTGAATGCGTTCCAGACGCTCCCGTTTTTCTTCTGCCGCTTTGCGCTGTTTTTCCGCAGCACTCTGGCAGGGGCACAGGCAGCGTGGTCGGAGAAATCCTGTTCCGCCGGGAGCAGGATTGACCGTTTGCCGCAAGCCATGACAGGTCTTGCAGTGCAGCAATCCATCAGCGGGATCGAGATACTCATCATCTCGCTGTAACTGCGCAGCTGCATTTGCCGTCAAAAACACACGGACTTCTTCTGTAATTGGCATCATACGACATCTTCCTCCTTTACTTTGTAAGTTCGGATATCCTCGTAGAGATCTTCCGGGTTGTCGTATTCGTCGCGCAGACCGTTCGAGCCGTGATTCATGCCGCCGGTTTGGTTTTGAGATGGGGTGCTTGGTTTGTTCTCCGGCTGATGATAAATTGTCCCTTTCAACGCCATATCGTTCCAGTATTCCAGATTTCGCTGCTCCGCGGTCAGAACCTCCTCGTTTTCTGTGGTTGCCACAAATACCGGATAGAGATAGTCACCAGCGCGGATCTGCCACACAAACGTATAGCAAACCTGCCCGGAACGCATTTCGTGCGTCACTTTGCTGGCTTTGCCAAGTTTTGTGGATGTCAGTTCCTCATACGGCATTCCCGGATAAGGCAGATCGGCGTTTTGAAGTGCTTCGATCCTGGCCTGTTTTTCCTCGCGCCGACGCTGCGCGGCAGCTTCTTCCTCCAGACGTGCCTGCTCTGCCCGCTGTTCTTCCTGCTCGCGTTTCTCCTGCTCTGCAGCCTGCTGTGCAATGACCATCTGCCGGTTCGCCTCGGCAGTTCTCTTGAGCGGCGGCAGGGCAAATACGAAAAATGCGACGGCAGCAACTCCCGCTGCCAACCAGCCCCAAGGAATTCGGCGTTTCGGCTTCTTCGTTCCGTCCTGCTCCGGCAGCGGCGGAAGCGTAAACGTCGGTGCTTCCGGAACTGGTTCGACTTCAAACGAAGCTGGCTTCTCCGGCATCGGCTGCACCGCAGGTAGTTTTTCTGGTACGGGCGGCATCGGAGCCGCAGCTTTTTCGTTCTTTGCTGGCTCGACGGGCGTGGTTTTCTTCTCCGGAAATACCGGTTGCTCGGATTTGCGTAGCACAAACTTTGCCTTTTCCGGCGGATACGGTGCATCCTGCGCAGAGCAGACAAAAACATCTGTCACGCGGCCGGTTTTCTCCGCGTTCCGGTTTCCAACCGGAACGACCACAAAATCACCGACTGCAAGCGGCAAGCCGCCTGTCAGATAGGCGTATGGACTTCCGCCGTCCTTGAACTGCACCTTACAGAACTGGTAATATCCGCCGCTATTGCCCACAGGTTCAGTCTTTTTATAATAATCCGTCCAAGGCTCGGATTCTTCCTCCGGTTCTTCGTCCTCGTCGTCTTCCTCTGGTTCTTCTGACTCATCCGGCAAGCGAACTGCCGCCCAGTACGGTTCAATCTTCTCGGCAAAATCAATTTTCGGCGTACTATCGCTGCTGAAATAATTGTAGAGTCGGCTCGTATCGTCCAAAAGCTCCTGCAAATCATCATCTTTCCCGACGCGGCGTTCCGGCGGCAGATTGTCCAGCAGATCCTTCCAGAACGAACCGAGACGTTTCTCGGAAATCTCACCGATTTCCGCAAACAGTACCTGCTTCGCGCACAATGCCTGATAAACGCTCTCATCAAATGTGGGCTGAAACTCGTTCCAGAACGCGCGCAAAAGATAACGCATACTCTCGTCAATTTTCTGCGTTTGAAGCGCGGCGGAGATCACATACAGAGCAAGGTGCATCGTGCGGATGGCCTGATCCTCGCGCTCCCCCTCCAGATGCGCAAGGTCGCGAAACATCCAGTTAATGAGGTCAGAGACATGATCTGCAAAATCCGCCGCAATTTGTGCACGCTTCTGCTCAGCAGCATTGGCGCGTCTGCGCTTTTCCTTCGCTTCGATCTCATCACCGTAAGCATACTGATACCACCGCTGCCACTCGGCACCCTTCAGCTTGCCGTCGCCGTTCTTGTCAAATCGCTTCTGCGAGCCGTAGAGCATGGGCTGCAACCTCCTGACTTCTCGCTTTGTAATTCCAGTGTAGAACATTCCCCGTTCAATACAAGGGACTATTTGCAAATTCATTGACAAATAATCCAAAAATCCGGGATTTGGTTGTCACAGATTCAAGCGCGTGGTATTATAAAAGAAACGGCACAAAAGAGGGCAGGTGTTCGTAAAACAGTGTTAGCCAAACAACACGAAATGAGCATCTGTCAGACGGGATTGGTCAACGAAAAAACACGCCATATTCAGCTTCAAAGGCTGTGTATGGCGTGTTTTTCTGTTTATTTGCGTTTCCGTTTCCCTTTTCCATGCGGCTGGTATCCGAATCCGCGCTTTCCGGCTGCCGCATAAGTTTTTTTAAGAATGCCATCTGCTGCTGAAGATACACGATTTCCTGCTGCATCCGGCGCTCACTCTCCCGGCGGGACATTTTTTCCAGCTCTGCCGCGCCGAACTGCTCCCTGCTGATTCGCATCCGGGATTTTGGCGCAGGCTGGATGCCCTCCGGTGATTTACCCGCGCGGCGGATGCGCTTTGTGATGTTGTGGACGCGCTCAAAGCCGAGCAGCTCCGGATCGTAGCCCAGCTTCCGCAGCGCCATGTTCCCGGTGCATCCCTCCACACTCAGCCGCCAGAAGGCTTCCTTGAACGCCAGCGTGAACGAAATCTGATTTTCCGTGACCTTCTCCGTGTACGGATTTGCACGCAGAAGCTCCTGCTCCGCTGCGCTGAATTTTTTCCGTGTTCCCATAGCCGTCTCCTTCTTCCTGCCTTCAGCATACCATGTTTCGCGCCGCTATGGGTCATTTCCTTGTCCACTTCTTGGGGTACAGTTTACGCGAAAACGCAGTGGATTTATTGAGATTTATTTGACAAAACAGCACGAATATACTATTTTTCAATCGTTTTCCGAATATTTTAACGGCGGCTGCAACTTGCAGCCGCCGCTTTGGTTTCACGCTTCAGATCGCGTTGCGGATGGTGTTTCCGATCGCGTCCGCCGCGCTCTGTTTCATCCCCGGTGTCGAGTGGACGTAGGTGCTGAGCGTAAACCCCGCACTGAAATGTCCCAGCGTTTCCGATAGTGTCCGCACATCCACGCCGCTTTTCAGCGATAAGGTCGCGAATGTGTGTCTCATATCATGAAAACGCACATGTTCCGCGCCGATTTCGTTGATAATCCTGTCGTGCAGCCTGCGAAATCCATCCGGGTCCCATGTCTCGCCTGTGCGTGGAGATGGGAACAAATACGGATTCGCAGGGTGACGTTCATGTTCTTCTACGAGAAGTTTCACCGTATCTTCCGGCAATAGGACTGTGCGAATGGAATTTGGCGTTTTGGGCGTACTGATGACCAGTTTTCCGTCCTGCCGCGCAACGCTTTTGTTGATCGAGAGTGTACGATTCTGCACATCTAAGTCCTCCCACCGTAAGGCCAGCAGTTCTCCGCGCCGCAGGCCCGTTGTCAGCTCCAGATACATTGGCGCGAGAATCCCATGCTCCTTCGCTGTGCTCAGGTACGGACCGATCAATGCTTCTGGCAGAATTTTCATTTCCTTACGAGTGTTTTTCGGAATTTTGCATTTCTTTGCTGGATTCGCAAGGATCAATTTTTCCTCCACCGCATATTCTAATGCCTTATTCAACACCACGTGTACGCATTGCACCATACGAGGACTCAAACCGTGTTCCTTCAGCTCCGGCTGGTTTTTCTTTTGTACACGGCCGCTTTTGAGCAGTTCGTTGTAAAACTGTTGGATTTGCAGCATTGTCAGCTTTTCCAGCTTCACATTTCCGAGCTTCGGAATGATGTGATGGTCGATGGCATTGTGGTAAAACTCTTTGGTCGAATATCGTACCTGTGGTTCGACGTAAACGGAGTACCACAGCTTTAACCATTGTTCGAGCGTGTAACTGCCTGCTTTCACAGGATCGAGTTTTTTGCTGTCCTCGATGGCGGTACGCAGCTTGTCTTTGACTTCTGCCTGTGTCTTGCCGAGTACGTTTTTTGTGATTGCCTTTCCATTTGCGTCATAACCAGCCGTATATCTACCTTCCCACCGACCATCTTTGCGTTTGCGAATATTCCCTTCGCCGTTGGCGCGTCGTTTTGGCATCGTATTTACCTCCTTCGTTTTCGGTTAGCACACACGATTACCACAAGCACAGCCGAATAGCAAGTCCAATTTCCCGTTAGGCGCATTTTTGCTCCTCACACTGCCGATCCAGCCAATCGAGGAATTTCTCGCGTGAAACGACAATCCGTCTGCCGATCTGAAATGCTGGAAAGTCTGTGCTGTGCGCAAGTTTGTAGGCTCCGGCTCTGGAAATGCCAAGGACAGCAGCAACATCTGTCATGTTCATCATCAGGGGCAATTCTTCCAGCGAGTGATACTGTTTCTTGTTCATTTGGCTTCCTTTCTCCCATTCAGGGAATCGAAATTGGTTTTTGAATGGCCGAAAAGAATCACCCAAGTAAAATTTATTGTTCTGTTTTCTTCACGCCGCCACGGTGGGCGGACGTGGCGTTTGCGTGGCACAGACCTGCGCGGATGCGCGGTCGGCCCATAAAACCGCACACGGCGGCACAACGCGCCCCACGCCGCGGAGCAAGCGGCTGCGCCGATGAACGATTCGTAGTTCAACCGTCAACTTTCCGCCCAGAGGCGGCATTGGGGTCAGGGTTCTCCCTGCAAGCTGCGTTTTGGTACCAAAACGCGATGCTTGCGCTTTTCTTGCACAGCAAGAAAAGCCAAAAGTGTAGTCCGATTTTGATTCCATTTAGAAGAAATTTTTGATTTTCGTTTCGTATAATCCATAAATTTCAAAATCTTTGAACCGTGGATTTCGTAGTCGCTACATTAGTCGCTATGAAAAACTGAATCTCGGCTTTTTGACTTTTGTAGTCGCTACTATAGGCGCTATGACTTTTTTCCGCCGTATTTGCAGCTCGCGCCCGGCGATGGGGAACAGCGCGGACAGAGCGTGGCAGCTCTCACAGCTCGTGGAAGGGGTCTTGACTGCTTGCAACCCCAGCCGCGGCAGCCTGTCTTACATGCAGGCCGGACATTGTGTGTCCAAGCAGATTGGGCGGCATGATGCAGCCTGCCAAGACTGCCCACGTTGCGTTTCTCGCTCGCCGGAAGCTCACTGCTTCCGGGGCCTCGCGCGCGCCGTGCGCTTTTCCCAACCTGCGGTGTGATCCGCGTTGCTGGCTATTCAGTTGTTTGGGATTGTGATCCCACCCCCATATTTCCCTAAAGAGCACCAAAAGGAGCGCTGCGGCCATTCTCGGTCGCAGCGCTCCTTCATTACTTTTCATGGTGCGCTTCGGAATATTCTGTTGTCGGCAGGATTTCCTGCCATGTTCCATATGATAGTACTAGAACAAACGTTTGCGGCCCTTTGCAAAAAATTTCTCTTGCTGATGCTTCTGAATCGAATCGATTCTATCCCTGCTTCCGAGAAAGCAGGGACGTTGTATCTGCGGATATACCCGTATGTTGACCCCGATAAAATAACCACAATGTTCCTGTTCGCTACGTCGCCGCTTCTCTCACAAAGCGGCAATGCAAAATCGTCAATCAAGGGTAACACTCTTAACTCGGATAGCTTAAATCGGAAATCTCCCTGTTCGTCAAGTTTGTATAAACGCAGGCATTTCTTGCCAAGTGTAACGGCTCAGACGCGGCTTCTTCTTTTCAATAAATGCCTGTGGCTGCACAAGCAGGAAATCAAATCCCATCATTCTTCCACCAGATCGGCAATCAGCTTGGCGTCGCTGACTGCCAGTGCAAGCTGAAGCTTGTTTTCCAGTCCGGTTTTTTGCAGCATGTTCGCCACATGGAATTTGACCGTTGACATCTCGCAGCCCATCTCTGCCGCGATGCGCGTGTAATACAAGCCCCGGAGCAGATGCCGCAGAACCTTCAATTCCGTCTTTGTAAATTCCGTGCTTTTTGCCATGCCGATCTCGACCGTCGGAGGCGCGTCTGGAAAGATATGTTCACCCGCCATCGTTTGCCGGACGACATCCATCAAACGCTTCTGTGTAGAGTCCTTATACCACAGGCTGTCGGCCCCTGCTCTCTTTGCCTCGTCCAGAACGGCGCAGTCGATCAGTGAGGTCACAACAATAATTTTGCTCTTCGGCTGTATCGCTTTGATCTGGCGAACGGCAGTCAGGCCGTTCTCGCGGTTCTCCGTTTGCACGTCCATCAAAATCAGATCGACAGAGCTTGTACGGCACACCTCAACCGCCTGCTTTGCGCCGGGGATGGACGCCGTGATCCGGTATCCGTCCTCGGCACGGAAATAGCTTTCCAGCAGACTGCGGATCATGGTCTGGTCTTCAACGATCATCACTCTCATGCGCTGTTTCCTCCTGTTCCGGCAGACTGAGCATCAGCTTAAAGCGAGGGATGCTCCAAACCTCCATTTTGCCGCCTGCTTCTTCTATCCGTTGACGCAGCATGGAAAGGCCTCCGCCCTCTGTGATCTTTTCCTTTGGCACCGCACCGTTGTTGGTCAGGACAATCTCCATACAGTCCGGCTTCTGCCAAAAGTGCACATACAATTCTGTTCCATCTGCGTGGCGGACACAGTTCGCCGCACATTCGCAGATCGCCAGGGCGCTCAGTGCGCGTATCCACTGCCTTTGCGGCGCATTCCCTGCCATCAGAACGCTAACGCCCAATTCTTCCGCTCGTTTTTTTGCCGCCTCCAGCGGTTCGGATTGCGACGTCATCTGGTTTGAGCGGTAAAGCACTGAAATTGACTGTTCCCACAGAGGCTACCAGGCTTGAAAACAAATTTAATATGCTGGCCAGCCCCAGCAGGCCAAAGCCCAGCAGGACAAAGACCTTGACGAACGCGGTAAAGGTTTCCAGCCTTGATAAAAGGCTGTGTGGGATGCTTCCGATTACAACCGCGGCCAGGATTATCACACCTGCATGGAGCGCCGGCAGCTCCAGCTCCCATGCACACTGCTTCAGCAGCATGCTGGCGGCCACCAGCTCTGAAACCGGACCTATCAGCATCGCCAGCAGGTAGGCGCAGGCCACCGCCGTTCCCGCCTTCGGCCCGAATGCAAGCTCCACATATTGATGAAAGTACAGGCTTTT
>ENA-UEQR01002363-UEQR01002363.1-human-gut-metagenome-genome-assembly--contig:-NODE-2363-length-9731-cov-6.432774_pt1 | contig 9731 bp, 8 predicted proteins | sample MGYA00242944_ERZ507941 | MGnify/ENA primary metagenome ERZ507941 (study PRJEB26167, sample SAMN06115398) | human gut metagenome | host: Homo sapiens | place: China:Chongqing | collected 2016-06-23...
AGAATGCTGGATGGGAACATGTCAAGAAGTTTGATATTGGTTTTGATATGTCACTGTTTAACCAGTTGAATATGAAACAGGCGTTAAAGGAATAGTTCAGAATGTGGAGAGAAAAACTCTCGGCTGCGTTCTTCTTGGCTCTGACCATGGTCTTACGGAAGGTTCAAAGGTAGTCAGAACAAAGAAAAGGGCAGGTGTCGGCGTTGGCGAAAAGCTTCTGGGCAGAGTTGTTGACGCTCTGGGAGCTCCTATCGACGGCATGGGCGAGATAGAGTATGACGATTATTACCCTATCGAACGTGAAGCCGCAGGCGTTTGCAACAGAAAGTCTGTTACAGTGCCTCTGGAAACAGGTATACTTTCTATCGACTCAATGTTCCCTATCGGCAGAGGTCAGCGTGAACTTATCATAGGCGACCGTCAGACAGGTAAAACTTCCATTGCTCTTGATACCATTCTTAACCAAAAGGGCAAGGATATGATATGCGTATATGTGGCTATCGGACAAAAAGCTTCCACAGTCGCAAAGTTCGTTGAGGATCTGAAAAAGCATGGTGCTATGGATTACACCATAGTTGTAACAGCTATGGCCAGCGACCTTGCGCCTTTGCAGTACATATGCCCATACGCAGGCACAGCAATGGCTGAATATTTCATGGATAAGGGCAAGGACGTTCTTATAGTATACGATGACCTTTCAAAGCACGCAGTTGCATACAGAGCAATGAGCCTGCTTCTGAAACGTTCTCCGGGACGTGAGGCTTACCCTGGAGATGTATTCTATCTTCATTCAAGACTGCTGGAGCGTTCATGCAGACTTGACGACGCTCACGGCGGCGGTTCTATCACTGCCCTGCCTATAATCGAAACACAGGCGGGCGACGTTTCCGCATATATCCCTACAAACGTTATTTCTATCACAGACGGACAGATCTTCCTTGAAACAGAGCTGTTCTTCTCAGGCGTAAGACCTGCTGTAAACGTTGGTCTTTCAGTATCCCGTGTAGGCGGTGCGGCACAGACCAAGATAGTAAAGAAAGTATCAGGCAATCTGCGTATCGACCTTGCCCAGTTCAGAGAAATGGAAGTGTTCACACAGTTCAGCTCTGAGCTTGATAAGACAACCCAGGAGCTTCTCGACCATGGTCACAGGCTCGTTGAGATACTTAAACAGCCGCTCTATCACCCTTATTCAATGCACGAGGAGGTAATTATCCTCTGCTGTGCACAGCACAAGCTTTTGCTTGACGTGCCTGTTAAGGAGATAAGAAAATTCACTCTCGATATGCTTTCCTACTTTGAGGCAAATCACAGCGATATCATTGCCGAGATAAACGACAAAAAGGTCATGACAGACGAGCTTGACGCAAAGATAGTTGCTGCCGCAAAGGAATTTAAGCAGGGCAGATAAAGGCTCTGCACCGAAAGGAGGCATAAGGCATGGCAGGAATGAGAGAGATAAGAGAAAGGATCGCAAGCGTAAGCGAGATCATGAAGATCACAAACGCTATGTACCTTATCTCTTCCTCAAATCTGAAAAAAGCCAAGAAAAGGCTTGAAAACACCGAGCCTTACTTTGAAAAGCTCCAATCTACCATTCACCACATACTGCTCCACACACCTGAGTTCGAGCACAAGTATTTCGACCAGCGTGAGGAGAAAAAGCCTGAGGACAAAATGATAGGCTACATAGTGGTAACAGCCGACAAGGGTCTGGCAGGAGCTTATAACCACAACGTTTTAAAGCTTGCAGAGCAGGAAATGGCTAAGCACAAGAACACCTGCCTTTTCGTTGTGGGACAGATCGGAAGACATTATTTTTCAAGAAAGAACGTGACTATCGACGCCGAGTTTCTTTACACGGCTCAAAATCCTACCCTTTACAGGGCGAGAGCGATCGCCGAAACTGTCACAGATCTTTTTGAGAGAAAATATCTTGACGAGGTTTATGTTATTTACACCAAGATGATAAATTCCATGGATATGGAGCCTGAGATGCTCAAGCTTTTTCCGCTGGAGCGTGAGGACTTTGAACACCCTCTGCAAAAGCAGGATCACGATATCGTGACGTTCAGACCAAGTCCTGAAAAGGTAATGGATCATCTTGTGCCGAACTACATGAAAGGTCTTATATTCGGCGTTTTGGTAGAGGCGTTCTCTAGTGAGCAGAATGCCAGAATGACCGCCATGAGCGGTGCTACCACAAGTGCTTCGGAGATGATAAAGGAGCTGTCATTGCAGTATAACCGAGCAAGACAGGCGGCTATCACACAAGAGATAACCGAGATCGTCAGCGGAGCAAATGCTCAAAAGGACGAGAGTTAAGGCTTTCGGGAAAGGTGTTGAGATTAAAATGGAAAAAGGAAAGATCGTTGAAATAATGGGACCTGTCGTTGACGTTGAATTTGAAAACGGCAAGCTACCTATGATAAAGGACGCTCTTACTGTACAGCTTGACGGCAAGACAAAGGTCATGGAAGTGGCTCAGCAGCTTGGCAACAACACTGTCAGAGCTATCATGCTTGCTTCAAGCGACGGACTTGAAAAGGATATGGAGGTCACTGCCACAGGCGCTTGCATAAAAGTTCCTGTAGGCGACGCTACCCTTGGAAGAATGTTCAATGTCCTTGGTGAGAGCATTGACGGCGGCGAGCCTGTCAAGGCTGATGATTATTGGGAGATACACAGAGAGCCGCCAAAATTTGAAGATCAGAAGCCTGCAACAGAGATCCTTGAAACAGGCATAAAGGTAATAGACCTTCTTGCGCCATATGCAAAGGGCGGTAAAATAGGTCTGTTCGGCGGTGCAGGCGTTGGTAAAACTGTGCTTATTCAGGAGCTTATCACAAACGTTGCCACAGAGCATGGCGGATATTCCATATTCACAGGCGTTGGAGAGCGTTCAAGAGAGGGCAATGACCTGTGGCACGAAATGACAGACTCAGGCGTTATCAAAAAGACAGCCCTAGTGTTCGGTCAGATGAACGAGCCACCAGGATCAAGAATGAGAGTTGCTCAGACAGGACTTACAATGGCTGAGTATTTCAGAGATAAGGAACATCAGGACGTACTGCTTTTCATAGACAACATATTCAGATTCGTTCAGGCAGGCTCTGAGGTATCTGCACTTCTTGGCAGAATGCCGTCAGCCGTTGGTTATCAGCCTACCCTTGCAAACGAAATGGGCGCTTTGCAGGAGCGTATCGCTTCCACAAAACAAGGCTCTATCACATCTGTTCAGGCTGTATACGTCCCTGCGGACGACCTGACAGACCCTGCACCTGCTATCACGTTCTCACATCTTGACGCAACAACGGTGCTTTCAAGAAAGATAGTTGAACAGGGTATCTATCCTGCCGTTGACCCACTGGAGTCAACTTCAAGAATACTTGAGCCTGACGTAGTAGGTCAGGAGCATTACGAAGTTGCAAGAAAGACTCAGGAGCTTTTGCAGAAGTACAAGGAACTTCAGGATATCATTTCTATCCTGGGCATGGAGGAGCTTGATGACGCCGACAAGACGGCTGTTTACAGAGCAAGAAAGATACAGAAATTCCTTTCACAGCCTTTCCATGTTGCAGAGAACTTCACAGGCATAGAGGGCAAATATGTTCCGCTGAAAGAAACTATCAGAGGCTTCAAGAAGATAATAGACGGCGAAATGGACGAATATCCAGAGGCTGCATTCCTTAACGCAGGCACTATCGACGATGTTATCGAAAAGGCTAAACAGCTTGAAAACGAGTGATGACCCTCACCGAAAGGAGAAGCTGAAATGGTAAAGACATTCAAGCTTGAAATACTTGCCAGCGACCACGTTTTCTATTCGGGAGAATGTGACGAGCTTATATTCCCGGGTCAGGACGGCTCTTTCGGAATACTGCCTAATCATCAGCCCATGATAACCTGTCTTAACGCAGGTGAGCTGCGTTACAGAACGGGCGACCAGTGGCACTATGCGGTGGTAAGCGACGGTTTTGTGGAGATAATGCCATCATATGTGACGCTTCTTGCGGACACTGTTGAACGCCCTGAGGAGATAGACGAAAAGCGTGCCGAAGCCGCCAAGGAGAGAGCTGAGGAGAAGCTCAGGCAGAAGCAGAGCATTTCAGAATATTATCACACGCAGGCGGCTCTTAACAAGGCTGTGGCAAGGCTTAAGATATCAAGCAAGTATACAAAGCATAAGATAAATATTTAAGTTCACAGAAAGTTTACATTAAAAGCATAACAGGCTCTTGACAAAAGTTCAAGGGTCTGTTATAATATTAGAGCATTCGTATCTAAAGACAGTTGGCAGCAGGAAACTGCGGAAGTCCAGCCGAGGAAAGGAATAGCAAAGTAATTATGACTTTGTATCTCTTTTGTCTTGCGACGAAAGGGATTTTTCTTTTGTTAGTTTACGGTTTGCGTAAATTAGTTCAAAGAGGTGAAATTGAAATGCCAAGCGAAAAGACATTGTCCGCTAAGAAGGAAAGAGTTGCACAGCTCGTTGAAATGCTCAAGAACTCTGCTGCAGGCGTACTCGTTGATTACAAGGGTATCACTGTTGAGGAGGATACAAAGCTCAGAAAAGAACTGAGAGAGGCTGGCGTAAGTTATTTCGTTGAGAAGAACACTATCCTGAGATTTGCTCTTAAGGAAGCTGGTCTTGACGGTATCACAAACGTACTCGAGGGTACAACAGCTATCGCTATCTCTAACGACGACCAGACAGCTCCTGCAAGAATACTCGGTAAGTTTGCTGAGGACTGCAAGGACGAAAAGTTCTTCCTCAAGGCTGGTTACATTGGTGAGGACATTTACGACGAGGCAGGCGTTAAGGCTCTCTCGAAGATCCCTTCAAGAGAAACTCTGCTCGCACAGCTGGTTGGTTCCCTTCAGGGTCCTATCCAGAAGCTTGCCGCAACACTTCAGGCTGTTGTGGACAAGGACAACGAGGCTGCATAATTTATATGCCGCTTAACGAATGGGCTTTGACCCGAAAAATTATTTAATAAAAAGGAGATTTTTATCATGGCTTCAGAGAAGATTATGAATTTTGTAGAAGAGATCAAGAAACTGTCCGTTCTCGAGCTTTCAGAGCTTGTTGACGCTATCCAGGAAGAATTCAGACATCTCATCGACGGCTGGTTCGACCAGCTCAATCTGGATGAATACGACCGTGACCTGGAAAGATTCAGGGCAAAATTGTCCTCACTGGATGCCGGTGATTATAAGGATTACAAAATTATCAACGAAAGAGAAAAGTTGGTGGCCAAAATCAGACAATTGGAACTCGACGTCAACACCTATGAAAACAACATCGGTTTTATCGCCAAATCCAGTAAATCTCAAGGCTTGATCGAAGAATTGAATTCTAAAATCGAAAATACCCGCCAACGGCTGAATTTACTTCAGGAAAAACTGAAAGCTCTCGACAGCCTGATCTAAACAGCGGCTCCTCAAAGCCGATTAACGCTCTGCCGACAAAGCCTCTCCCCAGGAGAACAATTCCCCCCTTTGTTCACAGAGCGTTAATTTTTTACCCACTCTCCTATTCTTCCTCCCCGCCTCATACCTCATAACCACTCCCATCTCTTTGCTTTTACCTTTCGCCAACTTTTTACCTTCTACTTTTCACTTTTAACCTTTTAATTTATTACCTTTGCCACTTTGATAAATCAATAAAATTCAAGATACAGTGTCAACAAAGTATGTTTTCGTTACAGGTGGAGTCGCTTCTTCTCTAGGGAAAGGCATTATCGCTTCATCACTTGCTAAATTACTGCAGGCCAGGGGGTATAAAGTTGCGAACCAAAAACTGGATCCCTACATCAACATAGATCCGGGGACATTAAATCCATACGAGCATGGCGAATGTTATGTGACGGACGACGGAGCAGAAACAGACCTCGATCTCGGACATTACGAAAGATTTACCGGTTGTCCGACTTCGCAGGCCAATAATATTACTACCGGACGGATTTACCAGAATGTAATCAACAAAGAAAGACGGGGAGATTATCTGGGTAAAACCGTACAGATCGTCCCGCATATCACCGATGAGATTAAACGAAACATCAAATTATTGGGCAACAAAGGCGAATATGATGTCGTGATCACTGAAATCGGAGGTACTGTCGGAGACATCGAATCTTTGCCTTTCATTGAAGCTGTCCGGCAGTTACGATGGGAGTTGGGGGAAAAATCGGTATTGATCCACTTGACACTGGTACCCTTCTTATCGGCTTCCGGTGAATTAAAAACGAAGCCTACCCAGCATTCGGTGAAAGCCTTGCTGGAAATCGGAGTGCAACCGGATGTACTGGTATTACGTACAGAACATGAACTGAATTCCGATTTACGCCGGAAAGTAGCCCTTTTCTGTAATGTAGCACCCAAAGCGGTCATCCAGTCGATCGACGTTTCTACCATCTATGAAGTACCGATCAAGATGAGAGAAGAAAAGTTGGATGAAATCGTACTCGAACAATTGGGATTACCTTTAAACAGCGAACCGGATCTGGAATCCTGGAAAAAATTCCTATATAAATTAAAAAACTACAGCAAAGAAGTACGGATCGGTTTAGTCGGGAAATACGTCGAATTACACGACGCCTATAAATCGATTGTCGAAGCTTTCATCCATGCCGGAGCAGTCAATGACTGTAAAGTAAATATCGAATGGATCCACAGCGAAGAACTGAATGAACAAAATGCAGCCGACTGCCTGAAAAATCTGCACGGTATTTTAGTAGCACCGGGGTTCGGACACCGGGGGATTTCGGGGAAACTGGTCGCTATCCGATATGCCCGGGAGAACAACATTCCTTTCCTCGGTATTTGTCTGGGGATGCAGATGGCTGTCATCGAATTTGCACGTAACGTGCTGCACATGGAAGGTGCCGATTCGACAGAAATGGCTGCCAAAACCCAGTATCCGGTGATCGACCTGATGGATTCACAGTTGAATGTAACCGAAAAGGGAGGCACCATGCGTCTGGGAGCCTACAAATGTGAATTAACGGAAGGTTCCAAAGCTTATGAAGCTTACGGACAAAAAGAAATACAGGAGAGACACCGCCACCGGTATGAGTTCAACAGCAAATACCGGGAGGATTTTGAAAAAGCAGGTATGATCACCACCGGTATCAACCCGGAAAGCGGATTGACCGAAATCGTCGAGATTCCTGCTCACAAATGGTTCGTCGGAGTACAGTTCCATCCGGAGTATAAAAGTACTGTAATTAAACCTCATCCGTTATTCGTATCATTTATCAAAGCTTGTTTATCATAAAGTTAAAAGAACCTATGGATAAAAACACCATCGCCGGATTAGTCATTATTTTTCTTATTCTCATCGGCTTTTCCTATCTCACGCGTCCGAGTAAGGAGCAAGTGGCCGAAATGCAGCGGAAACAGGATTCCATTGCGCGGGTAGACCGACTCAGAGCCCAGGAACTGGCAGCACAACAACAGGCACAAAAAACGCCGGACAATACGACTGCCGCCAATCCCCTGGCTACCAAAAGTGATTCTATTTTCGTACAAAACGATACGGAAAACAAAATCATCACCCTGGAAAATGATAAAATAAAATTGCACATCAGTACTCTGGGGGGACGCATCGTATATGTAGACTTAAAAGAATACCGGACACACGATTCGCTGCCTTTGGTGTTGTGGAAAAACGGAGAAACCGCTTTCGGCATGAATTTCTACGCCCGGAATCAGGAGATCAATACCGAGAAATTTTTCTTTACACCCAGTACGACAGAAACGACGCTTTATGCCCAGGGAAATGAACAGGTGCTCTCTATGCGTCTTTATGCCGACAGCAGCAGATACCTGGAATACCTTTACAAGTTAGCCCCGGACAGCTATATGACCGATTTCAGCATCATCACCCACAATATGGGGGATGTCATTGCATCCAATTCCTCGTTTCTGACGCTTTTCTGGGGAATCAATATGCCCCAGCTGGAAAAAAGTAAAGATTTTGAAAACCGTTATACCGGTGTTTACTACAAATTCAGCGAAGATGCCGTTGAAAACATGTCCCTGACCTCCGATGAAGAGGAGACGCTTCCGAACAAGGTACAATGGATAGACTTCAAACAACAATTCTTTTCCTCTATCCTGATCAGCGAACAGCCTTTGAGTGATGTGGAACTGAAATCGAACATCAGTAAAAAAGACGGATATCTGAAAGATGCTTATGCTGAAATTCCTTTAGCCTATAACGGTTCGGCCAACGAGCAATACAACATGCAGCTTTTCTTCGGTCCTAACTCCTATAAGGTATTGAAAGAATACGGAGATCATTTAGACCTTCCCGATGTCATCAATATGGGATGGAAATGGATTGCGTGGTTCAATAAATATTTCGTTATTCCTATTTTCAATTTCCTGGAAAACCACACCGCATTGAATTACGGAATTATTATTTTATTACTGACCCTGATCATCAAAATCATCCTGTTCCCGCTGACTTATAAATCGTATATGTCACAGGCACGTATGCGGGTATTGAAACCCCAGGTAGATGAGATCGCCAAGAAATATCCGGCCGACAAAGCGATGGAACGTCAACAGGCTACCATGAAGCTTTATAAGCAAGCCGGAGTAAATCCGATGGGTGGATGTTTACCGATGTTGATCCAGATGCCTATCCTGATCGCCCTGTTCTATTTCTTCCCGGGAGCGATCGAACTGAGACAGCAGAGCTTCCTGTGGGCCACCGACTTGGCATCATACGATTCCATTGCCACGTTGCCCTTCACCATTCCGTTCTATGGGAACCATGTCAGTCTGTTCTGTTTATTAATGACAATCACGAACATCTTGTATATGTGGTACAATAGTAAGAACCAACCGCAGAATGACCAGATGAAAGGAATGCAGACGATGATGTACATCATGCCGATCATGTTCCTGTTTATTTTCAACAGTTATTCTTCGGGATTGAGTTATTATTATTTCATCGCGACGCTGATTACCATTTTGCAAACCTGGATTATCCGGAAGTTTGTCGATGACCAGAAATTGCTGAAGCAAATCGAACTAGCTAAAAGTAAACCGGTCAAGAAATCGAAATTCCAGCAACGTTTGGAGGAAATGCAAAGAATGCAACAACAACAGCAAAAGAGAGGTAAAAAGTAATTAAAGATAAAAAGTAAAAAAAAATCCTGCAAATTCGGATGAAATCTGAAATTTGCAGGATTTTTTGTATTTTTACGAAAAACCAAAATCATTCATAAACGTAAGAAACAAGAAAAAATGATGGAAAACATGAAAATTACTATGCACGGAAATCCCCTGACTTTAGTGGGGACACCGATTAAAACCGGAGAAACGGCTCCGGTATTTTATGGAATAAACCAACAGATGCAACCGGTATCCCTGAAAGAATTTGCCGGAAAAGTTGTTGTGATTTCTTCTTTCCCTTCTATCGACACCCCGGTATGCTCGGCCCAGATGCACCATTTCAATAAGATGGCCTCCGAGTTAAGCCAGGATGTCGTTATTCTGGCTATTTCCTGCGACCTTCCTTTCGCCCTTCACCGCTACTGTGCCGCCGAAGGTATCGACCGGGTCATAACCTTGTCGGACTATAAAGAAACAGATTTCGGGAAAAAATACGGGTTCCTGATCGAAGAATTACGACTTTTAACCCGAGGCGTGGTCGTTATCGGTAAAGACAATAAAGTGAACTATGTAGAATATGTTCCGGAAGTAACCCACGAACC